>JGI24158J21664_10000330_pt1 | contig 40531 bp, 26 predicted proteins | sample Ectturendosymbi3_FD_21664 | JGI IMG/M metagenome (IMG submission 21664) | reverse complement strand
AGTCAATTGCCCTTACTGTATATGATCAGTTCCATAAATAAACATTCGTCAACAATTTATGTCAGATTTTGTGTCGACAACGCCAGGGTCTTCCAACGAGTTTTCATTAATTTCAATATGACCGATGATCACGGCGCATGCCGACTGTAGTGTCGACGTACTCAAAGCACTTTGACTACGTCCTGCGTTTGGTAAATCGTGTCGATTGTTACGTGTGAATTACGCGAAAGGTTCCATGCACACCTGATCAAAGCTTAAAGGTTGTACTGCAGCTAAGGTATATGCGTAAGACCAGCATTATCCTACAATAAAAACGCAGTTGCTTCTGATCTCGAGCAGTATAGCTGCTTTGTTAGGGTTTATATTCAGTCATTCAGAAATCAGATTGCCACTGAATACTACTTGCGCATACACTACTTGCGCAAGTTTGTACTGTCCCATGCTAAGCAAATCAACGAAATTTTGATGATCTTAGTTAAATAATAAGCAAGTCACTTTGTCAAATTGCAACTACACAACTCTACCCAAGGAGGCAAAAAGTAAGCAAACAGCCAGAAAAGGACAGAGCAGCGTTTGGATCTGACGTCTGATGCCTTACATTAGTGGTTCCTAGTCGGTCTATCCAACCACGCGGAGTCTTATTTCTTAGTTTGATGGTCACAAACTGCTCAGGAGAAAGTTCTTTCTAAAGATTCACAAGAATTAAAGCTGAATTATAGGATCAGAATGTTCTAGGACAGGTTGTCCAACACTAAGCATTTGGTCCAATAAAAATAACAAACTTAGGCAAACTATTTTAATGAAATCCTATAGATGATTTTGTTGCGAAGGCCAGGACTAAACCCTGTTAATTGTTTACTCTGCTCTGTTCAGCCTGACTTGATTCGATGATTGTAGCTTTTTATTTCTTATCACGTATTTCAATAACGACAGCACAAGGGAAGTTTAAACCTCACATGCTTTCGCGCGACGGTTTCGTTGCGTTCGATTCTTTGCAGTCTGGATACGAACAAACAATCGAAACGTGATCCTAGCAGTTGCAACCATTTGGGGTGTTTTACTTCACGTGTTTTGTTCGTGTGCGCGAGATTTTTACAGCCTTTGTCATTACGACCGCTACATAATGTGTAGTGTGTTTGGTTTGTAGGAAATTGTATATTTTGGGTGCTACTGTTGAGCACAGCGAAGAAAGAGATGTAAAGTTGATGTAGGCCATGTGTTTTTTCAAAAATTTAACCATGACGTTTTTGTTTGTCTCCCTTGTCGAAATTACAATAATGTTCCCGACATCCAAGCATGCATTACACAATTCCGTATCATTGATGGTTTTTGCGCCGTAAGTAAGGAAAAGGGCAGTCAACGTGGGGCACTCGCAGTAAGGATCTACAAATTTTTATTGACCGTACTTTGAGAGCAGGGTTCCCAATCTTTTGTTTCCCATGTACCCTTTCAGCTTTCCGATGAGCATGTACTTCTTCAGCATTTCGACAGATGAACAATGAACATGTACCCCTAAAATCTCGTATGGCAAAATATTTTATCATGGTTATTCATAGATATAGGTAACAATATCTGTATAACTTTCTGGGTCGAGTTTAATGTGAATAAAGTTAACATATCGCAAGCGACTTTTTTCGTGACGGTTGCTGCATGCATTCAACATTCTACTTAAAAATGTGGCTCCCCCTTGTGATTTTTGGCCCCCCCTGCTGAGACATCCTGGCGACGACCCTGTGCAAGGAGCGTTCGAAGGGTGACGTCGGACTGAAAACTCCAATGCAAAGTTTCAAAAATTAAGAAAAACGATAATATGTTCGCTGCAGAGGCAGGCGAATGCATTTTGCTTAGAAACGTTTCGACTTCCCTTTCACGAAGACCATCCAATGCAACCAGGCCCGTAACCAGCTTGGGACACCAGGTGGGGCGAAAAGTTTTTTGAGAGGGGCCCAAATTTTTAAACTATGTACAATATTATGAAACTATTTCCAACACATTTTTCCAGTGGAGACGAAATTTTGCAGGGAGGCGAAGACCCCCTGCCCCTTCCCTGGTTACGGGCCTTCAACTCCTTGCCATTGCCAAAGCGGCCGTTCTGTCAGGCATTTGCTTGGCGTTCTTTACCTAGATCTAAGCGAAACCAAATGCTCACAAAGTAGTAACAAACGATACAGATGTAGAAAACGCGGTTAAAAAAATTTAAAATGCATTTTTACCGCTTGTTTCCACCACTGTAAACAAGTGGCAGACCGTAGTTCATCGTTCAACAACCATCAATTCGCGGACGTAGCATCGGTTCGTAACTGTAACATTTGCTGTAAGGTGCTGCAGAGAAAATGCAAACGGTTGGTTTCATTTTTATCTTAGTTTCTATAGGACGAGCTATCAATGCGCTTTTCCATCTGATTCGCCATTCATTATCATTATCCCATAATTCCCTTCAGCGTAGGTTAAACCCGTGCCTGAAACTGTCTTGCGTGAAACCGTTCTTTGCTATCGAAAAAGAGGCTGGCAGTTACCATTCAACACAAGTCCAGCAAGCAGTAAACCAACCATTTTTCATGGCCAAGGCCGTATCTAAACTTTCCCACAAGATCAGACAATTTTCAAAAGCAACACAAGTCCTGACATATGAAAAACAACTCAATTAATTACAATACTTTGCTTTTGAATTCTGTCAGAATAGTTTTCACCCATTTTCAAACGGGTACCTGTTTTTCTTAAAAATCAATAGACGAGTCTTTTCTGAAAATAAGCATCGGTTTCATATGAAAGAAACTATTAATTTCCTAACCCTTCTGTTGCTGACACCAAGTAAAATCTGTTTAATTCATAAAAATAGCTCACTCTGTAGCCGGTGGATTCTTTGTTGAACACTGACTGTAATCAACAAAGGTCCAGTCTTGGTGCTTGAAGGCAGCAGTTGAAAAACGAGACGGCAGAGTGGCTATAACGCTTGTCATATTTCGTGTGATAGAGGGCGAGAAATTAGACAAAGGCGTGATTTTATGAAGAGGGACACACCTTTAAGAAGCGCTGTGTGTGACTAGAGGCAAGGCAACTACCCGTAATTGTCCGGTTAGAATGTCAGTGGTTGTAACACACTATGGTTGTGATAAATCCTTTCGTTCAATAAAATGTTTATGAAAAACATAATGATTGAGGTACATAGGTCAGTTTTTCGGTAAACATAAACTTTTTTTTTAAACTATTGGTAAAAGTTTTCTTTAACGAAACCTGGATTTCTCAACGCGAGACAACCTAAACCAGTGGTCTTAATGGATCACTCCTTTTTGACCATGGCAGAGCCGACTAAGCCGGCAGTCTTTTTGTTCAGTTGTTATTTCAGTACACAGTATTAAATCCACGTGGGCGTAAGACTCGGCTTATTTTTGGAGCGGCCTTGGCTTATTATTACTGAAACAAAAGTTTCTGAGGGTGTATCAGGAAGCCGTTCCCCAGTTAGCAAACATAGGAATTTACTGTAGAAGCTACAGAAAAAATTGTATGCGGAAACTGTGGATTTTATAAATGAAGAACTGAGCCTTGAGCACGCACGATAGGCGTATAGATACTGCTTGCTTCTGACTTAGACAACAGGTTTCAGTGTACTAAAATAGGAGATACTAAATCTTCTTTTTTGAATGTAACATGTGGCGTGCCCGAGGGATCTGTTGTTGGGCCTTTCCTATTCCTTATATATATTAATGACATTATCAAAGGCTCCAACTTTAATACTTTTTTATATGCTGATGATATCATTCTGCATATTTCGGGGAAAAACCATAAACTCTTAGAAAAAACAGTTACCCATGAGTTCAAAAAATTGATCACTGGGTCCGTGCTAACAAATTATATATCAATTACTCCAAAAGCAATTTCATGCTCATGAACATTACAACCATAACAATGTCAATCTTTCAGTTTCAATTAATTATCACCCAATGTCAAAACAAAGTAGCTTAAAATATATTGACGTTATACTTGATGATAAACTTAATTGGAAGCCTCAAATTGATAAGTTGGTGACATATCTCTCCAAATCATGTGGAATGTTGTTCAAATTAAAACACTATACCAAAATTTCAGTGTTCAAATCTGTTTACTTTGCTCTTTTCCATTCCTATTTAACTTATCCAATACTTAACTGGATGGGGAAGGGCCAACAAGACGACTTTACTCTCTTAATTAGATTGCAGAACAAAGCTGTGAGAATTCTTGAATATGACAAAACTAGAACAGCTGCACTCTATTCTAAGCACAAAATTTTAGAAATACCACACTTACTTAAATTGTCAATTGACAAATTCATGTACTCCTTTTATAATGGTCGATTACCTAATCACTTTGATAACCACTTTATTGAGATTGCATCAGTCCACAGTTATCAAACAAGACTTGCTGCTTAACAAAAATATTATTTACCAAGAATGAAAACGTCTCTCGGTCAGCTATTTTAGTATATTGGTCCCAAAATTTGGTCTGACATTCATGAAAANTTGAAATCTTTTTTCGCCTTATTCATTTCCAAAACAATATAAAAACGTCCTGCTCTCTTGCCAGAATTCCTGTTGATTTTCGTTTNATATGCTTGTCACATTCTGTAATATTGTATTGATGCCAATATTTTCTCCCCTATTATTTACCTCTACACTTGCTCACCCCCCCTGTACATAGGCATGCATTTCTCCCACTGTTTTTTGTTGTTGTTTTTTGCTAATTTTGCCTGACGTTGATTTGATGCTTTATTATTACTTTTTTGCTACTTGTAAAATGTCTTCAATTAAAATTTGGTTTGTGCTAACAACAGGGCTGGCCGAGAACTTGATCCAGGTGGTCTTTCGCCAACCGCTTGTGATTCAACATGTTGGAACACGGCTATTAACTGCGAAACCTGGAATTTCTGATGTTTTTGTATTTTCATCAATACGAAATTAATTTGTGAACTTTGATGTTATAGTATTTTCTCCTGTTGCATTTGTGTTATTTCGTGAATTGAATCACAAAAGTGCATGAATAAACCATACCATATCATAGCAATTTCAACTTTGTATTGTAGATATTTCAGAGACATTGTTGTCTTGATCTATTCACGCACCAGAAGAAAAGAAACTGTTTGGGCTGAGCTTGTTTCCTTAAATTTAAAAAACTTGCAAAACATCTTAAGAAATAGAAAGTGACAACCGCCCCAGACTATCAGGGAATGCGCAAGCCACTTGCCATGGTTTATCGATAAAATCAAAGTTGGCTTTGCTGTACGACTTCAACGAAAAAGCTCTTCAAACTTTGTTTGCTCACTCTCCAAGTTCAATAGATGTTGATTTTGGACAGAATTGTCTCCGAATCCGAAACGAAGTACACGTCTTGACCTTCGGTAGTTTGTAAGACTTCTTTCTTCGACACTCCATGACTGGTACTTTTAAATGACACGAAAATCTTAAAAGCATTTTGCATGTGGACCTAGGCGTAGATGTCCAAAAATCTGGTGGTCTACAGAGTTTTGCCCGAAAAAGTATGTTCATGCCTAAAAAGGATATTTTCAAAAATATTACAATTTAACTTCTTTAAGTGATAAAAAGACAACTAATTTTTGTACCAGAAAAGGGTTAAATTGACCAAAAAGATTTGAAATTTCAAACAAATAATTTTTTCATGGACGAAATTATATTTGCCCGAAAACAAAATAGCTTGGCCTCCGGGACGTAACAAGGGGGTGCAAGGGGGTAGCAATTCCCCGGGCACCGAGTCACTATGGGAGCGCCAAATCACTGCGGGGGACGCCGAAAAGCCCCAACAATGTCACAAGTACTTTCTTCAATACAGTACATTTGCTTCCGAAAGACCTCAGTTTCGAAAATGGGGGCGCCAAACTTGCTTCTTGACCCGTGCGCCATCTAACATCGTTACTTCTCTGCTTGGACTACAGCCCTCCCTGCTCTCTCCCACCTACGCCTATGTATGTTGATGACGTGGCCTTCAATTAATACATGCTGCGTCGAATTCAGGCAGGTTCAACATGCAGGTGGTCAAGAGCATCGCAAATACTGATTTACTTGCGCCACTTTTGAAACACTAAAAAAGAATTATGGTCGCCTCCACCAAGGTGACGCAGTCGAATCAATCAACAATTTAAAAAAATAAGGAATACGTAAAGCAGTACTCAAAACATAGCACAAGGTTTTGTGTGCATGTTGCACCACCTGCGTAGAGAGATTTTTGTTGCTTCATATGACTCAGCTAATAAGCACATACAATGTAAAAAGCCATAATGCAAAAAGTTACCATTTTTAAGCGGGAAATATAGTAATAGAAAACACAATGGCAAATAAACTGATCAGTGTAAAGAAATATTATCTATGTGTCACACAGAATTGGTGAAACACCATGGAGGTCAACCAACCCTGTTTTTTAAAACACCAGGCTGCTGTTTTGAAAAACAAAGGAGAAAAGTGTTGGATNAGCTTGGCTATGGCCTCTAAGACAAACACTCCAACNNGGTTGTAGGTCTGGGAACCAGGATCTCTCAAACAGGGTGGCGCTGTAGTCCTCATGAATAGAGAGTAGCCACGCACGGGCAAACCGCCGNGACAACAACCACAAACCTTAAACGGTCCACATCATTAAGTCGTTGTTCGACTTTTCGGTGTCATTAGAGCTGCGTCATCTGTTGAAGTTGATGACCCTTGACCTTAGGAAAGGAAACAACGTCGTTGTTTTACCTTGTGGGCTACAGCACAACAACTTAAGTTCGGACCTCCCATTTGCGGTCGGTGCCTACCCCATCGCACAGTGCTACTTTCACCAACTAATCAAGTCGTTGCGTTACACCGATCTGATTGCTTGCCTTGATTTAAAATGTTCTGTTCAAAATCAAATCACTTACCGAACTTTTAAAATGTATAGCGCTTGCTTAGTGCCATTTCTACACTTACAATCTTCAATTTGTGGTAATGCTGGAAGGCTAATTTCATGTCGTTGTTTTAGTGGTTAGCCCTGAAATTGTTTTTAATAAACGAGTGCCGTCACAATTGCTTTACAAACAGCGAAGCTTGTACCACTGTAGGTGACAAAAACAAAATGATGTTTAGTACGTGTCGGGCTAAACACATAGTTCTTTGATCGGACCTTTAGCTACTTTCACTACAGTAACCGCGCACTGGGATCTTGAAGCAATTACGCAACTCTTCGCCATCAAAAGCTGCCACCAAAACAACGCTTTCAAAGAAGCGAAAGACGACGAACGAAGAAATAGTTCTGCTGGGAAATTCCATTTCGTTTCAGAAAGCACGTAGTTGTTTTTGCTGATGCTTGATATAAAATGCTGTATGACCGCGTCTTTGTAAAGAATCGGATGGCTTTTGAATTAATACAAGTTTTGATTTCAGGTGTTTGAAACAAGGACAAACTGAAAAAGTGTCACTTCTTTATGTTCATTGGTTTTTTTTTATAAGCGCGCGCTATGACAAGTCATTGGGGATCCAGAGGTAGACTGGCCGCTGCCTGGGTTGTTAATTGGTCTTTTTAGACTCTCAATCAACCACTCCAATCACAAATGTCTTTATCGAACGAATTTTTGTTGTAAACAAACGAGCTTCTGGATAATTCGTTGACTCAAGTTAGTTGAAAGCCGTTGTTAGAACGTGCCTTCAACAAAGTGCTGCTGAATATCCAGCAGTACATAATTTACCCGTACGTGTGTACGAAAGACTGTTTTACAGAAAACGGTTTCCGGCCACTGACACAGATTAAAATGTCACACCAAAAGTATCAATTCCAGCAGCGCAGCTTTCATCAACATTGATTGAAATATTTGTTGCTTTATATTAAACTTTCAATCAAGATAACCACTTGTTGAGTGCTAAATGCATGTGGCCAACACCTTATTTTGTTGAAAAGCTTATTGGATGGCACTGCAGTTGTGGCAAAAGGTATAGATAATTTCGACCTTTCCTGTACTCGCTGAAGCAAGTTTCGCTTTTCCAGTAATATGAAATAAAAGTGTTGCGCCGGGATAAACTTAATCCAAAGCAATGGCGGATTCAGGGTCGATCGCCCCCGCCTCCTAAAATCTACGAAAGTAACTTGATTCACCATGATTTTGTACAATTCGGAAAATAACATAACAAAACCAGTTCCGAATAAGTCTTTCGTCACATTCGAAATGCCTCATTGTTCACGATATAAAGCCATTCTGTCGTCTATTGTTTTTTCACAGCGGTGTTGTGAAGAATACTTCATCCCTTTTCCAGCAGCGAAGCCATAATGAGACTCGACTACGGTACTTTACTACCGGTGCAAAACATTACAGAAATCGCCCCCTCTAACGTTACTAGCTGGATCCGTCCCTGACTGACTCGAAGTAAAATGGAGTTGAAAGCTTTGAAATCCACTCTCGCAAACTTCCATAGACTTTCATTAAAAAATATCTTAATGAGATGCCACTCCTGTTTAGAAACAAAGCGCATTTTGTCAAGATTACACAGCGTTGTCAGTTGGGCAAACCTACCTTGTTCAAATAGAAGCTCATTTCAGTACGAGATCAAACTGCAACGCCATCAGATATAATAAAAATCTACTTTCAAATACCACTGATCATAGTTGCGTTCGTGGTTACGTTGCTGTGACGGTTGTCCAAGTTTAGTGGAAACAATTGTTGTATGACCAAGTTAGCAAAACTGGTCTCAATTACTTTTCTAGTCACAGTCAATTAGGATATGGTGCAATATCGGATTTAAGAATATCTTTGAACAGTTAGCAAAGACTGGACCGTTTTTTGCCAAAACTTCAGTTCTGTTTGTTGCTACATCTGTGTCTTTGTGGTCTCAAATTAACGAGAGTTAGTTAGCATGTCGGTGTGACGCGCTAGTTTTGATTAAAGAACTGGTCTTATGCTTCAAAAAACTATTTTTAATGTGCAAGTTTGTGAAGAAAATAGTCAAACAATTATCGAAATCATTCCAAATCTACCAAATACATTAGGAAAGCGCATTATTTCAATGGTTTTGTAAATATTCAATGTTCCTGAATATCGATTTGAGTAGTTACAACCAATATGAAAGCATGACCGTGCAGTTTAGTTACAATTTTTTATCCTGCAAACAATATGTGCCCCTACAGGTATGCTGGGTGAGTTTCTAATAGCTTTGTCAACCCCTCCTAAAATCCTGCTACTGTTGTTGGAGCCGTGGGTGTAGGAGCATGCAATGTTTTGGGAGTGCAAGAGATATTTTGCCCAAATTTCCTTAAATTTGACCGAAAAAACTTCTATGTGACAAACTTTTCCCTTCAAGTTTTCTGTAGCTGCTGTTGGTACATTCCATTTTCTTCTACCATGTTGGCGTAGACTTCAAAATAGAAAACTTGGTACTTTAAATTTGGTTCTTAATAACCAACTGAAAAAAATACCCTAGGCTGTGCAAGAACATTGTCAAAAGCAGCTGGCTTGATACTTTTGAGCATCTGTCTCACAGTTCTGAGGTGTGGTGTTCCGTTCATATTCCAGCTATTTTCGCGTCAGCAAGAACTTACCACCTAGCTGAGGACATATATGCAACATGCATCATACTGTATGGCAAAATGTGTTCATCCAAACATTGTGCTTATAATTAAAAACACAGCTTTTCTGTACTGGTCTAGACGGATTCTACTGATATTATGAAGTAGGTGATCTGCAGCATTCTCGATTCCCACAATGTACAATAATTGAAGCACGTCAATGTAATGCCTTTTTTGCCCAAACTTTCAAGTGAGTCAGTTACTCATCAACTTTCACATACTAAAACACGAAGGTACTATAAAGAGTTTGTTGATTTTATATATACATATTCAATGTGTATTCTATGACATAATAAACCTTTATCTGTATACTCAGTAACACAGAAATATAATTTCTTAGTGTTGTTAAAAAATGTCGAAATTTAATTGCACAAATTTTTTGAGGTTTTGCCCTAATTTGGGCTGCGCTTGCACCCCCCTGCACCACCAGCCCCTAACCCGATGGTTAGAGCTTACACGTGTCAGAGTTAAATTAAATGCTTGCGTTGAAGCCATAAGCACACTGACTTGCAAATTGAAATACAACTCTGATTTCCACTGCTTCAAAGTATGTTATGACTTGTCCTAAATTTCAAATTTTCGAAAACTTCATAACAGTTCTTGTGTACCTTCGAAAATATGGAACGTCAAAGGCGCTTTCGAAAACTTGAGATATTTGAAAATGTAGGATGAAGTTTCGTATCCCCAGAGCTATGGTTCAGTGATCGGTTTAACGACATTATGGGTCATTTTTTTAATTTTCTTGGTCAGCTAGCTGCCACTTCCATGGAATTTTACTGACGGTTGCATTCTTCGCTAACTGACGAGCATTCAATCAGAGTACCCTTATGCCAGACGTTTCGAGCAAAGAACGTCGTGCATCTAAAAATCCGAATAGTCGGCATCGGTAGCAGAGATACGATTTGACATTTTGTAAAGGATGTGATACGCGCAATTCGTAGCTCATATAAGATCTTAACCGGGAAAAATCACAACATGTTGCGCATTACTCCTAGTTTCTGCTGCTTAATTTTGAAATCTGGTAATGGTGACAACGCAGAAAACTGCTGGCATGTTTTAACTCGCCCCGCTACCTAACTATTTGTGTTATGCCCTGGATCACCGTGAGAAGGTTGCTTCTCGCACAGCGCACGCGTCTAAAGAAGCCCCTTTTGTGGCAACCCGGCTGGCTTGCTTCACTCAGCGAGTGAATTCAATGCAGCCCGGGATCAACTTGCAAAGCTCTCTTTTTATCAAATTGAAGCAGAACAGGTGCCGTCAGCAGCAGCGTCATGTATTTTGCCAGAAACGCCGCGGTCTGGCCTGTGCGCTGGTTGGCTGGCCGAAAACCCTTAGAGAAGCCTGAGAACACCTATAGTTACAGGGGCTTTAGGCGTTGTTGGGCTTCTGATGCTTCATGGAGTTTTGCTGTGTGTTCTAGTCTCGTAGACAAAAGGTACGTGTTTTCCGTTGGGAGACACCACAGGTGCAATGAGAACCAACAGAGTTTTGCGACTATGTGTCACGATTTAACCACTTAACACCTGTTCCTGTGACAAACACCACTGACGCGAAGTTGTTCTGCATTGTCCTGCGGTCTCATTAAAGTGCAACAATGCACTGCAGCATTTGTTGCTGGCTGATCGTTTTCGGAGGCGCGTTTAAACTATGACCGTAATCAACGTGGTTCGGTTAAGACCAAGCAATTCCTCGAAACTGCACAAATTTGAACTGAAAACAAACTTCAGGGTTAGAGCCTTCTTTTGTACAGCTATAGTCAGATCATTGTTTTGAAGTTATCTGCTTAACCGGAAATTAACTGTTTGTCGTTGGACAAAGCATGTTGTTTTGCTCTGCTTTTGCAAACGGTTGAACTTTTTACTGTTAAGTAAGTTTACTTGATTTGGTATTGAGCCACTTTGTTGCAAAAGCGTTACCGTTGGTTGCGCTAACAACGTAAAAGGATCATGAAATAACCGCAAACTGACGCGCAGCAGTTTGAAGCGGAACTCATGCGCAGTCCGTCACAATTGCCGATGTGTTTTATGAGTCAGAAAATACCAGCAAACAAATCAGTTAAGACATCTACTAGAGCGCGATAATTCTCACCGCTCGAGAAGACTTGGTGCGTTTCAAGCGTAACGATGCATTCAATCAATACTGATATGTGTATCAAAAGACAGGAAGTTGTCACAAGTCTACAAGATTGAGATTTTAATTTGATCACGTTGATCGCAAACATGGCATATGTTTCATTTTAAGAGCATTAGCTCCGTTTTGTTGTCTTGTCAAGTCAAGCCTTGTAGCGAATCCGAAATTTTTGCACAACCATCGCTGCCTTTTCATGATATCACCACGACCGCAGTCAACCAGTTTGGCTCTTAAGTTTAACACATCAGTTTGACAAGCATAGCTGTTTGGATGTAATTTGCAAGCCATTAAACGACACTCGCAATTATTTTTGCGTGTTGACGTTGCACATCAAAACCAGCAAGTTTCATCACAGATTTCTTGCAAATAAAAAATATCTTTAATTCAATATCACCAAATTCATATTTTGCTGATGCAAAATGTTGGACGATCCTTCATCACAAACGCAGCATTGTAACATTTGGTGCTCATTCGACTGCGAAGTAACCGAAGTTTTTGTAGCTGAGACCTTAAAGGTTGTCAAGTCTTCAAGGTGGAAGCGCAGTGGTTCAACACCACGCTTTTCTGGTTGGGGCTACCAACCTTTTGAACTGCTTTAGTGCTTTAATTATATGGTTCACTGCAAATTAATTCCATTTATATTTCATTACTTTCCCGGCACAAACTTCTACATATTTACAGAAAAGGATACCCCTTTCCCTGATCACATACTGTTTTTCGCTAACCGATAATAATAATTCATGATCACTGATCATAATTTTGAAATTCATTCTACATTGCACCTACTTTCTTTGGCACGTTTCCCCATGGGGACAAAAAGGCAGTTTAACAAAACATGCGAAAAGGTTTCAGCAATGCAGGAAGATCGGACTGCACTGCTACATTCCTCGCGATTCCCGCAGCCTTGTTGAGCACGAGTATCGATTTCCATCCGTCTCCCACGCATTCAGGCTTTCGCAGCAGACACGAAGAGCGGCCTCTCTGTAGGCAGACTGATGGATTTAGACCGGCGTGTAGTGCGGAGTCAAACCAAAGCCTTTTGAAAGCAAACCTTCAATGATCCGCATTCAACAGAGAAACAACCAGAGAAACGTCAACCTTTGGGTGAGAACCTTTGGCTGAGATCTACAGAGAAACGTCAGCTTTTGGCGCTGAGATGGGTGAGATACGTGTGTCCTGTTTTCTTTCTCGCTCCAAATTTTCATTGCCCGATCTGCTGTGATGGCCAAGAGGTATCTTTGTTTGCATTGACCGAAAAAGGGTTGCGAGAAACACGAAAAGATGGTCTTGCAACTGTAGACAACCAGTGCATCAAGGAAGACACAATTCGAACTCAGAAAGTGATTAAACACTCAAAAATTTCGTGCAAGGTCACCCACAATGATTATTATTGAAATATGTTTGTAGCGAACGGCTTCTAAATTGGTCCCGCTACTGAGGTTCAATTTATACAGCTGGCGCTACATCTATTCGCGGACAAGAAAGCGTACTATTTTGTGGTTTATTTTTTTAATTTTTATTTAAGTGTTTGATTCAGAAATGGTCCATATTACAAGGGCAGTCAAAAGAACAAAAACGTACAAAAATACTGAGGCACAAGCACAACGCATCACAGTGTAGGTGTTGGCTGATACACGTATTCGATACGGAAAGGAGACAAATACTGAAGGAAAGCACCAACAGCATTGATAAAGTTTACGCGATCATATAAATATTAAAATTGCCTTGTTTTTTTCCGGAGGAATACTTGCAAGTAAAAAGGCCACAGAATAGTGGGGAGTGTTTCTGTAACAGTACATACATCACAACAAGCAGCTACCGGGTCAGCAAGATGGCTACCGGTTCAGCAAGAACTGACAACGGCTGTCAGTCATGCACAATATTAACGCTCAATTTTTTCATCAAGCAGAAGGCTGTAGTCTTTCAAAGCGAAAAAAATTACAAACATTTTTTAAGTTTCTGTTCACATTTTTTAAGTTTTTTACAGAAAGCGGGAAAATTCTACCCAGTTTTTATTTTAAAATTTTCGTGTAGATGATTGTCATATTCTTGGCATACTGCTAAGAACTGATGCAACTGCGGTTTTCTTGCAGGAAAATACCTGAGTAAATTGCGCGTTTGCCACTGTTGAAAATTCTTTACTAGGTTGCAAGGCCCAAGATTCTAACAATGTGTTAATGCTGTCGCGAAACCACGTATAGTGCTGCAAGAATCTTTTTAAATCTTGCTAAAATCGTTTCATAGATGCAAAGCAATTTTGACGTAGTAATAATTTCTTTGGCAGAATGAACGTCAGTGAGCTTTTTAATCTNCGCAGGAACTCTTTTTTGGGAAGAAAAGGTCATTACATCAAGTAGAAAGATCATGCNTANAAAACACTTCTACGGACCCCCCAGCAGCACTAAAGGAGTTAAAAATGTTAAGCTGTGCGCACATCGCCACAGTAAAGCAGAAGTGCATCAGTTTAAGGACTTNAGATTGACCAAGGAAATCCCGCTAACATCCATGCATCATAACCGGTTCTATAAAAATACGGTATTTTTCGGCCAAAAGACGACTTAGTTTTGCGATGGACAGCAAACCTTTGTGGGCGTCTTATCCAACGGCTTCAAATGCCTTTAAGACCTATAATTATCACGACCAAGTCCAACATGTCAAGGGCAGCGAAGCTAATTTCACTCAGAAAAGATGTGTGGCTCTGCAAGTTCGTCTGCAGTTCAACATAAAATTATTTTCTTCTGTGTGGTCCAAGTGACACCGTATAGTTATCATCAACCTCTTTTGATGCCGATTGTAGCCTTAACTAAGTGTTTTGTCCAGCCGTAAGACCTCATAGGGTTTACACTTCGACAGTAAAAGGTTGTAAAATACGCGGTTTATGACAGTTAACGCCTCATCAGTTCAGTAAGGGGAATGTAACAAGCTGTTTCGGAGGGATTTCGGAAAGTTGCAGTCAAAATAGCTTAGCAGACTGTCAAGAGCCATGTTTAGCTTTTACGAAAATCCAGCTGCAAATATTTCCAAGGTTGCAAAAGCATGCTTAGAAATCACCAACTGAGGTCCTCAATCACTTCAGTGAAATGTGCGAAACTTTCGCAATGGGTTTTCACCTGAACTGTTGAAGGCAAACACTTCTGTCTAATAGAAATGTAGTTTTACCTTACGCTTATAAAGAATCCAAGTTCACTGATCGACAAAGATAGGTGCGCCATAGAGTAGTTGCTCACTTTCTTACTGGCATATCTTGAACAACATGCTTTTTTTAACTTTAATGTTTTCTTGTTTGATTCCAAGATTGACTTGTGCTGTGCGCAAATGTATTCGGCCACGTCCAAGTTGGCCCATGAATTTAACCTAATCTTTTTCTAAAGATTTTATCTAACAGATCTGTGGTTCCTCGCAGCAGTTACTTGAAGAAGGCTAACCACAACAACCTAACAGGATTTTTATCACAGGCGTGGGCTATCTGTATTATGGTGGATGTGAACTATAGAATTTTAGAATTTATTCAAGCAAATGAACAGGCTACACTTGGCGCTTTTGTCTTTTGACACAGTCCGAAAATTTTATATTTCTATTGGCGCCTAAATGAAGATCAGATTTTGTCAAGGTTTCTTCACTTATTTTTTGCAAGTTTTTCAAAGAAAATGTACGCAAGACAAAAGTCAGAGNGAAACAAGGCGAAACAANAAGCAGTGCGGAGTCTAATCGAAAACCAGAACGAAAGAACTGTGCTATAGTTGGATTTGGATTTGCAGTTTGCGTCAAAGAAATAAACAACTAGAGTGAATGTCTCTGAAGACAAGTTTTAGACAAACTGTGCTTGCAGCTTGCTAAAAATACTGCTCGACTTTGTAATGACGGTTTTTGTTTCGTAAACAAACAGAACTAAGTTGTAGAACGGTCTTGAAACGCGTTGTCTAAGTCAAAGTGTGCTGTTACAGTGACGTTTACTGTCTGTAGGAACTTGTTTCGGATCAACAAAGTGCAACCGATGCGAAAATTTGAAACACTTTTAATTAATGACACCGCAAAGTGACATACAAGCTAATGAAGCACCAGTCTCAGCCACAGTGTGACGCTTCCAACACGGCATGTAAGTCGTGTGTAAAACCTACGGCAAGCACACCTGCGGCAACGAAGTCACGGCAACGACTACCAGCTGTTACTCAAAGTCTGCAGTCCTTTTTGTCCTTACGTCATTCGTGGCTTATTCAAAATTTACTGGAGGATTCTAATGTTTGTCATTTAACAGTTCAACTGAATCACCAACAGTCCTTGCCGCGTCGTGTCTTGAAAATAAGGTACTTTGCTAGAAATCACGTTCAAAGTTAAGCGTGACAGCAAAGGGTGCATGCTCTTACCTTTTCGAACAACATACACTAGGCTACCTCACTGGCCTTGCGACTGTGTATATATAACGACGAAGGGTCTTGCAAATAATTTTTTACTTTCATTGCTACTCGTTTTGCCGCGTTCGAAACTTGAGCAGGGATGAAGTTGTGAGCGCTGTCCGCGTGGGAAGAAGGCACCGCGTGCCGCCGCTGGTTGCCTGACGAACAAAAACACGAGGATCCTGTTAGACGCCCAGTCGAGATTGGTATACTTTGTGAGTGAAGGTGGCTGCATTTCTTGAGGATTGATACGAGATGTGAAAATCGAATTCTGCGTTGAGGCCAGTGACCGTGAGCGAATTGCTAGTATCAAGTGGCAGCCTTCGCAATTCGCTAACCGAGTGAAAGGAGAGATCAAAATGAAAAATGTGTTGAAAGACAGGTAACGATGCGGTTCACAGTCGTACGCGAAAATGGAACAGCAACACAAATTTTATCACACTCTGGTTGAGGTAAGAATCAGTCACAGAGCAGTGCCCTCGCCTAACTGAACAAACAGGAATGTCACATTACCTCCATCAGCTGCAATGTGCTAACTTCACGGTATTACACTCACGACAGCACGTAGATTTATTTAGATGACGAGAGTCGAGAGAAGACTTGCATTTGACGCGTGTCTAAAAATTCGTTAGGCGTGGTTAAACAAACAAACTTGCGCAATAAGATAGATCTGATGTGTTCATGGGGGGAGAGGGGGTCATGCCCCCAAAATTTTTAGCATATGTAGTCATTTTGTGCTTTGAGAAGTGGCGTCCCTAACAAAATACTGGTGCCCGCCTAAAATCAAACATTTTGGCCCCTCAAAGTTTTGGGCTGGCAACGCCACTGGATGTGTTCGCAATTTAAAGTTTTGCACGTCGAAAAATGTTCTTGGGTGTAAAAGTTCTGAAACAGTTTTCTCAAAATCGGTTGAACCGTGCGAATAACAATCATGTCGTGGTTGGATTTCATTTTCACGGAACATCGGAAGGCTTTTTGGTGTGTACTTGGTATTGGAAAAAAATATGACTTACTGAATAAATGATTGTATTAAGATAAAGAGCGCTTTCACTCTACGTCCGCTTTAAATTTTCAAGCCATTTGATATTATGACGTTCACTATTTCACTGATGCTCACGAGTAAGCTCTTGCAAAGCATAAGTATTGCGGCGAGCCAACGTCAACAACGTGTAGCTCGCTCGATGTTAACTGAAATGTTTTGGTGCCGTCTCCTTCGTAATTTATGGGTGCATGCCGGGAGCCTTGTTGTTGAAACCTGTTATCAGTGCTTGCTGACGGAAGAGAGCGCAGCACGGCGAACCCCAGTCATGCCGCGATCAGTAGATGAAGTGCTCACCGCTTATTGCTTTCCGCAAATGGATCACCATCATAGAGGTTTCGTCGTTGAGCCCTCTAGGTTTACATAGAATTGGTAGGTAGGAATCGCATTTTTCCTTGGCGAAACGCCATTTGGTTCCAGTTCAGAGCCGTACTGTCAAGTCTGTCAACAAACAGACTGTATTGAACACGAGGCTGTTCAAAAGGTTACGTTTGCTAAGCAGCTGTTAAAACTTAACAAGCTTTCGAAGCAGTCTTGGCATATGAAAAACAGAAGTGTTGAACAGCCTAATGGTAGAAATTACGGCCAAAGCAAACGGAGTCAAAGATATATCATAAACGTTACAGTAAACACTGCCACTATCATCAGTGCGGTGGAATGCAATCAGTCTTTCACCGCACTGATCATGGTAGCTGTGTTTACCGAGACGTTGGCAATACTGTCTGTGTATGACTTCGCTTGCTTTGACGGTTATTTTTATCATTTCGAAGCATTGTGTGTTGGATTTCATCGCTTTAATAATGTACTCGCATGGAAGTTTTATCACGTTAGCGTCCATTTGTTTCAGCAATTAAGGTTGAGTTGCGTTGAACTTTTGTATGATGCCTGCCGCAAAGTACCGTGGATTCGCGCTGGCCGCAAACCACGCTGAGCATCATGGAAAGCCTGAGTTCAACGCGAACGACGGCTACCGTTACAGCAACGCTTTCAAAAACGCAATGAGCCGAAATGAAGATGTCACGTACGTTCATCACAGCGATTCGTACTTGACAGCGCAGACTCATGTGAAGACAAACGAATACGTTAATCTACGCACTTACCCCGAAGAAGCGCATATGGCTCCTCGCCCCACAAGAAGCCACGACTCGAAAACAGATTTTCTCCACGAAAAATGCGACAATGCCCACAGCAGTGGTGGCAACTTCTATTTGGCTGTAGACCTGCAGTCGAATTGTCGGGATTATGACCAAAGAAGCAACGCATGCAGTGGCGTGCAATCTTACGAAAATTATCCGCTGTGCACCTCATTTAACAACCACCAATGCTCGTCAGCTCCTGTGTATTCAAGTAGGGAGCTGCTACATCGCGAAGAGCGAGACTACGCGAACATTCCTTGCCACGTAAGCCAACAGGCCTGCCATCGTTCAAGGCAAGGAGCGGGGAACGATCAAACCTTCATCGAACGCAGCCGCACCGCAGCTGGACACGCACCGCTAAGTGAACTCGACTACGCCATTGAGCATTGTCGAAAAGCTGAAGCGGAGCAATTTCAGCTTAAGGAGAATNCTTNCTTGAACAGCTCGTCGATCTGCGATNCTCAACAACAAGTCATTGACGGTCAACAATATCGCCCAAGAGATTTTCGGGTCTGCGAGGCGGTTCCGTTCAGCAANCGTTTCCAAGGCCCGCATCAACACTGTCAAAGGCCTGATGGACGACACATGACTGAACACCCTAAATCTCCTAATGTGTACACCCGAAATGATCTAACATATACTTATCAAGAATCAAAGCCGAATTCTTCGACCGATCCAGCTGGAGGTCGGCAACGCCCATCCCCTGCCATTGTGTCCGCGATCAGCGCACAAATTCAGACTCTTCGGGAAGAAATGGTATGTTGTATTTTTAATGTGAATGGCAGCTAATGATCTAACTAGGTGTGGAAATGTAGAAGCTGCGACTTAAAATACACCTGGCAAATAAACTCTTGCCACAAAAACTGTTTTTAAACTAACAATACAGCCTAGGAATGTAAGAATACGATCTGTACACTTATCTGAAACTTCTAAAACCTGCTGCATACTTCAAATTTTTAACACGGTTAATGAACCTACTTCCGTAACTCAGTTTATTCTACATAGGGTGTTCAATGCAGTCAAAACACGGCAAAACAAAATAACATAAACAAGAAACACAAAAACATCGTTTTGAGCCTTTTCTTTTTTAAATGCTTGTCTGCAATTTCATTGGCGCCAAGATTCCGGAAAAGCTCTTTGAAGCTAACTCCAGAGCAAACACTCGACCCTTTGTATAGCGCCCAGGCCAAGCAGTTCATCGACGAGCTGTCTTCCAGCGCCTAATTTTTAGCTTTCGGTGTGTAGCTCTGGCCTCCAGATACCTGTAGTTCCAAGATTGAGTGCACGGTGTGGGAAGCGACATATTCGACGAAATAGCATATATGTTGTAAAATTGGTGTAAATGCAAAGTACCGCAATTTGATCGTGCTTATCCAAAAAGTTGTACTATAAGTTGCCCATAACCGTTGTATGTTGTCTCTTCGAGAGGAAATGCACCGATATCAGTCATGATGCTGGCGTGATTGCGAACTCCTTTAAGATTTGTAAAAGTTGGAATTGCCTGTTAGATGAAGAACAATACCGTTAGGGAACTCAAAGTTTACCGTCGTTGCAATGCGTGTTTTGTATTAAGCTGTACTCCTAAGTGCACTTGCACTCGGTGTTTTTGCACTGTCGAGTAATAGTAAGAGAGCGATGCGTCGAATTCTGATAAATAATGCAGCGTATTGGCCACAAAATTGTTTCCTGGCGTCAGCTGCTTGGCCAGGCATTGCAAACGTGGCCGTAATATGTGGAGTCGAAGCTCAGCATCGACGTTTGAGTTGTTTCCTTTCGACATCTGCCCAACAGTAAGAAGCCGAAAACCTTTGACATCAGCCACCGTCAGATCGGTGTTTGGACTATTTTCTACGAATTCTGTCGCCGATGTGTGCAGTGATAATGACAGATCGGTAATTTGTACTGTTTTCGGGTGGCAGCTTGGTGCTAGTGCTTGGTACTGAATGTACGGAGCGCACGATCAATAAACTGAATGATGGAAATTTAATCTTTCCGCGGCGCCCACACGTTGAGCGACCAGCGGGTAAAATCGGACACGATATGGTTCGGCGACTACGTCGTTTCTTCTCGACCCGCGATTTCGCCAAACCGCCGCGTGCTGCTGCTCCTTGTTTTTAGAATTTCACAGCATCTGCCCGTGCATGTCCTTGACAAACTTGCTCCTCTGCTTAGTGCCGCGCAGCAAAGCTTGAAGTTCTGAACCAAACCGTATCTGACCTCTTTAAGTGCAGCAGACAGCGATCGATCCTTCCTGACCTCGAAAATAATTGTCGTTTATAGTTCGGTCGTAGCGTTCAATGCTCTCTGTTAGATTGCATCTTTAAAGAGAAAAGCTGAAATCTGACTAGACGGCATCGAAACGTAAGAGGATTGCGAACGATGGAGAAAAATTTATTGTGCAGTCCCGCGTAGAGTAGCCACCTGGTGCTTCAAAACGCGAAACCCGTAATCGCGAGGAACCACAGATAACCGCTACGGACAAAAGCGCGCGAAAATTGAGAGATTCAAAAATGGCACCTGATCGGCATCGTTGAAGTTCGGTGCAGTCTGCCAATAAACGGTCAAGAACAATGACGTCCTACCAGCTGCATATCTCTGTCTGCTGGATTTTGAAACTAATGATTTGTTGCGCAACAATAGCTGGGTTGAATCTGACTATCGAGAGTTATATATGGAAATAGTTTGGCATCGCCTTCATGTTTTTGTGACCAGCTTGCGAAAATATATAATGTCCATCGAAAAAAAGAAATTTCAAGTTTTTTGTTGTTCAGGAACATCAATTTTCACCTGAGCATCATCGAGACTCTAGTCTAGGGTCATTCGTTTGTTATAGACATGTTGCAAAATTTAGTTCTCCAAAAACCCAACCAACAAGTTCTAGCTTCGGTATAAGACTAGAGTTACTTTGTTTTGAAAGGGCATTATTATCCTGAAGGTAGTCGGTGATCACCTTAGTTGTATAAGGACTCTTCCAATGCCCGACCAGTACTGCAGTTCAAGGAATGCGGCGACTCAGTTCCATTATTCTCTTGCTGGAAGAACGATTTTCCGAGTGGGCAGAATTTCTTTGCTGAAATCAAATCGCCGGCAATTGTGATTGCAATGGTGCGTGTTTGTCGTTACGAAAATGACGGCTCGGAATCGCTACATACTTTCCAGTCGTTTCGTCTGCTCGCAGTCTGGCCTTAAGCTGAGAAAATGAAAATATAAAAAATAACCAAACAGAGCGCAGCAAGTCGGTGGCGATTTGATACTTCGAAAATCATCACCTGCGCCCTGCCGTCACCGGTGAGTCCCAGGTGAAGTACTCGCGGAATTTGTCACTTCCTTTGTGAATGCAGCAGCGCATGACGAGCAGAAAGGATGACTCGTTTGCAATTTTGGAAACTATTCACATATGATTGGGTGGTTTTAAGGCCCAGATGGTAGTTCGATACCAAGGTATCCGATAGTTTTCCAAAAAAATATAACTGTCGGACTCCATGTAAAGTCTCCGGCTTATTTTTGTAGAACAACCATTCCGCGATTGAAGCAATACCATGCCTGTCCTTTCATAGCACTGGTACTAAAAGCAGATCAAAAATATGAAATGCCACTTGAAATTCGCATCCGAAGAGTGAATTAGGCTGACGTTTTTTCTGCAATAGGAAAATAGCAAATGCTTCTCAATATTCGGAGCTTCGAAATGTGTATCGTGCTGTTCAGCACTTCCTACAGCAGTTATTCATTCTTGCACACATCACAAAAACACTAGCCCACGCACGCGTTTTTTGCGCGGTTGTGTGTTTTCTACTCGGGAAATTAGAAGTTGAATAATTTACAAAGTTATTAAGTTTCACCTTTTACTGTTTATCAAGAAGCGTACTTGGTGGCCAGTATGAGTTTATCTTTTGAGCTGTTCAGCTGAAGTCTCATAAAATATTTGGACAGAAGCACGAAGTTAGTTTTTGGATTCATTTGTGTATTTTTTCTGATATGTAGTTAATGACGCGTTAGACGCAGAAAACATATCAAAAAAGAGCTGTGAGATTCGAGTCGTAGTTGTCAGGGGGCGATAAAATGCAAAACAACAGGAATCACTGATCTAGCGTTAAAACTTTCGCAACAAGCAAGCTTGGGCCACAACGTGATAAACGCTTTCCTCCTCCTCATCTGTCAGTTACCTCCATCTAAACTCTTCGCGTTGTTCGCGCGCGCGACGTATCACTGCCATGGGGGCTATGCATTTCCGCTGACCCATGTCACGAGAACCCACCCGACCCATTTCCTGCCATCGCGCTTTACGTTTTTGCCACACTGCCTTGTGCTCGGGTCCGTTTCCGGGTCGATCACATTACGCATCGTGCGAGCCGGCAAGTCTGTGTCAAGTCGGCCGCAAGGTTTACGGTTTCGCGTGACGTTGTCGTCATTGTTGACGCTTTTTGCTGAAAAGCTTTTTGGGCATCGCAAATACCTTACATGGTGAAGGACGTATTTCCGTTGAATCAGTTTTTGTTTTGCATCGTCGTGCATAATTGTCTTGTGAAAACAGACCGCGAAATGGAAAATGTACGCATTGCGTGTTGTGGGCCCGACCTAGCGAATCTATGCAATCAAGCGCGGAAACGCTACATTTGTAAAGTGACAGTTTCTTTCCCCGGTTGCGTCCGCCTCTTCCATTACCTGACATATGGTGGGAAAATATTCGTCGAAGTTAGTAACTGATTTCATGGGTACGGCTTCTTTCCGCGGCTGGGCGATCTGCCATTACGTCATGCTCTCTTGAAATGGCCTTGCCAACGTCCCGTGTTGATTCAGAGTGGCAAACGCACAATAAGATTAAAAAAACAACTCCCAAGTTCTTCCCTCCGGCTTCGAATTGCTGGAAGGTACAGGATGCAAGTGAAATCATTCTTTTTTTAACTAGTTCGATCAGCATTTTGCGCAGTGACCACGTATATGTTGTTAAGTGCGCGATTCACGGGTGGGAGCGGCTGATATTTGGAAAGCGACAGGATCACCACCAGTAACAGGCTGCGCTGCAACTTTACTGACCTCAGATATGTAATCGGATTGGTAGGACTTGGAAGTTTTTCGTCTGCCTCCAATCAGAACAAATATAATTGAAACACGATCTCAGCTTTAACACGCCAGCGTTCAGTTTAAATTAACTTCAACTTGTCGTTGAGCGGAACCAGAGTGGGGCGTGGTGCGTGTTATTTAGCGACCGCTTCTCGTCGATTGCTTCTCACGCTCGCGCGTTTCTTTTTTCAAAGCCAGGACAAAACCTTGCTGAAGATTAGTCAGAAGAACGGCATTTTAGAAGCGGGTGTGCGGTACTGCCCGCTCTACGAGCAGTCGTGAGCGGCAACAGCTGACATTTCGGCGCAAGGCGCCTCGCCACATGCGCGTGCCGGGCAAAAACAGCGCGGTCGTTGCATGATGCAGCAATGTGCTGGTCGTTGCAAAGGTTGGAAGTTAATTTTGGCACCTGTTGGAGGGTAATTCAGTGGAAATAAAAAAATCTGCGGGATCTGCTCGCCGGGAAAATGTTTGTTAAATGGATTTATTCCCGGAATGATGTATTATCAAACGAAAGTTCTTGTTTTGCAATTGGAATTTTGCTGGGTTTATATTGGTGCATATCTGTGGCAGTGCGCAATAAGAAACTGAACTAACGTTACAGATGAAGCAAAATGGTTATTCCATTGGGCAAAATTTGGGAAAATGAGCTTTAAAAGGTAAATACACTCAAACAAATCAGTTTCAACAATACACTACAGTTTTAAGAAAACTGACACTTCGGGTTCTTTGCCTGAATCAACGACTCGAACTACTGAAAGCATGATGATTAATACCAAATTTTTGGCTCGTCATAATGGTTGGTACAACTCTTATCTAGGTTAAAGAAACGTACGTATGCGCATTCCAGTAACACGGTGATCTTCGAAACCTTTGCCTGCATAGCTTCTTCGGATTCCTTGATAAGAGTAGGAGCAGTAAAGCAGTCATTAGTCGTGAAGTACTGAAATTAACTTCGGATATCAAGAAGCTGCTGGACCTGGATTTATCAACTTAACCTTTAAAGCTTTTCGTTTACAAATTGCAAAGTCAAGCAATCCCTGAAGCCTATACATAATTTCGAAATTGCAATGGCAGTGCGACCCTTCAAGCTTTTCAGTGAAAAATACAGACAAGGCCATGGCTACGATAAGGTTCAGATGTTAAGATAAAGAACGGTGATGCATACCAGAACACCGCTATGACTTTATCAGTCCGTAATACCTATCAGTGTTATCCCCAAACGAAGGAAGTGCGCATGTTAGATTTGTATCTCTTCAACTAGTTTACAGGATAGTGACGTACTTCGAGTTAAAAAGTTTATCGCAACCCAAGTGGATCATGCCTTATAGGTCTCTGTTACCGACATAGCCGTGTTGCTTAAATTCAGATCTTAATTGACCTGTGTTCGCACACTTGTGACTGCTTTGCCACTATACAGTGTCCTTGCAGCCAATTATATGTCGCCAGTGCACGCACAACGTTTTGCAATTTTGTTGTAATTAGTTTAGATGACACTTGACAAATTTCGCGTCAGCACCTCGCTGGTTGCGATTTTTTGTCTGGACCCAAATGTTGTCGCCCACGCTCATGAACAGCAATCCAATCGAAATATTTTTGCCCTTACATTTACTTGTACCGAGACGCTAAGCTGTTGTTGTGGCATTCGTGCGTGATAAAATGCTGAGCCAAAACGTTTGTTTCGCCAACCGCGCAGTAATTTTTTGCGGTGTTGCGCATGCGCAGCATCTGGTCGCAAACACAGTTTATCGCGTGTCCGTTGATGTTCCCTGACATGAAACACTTGCTTTGGTGACGTACTCGTTTCTCTTTGAAACAGATTTTGAAAATTGCATTGACGGCATTTTGCCGAAAGCCCTAGGGTAATGCGGTACAGGCCTACCTTTCTCACGGACAATGAATTCAGAGTACCATTCTCGAATGACGTCACGTGGTTAACCTCCATTTTTACTGCGTGCTCAACAACAATTTGCTGTCATCAGCAAAATTATCTCGTTCTTCAAAGCCGTTGAATATAGGTCAGAGTTGTGTTTTTGTCTAAAGAAATATACTCGGAAGAGAAAAAAGTATTTCTAACGGAATCCCCAAACCAGCAATTCCCGCTTCTTTTGAACTTCGATTCTTGACGAAATTTTGATTCCTTCCCCCTTTGCTTCCTGCGTTGCTACGCAGTATGCGAGGCCCACGTCATACAACGTCAGTCATACTTTGTGTGTCGCGTTGGTAATCAAGTATGCATCAAGCAAAGCCCCGTATGTAATGCGGCAGCACATTTCGCTCCCATCTTGCAATTAAGTCCTGCACTTCCAGTCATGAATCGCCGCCCTCAGTTCAGTGCGGGCACGATTTGCGTTGGCAAATGGTTTATTGTATAACAATGTGATTCAACGAAGTTATATTCTCTTCGCAATGTCGTGAAGAAAAGGAAATCATCGAATCGTTTGCTGCAAACGACTTCCCGGATTTTGCACTTGTTCAAGCTTATTTTCAGCTTTTAACGCAATCAAACCTCGTAGCTGTCAAGATCACATCGGGTGACCACCAAACGGCTGTTTCCAGAATGCCAGAAATGCCAGCGGGAGGAACAGTGTAGTGAAAACTGATCACAAGAGTTTTTAAACATCAAACGTCGCCGGCCTCTTGAGAGATTTATGCCTGGTGTGGATTTGGCAAGAAGGAAGGCTGAACCACTCGTCCATGCAGAAATTGGATACTCCATGGGGGGCCCACCTCTTTTTAATAAATTATCTCAACCGACGTGACATCCCACCGCGTCGAAACCATTCTCAGCCAAAACGTCATTATCTTAAATTGTGAAGCGCAGAAGAGCGAAATTTTTACATGTGCAGCACCAGTCCGCTGAAACCAGGCTTCTGGACGTGTTTGGCGGGCACTTACCGGCTGCAATACACAACTAATGGCCATTGCAACAGAATACGTCAAAACGTATCAATATGTTGTAAAAGCCGGTCAGATCAATAATAAGATGTTGGGAACGGATGTTGCGCACTTCACTGCCCATCAGCGACGTTGACTATTAAAAGGATTACAGAGAAACGTGATGATCTCGTGATAAAAATGAACTTTTCTCAGGAAAACCGCGCTATTGCCATTCGCATCAACCCTGTTCAGCGCCTTGATTCATGCTCGACGCTTTTAGACTTTCTGCATTCAAAACCTAAACATTGACGTCAGTGGCCAGCTAACAGCATTCCAAACTGCGTTCGGAACAGAGTGGAAGTGATTATCAACTTCCATCAATCATATCATTGAAATTTTTGACTGCACTTGCGGTCTGTACGATGCACGCTCGTCCGAAAAACCTTTTGCGAAAGCGAGCTTTACCCGACCGCTCCGCTTGAAAGCACGCTTGTTCAGGACAGTTTAATTTCCGCGCTGTTTTGAAGTGTCCGTTCAAAGCAAACGTCTGCGGCGTCTGCAGTGCTTTTCTTCGCTTTAATTGCCCGTCAGGCAACGCTGTATTTAACCAGCACATGCTTCATCGCCAGATGAAGAGAGAAGGTAATTTCTGTTCAAAGGTCTCGATACGCCAGAAACAGCGAGTCCGGCACTTACTTTTCAACGCCCACTTTCATGCAACTGTGCATCCATAAACTGATGCTTGGTGTTTCATTCACCGTTCCAGGGCTTAGCGTTCACCGTCGTGAAAAATACAGGTTCCTGGGCAATCTGTCACGTCAGCGTCCAACTCGACTTGGCAAAGCCAGACACTCGATAGTCAGTATCTTCGCGTTGTTTATGTGCGTGCTTGGGAACTGCCAAATGAAAGCCCAAACCTGTCGCTGTGCGCATTACCGATAAGGCGCAAAAAGTATGGATTTGTGTTGTAAGTGCAGATTCATATTTTCGGTTGCCATTTGCAACTAGGTTAGGAACCCGGCTTGTCGGCGTTCGCCCACTCGTGCCAACAAGTTTGAGAACAAGGTAAGCATTGTGTAGCGCTTGAAAATTGCCAAATCTGCAGCCGCAACAATGCTGCTAGAACGTTGCTGCGGTGTTTGTCCAAGGCAAATTATGTTTTGTAAGTCTGGTGCAAGCAGATGCAAATGCGTGAGCGGTCATGACTCATTTCGTGTGTGTGAAGTGCGCGACACATTGACATAAGCCAAGGCGTGTTTCGCGACCTGACCTAACCTGACTCGAAGCGCTTTAGGCGTCGCTTATTCTGTACGATTTGCGACACTCCGCGGCAGTTCGTAGTTTGAACGACCTCCGTCGTCGCTTTGCCGCGCTCTCCGTCCCAACAACATTCCTCGATGAGATATCGGTCATGACTCGTGCACTTCCTGCCCCAAACAACGCGATATCTCTTTACTTTTTGCAATGCCTTGTCTGTGGATTGGATGTTGTTGCCTCGTTGTCCAGCGGTTTCCTGGTCGCAGCAAATCCGAGCTTTTGAGGAGCGCACTGAAGAGTCAAAAGACCATTGGCGAAAGAACCGTCTGTCAGTGATTGGAAGTGATGTCGAAAGACTCGTCGAAGTGCACAAACAGCGTCGCTTTTGGCGAAGTCTTTTGAAAATAACAAACTTTTTTACCACTGTTTTTAAATCAAAGGCACAAACCACTGTTTTTAAATCAAAGGCACAAACTCTCGCCACGCATTTTTGACTAGAAAAGAAGTTTGCCTTTGTATTCGTGCTTTGGCTTGGCACCGAAGAAGGGTGCAGTCGCACCTGTTTACGATATCGACAAGCTATTGTATTTAAAAAGTTCCGACAAAAAGCATTAATCAGGCTTCGGCCTGCCGCCAGTTGTCGTTAAATATATCTTTCGCATTGCATGCAATCATAAAAAAAATTTGTTGTAGGTAGCATCGTGGCCGCGCCATCGACCACCCCAGCAATTAATCACACTGTATAGCACACTCTAAAAGTCACTTGTCAAGCAAACCCAAGGTTTGTCTGCGTACTTATTTAAATCGGCCTCAGCGCATAAGCCGCGTCCTGAATCCTCGACGTCGCTGAAAAATATGATGCACACGGCACGTTCAGGTGCACGCGGAGTCGCGCGGATGGTGGTGCTACTGAGGTAGGCAACAGCAAGTTATGCAAACCAAAACTACTGTTGCAGTCTGGTCATCATGATGTTATGGACTGCCTGACCACAGTAAGGAATAATATGGTTTATAGTTGTAATCATCGCCTGAAAGTATGATTACAGAACATAGCAGTTTGCTACAATTGAGACCATACAGCCCTGTTTCTTAGCATCAATCGCCACTGATCAGATGTTTGCCGATGACTCCACTTTTTTTTGCAAAGCCACTACTGCGCGTTTTCGTTAGTCACTCAACTCCATATCTCTCGACAGGCGTCAGGCAATTACATCATCGCTTGGTCGTCGTCGGCAGACGTGGAGAGTGCCCGCTTGTAGCGTAATAATAGGTAGCTTCAAAGAGTCAAAAAATCATTACATTGTGGATTGTTCGCTGCTGACGGCGGAACGGCCTATATTGACTTTTCCTCTTCTGGCGCACTTACAAAGCAGTTTCTCAGTGGTAAGCGCACCTGAAGCCACTTGGGTAATGCTGAAGTGTCGTCATCTAAACGGTCATACACGACATTTCAATTTCTCCCTGCTGCATTAACGCATTTTTCAAATTTAAATATTACTTTGAGAACTGTAATTTTGTGGATGCACTACTATTCTCCCTTATTCCGCGCTCCACTGCGGCGTTTTGAAAACGGTCTGTATTTGATCTCAGCTGCTCCTCGACTTCAATCAAGCCTATGCTACACTTAATCAAAGATATTTAGTGTTTAAAATAGTTCTTAAAACAGATCAACGAGTAGCAGGCTCGTCAGTTTAAAAACAAAAGCACCATTCGGACGGCAAGCTGTTTTTAGCTTTTCCCCCAGGTTTTGTCGACTTGCTTTTAAAATAATGTTGGCATTTTCGCACAAATTAGCAATTTTAGAAAAAAACTGCGCTCCAATGCTTTCCAAATGCTTACACAGTAAAGTAACTCTGTTGTTCATATTGACAACGCGAAGTCTTCGAACCCGATCGACCTAGTGGTAAGCGCGGTCAGACTGTCGCAACAAACAGCAATCAAATCTGCATAAACAATAAAATTAGAAATTACGGATCACAAGACGATGCCTTATTCTGAACAATGTACAAACGCTTCGTTTGCAGTCATGCACGCAAAAGTCGCGTGCCGTGTTTCTTGTTGGCTGCATTTGCAGTTCGTCCACAGTTTTGGTTTTTCCTGTTCTGGTTCGACCCGCACACGTTTGATAACAAGGGAGAGTGTAGTTCAAAATGTCAACGGCCCAAGAACAACACGACCAAGGAAATTGCTCCTCGAAGCTCTGCTCGCGACAAACAAGCGGTCCATTCAAGTTGGCACCTTTCCGCCACCCAGCGCTTTTCGCACCTTGCTGGGAAGGCCGTTCGTCGCTTGTGTTGACATTGGAGGCATTTCCTGTTTAGCTGCCCTTGCAAATCGGTTTGCTCGGGAAGGTTGCCCAAAAATGTTTATTGTTATGATGTTGTCAATTGTTTCTGTGCTACCATGACAGGCTCTTGGTTAGCACTGCGACAAACAAGGAACCCTGACCTTTTTCTCATATTACTAAGACAGAGCACAAATTAACATTTTAGCCATTTAAATCACGAGGCAAAAGCTTGTATCACATTGATTTTTTTACTTCGCAATGCAAATCATCAGTTTCTGTTATGAAGCAACCCTTAAAAAAAGTATTCGAAGTCTAGTCTGTTGCGATACTGCTGAAAGCCGATGAACAAACGAAATAATGAAACAAGTCACTATGTCTTCATCGATTTCGATCTCCATCACTCCCGCTCTGTCTCTCTTCACGGACAGAAATTTTCAGAAAAAAATGCCCACACCTCGAGTCAGTCCAGAATTGCAGCTTGCGTTGCCACAAATCTGTGCGCGCATATTCTGAAACAGCCTTCGGGATAGACCCATCGTCAAACTAGAGCCCAAAATTTTCCTCACTGCATAGATCTTGCAGACGCCTACACAGTGCACAGTTCAGAAAGAGACGAAAGCAAAGAAAACGCTCCGGTGGAAATACCTAAATTTTCCTCTTACCTTTTTGCATCCAGCGACATCAAAGCCTAAAAGAAACCATAATGTTTTTCTCAAAGAATACGCCAGTCTAGTGTAAACTGACTCTGAAAGTGTGCGTTGTTTTTTGGCATGACACAGGCGTACTGCGGCTAAATAGTCACTGTAGCACACGCCTAGTTGTTTTCAAGGTAAACATATTTGGATTGTAATTACTTGAGACGACCGCGGCAGCAAAACTTTCTTGCTGAACTCCGTTAACCTCCTCGACAGTCGTTCCGCCGTATCAACGTAAAAGTTAGCGCTTTCGTCCCGCCAATCATAACTCGTCAAAATCGCTGTTGTGTAGTTTGCGCCAACTTGGCACACTCAAGCAATGCCACTATAAAAACCGCATCGACCCGCAGGCCACACGTAACTTTCGCGAAGTTCAGCAGTTGGATGACACCTGCAAAACGGTAATTAATTTTCCGAAAGCAAATAAAGTTTTCATTGATGTTCGAACAAAGAGTCGTTTGTTTGGTTGCGTGCAGATCTGCACAGTTTTGTACCTTGTACAATCTGTCTGGAAAATAATCCTTAAAGTACCCGTGCATGGGTAATTTCAATTCAGTGATAAGTGTTTACTTCAACACACGTCCACTGATTTTATTAAAACTCCACTGAATTTGCAAGTTTAACATTATTTGCCGAAGAGAATATTTCTTTGCATAGCCATTTATTGCTATTAATCTTCGGTATAGCTGTCTACAGAAAGGATTAAGAGCGCCATGTCGCTATCGTTGGTCGGATAATGAAGCAAAACACTTCCGCGCGACGTTTAATTAACTCATAATTTTCGAAAATTGTTCAGTTTATGGCTTAACTTTGCGTGGGTAAGCCGCAAAGCCTTTATTTTGTCTCGTTGCCTAGTGGTTGCAAGTTGAACGTAACTGGTACATTATTGAACCGCTCGTGTTTCAAAAGCATACCTTACGTACTGATTTCCATTTTAAACGATCGAGTAGCCATGCCTTTGCCACGAAAGTGGCTTTCGCTCACAAGAGTTGCTTTTCCTTATCAACTACCAAGTTGGTTTCTGATTAGTCTCTGCTTGTAAGCAGGCAGCCCTTGCGCCACAGTAGAGAAGGTTTTGAGCTGAAATTTTTTCACATACGGGCATGCTTGCGTCATCAATGTGGAACTACGTATAGCAGGAGTTCAAAGAAATATCGCAGCTGCAGTTCCAAGTAAAAAAATCGTTTGCGAAGTGTGAGCGTCGCTAACTGACCTTCAGATATTGCGTCTTTTGTGCCACAAAACGAGTATCTGTTTCGAGTTATTCTCTGCCATGACAATGCGTTTCGTTACGCTTCGATTGGTGCGCATGGGGTAAGCGGTGCGTTTTGTTTGGGGTCTGGCCTACGCGCACCTGAAACATTTACGTCAGAGCTTTTGCAGGGGTGTTCGACTAGATTTAGCAATTTCCTGTTATCTGTGATGCTTTGTCGTGTTTGGATGGCAGCCCCACTGTCCATAGCACGCTTGGGTATCGCTGTTGTTTCTTCCCTTCTCAACAAGCCACAGTGTCGGTCTAAATGTGAACGTACAGGAATTTTAACGACGTTTAATGCATCGGTCTCCCCAGTATTAGTTTCCTGCTTTAGAATCTTCGATGTCACCCACCTGTCTGAAACCGGTGATTAATGGTAGTCGCGCAGGCGGAAAGTGGCAAGCTAGTTGATCTTCTAAAACGTTCATTTGTGGTGGAATAAGTCAACCTAAAGCGGACGACAGACCACATGACATACAATGGGCGCCCAACTATTAAAACGGATATCACTAACATCACTAAACGTTAGTTTGATTGACAAAAAGTACCTGTTTGCCAGAAACGTCGACAAAAACGAATTAACGGCTTGACAAAAACTTTATAAAGATGCAATCTAGCTTTTGACAGTCAAATCAATGTTGTAGAGTTATGCACTTTGTGCTCCAGTACTGGATTCATTCAACAACTTCACGTTATCTGTTTGCAGCTTGAGCTCCGATCTACAACTATGGCGTTTAAGCTTCACATGGAAAAAATGTTCGAGGAGCTGGCAACTTTAAACACGATGAATTCAAGAGACTTTTTGCTCAAATCACCAGGCAGTGGTCTAACTGCCACCTGCTCCGAATTGACAAAATTCCTGACGACGAGCAGCTTTGGTGTGGCCGCTGACAGAAGTGGGAGCAAGAGGTAATGAGGATTAAAAAAACGGCTTGAAAACGGTTTTAGGCGTGCTCAGTTTTTCAGGTTCGACTCTTCGTTCTGCTTTCTTCGTTATTGACGCACAACACCCTGTCCATGCTGCGAAGCACTTAGCTTTGTTTTCCGTTTCGCATTTCCACGCTCCGCGACGCTGGATTGACGTTATTGACCAAGATAAAGTATTTACTCGCTAATGGCTTCACTCGCGCGACTGGCAACAAGCGGCGGTTTTTCTCGCCGAAAACGTTTTCAATCTTCCGTGTGTTTAACCGAGGATTTTCTTGCGATTTTAATTGATAGGTCTGCAAACGAGATGTACCGTCACGATGACGTCACCACGGCGCACGCGCTCGGCCCGAACTCGTCGCAAGTGATCCACGTGCGTGAAGCGCTTTCCGAGGATTCAGCGACTGCTTATGTCATAAAAACATCTGCGCAAGACCTAGCCGCACAGCCCGCTGTTCACCAGACTCCTGTTCATGCGACGCCAGAACGAGAAAAACGGTCTAAAACGACATCCGAGCGGCCCAATTCCGATTCTTTCGCGACCATGGTCGAATCCGACAAGGATTTTCATTCCAGCGGTCCGACCGAATTGTCAACCATGTCACTGCCGCACGCGAACTCCACTATCGCGCAGAAGAAGTTCAGGGGCCTGGATCAGCAGCGCGACCCGACCCGAACTTGCAAGTCGGGCAGCGGCGAAAATGTGCGCATCCTCCCAGTGCTCAGTCACTCCAACGCAACGTTACACACCAGCGAATGCAGTATAGATTCGGGCTACCAGGGGTCATCGATTGCCACGCCGCGAGAACGCGGTCGTGAGCTCACCTCGCAAGTCGTCACGCCGGCTTCTCCTATCAGCGAGTCCCCGGTCGAAGCGGCGTTCACCAAACGAGAAGACGAAGTCGCAGAAAGCGGAGGCGTGCATTGCAAAGGAGGTGATATTGAGATTACGAGTGTTTGCCCTACGGGCAACAGCTTCACTGCCGAAGAAGCTGGCCAGGACGTGTTCTACGAGGGCGGAGATGCATTAAAAAGCAATTACCTGACAAGCCAGCATCTCGAGTCGCTTGTAAACGCCCGCTGCGCAAAGTCGAAAGCTGAAACGGTTGGAATTGATGAGGAAGCGCCTGAAATAGTAAGGACCGTTTGCGCGAAACCGCGAGACCCGTATTCTTGCAAGAAATCGACTTCGAGCTGCAGTGATAGTGGCGACGATTTACTCAGAGCAGATCGGCCCGTACCAAAACCGAGAAGGTTCGCAAAAGGAGCTACTCAGGCCGAGGCCGCCTGTATTGATCTTGCGGCAGATTGCGACTACGAAGCAGCTCCGGACAGTGTTGCGAACCCATCATATGAACCTTATTCAGAGGCACAGACTGTGCCTAAGGTGGAGTTACAAGACAGTGTTGACAGTGACAGACTGAAAGCCGACACGATGCACCTTTTAGGTGCGCCGGACCAAGACAGCGGAAGTGTTCGCGTCACCGGTGGCGTCGAATCGGATGGAAACCCATCAGCACCGTCGAAACAACCATCAGTCCAGTGTATCACCGTGCTGAAGCAGCAGCAACAGCAACAGCAGCGGTTCTACATGACGCCAGCGTTATCTTCGGCAGTTCAGAACCGCGTAAAGTTGGGAGTGAGCGCCATATCGGCTCAGCACAGGGAGCAAGCGATGTTAGACGAGCCGAGACAAAGAAAAACAATCCACCACGCCAAACAGGCGCTGCGTGAAAAATTTGCAGCTGTTCTAGAACATTCCGCCGCTAAAAATCGAAACTGCGCGACGATAATCGACGAGGATGAGGCAGAATCGTCGGTGATACGGCGCAGATCAATGCGAATGATGACAGAATTCCAGATCTACGACTTTCAGGATTCGTCTGTCGGACTGAGCTCGATACTACAAGGGGAAAGTGGTAAAGCAGCTTTGAGGCAACCCGAAGTGTCAGGTAGTTCTCTTATCTCCAAATCAGCGCCTGGAAACGCAGAAAATTCGTCTTGCCCGGTCGTCTCGCATTCAAAAGGAACTACTGAAGCTGTAACCGTGAGAAACGCAAGCGCAGAGGAGCGACCGAAGAGACAGCAGTTTGTCAACAGCGATCAGAAAACCAATCGGAGCGCAATTAGTCAAGCCGCCCCGAGCGAAACGAGGCGGAACGCGAAGATGACGCAGGGCTCCTTCCACGCTTCACTGCCGTTGCCGCCTCCCCCACCACCTCCACCGGCTTCCCCTCCGACTGTAGCGAACAGGCCTCCGTCAGTGGCCGAGTCCCACGCTAGCGTCTTCTCTGAGATCGAGCTTGTGCCACCGAAGAGGCCGACCATACTACACGGGCCACCTTTGCTTCGCCCGAAAGCAGCCTTGCCAGGTGTTTCGTGTGACTTGAACGCTTCGCAGGCAAGCGCTGTAGCAGGCAAGAAGATATCACCCAGCATCGGCTCCGCTTTCACTCCCGTGCTATCGGCCAGTCTCCGTTCTTTGCCAGTCAAGCCGTCTCCGATCACAGAACGCTACGACATGCACTGCAGTGCAGAATCCGAATCGGGACCGGTGGAATTCAAACGGCGAGCGTCCTTGCCAATTGGTTCCGTATCGAACAAGGGAAAGTACCTAAACGAAACTCAACACGTTGAAACGGAAAATCAACCTTGCTCTAGTTCCCAACGCCCTGTCAACGATGACGAACTGCAGCAACGCCATGCCATGCCTCTACGATCGTCCTTGCGTAAAACGCAAAACAAAACTACCGAAGCGTTGGAGTCGATAATTTCTGCGGAAGAGGCGAACGTAACCAGCTACAGTGTTTACGCCGCAAGCAAACTCAACTGTGACGTCGCGCCTGTTGCAAGCAACTCGGTTGATCGCGCCGCCGCGAAAGTGACATGCGACGGCGAGCGTCGCCGGCACGTATCGGCCGATCGCGGTCGATCGTCGTCGGCCACTCGTGCCGCAGCACGGCTTCACAACCTTGAAAACCAGCCAGTCAGGTACAACCGCAAAGACAACATTAAGCAAGTGGTCAGCGCCCTCCGTTCAGCCGGATATTTGGCGAGCGAGTTCGCACCGCAGCAGGTAGGAACGTTTTCATGTTCGTAGATCGTAGCGATCGGTTCGTGCTCTTTCGAAACCAGTGTTGAATGCATGAAACGGATTTTTTTTAATCGCGTCAAATTGCTGATGCGAAAAGGGCAGCTTCGCAGTAAAGGGAACATTTTTTTCGGTTTTTCAGGCCCTTTCGCCTGCTGTGCTTGCGCATCTCGCTGCAAAATACCTTCTATTTTCTATAATCTTTTGTTGCTCAGAAGCGGAGCAAACATGCCCTCGTCGCTGTGTGGTCTTTTGAAACGCTACATGTGTTTACCAAGAAGTTAGTTGTCCCTGACCGCACGTTGCTTTTGAAAAGGTCACTTAAAATCTGAATTTCAGGTAACGAAGATAGTTTTCATCCGCGTCGGTATTGCGTCTTGTGCTGGTCGCCGGTCTTTTTCAGAGTCACCGCAACATCGTATTACCTAAAGTCTCTTAATGTTGCTCAAACCGCATCTTGCTTTAACGAAGTCTGCGCGTGCGGGCATCGCTGGGCGAGGCGTATCAAAGCACTCTGAGGTCACCGCTTTACCGTTTAGGCGCTGTTGAAAGCAATCTGTCGCTATTTATCGGTGCGTGTTTTTTGCTGCCGAAGATGCGTCAGTTGCCTTGAGCTATATCAGCGTAAATTTAACTGACGAATTGTCGATGAAGCTTAGATTTAAGGTCACGCGTACTTTCAGCTCCTTAGTCGGGAGCACAAGGGAGGAAAGTTGCTCGAATATTTTGTAAGTTACGACTTAGCGCTGTGTTGCCAACAGCACGCCCTTGTTTGGCTGATCGATNTAAAATTTATTTTTGTTGAAAGGTTTACGAAACAGCAAACTCGTCGAACAACCTTGCCATCAATTACCAGCCAGCTAGTGATGCCGAGAGTGCAACGCAAGCTTCGACTCAGCCCTTTGCAAGGTGAGCCTGATGGGCATTCGATCCTTGTCATAATGATTTGTTTAAATCAATTTTTCAGATAACCAGATAAAGTCCCAAACAGGATTTACCTTCGTCAAGCTCAGCTATTATCGCGCTATTGAATCGAATCAATCGCTGCTCGACGTTAATTAGGCATCATTGGCCCAAAATACGTAATTTTAAGACTTGTTTTTTTGTCTTTGCAGATAGATCGTTGAAAAGCTCATGAAACGTTTCACACGTTTTTCGACTAACTCTTGAATTTCTTAAATTTGCAGGACAATGACTGCCTAACGTCACTGCCTTTTTTCTTTTGATCAATGTAGATTTTGCTAGACTCCGTCACAAAGGCGGAAGATCTCGTTGAGTACAGTCTTACGATTTGAAGAATGCGAAAGCACTCTGCACGATAGAAGCATGAACAAATGTATTAACCTTCCGCCCCGTTCTGAGCAAGAACAGCGGGTTTCTGACAAAAATAGGCGCGTTTGTAACTGTTTGTTCGAGTCAACAGAAGTTAACTGCGTCTGTCCTCATAGGACGGGCAAGCCGGAGAGATCATCAGGACGTTCCAATTCACGAACGCGCAGCAAGGATGAAAGTCATCGGCGTGAACCCACCCATTCCACGGGCCGAGCTGCTGTGCCACCAAGAAAGGTACCAAAAACTTTTTTGCAATGCGTCTTTTCGGGCTAGTTTATTGGTTCACCTTGACCTTGCATTGCTTGCAAACATATCACGGAAATGTTTGATGTGTACCAATTTTTCAGCCTGCAAAAGTGTCGCATGTTAAAAAGTTACTGTAGTTATAGCTTTGGGTTTGTAGCGTGTGCGTACTGATTTAGCAATGCTGGTATTAGCTCTATAAACAGAAAGCGCGAGCTGTGTTTGGGCATTCAACCGGACCCTTGATTTGCAGCAGTTTGCTATCGTTCCACAAGCATTTGCTGCTTCGAGCTTTCTGTAAATGCGTGTGCGCGACCCGGTACGCGACGCTTTGCTGTTGCATTGCGCATTCAGCAACGAACCACCGCGGCCACGCGCGGGCGATTGGATCTCTCCCGCGGAATACCTGCTTTTGTAAAACAAGTGTAAATGAAAAGAAAATTGAAATGAAAAACAAGAGTTTTGGGTACTAGCGACTAAATCAACTGTAAGCATCAATGCAAAAGTGAAGTTCAAATCGATTTGTGCGTTTTTAGCGGAGACCAAAGAAGTTCTGTTAGCGCGTTTTACCATACGGCCTTACAGATTAAGACAAAAAGTCATTCCAGTCTCGTCGCCACGGGGCTTTGGTGGGCTTAGCCCTCCCAAACAAAGTACCAAGCCCCCCAAATCGAAATATGAAACACTATAGACCATTGGAGATTTTATAAAATTTTCAATATCAAGCCCCCGCCACAAACGTAAAGCCCCCCTAGTGAAGACTCCCTGGCGACGGTTCTGAGTCATTCCCGAAAAGCTAATGGCCTCATCAAATTTTTTGCTGAAATTCCAAAACAGTGTGACAACAGGCTTTTTCATTTGCAGCTGGAAACAGACAACGTGATTTCAGCAAAACCACCGCAGCACACCATCCAAGAAAACTCTTCCCAACCGCACAGCGGCCAACAAGAACCGACAACGCCGACGCGCAGTCACAGATCGACGGTAGCCATGTTGCGAGCGAGTCTTATGGGCAGAAAAACGCAACGGAGCGCCACTACGGACGGCAAGCGGGATTTCACGACGAAAGTTGAGGTCAAAACTCGATCGGCCTCCGCTAGCAGCAAAACATGGAAAAGGGTTGATGACCTCGGCGTCGAGGGCGCGAAAACGTCAAGAAAAAGCCTCGACGCCAAAACGAAAGACGCTTCAAAAAAATCCAAAGCCGAAGCGAAACAGCGCAAGGAAAAATCTAGCTCGAAGAAATCNGGTAAGAACACCGGGACTGCGAAAAAGGAGGCCAAGCAAGACTTGAAGGCTTCGAGCGACCTGCTTCCGCCTGATTCGGATGACAGGCACCATGGCAACGCTGACTCCGAGGTGATGGAACGCTTCCTAGCGGCTGCTGCTGCGTCTCACAACCCGCGCTCACCTCTACAAAAACTCCGTAGNTCATTCCGCACGCCTCGAAACAAAGCCAAACTGCAGCAAGCGAGCCACTCGCCCCGGATCAAAGATGACATGGACATCGCTCCGCTGGCCGGCGCTCCGGGCCAAGCGTTTTCTCTTGGACGAGGCACTAAGAAAATACCTCCCCTGCGAGAAGACACTTTCACTTACGTGTAAAGCGTGACGTTTTCTTTTTTGTTGTTGTACCAACTCTGCTTATTTTGCTGTTGCTGGTGTACCTGTTGATGTTCGTGCAATTTTCGTCAAAAGAGCCCGCTAGACGGTGCATTTCCTGTAAAATGGCAGCTTGCTCTACTCCCGCGTGAAGACGAGCTATTTGCGCTGATGCGCAGTTAGCTTGCAGTAGTTCCGCATGGATGTTCGAACGACTCGTTTTGTGTGCATATATCTTGTACGTGCATGTTGTATGCCATGCCAAATCGTAACCGTGTTGCAACGCTGCTGATTTTCAAGCTCTCGCGTGTCATCTACACACAGCTACTCATTCTACAATTGTCTGCCCTCTTTCGACTGCCATCTTTCAAACTTGTAGTAGAGCTGCACTTCGTTTTTTACGTTTTTGACCATTGTTCATTTATTGCGAAAGACTATCTTCGTGCTGCGCGCGTGTCTCTTCTTCTCAACACGCTCCTTTACAACGTCACGTGCGTGCACTGATGCATGAAACGCCGGAAAGGTACGGTGAAAAATTATGCAGTGACACCATGTCAGTTGGCCCACTGTGCGGCAAGGCAGTGTACACCTGAAAAACAGCTCAACATGAAGCACATTTTGTCAGATAATAAGATTCATGGTTGGGCAAAAAAGTCAGGGAAAAGCGGTGTTTATCGTTCATCGTTGTAATATCCTTCCAGTTGGCGTTGCAAAGAGCAGCCCGTCGATTTGCAGGACTTTAATTAACTTCACCGTCTAAAACGTGCATTTGGATTATACAATTCTGCCAATGTTCCAAATAAATAAATAAAAATGTGGGGCTGTCTACTTATACCACGAGGACACAGCAAGATGCGTAAAATTGTAGTTTTGTGCGAGAACAGCTTTATTGCACTCCTTGGTTTGTCTCCGATGCACTTTACTCCCGCAATCCTTTTGTTCATAATGCAAGGTCTTGCTCGAGACGTCCGCTGTGTTTAACACAACTTCATGCGAGGTTTGGGAAATGGATTAAAATAAGTAGATTTTCAGTTATGAGCAATTTAAAACAGGGCTTTGAAAAGTTTCTTGGAATAAACTCCCCTGGAACTACAAGTTTGTCAGCTTCAATTTCCTAATGTATGCGTTCTTGTTTGATTATATGTTGTAAAATAGTGACACATTCTGTTAGTTCCGATTCAGACAAGCGGAGACCCGCACAAAATGTAACCACTCTGCTCAGAACTAAGAGAAAGGCAATTTGTGAATCGAGATATTTGAATACAAAACCACATGAAATTCTTCGAAGTTGATCACAACAACAAATTCGCCCGTATTTAAGAATATGTTAACAAGCGTTTCTTGTAAGCCATTAAATGCCCTTCCAACATCGTGCTTTTCTTGGTTATGATCAGTTGTGCAGCAGGAGTGAACGCCGCTCTCCAAAATCTTACAAGAGCAAAAGCGTTCCCCTCGGTGCTGCTAACATGTTGACAGCTGGGTCGTTTTTTAGTGAAAATCCCCAAAAAGACATTTGCGACCAGGGGCGCAGCCAGGATTTTTCTAGGGGGGGATGAAGTTATGAAAGCAAAATGCCTTGAAAAGGAAAAAATTGCTTGTGAGTACAATAGCCAAGGAAAGCACATAATTTGTGGTAAACAGTTGACTGTA
>JGI24158J21664_10000329_pt1 | contig 40550 bp, 20 predicted proteins | sample Ectturendosymbi3_FD_21664 | JGI IMG/M metagenome (IMG submission 21664) | reverse complement strand
TCCTCAGTCCTGAAAATTGCAAGCAAAGCTTACGGGTGAAAAATTGAAAGGCTGAAGTAACAGCAGAGAAAAAACAAACTCAAGACTACAATCAAAATTTCATAACACCAGCTCATAAATCATAACATCTTAACCGAAGCCATGACCCCATGACTGTTATATTCAATCGTCCAGTAGTGGACAAAACAACATTATTATGTCAAAGGTCGTAACAAATCCATTAATATGTCAGAATTTCAACTAAAATTTCAAAAGCATAGCAATATCTGTTGTAGCTTCAATAAAATATTGATAAAAAAAACTCTACTGCAAGAAAATTTTGTCCTAACAATAAATTTTGACTTTTTTTGACCTAATAGCTTTTGAATCACACTGTGAAATTTGGTTTGTGGATGTTTCATAAACTTTGAAAAAAGCAGAAAATTTTTTACTTTATTGACTTTTGGTTGCCTTAGTCGTTACACTGCAACTTGCATGTATTTCTTGTGTTTTGTTTGTAAACAAAATAGTGTAAACACTGTTGAATTTGTGTTGTTCATACTTTTTTCTGCATATGCTGTGTCTTGTTGGTTTTTCTTTTTAGTTTCCATCTAATTCAAAGTAAAAACATAGTAATGGATTTTGCAATTGGACCACAGAATATCAGTGTATCTGGAATGTTATAAGTAAATGAATGATGCATGTTGCACATTTGGATACCTGAAGTGACTGTGAAAAAGTGTTGCATGAATGAGGATGGATTTATCTGATCCAGACACAAGGTCTATTGGTAAGGAACCTAAGCATGCAATAACTGTAATTTTGCATTTAAGTGTTTATCATGTGCTATCAATTTCAACTGTCTACAAAATGACTTGACATCATGTTAGAAATGTGTCCAAATCTATTTGATGAAAATGACATGATTTTTTCTTAGTTTAGTTGTTTCATAGAAAAATGCAATAATTTCTGGTTGTTACTTGTATACTGCATTTTAAAATGCATTGGAATCAAGTGAAAAAATGTGATTGCTTGACAGTCTTTTTCTATGGAGAATTCTGTTTTGGCTAAAGTTTATGTAGGTTTTGTGCTATATATATATATATTTACAGCGTATTCTTAATTTTTTTGTACATAAAATAATTCAAGGCAAAGGAACTTAGAACAGAATAAATTTTTGTTTGGAAGTGGCTATAGATCTGCCAGCAGTAACACAGTTCAAATTGAGTTTGTCAGTCAAGCTGCACTGTCGTGGTAGTCCAGCAGATGCATCTACATCTACTGTGCGAATGGTTTTTTATTCTCACCGTAGTGCCTTTTGTTTTGGTAGAAGTGGTTACACATTTCATGGGACTGGTTTTTCTTTACAATTTCAAAAGTTTGCAAACTTTTGTGTTCAGGTTTATGGTTTAGGTTTGGGATTTATGTTTAGGGGTTAGGTTTAATGTTTGCATTTAGTACGTTTCTACCAAGTGTAATGCAGTCTACTGCACACTTGTGTGTTAGTGTCACATTGCAGGCAGCGGATGCATAAGTTTTCAAAAATCAAGGTCCACTGGTGGACCTATAGCCACTGCCGTTTTGTTTAATATGTTGGTAATATTTGTTATTGCCTTAAATGTACCATATTCTAAGAACCCTGGTTTTCATTTTGGATTAAAAGTGAATCATAATTCAGCTGATCTGCAACAACATTGCCACTATACACTTTGGTGGTTTTTATGTATGATCCAATAAAAAAAGCTTTATTTTGTAACACTTCCAAATTATATGCTCAAGCATAAAACTATAAGCTAAAGCAATAGACCTTGAAGCCTTGTTCTCATTTCAGGTTGCAAAAGTATGTGGAATTTTGCTTCTCACTTTTAACCCCATTAATGATGGCAATAAGTGTCACTGAAGTATCTAAATTATGTTTTTAAAGTCTGTCAGATAGCTGTTATTTTCATTGAAACGTTGTTAGAACTTCCCATTGTCATGTACATAATCAATACATAATTTGTATTGCATTGGGTGGCACTTTAAATTTTTTTTTAGAGAATGTATCAAAATTACTCTCTTCATCCTTCTGTTAACATGCAGTCATTTTTTACGTTTGGTTTGCTCTGTTAGATGATAATTCTGGTGCAGTTAGACTCTGAGCAGTTCCAAAAAAATTTTGGTGAACTTCAGAAAGAAATGACACGAGAATGGATAAGAACTTTGAGCACTTCAAAATTGATTTTAGTGTTTCTACCAATGAAGTCTCAGGTAACTGCTGTTATAGTGTATAACTGCTGTTATAGTGCATACCATAGTGGCTGATGTAGTGAAAAGTCTGTGATTTAGGGCTGGTTTAATTTACAGTATGTGGATACTTTAGGGTCAGCTGATGGATCACCGACACGAAAATCTAAAAAAAAGAAGTTTGGATTGATTCGACATAAAAAAGTGGAAAAAAAAGAAGAGCTTTATTTTAGGACTGAGGGTAGGCTGAGTTCATCTTTCATCTACAGATTAATGTGCACATTATTTCAGAACATTTTATCATTTTTAAGTTTAATTGAGCAGAGTATTGGGTGGCTAAGTTTTATTTTAAATGAGTAGTGATAACTAAGTTTTATTAAGCGTGTAGGCTTACTGTTTTAAGTATGTAGGCTTACAAATTATTTTGATCTAAAGTTTTTCTCTTTGGTAGGTACGGAGAGTGAAGTTCATCTCCAACAATCTCATATGGAAGGTAGGTTGAATTTAGTTGTCTTTGTTCTTTCTCAAAAGATATATTCACTAGCAAAATAAAAGTTGTCAGCAAGGCACCAAAAATTTTGATGTGCACAAACTGCATATGGAGGACAAGTTTAAGTTGTTTCTTCCAATAGCTCTAAAAATGGTTACCCCAACATTTACGTCGTCGTGGCAGTTGTTTAGTAGGCTGATGCAATAAATCTATATTCATGCCAGTTTTAGAACACAATTTTTGCAGTGCATCTATTGAATGCTAAGAATAACTATTGGTGAATTTGAATTGCATGGATGGTATCTGTAAAATAAGTTTCATTTTTTCCAGTTTCGACAAACACATTGGTGAAAACAACTGGCAAGCAAAGTACTGGTGTGAGTAAATTATGTTTAGCTTTGTTTAAAATGATCTGTATGATTATGTTTCTTACGATGGTTTTGAGTAGGTGATGACATGTTGCCTTACAGTACTTCTAAATTCAGCTTTTTTCAGCTATTGCAGATATTTAATTCTCAAATTTAATCATTCTGATTTAAAGAAGTAGCTCAGATTGCCAAAATGCTGACCAAAACGAAAAACAATGGTAAATTCCACTATTAGCGATGCTATTTCTACCTGCAAGTATTTCAAACATTCGGTTGGGTTAATCTAGCAGCAACAGAGACACATGGAGATTTATTGGGGAGAAGGTTTTCAGTCCACGTAAAATTTTCTTTACCTCTTATGATCAGCATCATATCACCATCACGTAAAGAAAATTTAAATTTTGATTCCTAGATTTTGAGCAGTTCTGTTTATAGGACAAAGATTGCTTATATTGTAGAGAATAATGCATTTGACAGAGGTATTCGTAACAAGGTGTGGCTAATGTTTGTGTCATCAGGTGTGTCCTGCTCACGAATCTTGTTTCTCCTGAACTACCACCTCTTCAAATTTTAAGCGTATATTCCAGTTATCTTATTGAATTTATAGTCCAGAGGCAGCTAACGTGTGGATAAACTCGACGTAACTCCTGTCAATTAAGAGATCTAGATTTGCTGCAAACTTTCAAGGAATGCTTGCAGCCGACTGGGCTTTGCTTTCTTCACTTTGTGATCATTCATACTTGCACATATCTGTATTCAAGTAACTACTCTCCACAAAGGTGAAAAAGTTGAATCAATCAACAAATTGTTTTTAATAGGAAATAGATTTCCCGCACCTAATGCCTGTTTTAACAATTGTGCAGGAGCAGTTAGGAAATGGAATGAGCTTCTCACACTACAAGGTTTCAGGTAATTGTTCTATTTTGTTTTTTCGTCGATGTTTGATACATGCTGTAGCTATTAATTAACGGTAAACTGACCCGTTTCAAATATTTAGTTTTTCGCTCAAAATCACTTAAGTACTGTTGTTTTCACTGTAGTTCCTGCCACATGTAACCTCTGCTTGAAGTCCTGTTAATCCTCGTCTTTAGGGACGACACGAAAACAACTGTTGTAATTAACAAAGCTGTCCGCAAGAAATCATATTTTGGTTTTGCAACTTTTTAAGCTTATACCAAATTGGAGAACGGATTACTTCTATTAGTCACTGAAACTTGACCGTATTCCTTCATTGGCGCTCGAAGGTTTTGATTGTTTCATGGGTTTTCATAGAAAGACAGTGAAAGAACAGTGCTCCTCTGTATGCGGATTGATCTAAATGCATTGAAACACGGTGAATAAAATGCTGCAAGCTAACTTTCTATTTATTTTGTTTTACGTGAGCTGCCGCTCATCGCAACATAGCACGTTGGAAGAAATGTCTTAGTTGCTGATTTTCTTATCGGTAATATTTATAATTTTGCGTCTTCGTAGAAACGATCACAGCAAAAAAGATTGCAAGTTCGAAAAAGGTGAGCTGAATGAATTATTAATGCGCATAAAAGATTTATACCTTGTCATCAGCTTTACCCTTGCAATATGTCGCCAGTTAAACGTTGCGTTATAATGTGGGACGACAGAAGCAAAGCCACGCAAGTTACTTGTCCGCTTTATCTTCTGGGACTTTTCGCACAGTATGTGACCGGAAGGAGACAGGTGCCAGTACCCATTAGGTTTCCTGCCCTTCCGCATATAGCTTTGATTCAACTGTTGGACAAAGAGGCTTTCGTTTAATGAGTCATCGGGAGTTTTTGCAGTTTGCAATAAATAATTCGCTCCTCGAACCTGACATGTTTTGTATAGCAATAATACGGATAGTGTTCTGATAAGAAGGTACCGTCAATCTGGCATGGTCAATTGCGATGGCCTCACGTGCAAATTAGTATTTTTTCACTTCAGACTTTTTTGCGGGACGATCGCAACAAAAAATGTTCAGTGGAAATCTCCACGTTGGTAAACGCGACTACAGTAGGAAGTGGTATGACCCGAATGCAACACTGCAAAATATAGTTTTTTTAATGATAGGAAAGGAATCTCATGCCGAACAGAAACAATTTCTTGAAACATAAACGCGCTGAAGTATGAAGTAAGAATAATTTGGTGAGCAACGTACACGAGAGCTTCTTCAGTCACTTCATTTGAATATTTCTTTTACAACCTCCTTTTGACTCACGGTGACGCGGCTCACAACACGTGTCGCTTAAAAAGTCGTGAAGACGAAATATAGAGAATCGAAAATCACCTAATTTGCTTCTTCCGCTGACGAAGCAAGGGTGTAATTCTGTCGGCCAGGCCTCTCTTTAAATAGCAACTTTTGCCAATACGCATCGTCATCAGGCGCTAGTTGGAGAAGCATTGTGCCGTTCGTAGTTACGGATGCGTAAAACAACTGTGGTGCCGTCAGTTAACTGACTGGCTTGCTGCCACCCACAGGCGTGCTTCCTGTTTTGTTGAGCATATAGCGTATCAACACCTGCGAAGACGCTTGCAAGAACTAACTCTGCTCTGCTGTTTATATGTACATATATACGTGCTGCGATACCGACTGCTCAGGTGTGCAGTGGCGTAGGAACTGTTGGGGTAAAATGCAGTCATTTTTTCAGCCGTGTGCACCTCTTGCGACTCACGAACTGGACGTAGTACTACTCAGTGGAGAAAACTTGGCTGTAAGAGATGCAAACGGTGAGTTTGTTGCGGCACTGTGTGAGACTTTTACTGACGGGCCTTGAAACTCTATAGTATATGAAGAGTTTGAATCACGTGCTGCCTGTTTTACTGCGGAGCATGGTCACTGATCTTGCTGAGAAGTTTTTACATGATCAGGTCGTAAAAAACTGGATAGGTATTTTTAGCAAGAAAATGTTAAAGGAATGTCATCTGTGATAATTCTGTTATAGTTTTGAACAGAATATTACCAACTACCAGTAAGAGCACTTCCATCAAGAAACCGATTAGGTTGGTGCAACTAGTCAGTGCATTTTTTGCGTCCAGTAAACAAAATGTCGCCTTTACGCGCAAAAAACGAAATACCTTTTTGTGCGGAATTCAATAAAGTCGTTTTTGCCTGTCATCCAATGACAGTCCGTTGACTCTATCAGCAGAACGGCCCTCAACTTTTTGCAATTGTACCAGAATGTGAAACTGGAGTGTTTAAAGGAAAATTAACTGTTGGTAAGAACAGCAAAGGCCCCGCTTTATGTGTAGCCTGCACGTTTACGTTGGGCTGTTGGTACTTTTCCCCAATAAATCATGCGGCCAGGTTTCGGTGTGGTTGAAGCGGTGAGCAACTGTAACTGCGGAACAGGCTTAATTCCGCTTTACGCCCCACTCGCCAACAAAATTACAGTCAACAGCTCTGTGTCCCTGCTTCTCTGAATTTTCAGCACTCACAAAAGAGCAAGTGAGTGATGCATACAACCATTGCATTTTCCTTACGAAGGTGATCACTGTCTAATGCTACCAACCTATAAATTCAATAACATTTTTTGTAGTGCAATAAGAAGAAAAAAATGGCGATGTTGTCATTGAGATAATATTTATTTTTGGCGGTTGTTTGTTGGACCATTCAATGCACTAACGTCTTGCAGTTTCTTTTCACTTGAATAAATATAAATGTATTAACGTTGGTACGAAGTCTCTGTAGATTCCACCTACAGTTTCGCTTCACCTTTTCTATAGTTCTTCCTTAAAACGCGGTATGAAAGCCATTTTCGGGCTGCAATTAATGTAAAAAACTGGCTATTTAACATCAAAATTAATTTGAATAATTTCGGCTTAATTCAGATTTAGCTTTGTAGTAGCTGGTAACGAACTTTTATTTTTATCGCATTGAAATCGGTTTGGGCATGAAAGAATAGGCAGAATGTTATCAAGACCTTTTTGAATGTGCTTTATGAATGGTACTGTTTTGATAACTATGCGAAAACGCAGTGATGCACACATTGTACAATTTATGAAATAATGAACTCTTTCAGCATGCTAAACTGAAAGAGGTTGTTGCAAATAAGCTTTGCTTTGGTCGTTCTGCAGGCTACAGCGATCCCTACGTCAAGTTCAAGGTCAACAACAAGACTGTTTATAAAAGCCAGTGTTGCAAAATGACGCTCGATCCGAGGTGGAACGAACATTTCGTGATCGAGCTGAACGAATGGGCCAACATTTCCGTTCACGTTTTCGACTGGGACCGCTACTTTAAGAACGACTTCATGGGTTGTGCTCCTATTGACCTCACGAGCCTCAGTAAATCGCCGTCTGACGTGACGTTAAAGCTAGAAGACGACGATACTGAAGAAGATCTCGGCTACTTGCATCTCACTCTCGCCCTGCGCCCGATCGAGGGAAGAAACGTCGACCTTACGGAGGTTTGTCACGCGTTACACGCAAAACTCAATGTATTGGCATGCACTTTAGACGGCGTATTAGCGAATTCGTGTCTCTCGCGGACTGCTTTGAGTTCAAAAGTTTCGCGACGTCACTGCTTTCACCAAGGCTGGTTTGAGTTATCGGTTCAGGTACTTTTCCTGGGAAGCCTTGAATTTTGGCTGCTAGGTGTGTGTTTTCAAGCAAAGATTGGTTACATTGTTGTATGAATCGCCTAAGGCAGTCCGGGCTAGCATGCGAGTGATATTGTGTTTGTGCGAAAAGAGCCAAATTTCGGCGAAACACGTGAAAATTGTAGCTGACCAAATAAAATTACAACTACGTAGTGTTTTTTTAAACCTCTAAAGAGTTTCTCCATCCGGTAAAAATCATCTCAAACCGTTAAACTAAATATATGTGTGGTACACAAAACACTTAATAGAAAATACTGTTTCCATTTTGCATTGTTTAAGATAGGCTGGCAGTTAAAAATACATCTTCTGGAGACCGCGTTGAAAAAACTGTCCGTTTCCACCTTGCATATTTGACTGCAAACCTATTCTCCGGTCTCAAACTGCCGATCTCAGGCCCCACTGACTTTTACAGGGTACTTACTTTTTTACTGGTTGATGTGTCGAATGTATACATACCATCAGTTAGGTTGGCTCTGTTGACGTGGAAGATTTTTAAAAATAACGGACGTGATCCTAATATACCCCTGCGGACCACCTCTTAACGACTAAATGCTCTTATCGATCACTACTTGCCAACACTTTCACGTTTATATACCACAACCTGCCCGCACTAACGCAAATTTTTGCGAGTTTCGCTTCCCGTGTGGTAACCGTCCATGCTATTCTGTTGTGCATTTCGTTCGCTTTTACGGCGTTACAGGCTCGGGTCTAATCAGTATCGCGTCGCCGTTAATAATAAATCATGCTTAAAGGATTCGTTCTCTTCCGTTTTGCTGCTTACGCGGTGGGTCGTCGAAGGCCTCCTCTATCTGGGACAGTGGTTTTCAACCTAAGGGTCGCGGACCATTTTTGGAGGATCGAGCAGATATTTTATGTATACACAGCTGTATTACTTTTGCTTTATTCGAATTTTAGACGGGGATCGTCGGCTTACAGTGGGTTGCTATAATGGGTCGCGGCACAAAAAAGGTTGAAAACCACTAATCTAGGAGGCCGTAACTCGTCGGTCGGAATACTTTTGAATCAGAGACCCGAAACCATGACGTGGAACGAGTTTGAATTCGGCAAAAATCGCTCTGAGATTTTAGACGGCATAGCTTCGCTTGGCTACTTGGAATTTGCTTTTCCTGTGAAAGCGAACTGTCTAAAAGCAGCAGTGTTTGGAATACTGGCAGTCAATTGTTTGACTGGCGACGATTTATTGTTGTTCAGCATAAAAAGTTATTTTTTGTGGTGGCAGACTCGTTTTTGTGATTTTTTTAGAAAAACAAACTTTCAACGATCACATGTTTGATCCGTTCAGGCGGAAGTGTTAGCTGCTTGTCCTTTTAGGGAAATACGCGATGCACAGAACGATGTACCAAGAAATGATATTTATATTTGTACTCGCCTGTGCATAAATATAAATATCATTTATGTATTTATGCTCGCCGGGTGTTTGTCAACAAACATTGAGTATGCTTATTTTTTAAATGCAGACCGATTCTGCCCCAAATCCCATTGAAAATGTAGCCAGCTTCAAGCGTGCGAACACCTTTTCAACTGTTGCTTTCGACAGAGAGTCCAAATGCTCAATAAGACCGAGGCGAGGTAAGCAGGAATTCAACATACAGGCTGCGAATGTTCATTAAGAATGTCGCGCAGAGTTTGAGAGCCGTGGTAGGTCGCAAAGCTCTGTTTCGACTTCGCGATTGCAGCAAAAGTTGTTTAATAGTTCAAAGAGGCCCTTTCGCAAAACAAAAATTTTTTCGTTGGCCCTCGTAGACGCGTAGATCTTACTACGACGTTTTTAAGCTCCTCATGATCCAGGGACTTCGGTTGTTGATTACCCCATTTCGCGTCGTAAGGTGCTAATCACATTCGCATGCGATATTCACAGCAATTGCCTTAATTGGCTTCATGCCACCGCGTCTCTTGTGAATTACTTTCCCGTTTGATGCTATTACTGCTGTACCGTATATCACCCAGGTGCGACACCCTATAGAAATTGTTACTGGTTCTTATACAACCCATTGGGCTCGACCCTCGGCTTCAAACATTCTTCGTATCGACTGTTCTAGTTCATTTCAATCGTTTGCAAATGTGTTTTTGATTATCCAGCTCGTTCATCGAACGCGCGCGCAAATTACTTCCATTTGTTATTGCTTCGTGTAGTTGCTTAATTAAATCTGAACAGGGCGTTCCAAAAAACCTAAGCTTTACATACAATTGCGTCTTGCAAAACTGAAGTTCTTGCTTTTTTGCCAGATACCTCACCCACCGAAATCAACTCCCAGAAGTTAAAGCTGACACACAGTGAGACCAGTGTGCACAGAATTGATGTTTCTACGCCGAGTAGCTACTACGGTTGCTGTTCATCTTTTAAGACCTTTAAACCGATCTATGTTTACTTTGCTCTGTGTTTACTTAGTCGGTTGTCGCAGACAGAATCTTCGTGCCATATCAAAAATGACTTAATTTTTTTTGAGGTTCTGGGTCACTCCGACGTTCACAACCCGTTGCTGTNGCAACTGTTCAACTCGTATCCGGCCATAATTTGCCTGCTCGCGACGCTAATGGCTTTTCAGATCCGTACGTGAAAATGCAACTGGGCAAAATAAAGAAAAAAAGCAAGGTAGTTCCTGTGGCTTTGGTTTACTCTGAAATGCCGCGTAGGGCTGTTGTAATGGTATCAGGGCTCTGGTTTGTGTGAAAGCGCTAGAGCTTTCTGAGTTCCTTCAGAATCTGCCCAACTTTTGTTTACAGAAATTTTCACTGATGTTTCTCAGTTTTCACATTTTTTGTCAGTAGAGCTACTTTGAATTTGACGCGTTATGGCTTTACTCCGTTGTGTAACTTTGCTCCGCAATGGCGTTACTCTTCTGTTAGGTTTTAAGTTATGTTATTAGAATCTGCGGGTTTCCTTCACGCCCAACACCGTTTTTTGATGATTTTAGCTTTGCTTACCGGTAGTGAAGGTAGCCGTCGAAGTCATAGAACAGTACAAATATTACAGTACAAAAATATTATTGTACGTTATAACAGTACAAAAATATTATTGTACGTTGTTGAAAGAGCAGTTGCCACGCTTATTTTTGTTCGGTCACATAAAAAACATTTTGTCGAAGGGAAACGATTTGTGAAGTGACTCAGCAAAATGCAAAACTATTTATCTGGTTTCTGTTCTGGTTGGATGTCAAGTTTTACGTCGCTTATCAATTAATCATTGGATGCGTAAAGTAAAAACGCTTAGCTTCTATTACTGTGCATGCAGGTAATATTTCAAGTAATGCCTGTTTTTTTAGTTACATGACTAAACAGCACCGAAAAAGCGCATTTAGGTTAATGAAACGAAACGGAGTGTCTCGGATCATTAAACGAAAAAACTTCTAGGCAGTCAAACAAATTTGCTGACACCATAACGATTACTGTTGTGATAAACGTCAAAAGAACTTTAAAACACTGATACTTGCATCAGTAAATGCTGCACGCCAGTGGTTTGGGGTCATGTCAGTATAACTGACACCGCCGGCTTCGACCTGAGTGTCCCAGAGTGCTTTTCCACGAAGTACCAAACCGGATGCTTTGGTGCTTTCACTCCGATCACTGTGCGTGCTGTGATTCCGTGCCACAAACGCCAGGAATAAAGCACGATGTTGACAGACAACGTCCAGCGAAGCGGGTGTGGTAAACCAGTCTTCATGGTAGTACAGTCGCCCAAGTTGCTTATGAGGATGCGGCGACGCTTGTAGCAGAATGTGGACTGGCGATAGTGGGTGGTTACTTGTATAAAGGGTTTCTTGCAGAGCAGCTGAAGATCTTCCGCGGAATACCGTTTGAAAACCACTGGTCTCTGGTGTGGGCAAACTACAGCCTGTTAAAGCTCTTCAATCCGCTCCGCTGAATTTGTCAAAATATATCAGCAAAGGCAATTTTTGTTACATCTCGCTTATATTGCTGTACAGTACACAAAATAATCCATCCACAATGCCCCGATCCGATTTGCTGTCAAATTTTGGAACCCAATGCGGCCCGCGAGTCCAAAAGTGCACCCTATTCTGCTAAAAGCAGTAGGCTTTGGTGACGTCTAGTCGTAGTGAACCACCTAAAATGGTCTCTATCCCTTTGCGCATACCCCGCCCGTGTTTTTATGTAAGTATGTCTCGTGTGTGCTGAAACAAAGTTCACGCATCTGCTCTTAGTCTTTCTGTGCTTTGCGTACAATATGCAGTTTGCCCAACCCGGGAAGTTCTTTGGCTTTTTAAAAGTTCTCAGTGATTTTAAAGTGTAGCAATACTGAAAGAACATTTTTATTCAGGAGGTTACTTGATTGTTCTAGCTTCGCAGATCTATAACAGTTTTACCGTATTTTTAACGTAAATCAGACACAAACCTGATTATCCGACGACATAGCCTTTTTCAAAAGAGCCTCCAAGACCTGTTTGTGTCTTTAGGATGCTTTTTGCTCACCGATTTGGATTGGTGGCGAGGAAATTATCACACTGCAGGGAGTGTTTTTGTAGTGCTTTCAATCTCAACCTTAAACCGATGCGATACAGTGTGAAATCCAACTACGCAGGACATTGAGCATTTGAGGTTTTCTGCAGGTTTGCTACAAAACACTCAACCCCGTCTGGAAAGACGAGTTCACTTTCCAACTATACAAAGATGACCGTTCGCTGCTGGATCTCGGTGTGTGGGATCGTGACAAATACAGAAACGATGACTTCATTGGCAGGTAGGCAAAAGTTCCATGTACTTCGCACCCAAACCAGTGCTTCGCAAATAATGCACCCAAACCAGTGATTGCCTGGTTTTCTTGTTGAACTAGTGTCGGTTCATTAGTTCATCTTTTTCTTTACTGTGAACTTTCGAGTAATTTTTCTGCCCTGCTTTCATAACTGGCGATGAATCGGACTTTAACAACATTTCGACAACGCAACAGTAAATCTCCCCAACGGCTGCAAGGTCGAATCATCAGCAAATTTTTAACTGGGAAATCGATTTTATGCATTTTCAGTCCTGTAAATTACAAGCAAGACTTACAAAAGTAACTGAAGCAAGATTTGGGGAAAGCACGCGAACTTTACTCTCAAACATAAGCAGGACTGAAGATGCGTGAAATACGCGAAATCGATTTCCTAGTAATCCAATTTACTGATCGATTCGACTGCCTCACCTTTGTGGAGACTTATTGTTCAGCTGTCGATATGTGCAAATCGGTACCATCGCTAAGTTATGAAAGAGCAGGGTAGGTGGGTTCCTCGTAAGCTCATAGCTAACCTAGAGCCTTCAATACTCCAATATGCGCAGGGAGAATCCCTGTAAACTCAACTTCCCAGATTTGTTTGAATTGTGTTAGAGCAAGGTTCCCAACCTTTTTACGATCTCGTACCACTTGGGCGCCCCATATTGTCAACGCGTACCACTTCTTCCAGAACAACTAATTTGATGGTACCTTAGTTGATTCAGAAGAATAATGTACATTAAAATAACAATAAACGGCCATAACTAAATTTGAAGAGTTTTTTGTTTACCTTCCACCAATTGGCGGATGCGTGGCGTAAATTTGCTAACAGCGGATCAAAAGTCATAAAGTTACGAAGCAATAGGCTACAGGAAAATTTATTTACTTAAAAACAAAGCCGTAGACTAGAAAGCTGTGAATCCAGGTTTTTGTGAAAAAATGGAAGCTACTCGCGTACCACCTGGAAGACCTTCCGTACCACAGGTTGGGAAGTCCTGTATTTGTGCAAAAGAAAAACTTAAAAATGCGTCTAAGCAAGAAAAAAACGTCTTCGCCGAATGAAATTGTTTTCTCATGTGTAGCGCGACCCGCTATGACTGTTCACTCATTACCACGTTATTTGAACTTCGTCGTTCAGTACCGTAATAGGCGTAAGTTTAGTTTTTTTCGCTTTCGCATGAGACCAGTTCTACGGTCACAGCTGTTTTTATGTTCAAGTGTTGTCTGCGCCTCCTGGCGCATCCAACTCTTCTTACCGCTTAGTCGCTTAGCTTTGGTTGCATTTTAATTTTCCAGTCCTAAACCTTTTGTAATGTGTTCAAGTTTTTCAATCTTTTTTGCAGATTTGAAAAACTTCACTATCAGGAAATGGTGCTTTGCTTAATCAATCACTTAAACCAGGGGTGGGGAAACTGCAGCCCACGTGAACATTTTTGTTACCCAAGTTAGAGTACAACATCGCGTCAAAAGGAAGCCACATCATAAGCTGGTACTTAGCAAATCAAGAGAAGTCACTACTATTCCTCATAGTTAGATAAAGGTTGAATTTCAGGATAAATCCAATCGATTTTCCGGCCCGCCGGCGATAATGCACATTTCCTGCGGCCCGTGATAGTAAATAGGTTCCCCATCCCTGGCTTAACCAACGGCCGCCTGGTAATTGTTTTAACCCCCACAGGATGGTTTCAGTTTTGTACACTGTACGTCTATGAAAGTTTTAGTAGCTAAGCGAGATCAAAAAGTAGACGCGTGGTCCCGGGGCAAGCAAGCGGAGATGGGCGCTTCAGACCACTTGTGACACTGGGAAAGGAGTGCAAAACCGAGTATAAAACGAAACTGAAACTGAAACTGATAATATAAACATCTATGACTTGATGCTGGAAAACAGTCACGTTCGGTTATCTGCTTCGGGCTGGCTACACCACTGCTACGTTAGCTCTCCTGTTAATGGGATGCACTGATAACTGCCTTTCTGCGACAATGGAACTTTGATTTTTTGTGCTTTGTGCTGTAATCAGGGCACAGAACTTGCAACGATCCGCGATATTCTGAACAGCGGGGAATCACTTTTCTGGTGAGGGTTTAAAGTTGCATTGCGTGATTCAAATTCTAATTAAGCTGAAAAAAAAGATGTGATATTGCAACCAAGATTAGGCACTTTTTCCACAAAGCAAATGCCGTCCACATGGCGATCTGGCCTGCCTAAGAGAGTGCAGATCAGCATCAAGAGTCTTTGGCTTGAAACTTACACCTATTAGGCTGCCCAGGAAAATCTTCGACACCGATGGCTTAAAACTTTCCTAAAAGCAATGGCGTAAAAATGCAACTCTTCAAAACCACAGAAGCTGATGCCGAGCAAACCTTTTTTTATTTCGTCACCTTAAGTAACTGGCCCATGTTAAAATTGGTTTCAATGTGTCCTTTTCCAAAATGACTTCATCGCTTTCTTGACCGAACAAACGCCGTGCGTTTCGCAGGTGCGATCTGGACGTTTGGTCGCTGGAGCACGACAGGACGCATTCGCTGTCACTGGAGTTGGTCGACACGCAAGGCTCGATACTGCTGCTGGTCACTGTGCACAAAACCGCGCCAGACCAGGTCAACAAGACGCCGTTCGACCTCAGCGAACTTCGGCAAAAATACGTCAGTATTCCTTGATGTAAAGCTCTGGCTTAGAATGCGTTGCTTTCATTTCGCGCTTTGTTATGTGAGTGCCGGTGAATTTTTTATCGCTTTTTGTTTTCTTTTGATGAAGGTGGGTGCAGTTCCTTATGTGCTTCTCAAACATTTAGCACAAAAAGAGCATGTCACATGTACGAACTTATTCTTGACGTCGTTGGTGCAGATTTTAAAGTGTATTTTGCGCGCGACAATGTGACTTGCGCAGTAGTAGTACTGTCAGCTGAAGCGTGGTTCCTAAAACGCGTTGGAGAAAGTTGATGTTTTTTCAAGGCTAGCGTAACTACAACGCTTGTCGAGCTGGTCACGCCTGAGCGGCTTGTGAGCTGCGCGGCTGAAAAAGCCTTTGCACGTCATGTTTGCGCTTATCCAGTTGCATCAATACTTCGATGCTACTTCAGCGTTTCATCCATTTGCGCGCCTCGGGGTAAAACCGTTTGCAATTTACGAAACGATTGTAAAGGAAACCATTGTGCTGTATTACCAATGCGCTGTTTATACGGTTCTAAGAAACGTTCTGTTTCAGTTTCAAAGAGATCCTTGTACGAAATCAACACTGTGTTAATTGGAAAAAATGGTTACTGCTTTGCAGCTATTCATACCCAGCAAATCTCTATGTTGACTGTAACTTCGTTAAGCTGTTTTTGTGCTTGCGATTGTGGGTTTAGCTGATGTTTAAACCGTTCGGTAAGCTGTTTAGAAGCGGTCTATGTTGTTGATTGTTTTGAATGTTTTTACTAGACTTGTTTTGAAAATTGTTTTGCCGTTAGGCTAAAAGAAAATTTTTTGAAAGGCTTTGAGCTTTTAATGGGCAATAACACCAAAAAGACTCATATACTTCGCGACGTTCTAAAACCGGTTGTTTTCCGTGCTCACTTGCTGTGGATGAAACCACCGTTATTCAACAAAACAAATCACGCGCTTAATCAACTATTACGCTTTTCACTGCAATACGCAGAAAACGGCCGCTACCTTCAAAGAATTGGGAGACGTCGGTTTGGCCGAAATCCGGGTCGTGTCGGCCAGCAACCTGCGATCGGCCGACCTCAACGGAAAGTCCGACCCGTTCTGCGTCGTGCAGCTGTGCAACGCTCGAGCGCAGACCCAGACATGCTACAAAACCCTCGACCCGGTCTGGAACCGGGTTTTCACCTTGTACGTTAATGATGACGATTACCATCTTCGTTCAGCAATCGTTCTTGTTGTCACGTTCTTGTTTTTTGTCCAGTTCTTGCTTTTGCTTGCGTGGCACTACTGTCTTCTGCTATCGAAAGAAAACACTCATGACGCTGCTGAGCATTAGAATTCTAGCCGAGATATCCAGTCACTTACAGTCACGCAGATCTTTTGGTTTTGAAGATCTCTTACAATAACGCGACTACGGTCTGCAAATTACAGACCAAATTTCTTTTTTGATATTGACGTAGGAAGCCGCAACCAGCTGATATCTTCGCGGGACAAAATGATTGCAACTTAAACATATTTTTGGAAATTGGGGGGTGGCAATTGCCCGGTTGTCATGTGGTGGAATTGTTTTCGCTGTTAAGATTATATGCGGCAAAGTATTGGTGGCTGGTTTTATAACGTAGGACTGCCATTTGCAGCATTCTCATCGCACTTTCGACAAAAACATATTTCTGCCTTGCCGGGCAACAGTAAAGTAGAGATTGGCAGCTGCGAATGCTCGGAGTGTCGATTTTTTCTTGCCCAGCCCGGTCAAAGACATCCACAACTGCTTCGAGATCCTGATCTTCGACCAAGACAAGGACACCGAGCGGGAGTTTCTCGGCCGTGTCTCGATACCGATCCTACGCGCTTGCAACGGCCAGGAGCGACGGTACGCTTTGAAAGATCGGAAACTTAAAAACCGAGTCAAGGGCGAAGTGACCGTACAGATCAGTTACATCTACAACCCGGTGAGTGCAAATACTCCGGCATTACTTTGATGCATGTACCGGATATAGGCTTCGTGTAGACTACAGCGCAAGACATGTATGTATCGGGCTTGCTACATTTCTTTCACTGGTTTTAAAATTTTGTTATCATTATGTCGCCAGTGGCGTCACTAAGGGGGACATCTGCCTCCGGGCGCAGAACTTTGGGAGCGCCGAATTGAGGACGGAATGTTACGTACTAATTACTAAATGTCAAATGTCAGCGGATACTAGTAACTACGATTTAGAAAATGTCGAATGTCAACAGCTGCTGCCCAGTTGTAAAACCTCATCAAGATCACCAAGGTTCTCTAAGCGAGCTATTATGAACCTTAGTGACGTTTCAAAGCGGAGTTTCGGTCCCCAGCGATCCGCTTTCGCATGTAGTTTGACTCACGATTGCGTCACGATGGTTTCAGATAGCCACGGTCGCGAACTTTCCCACTTCGCTCTCATTCTACATGTGCGTAACAATGGGACGGGAATCCAGCATTCACAGTGCATGCAGCCCGCTGTATTGCGCATGCTTTGAGAGCAGCGATGAAAGTATGTTGTTACCAGGGGTGTGCAGAGGGGTTGGAAACGAGGCGACGGTCCCGGGCATCAGGCAGGGGGCATCCAAAGAGTGAAATTACGAAAAGTACATTTTGTTAAAATCTTGAAACCAGACCAGGGGTGCACAATTTTCTGTGAATATTAGTAGTGCGCACATATAAGCCTTGTCATACAGCATTCATATGCATAAAGTACAAAAAATATAAAAAACGTTCGCGCACTTGAAGTTTTTGGTGCGCGGCCGTATTTTTGCAACCCTTAACTAGACGCTTCTTACTGGCTACAAACAAATGCTGCTTGGAGCTGATGGTAACTTGCCTGAGGGGGCATGCAAATGCATGTTAAGTGATCCGAGAGGGGTGAAGTATTGCCATCGTTACCTTCATCTATTTTTTCTTTACTAACCAACATCCTTAGCAATTTGTTTATAGTTCAGATAAAGATAAAGGGCAGCAATGTATCAAACTGCATGGTTGTACGATTTTAGATACTATTTACAATATCTCCCATCATGCCTCACAAGTGCTATCTTCTTGTAGTGGGCCTATCTGATAGGTATTTGCATGAATAAATGCAGTATCTAATTCCTCAATGCATACCCATGACTGGAAGAAATTCACTCATAAACGTATGCCTCAGGCCCACAAAATAAAACAAATTTTTCAAAATTAACACATTGGAAACAAAAAACAGTGTTTGAATTATTTTTAATTCAATTTTTCGAAACTTGCTTTTTTTGTCAAAACTAGTCTTTACGTATTTCAAATGCCTGTCTTTTTCACATTCCTCAATAATAGGATTTGGTAGGGGTGTTTACAATCAAGTAATTTCCCCGCGCAACACCAGACCTATCTGCACGGCCCTAGTTGTTACGACAACAGATCTGATGTTTAAGAATTTTTTTAGCTTTGATGTTTTTTTGTCTAACTAGAAAAAAACCTGCAAATCAAATTAAAAAGAGATAAGTTTATGTTGTCGACGCCAGTAGACGTTTTGTTACGCTGGTGAAAGCATCGTTGCCAGGACAGCTGAATGAGGGAACGAGCGCAGGATTGATGAAAGCTGTAATTGTAACTCTAATCAACGTTGGAATGAAGCTTTGCCAGGCAGCGCTACCTTGCTCTTAAAAACAGCGTACTTTTCACGTGTTCGGAGCTTTGCCTGACCCGGACGCAAGCGGCATGCTTTGACGTTGCTTCCAGACGAGCGCCTCTCATCCCGTAGGCCTCAGAAATATTTCTGGCGGGCCGCGAAGCAGGCCAAACGGTTTCAGCACAGTGTCAACATTTTTATCAAATCGTGTTGATCATTATTAATTTAGTGTTTTAATTTAAGCTTGAACAGGAGGCTTGCGCAGCAAGGCACTTGTTGTCGACGTGTTATTGACTGCATTTGCAACTAAATGTTTAATTGATATACTGAAAAAAGCATTTGCCACCATATTTTATGGTGGGCATCCAAAAACATTTCCGTTAAAAGTGGGCCGCGAGTTGAAAAGGTTAAGAAGCACACAAATCCGTAGATTTATGCACGCCGTTCGTGCGCTGAGTGCCTTGCTCGGCCCCACCTGGACCTGCTGAAGGTGATGTCGGACATAGCGATTTGAGCGCTGGTGCATCGCCCGTGGTTTTTGCTGCACGTGGCTGTGGAAAGTGTGAGGCTGAATCGCGCGGCAGCTCGAAACCTCGCGTGTAGGTTACTTTCTGTCGCCCGCGTCCATTAGCATCCGGCTGTTGATGAAAAATAAAGACAGAAGTCTGTTTTGAAAAACATCACATTGTGAACGACTGCTGTCGTTTGCACTTTACTGGCTGCCGCCTGTCCCGCCAGTTGCTCTTTAAGTTCGGTGTAATCAGGTTGCTTTCTCGACTGAATAGCATTTCAACCATGTGGTTGCCAAGTGAAGTGTCATTGAAAACGCAAAATCGTAGGAAATTTTGAAAGTATAATGCTATTTCTTTAGAATACACGATGATTGCACAATGCTCAAGCTTCAGTTAACCAGTAACAGCCTCTGCGCACCTTAACAAATGATGTAATTTCTATGGCATTTCAAGAAAAAGTCGGATCTTCCACTGCTCGGTAAACAAATAAGTAACTAGTGGCTGATTTGCGTATTGATGCCAACCACACGGAATGCTACTTAGCACACTTGCCGAACTATTTTATGTTGTCCCAATATTCGTCAGGCAAGACCGCCTCAGAATATCATACGTTGAGCTATCAGACGAAAACATGCAAACAATCACCGTGGATCCTAAATGGATATACTCTTACGTTTGCCTCAGTACCATCTACGATTGGCTCAGCCCGTATCCTCTATCTATCCTATTCTAAACGGATCAGCACACGGAAACTTCCGTGACGTCTTGTTCATTCCGTAAAGCTTTGTCATGCATTGTGTTCGGCGCCAGGCCTGTGAAGCAGGTGCCAGGCGAAAAAAGCTCCACGGAATTTCCAGCTTCTAGGACTTTATCTAAGTCCGTACACGGCATAGCTCTAACGATTTTTATCTATGCGAACAAGGCGTCCTCGTAAACCGTAAACCAGCTGCCAAAGCGAGCAACGCAAATCAGTATTCTAACGCTAGTTGCAGTGAAGGTATACAAAGACTTCGTAGTTGCTTCCATATGGAATTATTATCGTTTTTAAAAAACAGCTTTTATCAAGTGTAGAAAGCAAATGAAAATGTTAAAAGTGATTTCTCGCCCCCATGCCGTCTTGCGTGGATCACAGCGTGTAAGCTCATCTGTGTTTTTGAACCTGCCGAGATTTCAAAGCTTATCGGATGTATGTGGCACTTGCTTTCCGTGCATGCTATGTTTAGAGCAGGGTCTCCAAACTTCTTTGTCAGAGGGCCACATAACAACAGTTCGAGGGCCGGACATTTTACATAATGTGATTGTTTCGGGATATGTTACATTCTTCCATATCAAGAAATGTTTCGCAAAAATTTTTTTTTTCGTTATTGACAAAATGTCTCCACGGGCCGTATGAAATGGCTTCGCGAGCGGAGTTTGGCCCGTTGCCCGTAGTTTGGAGCCCCTGGTCCAGAGCGTAACTTCGGGCTGTGCTGCTACAGTTTTATTACTAGTGCACGCGGTTATTGTTGTTTGCCTTCACACCCACATACAACGGTTTACAACTTAGCACACATGGCGCTAAAATAGGAGCGCATAGATAAATGAAAGAACACAAGCATAGATACGCAGGCTTGTCCATGAGAATGGATTCCCCCAAGAATACCATGGGAAGAGTGAACTTGGAAATTTGCCCTATGTCCCATTGCAAGTAGTTTTACTGTTATATAGCAGGGATTTTCTGAAGTTGAATACCATTTTTACATACAAGAAGTATTAGACGTAGATTGTCGGTGCCTGACGTAATGATGTGAGGGCCCACAAAATAAAGTTATAGGACCCTTTTTTAGGTGACAACTGAAAAAGGGCCACTCAATTTTCATTGGTCTCTTGATTGGAGGGCTTGGGGAACCTTAGCCACGGCTCTGTAGAGGCTAGAACAGTGGTTCTTGACATTCTTTACATATCTTAGCCTTTTAGCGAACTAGATTACCAGATTTACCGCCAATACACTCAATGGTGCTCATTTATTGAAAATACAAAATTAACAAACTCTTGTTGAGAATGATTTGTAAAAATTTGCATTGGCTGCAATTTATGGTTCAGTGAATTTACCCCCTTCGGAGATGAAATTTACCCCAGGTTCAGGACCACTGGGCTAGACATTAGACATGTGCATGGTAACATGTACTTCGTATTACTAGTTTCGTGGGAATCCCATGGGATGGGACAGTCGCAAGCTGCCATGGGATGGGACGGAAAAAGAGTCCCATGGACAAGCCTGTAAATGTATGGCGGTAGCAAAAGACATACGCACAAATGGCATTAACGCGGATCACTTCAAAAGAACACAATCATATATGTGGGCGCTAGCAAAGAGCGCACGTAATGACGCTAACACGATCGCACTGTGATGATAGCTTCACTAGTTGGGTGAGCTGTGTTTAGATTTAACGCCTGGATTTCACGCATTAAAAAACGTGCTCCACTATTAAATGTAGACTTCCAATGACCCGGGTGTGATTCTACAAAATCTTTAGCGTAAATCACAGTTTTAGCTTGCGATCGATGTGAACGCAGCTTTAGTTCCGTGCATGGAAAACGAGCAGCGTTGCTGTGCAAAGGAGACAAGGGTCACGCGCGCCACTGAAAAGTGCTTTTCTGGGCATGAACGTCTCGCGTCTTTTTTTCGGCAAAAAATTGACTATTTGAAAATTCTGTAAACGGTTCCGCGTATCTGTTGATAGCAGCCTTGTGACTTCGCACTGCACACGGTGCGACCCGTCACTTCGCGTGAATTAATTATTGATGGGGTGAGGACTGGCAGCTTTTTCGCTCGCCAAAGTGTGATTTCGACGCTAAATTAGCGTGGACTGTTATAAAGGGATTATTTTGGAACTGTTGACTTCGGCTGAGATGTCCTATTCATCGTTTTTGAACACGTAACGAGCAACTACGCCCTTGGTGTACAGCAGCATGGACGGGTAGCGGTATGTTGATGTTGGAACGCATGGTGTGCCTGCGTTGAACAGGGCGACGCAAATGCATCGTTCGGGCTTGTTAAGCTATCGCGAGTGAGTTAAAGAGTGAGAAACAGTAACTTTTTTTTGAAAAAGAAGCAAATGCATTGCCCGGTTACTCGCTTGACACAATGCATGATACGGAATTATGACAGTGCAAACAAACAGGAGGGTCACATATAACGCACAACGGGCAGGTGGAAGTTTTTCTGACGGATTCAAAACTTCTCTCTTGCTAACTAAAATAGGTGCTGTCTGGGACGCAAACAGTTACGATTAACGGCTTTTGTATTCCTTCCTTAATCATTGAATTTGTATTCCGTAAAATTTGTATATCAAAATTTTGATGATACTTAATTTCATCAAAAATAATTTAGATCCATCCAACATCTCAATAACAAGCTTTTTCATGGAAATTTTTATTTGAAAAGCGTTAACGTATCTGACGATACCAGACACGCGATTTGGCGGCGGTGCATCGGAAAGCGAACTTAATGTTCGTTTTTCATCGTTTGCTCCGAGCTGCGCATGGTGGCAATCCGCATCTGATCGTTTTCTCTCCCAGCGAAGCTTGGCGCAAAGCTTTCATTCATCGTTTTCATCATCGTCAGGTACGCGCCGCAATCCGTACTTTCTCGCCTAGTGAAGAGCGACACATGCAAGAAAGTGTCAAATTTAAGAAACAGCTCCTGGTCCACAATTTCCAGCGCGTCTGGCGGATCGTTCAGAGCTTGATTGCGACGGCCGAGTTCGTCAACTCGTGTTTCACCTGGGAAAATCCGCGAAGGACCGCTTTCGCGTTCGTGGTAGGAGCTTGTTTTATTTGTTTTAGCCCGAAAAGTTGTTTTTTGGTGTTGTGAAACCCCGGTTTGGCTGTTTGGCTGCTTCTCACAAACTTAGTGCCGAAAAAGGTCAATCAAAGGTTGATTCATGGTTGGTTGCTTGTTATCTTGTAGGTACGTTTTACGTAAAAACGCTGTTTTAGTTCGGGCGTAATACCAATACCACTAACATTCAAACAAGCTGCTGTTGATTTTACGTGTGCATCGCGGTTATCTCTAGGCCTGAACTGTAAAATCAACCAGTAGGTTGTTTTTGTGTTCATGTGTTTTAACAAGTTAGATGGCGGTGTGTGTGACCTTTCAACAGAAGCTCCTCAAAGCCACTGTTATCCTAAAACGTAGCAACCCACATTTCTTTGAAAAATAAAGCTTTGTGACGATCTTCATCCTCCAGACGTTCCTCTTGATGACGTGGAATTTCGAACTGTACATGTTTCCAATTCTTCTTCTGCTGCTCTTCGCAAAAAATTACGTCGACATCTTCGTGCGCGAAACACGTTTGCCACGTCACGAGGAGATCGAGGAGAATGCGAGGTGACGGCTCACTTTCTCTTTGCGTTGCTTAAAAATAGTCACTTGCTATTTCTAGGCGAAGAGTCACGCTTTGTTAGTTAGCATTAGAGCGATCGTGGTTGTAGCTCTTCAAACACGAAACCGTAACTTCTATTGATGTAACATCCCGACACTGCTCATGCCGTTCGTGGTATGGCATATTTGTTCCATATGGAGGTTTGACATCTGTCTCACTCCACTTTCCAAGTTATGGTTTAATCGTCTCGAGAACAGAAGCTCAAGCTGTAAAGCAAACAGTGCAATTCAATCAGATAAAGGCACGTTCATTAGTTATACGAGCATTCCCTGTTGATATAATTGGACATTTGCTACCACAGTTTACTGCGTCATTATTAGTTAAGAGCGATTAGTGGCTTTGATATTGAATCCACGTTTGGTGAAATTCAACACAAACAAAACTGTTCACTATTTATACAACTAGTTGGTTCCAGAAAAAAAACTACTGGAAATGATATAAAGAGCGTTACTGTTTTTTTTTCTTTTGCTTCACACAATGAGTATCTAGTTTGGGTGCCGAACTTTGCAACAAAATAATGTGTTTTTTTTGTTTAAATTGCTTTTTAGGGCTGAAAACGCACCCGGGTCGTTTACTTTCACTCCCCTAAAAATTTTTTAAGCAACATATATGGTGTTACCTTTGGCCACATTGCTGTATGTTTTTATAATTTTCTGGGAACACGTACCGCTTCTAAGTGCGCGAGAATGTTATCGCAAAATCGTAATAATGTAAAAAGCTGCCTTTAGAGTGGCAGCATGAATTATTTTGCTCTGCAGCAATTTTTGAAAGTTGTCGGAAGTCATGCAGTTTTGAAAACGGGAATTGGGAAATTTGTTGCATTTGTCTGTTGAGAAAAATATTTTCTAGGAATGTGAGAAATGACATCTATGAAGCCTTTGTGAAGCTAATTATTGGATAGCTGGCAACAACTACTTGTGCCATAGCTCATATTTAGTGAAGAACTGGAGGCTATTGCGTTCTCTGAAACAGTGCTCTTTAATCTTTTTTCCCTTAGTACCCCTTCGACAATTTTTCAAGAAATTCCGAATAGTTTCCCAGTCACTACCAGTGTTTCTCAACCTTTTTTGTCCCACACCCAACTTTCGTTTTCAAAATAATCGCGCGAACCACCATGCTTCACTTAAATAACTGCATCGATGAAATGAACAGCATAAAAAGAGGGACCTCCGCTTTATATTGTTTCAATGAATATTGTTTTGTTGAAGTGGTACCAAAATATTGCCGTTCCTCACGTTAAAAGCACTGATTTATCCATGAATGCGCACAAAAAAGTTCGGTTCACAATGCGCACAAAAAAGTTCGGTATGCCCGAATGAATCACCAGGAACACACTTTGGTGTGCCGCACTCCTACAGTTTCCGAAACGGACGTTTTGTTCAATTTTCTCATCTCACGTGCTAGTGTGACCTTTCACCTTTGTTTGCATTGGCTGTTTTCACGTCTACTCACGAAGAGTATTTGTTGTTAGTTTTACTACCCAGAGACAATACTGGGCGTGTTCACATTTGCCCAGCGGTTTTCTCTAATGTGTGCTTAAGCTGATGCTGGCATCTTTAACCCGGCGTTTGTTTGCCTATTACAGTTTGTGCGAACCGCTCTTTGAGACATGAGACACTATGCTCTCAACAGTGCCAGGCTGTGAACCCAAATAGGTTTATAGGATAACTTGGAGTTTTTGCCCTCTCTCTATTTTTAAACCTTTCTTGTCTGTCAACGCGTAGTTTCACCAGCTGCACGTGAAGTTTACCGGTTGTAGTTGGTAGCGTGAAGTTGTGATAACGCGGCAATGCATCTTCTTTTTCCTTGCGAACATAAAAAAGCCAACCTGCACATTTTTCAATACTCAGTTAACAGCACTGCGTGCACCGTGTTTCATTCGTGAAAACCGTGTTGTAAAATGTCTTCAGTCGCTGGAAGATTTTTTAAAACGAGCTTGCTGCACCAGCCAGATGCGTCTTCTAAGACTTGATATGCACACGGCATGCTTCTAGTGCGGTGCGTCGGGTGTGTCTGCGACTGGTGCGGTGAGTTCAATGCGTCTTTGTATGCACACGTGTGCGCATGAAGCGGTGCGTTCGTTGCCTGGGCTGATCGGATGATTGATACCCGCAAGCGGTGATGGGGTTGGTGTGCTGCAGTGTAAGACTGTGTTTTACCTAATTTCTGACATCACATGTGACACACTTTTAAGGTGTTACTAATTTAGTGCACTATACTGTTGAGCAAAGCTACACAAGACTTGTTGCGGTGCACTGCACAAAACTATGAAATGACTGGTTGCATGCATTCAAAACAAAAGCGAATTGCCAAATTTAACTTTGTGCAATGCCTCACAAATTATTAAAAAAGTGGTGCTGTCCACATTTCAGAAGAACAAAGTGTTGCACTAGGCTACATAAAATTTGCACGAGTTGTTGCTACAATGGATTGAATGAGGTTTGTGTACTGTGTAGGCTTACCTCCATAGTCATGACGGCATTCCTTTAAACCATTTGTTTTATTTCTAGAGGGGCTAAGTATAAAAAAAATTAAAGCAGCATGGACAATAGGTACAATTAATGTCACACACAATCTCATAATAAAATCACCAGCAGGGGAATAAACAACAATAGCCGTGAATTGGCTTTTGTAAGACAGCCAAACATCATCACTTTATAAAATTTGTGATGTTTGCGAAATGTTATCCTATATTTTATCATACTTGTACTCCATGACTGATATAATTTATGTGACAGTGGTTTTGACTGAACAAGACTCATCAACTGTTCATTGAAAGTCACACATGTTACTTTCAATTACAGTTTCACGTAGCCTACTGCAAAAAATACATTCATTTAGCATGACCTTGCCCAACACCTAGAATGGCCTACAGTACAGTAAATGAGAATATATCGCGCAAATCACGACTTGCTTGCGAAAAAAAATTCAATCAACAGTAGCCGATCAGGTAGGTCTGGTCATGTACGCTTAAACAGTGTTACAGAACAGCATTTAAGTAGCCTACCGTAGTGGCGTACTGAAGACTAGATGATAAATTGATCTTTAGCAAGTCCAGTGTGTTTCAGATACCCACAAACTATTAGCAATTGTTCTGTGGACGTTCTGCATCCTTTTCTTTACCTCAGTACAAAACAGTGCCTACAGACACATCCCATCACTGCTCTTTCCCGAACCCTGGGCAGTGAGTCTGATACGTCAATATAGAAAGAGGTTCTACTCGAACGCAGACCATACCAGACGCATCAGAAAAGGAAGTGACGTCATGAAATCAGACACATGCACCCAAAAAACGCAGAGGACGCATGCCATGTACATATAACTTTGCCGTAAACATCCTTAGATTTTATTTGCGGGAGGCGATATAGTGACTCTAGGTGTTACATAACAATAATCTCGTGCAAACTTGTAAGTATTGGCAACACTTTCCAACAGTGCTTTTTAAACTTTTTTCTCAGTTACAGCACAATAGTAATCGGATGTCCATGGTGTATTTGCCCAACGAGATAAAAATGGACACCATCCGACTACAGAGTAAAAACCTTGTTTTCTAACAATTTGTCTCATAGCCATTCTAATATGTCAATGCGCCGGCATACTGTATTTTCAAACTAGAACTTAACAGAATTTCTGTTGCAACGCTTTCACCTAACAATTTTCCAACAGCATGGGACAACCAAACTCTCAGCGATTGTATCAAGCTTCCTGCTTTATGCAGTTAGTCGAGACCTTTATCAGCAATAGATGTTAATCACCCACTGACTGTGTTCGTTTTGCATGATGGCCAAGCAAACCTTGAAACAACAGCTTTTATTTATTTTTTAGTGTCAAGCATAGGTGTAGGAGCAAGCAAATTTTTGGCAGTGCAAAGGATTTTTCCCAAATTTTCCCAGACTTGCCCAAAAAATTGTCATGCAACTTTTGCTGATTATTTTTTTGGGGTGACCTCCAAAAAATGGTCTTCACGTGTTTTTCTGCAAATGTTGAGTGTCATTTTTCAAAGTCAAAACAACGTTGGGCACCATTCTTGCCCAGATTTTCAGGGATTTTTCCTGGATTTTCAACAAATCAGAACTTTTGGGGGTGCGCTTGTACTCCCTGCACCCCTGCCTCCTACACCACTGGTGTCAAGTGCTGACTGTCAAGATGCCTTGTTGACGTACTGGGTGCCGCCACTTCATTTGTTAAGCGTCATTCCACATCAAGTCATCCTATGGACTAAACCTTACCTTTTCAGAATTTAATGAAATTTGGCATACATGTTGGTTTTGTCCCCCAAACCTCAAATATAAAATTTTTCATTGACCGGATGATCGGTTTCTGAGATATGGAGAGTGATTTTTTTTCGAGAAAATAAGGGGGGTGCCTAACTTCAAATCACCATATCTTTTGAACTAGTGGTCCAATCTGCAAAAGTAAGGTATCTTTGAAAAGGGGAGAAAGCCAGGAATTCAAATCTGACATTATTTTTGTGATTTGGGTAAATTTTGGGGTGATGACCTTTTGACCTTGAAATTCACCCCATGGATCAAATTATATAATGGTGATGACCATTGGATATCATAGCCCTATATGTTACCTACACTATATCAAAATATGGAATATGTAATATTTTTCGTTTTTGAGTAATAACAAATGGAAATTAGCATATGTTGACACTATTGCAGGGGTCACCAACCTTTTTGAAACTGTGAGCTACTTCTTGGTACAGATTCATGCGAAGGGCTACTAGTTTGATACACACTTTCGAAATAAAAGTTTTGCTCAATTTACCTTCACTTATTTTAGTATGGATATTTGTAAATGTGAAGACACTGATCATGCTAATATTATTTCTAGAACAGACCCGTGGGCGACCTGGTACCTGTGGGCACCACGTTGGTAACCCCTGCAGCATTGGTTAAGTTCAGCAAGTCAATTGCAAAGCAAATCTACTCAATATTAATCCCATCATTTCACCATGCGCAACTTCAATGCCAGTGTTAGAGTTACAGTTAGTGTTTACAACATTACAGAACGTCAAATTAACATGGCAAAAGTATATTCACAAGGTTAAATGACAATGCTAAAATATTATGTATCCAATTGAATGTATGTTACCTACACTATATTACAATATGAAATGTACCTTTTAAGGGTATATAAGGTTGTTAACATGTCAGTATCAGTGAGTAAGTTAAGTTTTTACGCTGATGTCAACCCCTGTCACCAGGAAAACAATACCACTAAGCAAAACATTTCACTGGTAAGAGAGTGAGATATCAAAATGTTGGCATTGCAAAGTAAAGTTGAAGTACACCATATCAAAATAATTTGTTTCCATCAATGAGCTAGAATTGCTTAAGAAGTGTTTGTTGCTACAAATAAAATATAGTATTTCCTTTAGCAGTCATCCAGATAAGCAAAGGACAATAATTGCAGGTCCTGAGTCAAAGAAGCTATGAGAAACTGAAAAATCCACCTCCAAATGTAATTCCTGGTGAAAAACACTGCAGCACATGTGCGATTATACTGAATAAGGAAATGAAGAGCATGCCAAATGCTGCACAAACTAGAAGGTCTGCTGAACCAGATGCTGGTGTACTAAAGCATGAAAGGGAGGAACTAATGGATACAAGTTCACCACAACAGGATATCAATGATGTTGATAGTCTCATTGTTAGTTCTGAAAAGGACACTTTGCTTGTTGACGTAAATGCTGCATTATCAATATTGCATGAAACAACAGTCAAGCAAGGGAACTTGGCTCTATCAACAAAGAAGTCAGCAAGGAAATGGAGGTTTCAAAGCGGCACAGAAATTAAAATATTGAGAAGGCCTACGAAGTTGAATTGGAGTCATCAGCCTCAGCATTAGATGAGAGCGACAAAGAAGGTTTACGTTTATTTTGTGCCATATTCGAAGGACTGAAAGAAATAATTAAAATATCCACTTATATAGAACATGTTCAAATTTTAACCCAGTCCCCCTTCACCACCATAGAAAGAACAATGAAAGAATCTGGTGCCTCAAACCACCTAGTGAAAAAGAGCTGAGCATTGAAGAAAGAAAAGGGTATTCTAGGAGAGTACTCTTAAGATTTTTCATCGCCCTGCCACGCGCAATCACTTTTTCTTTTTTTCCAGGAAAGATTCAACTATTTTCATCTTTTTGATGGAATTGATCGAGTACTTGCTTCAGCTCAGGTGACATTGCTTTGCCCTTGTTCTTTGGTGCACTCTCCTAGAATGCCCTTTTCTTCATGCTCTACTCTTCTTCACTAGGTAGTTTGAGGCACTGGATTCTTTCATTTTTCTTTCTGTGGTGAAAGAGGACTGGGCTAAATCTTAACATGTTCTATGTAAGAAGTGAATCTTATGATTATTTCTTTCAGTTCTTCCAAGTTGGCATGAAACAAGCATAAATCTTCTTTGTTGTTCTCATCTAACTCTGTCACATTACTCCAATTCAACTTTGTAGGCCTTCTCAATACAATATTTTAATTTCTGTTCCGCTTTTAGAAGCTTCCATTTCCCCATCAACTTCTTGCAGTTAATTCAATAAGCAAAGTTTCCTTTTCAGAACTAACAATGACACTATCAACATCATTGGTATCCTGTTGTGGTGAACTTGTATCCATTAGTTCTCACTTTTCATGCTTTAATACACCTGCATCTCGCTCAGTAGACCTTCGATTTTGTGCAGCATTGGGAATACTCTTCATTTCCTTATTCAGTATAATCGCACATGTGCTGCAGTGTTTTTCACTAGCAATTACATTTGGAGGTGGATTTTTGAGTTTCTCATAGCTACTAANACTCANGACGTGCAATTATTTTGTCCTTTGCATGTTTGGATGAATGTTAAATGAATCATTCCAAATTTTTGTTGCAACAAATACTTCTTAAGCAATTCTAGGTCATTGATGGAAGCAAATTATTTTGATATGGTGTACTTCTATTTTACTTTGCAATGCCAACATTTTTATAGCTTCCTCTCTTAACAGTGAAATGTTCTGCTTAGTGGTATTGTTTTCCTGGTGACAGGGGTTGACATCAGCGTAAAAACTTGACTTACTGATACTGACATGTTAACAATCTTATATACCTTAAAAGGTACATTTCATATTGCAATATAGTGTAGGTAACATACATTCAGTTGGGTACATAACCTTTTCACATTTGCATTTCATCATGTGATATAATTTTGCCATGTTAATTTGACGTTCTGCATTGTCCTAAATATTAACTGTAACCCTAACACTGGCATTGAAGTTGTGCATGGTGAAATGATGCGATTAATATTAAGTAGACATGGTTTGCGTTTGATTCTCTTGAACTTAACCAATACTGTCTACATATGCTAATTTCCAACTGTTATTACTTGGAAATGAAAAACATTACATATTCCATAATTTGATACATTGTAAGTAACATATAGGGCTATGATATCCAATGGTCATCAGCATTTTATATTTGATCCACGGGGTGAATTTCAAGGTCAAAATGTCATCACTTCAAAATTTACCCAAATAACAAAATGATGTCAGATTTGAATTCCTGGCTTTCTCCCCTTTTCAAAGATACCTTGCTTTCCCAGATTGGACCACTAGTTCAAAATATATGGTGATTTGAAGTTAGGCACCTCCCTTATTTTCTCAAAATTTACAAAAAAATAACCCCCATATCTGGGAAACCCATTATCCAATCAATGAAAAATTTTATATTTGAAGTTTGTGGGTCAAAACCAACATGTATGCCAAATTTCATTAAATTCTGAAAGGATCGGGTTTTAGAAGTCTTTTTTTCAGTGATTGGGCATGGAATGACCCTTAACTTAGTGCCACCATGGCCTACTGAANATATGGCTGGATATGTNACATTTTCCCACTTGTTGCTAACAGGCTGATTGTCAGCCTGCTAGGCCTGACTGAGTGCGGGTGTGTGGTGTGTTTCTCAGTGGTTAGTTAGGTGAGTTTTGAGTTTGTATATTTAAAAATTTTGTATAAGTTCGGCCATCCAGCCACTCTATTTGAAAAACTCTTACTGGGGCGTGTACATAGGCCACTGAAGCATGTGCTATTTACAGGGTCGGCCTTGAGCCGATTGAACTGATTGCTTCCAATCGGGCCCTGCGCTACGCCTACTAACCTACGCAAGCTGACACTATCCATCGAAGCTGCTTGTGTGGCGCCGGAGCAGGGCCTACAGTTTTTTAAAGCGTAGGGCCAATGAAGGAAAATCAAAGTGAGCTGCGTGTTTTTTAACATTTTCANTAATAATTCGTTCTGAAATCGTAGCAGTGGTCACTGTCTTTGATATGTGGTCTATTCGTTTCAATAGCAGCTAGTTGAGGCAGAGAGGGNTTAAGTATTGAAGCTGTTTCAGTTGTAAGTGTTTTGTAGCTTACTTGAAGAAGGATATTGCTGTTTGAAAAGTAACTACCACTTGTCTTCTGAAAGAAAAGTTTAGGTCGTAGTTGCAAATGTTTGCTACTTAGTCGGTCTTTTAAAGCGTTATGCATTTTCCTTTGTAGAGATCTGATGAGGCAGCCTCAATTAATATTTGTTTATTGCCCTCGGAATTTACAGTTGACCACCCCAGTGACCGTGGCATTCGCAGAAAGGGTTTTCTAAGCTGACACTAATTAAAGCCCTCATATATGAGATCATCAATTCAGCAAAAGCGCCTAAATAGTTTGACGATTATGTCCATTGAATCCAAAATTAGCAGATCCTTAAACTTGGACAAAGTTCTGAAGGGCACTGCTAATGTTAAAGCCCGAAAAATACGTTTCTCTTAGCAAATGCATTTTTTGTATCATAGGCTACAATAGCCTAAAGCAGGGCTGTGGAGCCAGAGCTAAATTAAACCTCCGGTTCCAGACATCTAAAGTTTTTGGCTTGAGTTCCGGCTCAAATGATTTGGTACATTGAAAACTGAAAACAATTGTCTTAATTGTACAATTTTATTATTACACCAGCATAGATAAAGGTGTTGCAAAATGATATATTTGATGGATAGTGGAACATGTGCAAAAGAGTTTGAAAACCCCTGGTTTACACATAAAACGAACTTGGGCATAGGAAGGATTTTATCCAGGGGGAACAATAGTGGATCCTTACAGGTGGTAGCCAAAACCATTTTTTCAAGAGGGCAGACAACGGTTAAATTTTTCTTTTACAAACTCGAAACTAAGAAAAAAATATTTTCAAGTTTCACATTTCAGGGTGTCCAGTCCAAGGCCCTGAGGCACCCCCTTAGAACAACCATGAAAACGAGGATATTATGTACAAGTACGACAAACCACGCTCGTCCCGCAATAAGCTAACTCGCTTTCCCCCCAAGGACAGTGTAATGTAACTGGAACCCAAATTTTAGGCTTCACCATGTAAAAGCTTTTGGCTTTGGCTCCAGCTGCAACCGTCCAAAGTTGGTTAGGCTCGTGCTCGTGCTCCAATTCCACAGTCCTTTTATCTATTTGATTTGGCTTTGCCATTATTGTGCAGCATTATAATACAATGTTGCATAAGCTTTGTACTTTATGTGTGATGTCCTGTTGCCACAATTTTTTGTTTACTGATGTTTTGTTGCTAAGGTGTTATATCTTATCTTTGCTGGCTGACTATATCAAGTAGTGTTGCTAATTTCATTTAACACGTGGCCTATTGGCCTGACGTACACCGCGGTAGGTCCTGGTGAGACAGAAGGTATTGAGTATAGCAGCTCATGGATTTATTGGGTGTTATGGAAATGTTCGTGGAACGGACATGGAAAGTCTCTACTTCAAAAGTGAACCTGAGGTTATGCCCCAGACACCTCTACCTTGACATTGCCGTTTTCGGACCTCACTCTTTCACCATCACTCATGATTTCTATGATAATGATTTGATGCTCTCTTAAAAAGTTTCTGCACAAACCACTGAGTGGGGCCCCGCAAAAATGTTTCCAATCTTGCCCCGCACTTGCTAAGGCCAGCCCTGGCTATTTAGCACCAGAGTGGTAAGTCTACTAAGCTACACTGTATGATTCTGCGCAAGACCCAAGCCTGACATGTCTGGAAGTTTTANATGTCAATGGTATGTTCGTTTGGTTTGTCAGTCAAGTTTGCAGTAGCACAGGCTTNAAAGTTAATGTTGCCAGTTCGTTTCTCCTGAAAGCTACAGATNAGCTTTAGTCTTTTGATGAAGTGGCTGAAAACATTGGTAGTTTTTGTAGACTGTCACGTGCAGTGTAGTCAACGCTTGTTTGAGTTTGTTGGGTTAGCTTAAGATGGGGGTAGTGTTATTTATTACACAACTAAAGTTTAGATTCTGTGTTAGGGTAGGGGTTAGGTGTAAAAGCAACTTTCAAATATAGTGCATGAGACTTCTGGATTGTGGCCTGCGTGAATTGGATGCAAGCCGCATAACAGGGTTACTTGGGACTTAAAAATAGGTTACTTAAACAAATAGAGGTTTCAACCTAGCGTACTATATCCATAAGCAAAATCATTGCTGACCATTTATATTATGGTGGGTACATTTAGAATATGACTAAATAATGATATATACAACAAATAACACAACTTTAAAGCACAAAGCAGGTATTACAACTATGTAGTTAAAGAATGTAGAAAGTTAATTTTCTGAAGACCTGAAAAAAGTGATTTAGCCCATCATGATTGACTTTTCTGATTTGGTTAGTTTTAATTCAGCGTACTTTAATACCTCAACTTTATACATATGTAAGAAAACAAGACCAACATCCACTTCACAACTTTTGGGAAAATGATATGATAATGATCATAGGTTGCCAGGGTAACATGGGACACAAACAGGATTTTGATGTATCAGGTTTTCTTTCTGTATGTATACGCATGATTAATTTTTCTATAATTTAGTTTTTGATTTGAGCTTATTGAAAAGTGTTAATACAGATTATTGAAATAAAAATCCTGTTTGTGTCCCATTTTTCTGTGACAACCTAGGATTAGTGTCATCTGATTAAATATGTTTTTTCATGCAAAATCCCACTACCGGTAATACTTTTTTAAACAATGGTTATGTCCCAAGTAGCCACAAGTAGGGGTATTTTTGGAGAAAACATGCAAAAACAGTTTGTGTCTCAAGTTAACTTGTGAGACTAGACGAGGATAACTTGGAACAGCAAAATTTTTTGAAAAGGGACTATTACCGTCAAATAGGAAAAAAGTGTGTTTTCAGAAACTGTACATAGATACAAGCCTTTTCATCATTAGAATGTTTTAAAATAATCTATGTTACTTGGAAAAAATTGAAAATTGTCCCCAAGTAACACCTATTCATATTTAACTGTGAAAGGAAATTGTGTAACTGTAGGTGCTATCCATATTTGAAATTCGAAGTAAATTTGACTTGTTAGTCCTGCAGGCAAACACCAGCACCATGGAAAAATATATGGATGCGGTGAACATGCTTTGCAAACAGGGTAGTGTAAGTTAGTCTTGTGCTCTTGGTGAAAACAGAGTGCTGCAAATCTGGTAATCGTAACGTTGCAGTCCTGGTTCCTCAGATACTGTGAGAAGTTTTTATGTAGTATTTTTATATAACCTACAGCTGTTTTTTGCTGCTAATGAATAAATGGTGTGGATGTTACAGTGATAACTACCATATTTCTGGTTTAAATTGTCGTATCTTGAACATAATGAAAGAATAGCTGCAATGTGAATCGTTAATGTGTAGCAGTTGGTACTACATATGCTTTGACAGCTATACATGGTAAAAATGGTTAATAAGTGTGTGGTTTATTGCTGCAACTCTGGATGTAACAAGAAACATGAGCAGGTGCATAGATTTTCTTTTTGTTTCAACAAGCCTGATTTATTAACAAAGTGGATCAAGTTTGTCAACTGATCTGACTGGAAACCAAGCAAAAATTCTATGTGTGCATAAAACATTCTAAGGATGATTTTATTAAAACGTGGCAAAAGAATGAAATAAATAAAGGATATGCAACCAGTTCCAACAACTCACACAGAAAAACAAAGAAAACAACCTTCAGCATTGGCTACTGTTAACTTGACAAGAAAGGCTCTCAGTTGAGGGTTTATCAGACAGATAAAAATGAAAGTTTTGAAGATGGGGATTTGATCATCAAGTCATTTCATGATTTGAGCTCTTCCAACTCACCATCTCTTGCTTGTGCCAGAAAACATGCGCATGGATGATATTTTACAATGTTGCTTTTAATGAGGAGACAGGCTTTTCATCAATGCAAAAAGCCATGAAAGTTGATGAACATTTGCATGTGCAACTTCAGTTTTTCAGTTACCCAGTCCCACGTTTCGTCATGATTTGTTCATGGTAGAAGTGCAAAAATAACGTTGCACAGCATGTCAGAAAATTTTTTTCGTGAAGAATTGTATGATTAACCAAAATAAAGGAGTTTTACGAACACTGCAGCCAGCATTGCAGCTTCAAACATTCTAGCTGTTTCAAATATTGTGAAGCTAGATGATTTGTACCAACATTTTGGTATAATTTAAAAGAAATCTGGATACACTGATAGCAAAAAGTTGCACTATTACACAGAGGTGTGTTGCATTTTGCTTGCTGAAGGTTGTTTGCAAAAGTGTCCGTATTTAACTTGGAAACTGCTGTGTTGTTGTTAGGTAGGTATGCTGTAAGTAGTCATATATATATATATATATAGCATAGTTTACATTTTCCGGAATCCTTATGCATTCTAGGTTTAGATTATTTTTCAGATTATGCATGATTAAGCAAAAGCATGGCAAAGCTTTAAAAAAGTCCGATAAACCACTAGTGCCTTTAAATTACAGTTACAGTCATCAAACAAATGTATGTGATCGAGTTTACTTGCATTTTGAAACAAACCAAATCGGCCTGAAAGCGATGGCCTGCAAATTGTGACATATCCGGCTGTATCTGAAGTAGGTCTTGTGTTGACGGAAGAGTAGAATTTCCTGGCCACGTAAAACCATGTTGCAAATAACTATCACTGCATTGTCGTCTGCTTATTATTGTTTCAGTCTGTTTTGAAGACACTTCATCATCACACACATTTGCTTCGTATGCCTGCAGTACCAAAATATAATTACCCATTGCTTTTCACAACCTAGGTGTTAATATAATGTTACCCAATCAAAACAATACATAAGTTACCCATGGAATAGAACAGGGGTTCCCAACATGGGTACGTGTACCCTTAGGAGAACATTTGCCTATCTGAGGGGGTACATTTAAGGTTAGCAATAGAAGAGAAAAATATGTGTATACATTATATATTTCCATATACATTATATATTTCCATATATATATATATATATCAATGAATATTATTTTCAAAAATCATTGTATGCTTATTGTTAAATATGTTAACTTTGAGACATAAAAACGGAATCTACCTTTATGATTCTGAAAACCTAAAAGTTCTATTAAAACTTCGGTGGATTTTTGTTGTTTTACTCAGCCTTTTTTTCACAACAAATGTTAGGTTAGGGATATATGCGCATCAGTCGAAATGCTGAAGGGGTACACTGTCAGAAAAAGGTTGGAATAGAAAATTATNGTAATGTCACATACAGCGAAAACCTTAGACAGTTAAACTTCCGGTTGGGTAAGTAAGGCTTACTGAGTAAGCTGTTGCGTCATATTTCACACAAACACACGATAAACTTGTCACAGTCGTTTTGTCAAATCATGAAACTTCCGCGACACACTTGAGAGCCCCTTTCGCGGCACACAGTTTGGAAAGCACTGCTTTGTAGGACCACATGTCACATTAAACAGCCTTGTTCTAGCAGATATGTGTAAGCCTTAAGCAATGATGCGAAGAACTATAATTGACTGAAATTATTTCAGTGTTGGCAAAGTAATTGTAAAGTCAGGGTTTTTTAAAGGAAAATGTTAGGTACCCAGTTTGGACCTGTAGGAACCCGATTTCTCTGATTCTAGGGACCCGATTTTCTCAGATTCTATGGACCCGATGATAGTTTTCTCTGAACCTAGGGACCCGATTTTCAATTCTAGGGACCCAAATCGGGTCCCTAAAACGCCTTAAAAAACCCTGGTAAAGTACTACCTTTTTGAAAATTTTTGTAATTCGTATGGTGTAATCGTGACTGCTGCGCGTCAATTGCGAGAAAACGTCAGTCGCAAAAAAGCGATGCAGAACGGCAACGCGTCGGCAACAGTAATTCGTAACTGTTACAAAAATTATCCGATATGCTGTCGCCACAAATAGCACGGCCGCTCTGGCTAGCCTCTGCACTCTAGTGATGAAAGCACATGTGTTACCCTATTTAAAAACTGCTGTGCATATTTGATGTCAGTCAAAAATATCTTTGTCTAAAAAAATCAAAAGATATCGAAAGATATGNTCTAAATGAGCACTGACGGGTAGTTTGAAGAAGGGCACGTGTTTAGATGGTGGAAAACAATGAACAATGGCGAAAAGATGCAGCTAGGCGAATCCTTTCCATGACAACAACCTCAGCGATTGCGGCACATGTTTTTTGAACTGCGCAAGTTCGCTGAAGAAAGCTTTGGTTCACTTTTACTCAGCGACATCGTGTTGGAAAAACTCCACTGTCGCTAAAAATCAAAGGCTTCGACAGCGAAATACCTGTCTTTGTTGGGGGCAGTTAAAAAAGTGCCTTCATCGCGGTTTCAGAGATGTCATTGAAACCGAGGTTTTCAAAGATGTATTACTAGTGTCAGTGAAACTGCAAGATCCAACGCTTATTAAAATTGAAATACATGATCTTGTTCGGATATAGTTATCATAATGTTTGTCTCTGATTTGATGGTTGTCACGGAAAGGTAGTCCGATAATATTCGAAAATTAGCGCTGCCGTCGGTGGATTCAGCAGCTGCTGCGCGGTAAGTAGGCACAAAAGACTTCCCCGACTTTTCTGCAGCCGCTGCTCATTGGGTGAACTACTCGTTGACTTGGTGTGTCACTTGCCAGTTCTCTGCTCCTGTCATATATAAAGCATTTGCGCTTGCAGTATGTGGGAATTGCACTTGTTCTGCTGTCTGTAACTTGCTTTGGGCAACTGGCATCCCACTGCGCTTCCTCGTAAGTTTACGTAAGACGCGTTGGGGCATGGCACTATTTTTTATTTTTAGTAGCTTGAATAAAATGCGCTGATTTTCTGGATTTTGTCATCGAATTTTTCATGTACACAGACCTGATGAAGACGAAGATGATGAAGACAAGAAGTCTTTCATGCAGAAGTTGAACGCCATTCAAGAGGTGCTGACAAAAGTACAAAACGTCTTAGATGCCATCGCTTCTTTCGGCGAGCGGATATACAAGTAAGCATTGCATGTAAAAGCGAAACAGTATTGGACAATGCGCAGCAGTTACGCGTGTGCTTATTTTCTTTACCTTTGCGTGTGAAAAATCGCTCGTGAACTACTGCATTTGACCTATAGCGTTGAAAATTGCCACCAAGCGAGCAGTGGAAGTGCAGTTAAATGTTTTCCTCAAAAGCTATGTGCTGAGAGCATTAAAGTTAATCTAGCATTCATTATGTAGCTAATCAGCTTCGCTCAACGCGCTTGGACTCGTGCTGGAAGTACGAGTGACTTGAAAATATAAAAACCTTATAATTTGTGGCACCATCAGGAGTTTCTTCCATGAAATTTTTTGTCATGAAAAATTAATAGGACTGGGAATTGTGCATATAAATAATAAATAAGGACTGTTTGCGTTTTCACTCATTCGAAATCAAACGTCTGTTTGGATACACAAATGTCGATCGTGGAAAGTGCTTGCTTTTGAAATGTTGTTGGGAAAAATCGGGGAATAGGCAGGGTTGCCAGGTGGCCTTTTTGGGGCCAAATTTCAAAAGTTTGGTCCCAAATCACACTTTCTGACCCCAAAATTTTTGTTTGGCCCTTTTCCAGGATAGATTTGTCCTCTTGCAAAAATTAGATCTGACTTCCCTGTGTCCTGTCTGTGAAACCATATTTTTGTCACATTTTTGACAAATTGGTTGCAGATTTGTACCAATTCCTAAATTTTGAAGGTTTTCGATTAGAAAACTTTGTTAGGATCCTTGGAGTTTCTGACTTAATGTGATAATGAGTTAATCACAATACCTGTTACTTGCTGCAGTTGTAGAGGTAGCAGTGAGAACTGTTACGTTACCTAACTTACTGTTATTTAGGTGGCACGTGTTTGTCGGCTTCGTTCAGGTTGTTGTTAATCGCTTTAGCACTTATTGAGGATGGTAAGTTTATCTCAGTTTATGGCTACACATGGAAATTAAGTTGTTCTGTTACGATCTTTCATAATGTACTTGTTTTGCTGTTGCGTTACAATTGTGATTGAGGAACACTGCTACAGGTTCATATTACTTTGTAACTGCTGATAAAATTGTAAAAAATGGTTGGCCCTTTTTTGGCCCCTTGTCTTAGAATTTGGCTCTTTTCTGGATTAGATTTGACCCCTTGTCAAAAGGTAGATCTGGCAACCCTGGGAATAGGTCGATTTATCACACTCGTTTCCGTTTAGACACTTATCTCTTTGGCGTCCGGCTGCTTTCGGGGATTTTGGAAAAAAAACGCCTAAACGCACTTGGCTTTGTGCGGGAATTTCTCCGCTCCGGTATGCTCTACAGACCCGCTAAAAGTCTCAAAAGACGCGTCAAGTCTTCTACTCTGCACTCAAAAAAATTTTTTGCTTGGGGGGTGCGGTTTTTTTGTGAGTGACGTCATAAGTGGAGGACTTTTAGGCCACCCTGGCCCACTTTGCCTGGCCCTGGGCGCCAACCGTTAGGTGGTAGTATTTCGCTGAAGTTTTTACTGGAAACTAGGCTACAATCCGAGTCTTTTGATACTTGCTGAGGTTTCGGGTTCAAAAGTTGTGATGCAAGTTAGTAAAAATATTTGACTAATTAATTAATTTGTTTATTTTATTAACACTAAAAAAGCCTTCAAAAAACTATACATTTTTATTCTGAGACGTTTCGGATTAATCTTAATCCATCTTCAGTCAAAA
>JGI24158J21664_10000328_pt1 | contig 40551 bp, 23 predicted proteins | sample Ectturendosymbi3_FD_21664 | JGI IMG/M metagenome (IMG submission 21664) | reverse complement strand
GCGACGTCTACGCTGGCTAGGCCACGTCCACCGTATGGAAGATGGTCGCCTGCCCAAGGATATCCTCTACAGCGAGTTCTATAACGCGCCTCGTAGAACTGACAGAACCAAACTGCGCTGCGAAGACGTCATCAAGCGTGACATGGCGGGCTTCCACATCTCTCCACAGTCATGGGAAACGCTTGCTGCCGATCGCAACAAATGGCGTGCCTCTCTGAGTTTTGGTTATTCATTGTCAGCCACAAGCTACGCAGAAAAAATGGAGAAGCGCCGAACTCATCGTCGACAACGACGGGATAGGCCATGATGTTGGACGAATAAGTTTAGAACGTATATAAAAACTTGAAAATGAAACTGCTGAACACCTTCTACAAGTGGTGGCATGAACAGCAATTTTTGGGCGATTTATTGTAATTAGCTAACATTTTTCAACACAAATATTGCCATTGTTCACATGTGGCTATGCAGAATATTGATTGCTAGTTGAGGGTGCACGGCGTTGAACCCCGGTAATTGGTAATTAGGCATGCAGAAACCTTGATTTATTTACAATGGTACGTTTTAGTCTTAATATTAAGACTTGCTGTTTGTATGTTACTTGGGAAATACCAGATCAAATTTGGGCAAAATTTTTTAGCATCTTCAAAAATATGCACTCCCGCACACCTATGGCTGATGCTATTACAAAGGAGAATGGCTTGACGTGTGAATGGCATCCGTAAAAAGTTTCAATGACATGCGATAGCTGTTCTGAATTTTTTGATGCCTTGATGAAATGTGAAAACTTTGCAAAGGAACTGCATAGGTTTGCTTTATGGGCCGTGGATTGTTGTTTAAGCACACTAAATTTTTAAAGTGCAGTGTTTCTAAAAGCGTTGGCGATCTCAAAAAGGTTAGTAGAAGTTACAAAGATCTTGTTTAGAGGTTGGGGAGCATCAACTCAAGGGCTCATTTTGTTCTACGGCTTTAAGCCATAGGTGAGGACTATGGAGGCCACGTGACCATTTAATTTGAACCCCGTTAGAATTTTGCTTTTCGAAAGATTGTTGAATTTGCATATTAAAGTGAAAAACATGTTGGATTTGCGCAGTAAAGTGAAAAAACAAGTGTACTTGGTCGTAATATTCATCATAAGATAATATTAAAATTTTTGCGCCCCCCGGCCATAATATTACACGATGTTTGCAGCCCATAATAAAAAGGATCCCACCCCTGCTTTAAACAGAAGTGTTGCTGAGGCCTCTTAACATTATATATTTTGTCATCATACTCATTTTAAGGGAGCGCGAAAGCATGCAGCATAATCGATTGCCAATGAAAGGGGAAGATAGGATTCCCACCTAATAACAGGTTTTCATGCTTTTAAGGGGGAATGTTTTAAATCAAATGTTAAGCTTGAGGTGCTTCATTAAAAATCCGGCACAACGATAACAAAGGCATGTTAGGAAAAAACGCCCTGTAAGTACGGTACGCACATGATACGTGGGGTCAAAGTTTGTGTTGATCGTATTTATTCTCACATAATTTTTCCAAGAACAAAGTACATGTCAATATTGAAGAACGGCGCAATGCAAACAAGAGTGTCAGTTATAGAAGAAGCAAGTTTACCATCGTATTGTGGTCATGGTGTGCTATCAAGTTGGTATTTTTATCCGCAAAGTTTCGCAAAATTTCCAGCGAAACCGCTCACTTTGGACTAGAAAAAATTCACTCACTTTTCACATTTATGAAAAGCTCATTTGCAACGGGCTCCAGCCTGCTTCGTTATGTTGACTTTTGCGGTTACTAACGCGTGCAAAGTCTGCCGCAGTAACTCAAAGGTTTTCCTGCAACACGTTTGCACAGGGCATTCTAGCTGGAACCCACCTCTGCGTCATAGATCTGTTGCTTGTTTCAAACAAATACGACCAGACCTACAACAAATAAACCGCGAGACAACGCAGGTATTCTGGTCATTTATAAGAGAGAAGCAGATGCGGCCGAGCTGTTTACTCACAAAATAGTTCCGCTTGGTGGAGCGAAAGCGTTACATTGAAATAAACTTAAGGCTCCGCTTTACCCATGAGAAAACTGTTGATTGGGTAAAGTAAATGGATAGAACACGACTTCAGAGTTGTGCAGTTAGTTAATGTTATTTAAAATGTACCAATGACAAAAAAGCAGTGACTGCTTGTTTGGTGAAATCAATAAAGAATATTTTTATTTCACGGCAAAACGCCCGCTAAAGATGCTTGCTTTCAGGACTTGTTTGGTTTTTCGTCTTTCGTTCCTCAAGAAATGCGAGAATTCAATTCAGTTCACTTCTACGCAAAACTCTAGCTTAGTATCCAACTTTCGTAATTGGTTCTGACATGGTACGAAAAGTGAACTGATGCTGTTTTACTTGTTCACCACATCGTTGCAAAAGGCTTCATGCAAAAGTTTGCTCAAACGAGTTGTCCGACAGATTAACACAAGGACTGATGTGGCAAGTACCCTACGATCAAGAAACGTTAATATAAAAAAATATTGAGATGTCATGCAATACACTGTCCATTAATAAACCTTGATCATGTTGAATTTCCGCAGCAAGTATTCCTTGAGAAGTCGTTACGCTGAGCTGTATAGGACTGTTATGCATAAACCTGACAAGCATGAGACTATAACGTTCTTATAATAATCGATAATACCGAGCTGCAAGGTATTCTTTCTGCGAGGAGCAATTACAAAATGAAGGTTTAGGGTAGACGACTAAACGTAGGAGCAAGCAAGAGTGTCCTCATGGTCCAAACAGACAGTTCTTCTGAAATAACTATTGAATTTAAAACGACGACACTCTTGAAGTACCCGATTGGTTTTCGAATGAGTTTTCCTGTCTTAAAGCTTTCATCTCGAGATGTAAGCACCACCCTGGACAACAATCATTAATCAAGCAAGCGATTAAGGGTCTGCTTAAAAACTTGCTGAGAAAGCGTGATCGGTCTTCTCGAAATATTTTGTTGTTGCCAAGTTCAAACAACTTGCTGAAATGTCCACAACTTTAAGTGCCACGTGCGACGCGTTAGTGGTTTTCAATTTGTCATTTTATGACCAAGTCGTACCACCTGGTGACACCTGTCGCGAAAGTTAATTGCAGCTTATAATACTCAATAAGCTTTCAAATTAAATTCCAGAGCGCCACGATTTTCCGTTTGAAAAACTCCTGCCTCCGACTTCAGTAATCGTTAAATGTTTTTCCTGGTCACAAATTGTCATCTTCACCTGAAATCTTTGAGGGTAGTTTCACATATTTTCTCTCATATTTGCAACTATATGCAATGCTGCATCACTTCAGTATCCTGCTGTAATTAGGCACTTCATGCAATTCTCGTTGGATTTAACTCAAACGACTTGTTTGTCATAGATTGAAACTTTCAGATTTCAGTTTTACTCCTTGAATTAATTGAAATGTTTTTCACTTCTAGGCTCCGGAAAAACAAACCGCTGTCTGATTGTTTAGCTATTCGTTTTTAAGACAGCGAGTGAAAAAACATGTTAGGAGACTTTTACGTTTTTCTTCCCGCAAACTTGCGTTATACTGAACCAGTGAGAGGCAGAAGTGAATTTTCGCTTTGACATTCTATGATTTGTTGCGAATTAAGGACAGCGCCCTTGAAATTTCGTGACATGTTGTCTGCAGAAAGAGAGCTTACCAAATTCGGCATTACGCCTGAGGTTTAAGATTCCATCTCATAAACTTCTCCAGTCAAAGAAATATTTTTTTCTGCAAATATAAAAATTGGTTCTTTAACTCATGCTGGTTTATGTAGCTTTTGAACAAAACCAAACGAAACAAACGCAGTATTTCCATGCCTGCACCAACAACACTTCAAGTCACAGCGCATTTAGAGAGTAAGTTAATGAAGAGATCATGTTTTCTTTAATCCTTAATTATAGCTTGTTGCAAAGAAGACAATAAACGCTCTTAGAAGGCTATTCAAAGTGAATATGAGTGGAAAGCCTCATTCCCTGTGGTGAACAAAAACGTTAAGCATGGGTTGTACCCCAACATGACATGGATACCTAGCAGAAAATTGTAAGCAATTATCTGCCATCGATTGGAATTTCTATCTGACTAGTGAATAATTCCATGTCGCGGAAAAAGTGGAAGTTCACCAATACGAAATTTTACCACCAGTCACGCGACTATACCAAGCTAAACCGCAAGTGATGGTATGATGCAAGTTTGCCAGTGGGAAGGTCATGCTCATGCCATACCGCGTGATATGACCTGTAGTAAACTTATCTACATTCCAGAGCAAACGGCCAGTCGCCCGTATGTCAAGTTCACCTGGCGACGCCCGTCGTCACGTTTTGAACATACCGAGTTTCACGAAAATTCGGACTAATTAGAATTATCGAACAGATTTCGTGGAACATGAACAAAGCCGCATCGAAAGCGCATAAACTGGGCCATTACAGTTTTTCGCTGCAGAGCAGTGTTTTGGTGCCAGGCCGTATTATTGCACACGGTAAACTTTGGTTGATTGTTACACTTTAGCTTTTATTTGCGGAGCTAACCTAACGCTTTATTTGTTCCAAAATTGATGACCACCTTTACGTTGTCTTCGGGTTACATGAAATTGCGTCCGTCTGAAGTGGCTACTTTTGGCAAGCTATTGGTAAGTTGCTTCCCAAGCTTGTTGGAGGTATGAGAAGCGACATTTGAAAAATTATGAGAATAGGAAAGTTGTCACAGCGTGAATCACTAACGCAAATAGACTCACCATCGCATCTGCCATCAATGAGTGCGATCAGTGTGGTGTTTCAATGCAGTCACCATTTTGGTCATGAAATCAGACCCGTCTTCACCCGCGGTCTTTCAAGAAGGCCTTACGATCTGGGCGGCTCAAAAATCAAATCAATGCTTGTCATACATTCTTTACCTTATAACAGCTGTTAAACTTGCACATGTTTCGATAAAACGAGGCTATCGAGCTTCTATTGAGAATAATTAGCAACTTGGGAACTCCGAAGCGCCATGCTTGCATGGAACAAAGAACGATAGAAGTTTTTTACGACGTATTTCTCCGTTATTTCTGAGGTGCATCAATCCAAATTCTGCATCATCGAATTTTACGAATAAACTGGCTGTTAGACAGCAGTGGAGTGCAACAAGGCGTGATAGGCTACCAGCCGATATTTTCGTGGAAGGGGAAAAACAATTGTAACTTGATGTTGTTCCTAACATCTAAACACGTATTTGAAAATTTTGGTGGGGGGCAATTGCCCGGTCCCCCCCCCTGGTTGCGGACCTGACTGTAGAAACGACAGAAGAAAGACCGACGGCTGATGTGATCATCAGTTATGAGTGACACGCGATAAGAACTTGACGACAACCAATGCTGTGACATTACAACTGGGGAGCATGACGAGATGTAGGGTTTACTGCTGGAGCGACATTGCCAATTGCAATGTCGCTTAATTGTTTATGCACGGTGTGATTAAATGCTTTGCAGGTCAGGTAAAAATTTGAAGTGTAAATAAAATAGAACAAGCAAGTCAATGAAAATATAAATGATTTAAGAGAAATAACACACTTTTCTTCAAAATAAATTCAAGTTTGAAAAAAAGTAAGCAAGAATGTCCGTGACTGAGTAAGGTGGCAAGTTATATTTCGTGGATGAAATTTTATCACAAAAGCTTGTATGATTGTAAAAATATCCAGTTTTCACTTCCACACCAGAAGCGCAACAACCCAGACACCCATGCCGTCAGCTTCAGTGACAAAAAAGTATGACCACGTTAAAACTAAAACAGCTGTGTAGTGAAATGGCCACTATGGAAATTCTGGTTCAAAAACAAAAAGCTGTTTTCCTACTGCAATAACACTTTAATCTGAAACTAGAAACTATTAATTTCATTGTGCTTTTCGGCCAAATAAGCAGCTGAGGCTGTAACAGACTTTCGGAGTAAAATATTTAGGTTTGGCGGTTAAACTCAGAAACAGGAACGCAAAAGTTGACAAACCCTGTGAAATCGTCAAGCTAAATGAAGCGTTTCTGAAGTGTATGTTGTTGTATAATCTTTATATCAATTCCAAGCAAAAGAAAAAAAGTATTTGGTCAACCGGAGCAGTGCAGCCAGGTGTTTTTTGTCGAATGCCAAAGGGTTTGTTGCTTAAACCAAAAGACAAGTTAGAGCTTGTCTTGTCGTCATAGCCGCATGAGCTGCGGTGGCAGGAAGGAATTGCCTTTTCATACTTGCAAAATAGTGAAAAATCGGACAAAACTCGCTAAAAATTGTGCGAAACCGATGAAAATAAGCTTTGAAAGAAAAACACAATGCGAACTCTTTGCCAGTAAAACTGCACTACCTAAAACGCTGACAGTCCCCTGACGAAAAAACGTTTAATGCGCTAAATAAATTCGACCTGAATCCAGTCACTGGCAGCGTTTTTTTGCCTGTGGGCGTATATGCGGTGATCAACTTTGGCTAGAGGGACAGGCTTTATCAAGTGATTCATCACTTATAACATGCCTAAATATCACGAAAACCACGATCAACTCAATTATTTTTTCGAGGCCCGCAAAATCGCTGATGTTGTCCTTAACCGCGAAACATACAGTATACCAAGATCTGACTTGAAACTACTAAATGCGTACCACCTAATTTGGCGCGTGGCCTGAATGTATGGCTTTCATTTACTTTTTCCATTTTTAAACTGACGGTGTTAACTCTATGCAAAAGATTAATTTCTGCAATATGACCTTTATCCTGGGTGATCAGGCAAAATTTCAGCAGATCTTTATCCTTAACAAAGGGAAAAGATCTTGTAGACATCTATTGTCGTATTTCGTGTTCTTTTTGCAGTATGCACTGATGCTGTAGTTTTGAGATAACAAAGAGGCCTACAGAAATGCTAACGTAAGCCCTTGTTTTCTCATCGACGCTTGTGTTTATACAAGTGTCCACCTTATCTTTGTTTGGAAGCTCGGGATTTACAATACTGTTAACGATTTGCTTTGCGATAAGGCTTGCGCCAATAAAGGAAGTGGAATTCAGCAGCTCACAGTCCAATTTTAGTCTTGTCACGTGAAGGAAAACACAATGTTTTTGGCATATGAATGAAATAAAACTTGTGATAATCAGCCTCATCGCGTTTGCAAATCCATTTTATGGCCCATTAACACTTTCGCGAGCCATTTTTGCGCCCTAGCAGAGAACGTTTTGCGTATCTACACATCCTTTGCCCAACTTCCTGTTGGGGAAAGAATGACTAAGAAAGTTTTACCTAGCAAGCTAACAGTATCACAACTTAGCCAGTTCTATAGCTTTTCTACAAGTCAGTTTTTCGACTTTGGAGGGCCATTGCTTTTGCTTCGCTGGTGACGATTCGCCCAACAGCCGAATGCGAGGAACAAAAAGCTCGGAAAAGTTCAAGTGATGTTTTACCTCAGCGAGTTTCTTCCGCAAACTCCCCCGATTGATAGTTTTCAGCATTGGAAATTGATATGTCGAATGTTTTAGAAACTTGCACTTTGGTAATTCTAGGAACTTAGATTTTGACAAAGCCAAGGGGTATTACTCCTAGCTTGTCAAGTTTTCGATAGTTTTGAAACAGCCTAAACGTAGAAATATAGGCTAGTGGTGTCACCTGGGGCAAAACACTTGGCATTGCGCTGTTGATCCTAAAACGTATCTATACTCCTATCAGTGCAATTCAACACTGGTCTTTGGACAGCGCAGTCGTAAAACACACAGTTGTGATCACAGGATATGTACCTTCCAGCGAACTGCAATCAATCTTCAGCTAATTGAACTGCCAAAAATTTCGCGCTTACCAAATAGGACGTAAAGTTCTTTTCATTTTGTATGCAGCAAACGTTTACGATCAGTACAAAGACAAAGCTCTGCCTTAACGGCGTTTAAATACTCCATCACGTTTTGCAACCCTTCGAGCTTGGAAACGCGCACGATCAGATTCCTGTCGAAGCTTGTTTTTGCTATGGTCGACCATCGTTTCTTATGGGTGGATATGTTGTAATTGGTAGAACAGGTCTGTTAAATTCAGATGGTTGAACATTTTCAACAACTAAACTGTAAATCCCTACGTCATGCTGGGATACATTACAAGCATTCTTGTTTTAACAGATGTACGCAGCTTACTAGTTTTATTTTTACTTCTTCCACAATGCGGCAAAGGAATAAGTTAGAAATTAATGATTGAGTTCAAACTTCAAGTTCTAAAAACGCTTTTTTCTGTTAAATTTAGCAACACATCCGGGCATTACCTGTGTCCTACTCGCCATACTGAACAAAAGAAAAATATAATTAGTAAATAGCATCCATGGTCCACTAGTTTTCGTTTATTAGCAATCACGAGCTCGCTGCTTAAAAAAAGCAATCACGAGCTCGCTGCAGGCTACTCTTCAAGAGTTTTTGCTTTTTGTGTTCAGTGCTTAACCGTTGCTAGGGTTTCACAGCCAAGCTCTAACGTTGCAAGGGAATTTCGAATTTCACAAGGGCCTCAAGGTTATTATGTGTTGTATAGGTAGCCCTGGCAAAAGTGGCGAGGCCCAACCATTCGTAAAAAAGTTCAAGTTGCATTCGTGCCTGCATTACTTTCAAGAGTGTTTTAGTGGGCAGACGAAGTCTCGTATCTACGATTGAAAAAATAGCATCAGTGATTAAATATATCCTAACATTCATACCAGTCTCTTGTGTCTGACAACGTCGCCACTCACACTATCTTCTGCAGATATTATCTCACAGCAAATATATTCAACTGAAGTTTCAGAAACCTAGATCATGGATTTGATGAATTTGTTAAAACAAGACGAGAAATTAGGCATGATTATACATTTGCCAAATTAAAGCCATGATTGCGCTGGTTGAGTACGGAACCAGGTGTTTGCATTAAGCTAGTAATTTTTACTCTGCCCTGATCGTTCGGTATGCATCTTGATTAAAACTGAAAAGTTCTCATTTTCGGAAATGTTGCGATGATAACTTTATCTACGACGGTTTGCGAAAAAGTTGTACCACGGTTGAATAAGCACGATGATATCATCGAATGAAAATTGTCCCACTCCCGAAATGAAGAGCTGATTGCGCCCCTGCATTGGCATATCATCATGGCGATGTCAAATTCGGTTGATGCCACGTGTAGAAATGGACTGACGACTTTAAGCAGGAATTATTTTCACACTTTTGTGCATCTTGCTCCGACACTAACTTGTGGTCGTTAATCTTGGGCAATGATTGAAAGAGTCCTATCTCAAGTAGAAGCAGAGGTAGGGTTTTAGTGAAGAGTTCAAAATACATTTGAAATATTCTCTCCATCAGCCAAGGATGTCCTCTTCAATGCTGAGTAAGACACCATTACGGTCTTTGATGGATCTTGCGATATCAGATATTTCGCGTTACGGTCATGGCTGATTGAACATGGATGTTATGTAAGAAGCACCGCTGGTAAATGGCCAATGAGAATGAGTCCAAAGCAAAAAGGATAAACACCGAAACAGAACTTCAGCTGCTGGAGCGTTCTTTTGGGGAGTGAATTGGAGAGCTGCGTAGTTCAAAGATTCTCTCACCACAGCAGAGAAGGGTTATGGTTTGACTTCTAACTTCGATCAACATCTTCAATGCCGAAGCAGCTCAAAACACTTTGCTGACTTGCCAGTATTTGGAATCCAGTTTATGTCCGAATTCCTCCCAACATTGCATTGCGTCTGCTTCATACCTCGAGGACTGCGGACCTTCGTGCAGTTGTGGAGGAACCTTTTTCAAAGTGGGGGTGAACAAGTGCACGTCAATAAAAACTATGGAAAATTTTTCATCGACTTTTTACTTAAACAATATACCCAATACTATTTGTGTTGCTTAAACAGTTTTAAGCAAAATTCGGCATGAAAAAGTGGGGGGCCCTAGGCCCATGCGCCACCCTGGTTCCGTCACCCTTGCCTTCGTGCCTCAGCGTATAGCGAATGCAGAGAAGGTTCGACTTTGCTCTGCAACCAGGCCTTGCAGTATGGTATATTCATGCATTTTTGCCACTCAAATCACGAAATAATGCAAATGCAAATAGGAAGATGAAAGAATAACATCAAAGAGCAGAAATTAATTGCATGCTGATGAAAATATAAAAACATCAAAATCTTCAGGTTTAGCACATTGACGTTAACTTACCAAGGGTGACTCCAGGTCAACAGCGTCATTCGGGCTCATCACATATTTCGTATACAGTCCATATAATAAAAAGCTTTCCAAAGCAAACTGATCTGCAAGCCACGATTATACTGACTGAATGACGTGAATGCAACCGTTCGAGTCTTGCGTCACTGCAATTTCCATTTGCTCTCGCAGGGTTGTCAGATAGAAATAAAAAACTGTCGCCAAACTCACCTCAAAAATAGCCAAATTCAGCAAAAATTCGCCAAACTTCTGCAAATGGTTGCATCTTCACCATAGCATGAATTTTTTACTGGAAATCAAGCGTTTAAAGCTCTTTTATCTTTCGCCTTGTATTTTACTAGAAAGTGTATAGGTTTTCAACATTTTGCAAATATTTTTAAAATCAGTTTCAACATTTTGCAAACATCTTTGATAAGGATTGTTCAATACCATGCTTCTACTTTCAAAACTTTCACACTTTCATTTGATGTCATGAATTTTCAAACCAACAGCACATAGGCGTAGCCAGTGGGGGGCCAAAGGGTCCATGCCCCCCAAATTTTTGGAAAATATAGTAATTTTGTGCTTTGAGAGACGTTTTCCAAACAAAATAGTGTTATTCGCCTAAAACCAAACATATTGCACCCCAAATTTTTTTGTCCCCCCCAAATTTTTAGGCTGGCTACGCCACTGCATCAGCAAGCTTAAAAATAGGAAATCTACATATATGTAAGCAAATACGTGCAAATATACAGGTCGTACATTTCGCCAAACCAAAAAATTTGGAGCCAAATGCTTTCAAAAAATCGCCAGAAGTTCGCCAAACCAAAGTATTTGTAGCCAAACGCTTTCAAGATTCGCCAGATTTCCAGATATTGGCGATAAATTCGCCAATATGGCAACCTTGTGCTCTCTTTCTTCCTGGCACTATCGTTGCTTTGTGACGTCAGTAACAATGTGGCAATCAATGAGAAATTCTCATGAAAACTCGTTCCTTGTCGCGTTACGTACATTACAGAGGAATGATAACGCCAGCCAGAGTCCAGACTCTCGCTCGCGCGACAGTTTCGTGTTGCGTTTGGTCCTCTGCCCACTACTCTCAATAATATTAGCACGAGTTGTACAATTTATCGTTCGTTTGAAATTATTCTCGAACAGGAATTGTCCATAGATTGGAATTCAAATCCAACGTCCTATGTATGCAAATCCATTGCTTCAAAAAACATTCAATCTGATATGAATTACACGTTAAAAAAAATATATATATATATATTTTTAATTGCAATGGCAGCTCGGGCTCTGACGGATGAGCTCGAGTAAAGCGAACGAAGTAGAGAGAACGCCTACTACGAACGAATTTTTTTATTCAGATCACCTGCAAGTGCTGCAACATAGACGCGAGAGGCCAGACATGGAACGAAAATATGTGAACAGTGATAAGGCCCAACGAAAAGAGCTCGAGTTAACAATTAGTGAAGTGGCTGGTGGCACAAATATACAAAGCAAGCAAGCTCGCGTTCTATAATGTAAATCGTAATCGAAGACTCAGGCCAAGCCCGAAGAGTCCGAGTGCCAGAGTTGCCACTTGAACAAACATACTTGAGTCACAAAGGGTTGGCGAAGGTAAAGTTCTTTGCTTTGATAACATCTTTCACCTCCTGGTTCCGGCAAGGGTTTACTTTCTCATTTCGTCAGAAAGTGTAAGTCAAAACGATATCAATTTTTGGAAACATTATGTCCTCATAAGGCGAGGCAATTTGAAGATATATTTTAAGCAATTATAGCGATTGTTTGATAAACACGCAAAGGAAAGGGCAAAATCCAACCTAAAGCGAAATCTTGAAATTAAGAAGGATGTTTTCCGTTTATTTCACGTAAGCACGTGGAAAATCTTATAATGGTCTATCGAAATGGTTGTGGAGGTTGCCCAATGTACAAAGGTCGCTCTGTTCTGACACAGCGTCCGAACAACGTCAGTCGTGCGTTGTTGTGGTTCAAACAACAATGGACTTTGGACTGTAACACACCACACGCGAAACGGCTACCGAGTGTCAGCGAGGCAAAGGTCACTTTGTGACAAACTTTGATGCGACCGATCCCAATCGCTTGCAGTTGGTCTTCCCATTAACGCTTGAGGCGAGGTAATTCGCAAACCTTTGGATAAACTTATAAAACTAAACAAATTTAGGATCCATTTAAGTTCCAAGCATGTTACATATGTAGTAGGCTACGTGTAAAGCTTAGTAGCTCATCTAATCACCTGATATAATGATGAAAAAGGCTATACAGGTGGTCAGAGGTAGACATGACAAAGTATTGTGGAAGAAGTAAAAATAAAATTAGCAAGCTGCGTACGTCTGTGAAAACATTTAATTTTTAAGCATCCCACCATGAGATAGGGATTTACAATTTGTTTGCCAAGAATAATAACATGCAAATATTACTTGATATACCTGCAACTACATGTCTACCTTGTTGCAAGTAATACAGTTTACAGGGGTGAAAAAATGCGGTCGTGCACTCGCGCCGTGCGCCAAAAGCTTGGAGTGTGTGAATGTTTTTCTTTTTTAATTTTGTACTTGTGCATATGTGTGCGCCACTAAAAATTTCTGCGCGCTACTAGCATTCACAGAAAATTTTGCATCCCTGAAGTAACAGCTTCGATTCAACTTGAAGCTTTCACTTGTTCTACAAACCTCAAAAGTCCCAATGGCATTAAAAACATTAAACATTGACGTGAAAATGTACAGCATGAGAAATCAATCAACAGCAAAAATACAGCTTTCATAAAAGCACAGTGTAAGATATAACCTGCCATAACACCAGAGTTTCCCAAATACCAACACACCAGCAGACTAGGGTTTCAAACACGCGGGCCACATGTGGACCGCGAAGGTACGTTGTGCGGCTCGCAATGCTTTTTAGTAATTTTCAAATAATTTACATTTCAGTTTTTTAGTTTATTCACCGGTGTTTGAAACTGCTTGGCCAACGAATGAACAAGTTTCTTTTAAACGAACGTAGAGACGGTTAGGAATGATTTGCCTATAGTTCACGATACCTTTCGCTGGAAATAAAATGTTAAAGCTGTTTCTATAGTAAAGTTCTGGTACCGCCATTGTTGCGTCAGCCTCATAATAAGGCCCTCGGGTAGTCATGATGCGGCCCTTGGGTTACTTTAGAAGTCCTCATTTTGCTCTCGAGAAATTTGAGTTTGAAACCCTGCTCTAGACTGAAATGTGCAACAGGAAATTTTGACTTTAATGTAAGACATCAACTGGCATAATTTCGGTAAGACCCAAACCTTAAAAATTAGCATCTGAACACTGGCTTCAAACTGTACAGTGTGAAATGTCAATTAAAAGAGACAATACTTCTTTCATGAAAACATATTGTCAAGCGTGAACTGGCATGACTTGAATAAAAGCCAAAACAACATCTGAAATCTGGACTGAAAATATGCATGATGAAAAGTAATACAGCTTTCATCAAAACATATTATTTACTGGAATGATTTCAATAGGACCCAAGCCTTACAAATTAGCAACATAGTACTGGTTCAATAATGTACATTATGATATCTTTATTAAAAGGAGCAGTACTTCTTTCATGAAAACATATTGTCAAGCGTGAACTGGCATGACTTCAACAAGACCCAAAGACATGTTCATGATCCAACTACTGCTGTCAGCAAGCAACCTCACACCCAGCTGAGGTATATTCTAAAGTTGCGTCCTCTGAAAACATATATGTGACAATGTGATATACTGTATGTGGCATGTATCAAATTATTTCTATTATGATTGTACCATGCGTCTCACAACATTGGCTGTTAAATTGCACGTATGTGCATGGGCGTCGGAAGGGGGACAGGGAGGGTCTTGGCCCCCTGGATTTAGAAATTTGACATTTTCCTACTACATTTTTAGCAAAAAAGTTGTTTTGTTAATTTCGATATGGAAAAATTAATTTTTATCACTTCTTCCCTCCCCTGGAAAAATATTATTCGCTATCTCTGGAAAAATGCGCTATTGAATGAATCAATCAATTTGATTTGTAATCAGACACGAAGTCCATGGTACAAATAGACCTACCATACGTCCCGGTTTGGCCGGGTCTGTCCCGGTGTCCCGTCCCAGTTAGAAAAATGTCCCGGAACTTCACCTTAGGGAAATTTTCAAAATGAACTCCAGCCTGATGATGCATTGTTATAAAATTTTTTCTTGGGCCCTCGTTAAAACTTGTAAAGCTTGTTGGTATAATAATCAGAATATAGATAAAACAGTTACCATTCCAAGATTTATAGTGGCAACTAGGCCCGTAGTCACGGGCCCGTAATCACGGTGTGCATTCGGGGGCAGTGCCCCCTCCCACTTTTTTGTGTCCCCCCAAATTTTGTTGTGCTCAGACAAATTTGTTTTAAACATGTAATAAAAACAAAAGTCTTGCCCCTAATAATATATTTTTCCTCTGCAAACCTTAAAACCTGGCTACGGGCCTGGTGGCAACAGGCTTATAGTATTTGAATAAGATGTAAGGACTGACGATGAGTAGTGTGACGTGAAATCGATTTCCTATCAAAATTTGCAATTGATTCCTTGCTTATTTCAGCCGTGGAGTGAAGTTACTTGCATACAGGTATCTGCAAGTTTGAATCATCGCAAAAAGATGAAAGCAGAGCCCAGTCGGCTGATTCTTCAAAAGACCACAGAAAACCTGCCCTATACCATTATTTGGCCTATAGTAGTAACACATTGAAAATTATTAGCTTCTTATGTTTCAATAAGCTCGTACTCAGAAAAATATCTTCCCAGTATAAAGTAACAATCATAGCTTTTTACTGTATGTTATCATGTTATTAAAAAATCCTCAAAACACGTTCGGTTTGGCTCAATATAGGAGGTAAAAAAATTTCTCGTCGAGATTTTTGAAAAAGAAGGAAGTAGGGACTTTCTATTTTGCAAGATGTGCACCATTTCAATTTTTTTAACGGATTCTCGTCTGATTCACGCGTCAGACGTTTCTCGCACGCGGAGTTGCATTTCGATTCTTAAACTCCTCAAACTAAGTCCTACCATGTTCAGTCTGAAATAGTGTGCAAACACCTTATAATTTCAGAAATTGGTGCAAATGTCACGGTTGTTTCAAAAACCTTTTCATGCCTTCTTCTCATGAAACATTTTGATAATAGCGTCATATTCCACATCTTGTGCAAGTTAGGATTCAGTATTCAATCTGGCAAGATACACCACACAGGATTGACCGCTGGTTGCTCTCAAATAAGTTTTGGTTAGTTTAAGCTTGCTGAATGATCTCTCTGCAGATGCCACAGTGACTGGAATTGTGAGCAAAATTCGTAGTCAAATACATACATTTGCAAAACCTTCTTGAAGCTTAAGTCGTAAGTTTTATTTAGCAGGTCTAGTGGAAGCAATTTCTCTTTTCCAATAGTGGCTGAGGGGACGAAGGACAAATGCCGCATCTTAGTAACGAAACTTCCTTCGTCCATGTCTTTGCATTATTATGTGGCTAGGATTCTCGTTTTTTTAGTCAGTTACTGCAGCAGAGTGACCCAAGCAATTCCATACTACATCAAATCGTTCTTTAATGCGTTTCACAGCGTTACAACGCAGGATTAGCCCTCCGATAACATTATCAATAATAGTATAGAATATAAAAGTCATGTAATATGCATTCTTCAAAGCTTTCCCTTTCGAACTGATACATTCCTTCTTAGCAGGGGTGGATCCATCCAGGAGGGAGGGCGATCTCCCGCCTAAAACCTACGAAAGTACCTTTATTCACCATGACTCCGTACAATTCGGGAAACAGCATGCACGATATAAGGCCATTATGCCGTCCATTTTTTGTCACAGCAGTGTTGCGAAGTATACTTCATCTCTCTTACAGTAGCGAAGCCGTTACGAGACTTGACTACCAAATATTACTGAAATTGCCCCCCCACAACATTACTGGCTGGATGCGCTCCTGCTTCGTAGAGCTGCACGTCTTCCAGGAGGAAGCATAATCTCGATGCCAATTAGGTTAGATGCAACTGTAGTTACTTTATTCCACACAGCTTGCCAGTTATTTCGCAATTCAGCTAAATCATTTAGAAGTTGTTGAATGTTAGCAACTTCTGTATCCAATGTTGCTTGCCTGGCTTGAGTAACTTTCATACAGATGTCTATTTTGCTTAGAATTTTGAATCACACAGCTCACGTAAATGCACAAACAAATGACTTCAAATATAATAATGAGCCATTTGCATCATGCTTGGATTTAGTGGGTAGTTCATTGTCAATAACTCTTCAATGGCAGTTTTTATACCAGGTAAACGTGTAAAGTAGTAAAAAACTTTTGTCCCGATGAAAAGATTTTTTAGGAATTTTCGGAAAAGTTTGAAAATGTGTAAAATGAACCATTTCATTATATTTTGCAAATCATGTTTGGTTATATTTTTATCACTTATCATGGCGCTCCGACTTTATGCTGCACCACCACAGATTTAGGGATTTTTCTATGTAAAATAGGGATTTTTTGGAGTTGCATTTGTGAGAGCCCTGAATATAAGTTGCAATGGCAGTGCTTGATAGTTACATTTACGTAAAACAACCCTGCATATCTTTGTGCAATTATTACGAAAACGTGTGAACTGTCAGTAACCGTATGTTGCAAAACGGTAGCGCACCAGATTTAGCTTCATGTTGCTGACTGTTGTGTATTACACACACTGGACAACTTGGTAGGGAATTGCGTCATTCTACAATTTGACGGGCCTTCGTATAATGCATCTTCTGGCACTAAAATGCGGCGCTGGTTCTTGTTAAACACCGTAGCTTCTGTGAGAAGCGACAGCACTTCTTACATGCGACTTATTGCAGTTTCACTGCGTGGAATCTATCGACGATAAGCTATACGCAAATTCTGCTCAACGTTACCTGATGTGTATGAGGTAATAATAACAAATTATTGCAACCCAAAGATGACAACAAAAACAAATAAACCAGCCAAGAGCTTGGGCAAGTTTTTATTTAAAATTTTCATTTCGGATTTGTCAAGATTTCAGAGGGGAAACTGGTTACACTACCAGCGCTGCAGATGGAGAAAGCGACCATTAATTTGGGCTTGGTTACAGAAAATCTTAGCCTGCGTGCTTTCATCTTCCCGGGCCCCTGAACCTTCCGGGCCCAGGTACAATGTACCTCTCGTACCCCCCTCTCGTAGGCCCTGGCCATATGCAGAACAACCAAAAAGTCTAAACCTTTTCCTAAAAAGTTCCAAATCCAACCAGGGTCCAAATTTTAATTACTATGCCAAAATATACAGTATTTAATTTGAACTTATCTTTTTCGAATTCTATTTTTATGCATCTTGAAGGAATACAAGGTGTGAAGTTTTAGCACGGTGTATGCCTAGAGTAAATACCTCAGCATGATGTGGTGTGGCTGACTGTATTCCTAAACCTCCTGAATCGTAAATCCTATTGCTATGAGAAACCTAAAGTTCTAAAGCATTTTGACAGACAAGAGATTACCATGCACACACAACGTTGAACTTTGCCTAAGCAAATAGTTGACCAGTTACTAAATGGTCTCAGCAAAAATGCGACATGTCACTAGTCGGTCATTGAATTGCCATATTCAGGCTGTTACGATTGTCGTTCCCAGAAGATGAAAATAAAAATGCCTTCACTCATTACCCCATTACGGCATAACGATAAAACGATAACCTATTCTGTTTTGAAACCAAGGTGTTCACTAGTAGAAACAAAAGTGCAAACTGAGGGGAAACAATTTGTTCGCTGCGATTCGTTTGGTCACTTTTATTCTTTAACAGAGGTCGGCAACCTTCTCCTAGCCGTGGGCCAAAAACAGAACCCTGCAAGGTATGGCGGGCCTTACTAATTTCCAAGCAACAATTCCATTCATTTTGCCGTTTATGACGTTGATAAAACTTGGGAATTTGTAGAATTATAATCAGATTAATTCCTAATTTCCACAGGTCATAACGAAAGCCCAAAATAGTACATGCAGTACATTTAGAGCACAGTGCTGTTTTTCATAAGTGGTTCTTCATAAGTATGCACTACAAGAAGTTGCATAGAGCGCAGATGAATAAAATATAATCCCGCTAGGTGGGCCATACAGTTACAATTTGTAAAGGGTCTGCGGGCCGGATGATTTTGTTTGGCGGGCCGGGTCCGGCCCGCGGGTCGTAGGTTGCCGACCCTGCTTTATAACAATAAAACGCAAATGGTCTGAAAGATGACCGAAAAAGTTCAAAGGTCCACACAATTCTCTTGATGTCCAAGCATGTGAGAAGGGATCAAACTGAAAAAATTTGGCGCCTTTGGATTATGAAGTTGGACATTTTCCGATTGAATTTTCAGAAAAAAGGTTGTTTTCCTACTTTCGAGTGGGCAAAATCAAATTTCACCACTTTTGGCCTCCCTGGAAAAATCCTTTTGGCTACCACTGGCAATCTATGCTTTTCGCTGAAAACGGGTATCCAGATGCGATAAATTGTTCCAGTCTCCCACAAACTGAATGGTTATATTTGTACAGCATCACTGCATGGAGTCATTTACGAGCAAAAATGGATGTAACTGGGTTTAGGTAATGTGGTGTTTACATGGTTGACACGTGACCAGGAAATTTTCGGATACATGAACAGCGCGTGCGAAAGGCCGTATCAATGGCTGGGCAAATACTGCACGTCGCACAAGGTATGTATCTCACAATCGCCTTACGTAAGGTCAATGACCTTAGGTCTCACCAGGACGCTGTTGTTAAATGACGCGTGAAACGTGGGTTACAAGAGGCCAGTTGCTGAATGTCTTCATTCGGGCTGATTTCCAGCGACTGCCTCGTGATGGTGTTCACGGCCATTTCCTGCAGGTGAATTGCGGCCGTAAATATCGTGTGCGCTTTGAGTGAATCAGAGCAGCACCATTTTCAACAGCCAAAGATTTCAACATTTCGATGCTTGTTTTGTACTTTTTCTTTTCTCACACTTGATTAATTCCGTTGTGAATGTGCTGGAGAAAAGCACTGCGCAACCAAATTTCATAAACGGTGGTCAAATCAAAATTCTGTACTGGACTGAACTGAAGTAGACTAGATACAGATATACCTTTTTCATATGTAGATGGTGGTGCAGCAATTGCTACCATGAAAGGATGGCGGGAACAACTAGCAATCAAAATTTTTATCGCCTCAACGCAGTAACTGTTATTAGGCTATATATAACTTTGCTAGCCGATACAAGTTTGCTCGCCGAAACAAAGCATCTCGCCGAAATGTGCCACTTCGTAACAACAGTCATTCTGTTGTGGCGCAAAGCAGTTGTCCCACCAGTTACGGTATGCTGCCCGATCACGCGAAGTCTTGCTCTTGCAATCAGGGCTTGGAGCTAATTATGGAAAAGGTCAAAGAGGCTTCAGAGAATCAGAGGATTGGCAACATGTTTCCAAGCACGTTAATATTACTGGAAATACCATCAGTATGAATTGATGTTACCAGCCAAATCAACGTCTTGCAAAAATATTCCTAACTTTCATTCGCTTTCCATTATCTCTCATTCTGTATATATTCTCTAAGTCTAAAAGTAGGCGATTTGCTTGAAATTCTGGATATACAGTACTCAAAAAGGAAGTTAGCTTTGCGATGGAAACGCACTCTCCACCAACTACGATATTTGACTATTGTCTATTTTTAGTGTAAAATTCCAATGGAAATTGTCCCATAAATTGTTAGGTACATTTTTTCCAATCCAGACAAAATTTGCCCATTACGTCTGACGTAAATGTTGGATGCTTCCGTCTGACACACTTTTGGGGTTGCAAAAAGCCAGGGATTATATTGATGCATTACAAAGTTGATGAATGGTTGCTCCGTCACTCTAATCATTGTTTCGTAAGCTAGTCAAGAGTTTCAAGTTTACAAGGTAGTGTCGTTGGAAATGAAAAGTGGGTAAAAATGGGCCGTAAAAGTTACCGCACTCCTGCAAAATTTTGTCTGGTTTCCCTGATTCGATAACTCATTCCAGAATATGCCAGGTCTCGATTTGGTCGTAAAGATCCGTACTAGTCGCTGATGAAGTTCGCGCGAAATATTACAGCTGACTCTTTATATTAAAAATATTCGAATCAATTACTTTATTCTTAGTCATGCAAATAGCAATGCGTGAAGAACAAATTCTATTCGCTGTTTCCTGTCAATTAAATTTTGACCGACATTGCGTGAATCCAGAGTCGCCATATTGGCTTTTTTTAAGCCAAAAACCACAAATCTGGATTTTTTGAAAGTTTGGCTTACAAATTTTATTTTGTATTTTTTGGCTTTTTTGGTTTTTATTTACTGCCTTATTTGTTCATTGTAACTGTCTCTAAGAACAGACTATTACTCAAAGGATGCAGAAATAATCCTTGAACACACTGATTTTGGGGTCAAGTTGAAGTCAGAATGTGATAACCTTATCAAACGAAATGAAATTCTAAGAAGTGAGGCTGAAATAGTGAAGAAAATGTGCAAATCAACGCTGCATGAAAAGTAATTTTTAAGGAAAAACGAGTCATATTTCAAGTGTCAAGAATTAAGAAAATCACGCTGCCAAGAGTTCTGGAGTGGTGTTGTCCAGCATGAACCTTTTCACTAAATATATTCTAACTTACTTGGCCACTCCAATGAGTAATGCTGTTGTAAAACAGATTTTTTCTTTTGCAACAGGTATAAAGCAAGCCATGCAACCGCATGTACTTGGCACTTGCCACTTTTGCCATAGTGAATTCACGTGCTGAATTGTTATTGTCTAAACTCTAAAACATGTTCGAAAGACTTGAAACTAACAGATTGTTGGAAAAGTTTGAGTTTGATATTACCAAGAGCGTAACGAGGTTCGGTGGTGCCCGGGGCAAGAAGCAAGTTTGGTGTCCCCATGATCGAAACTGAGGTCTTTCGGAAGCAAATGTACCTTGATACCTTGGTTCAAACAAGCTTGCAAAGAGCATAGCATCCATGAAAAGTAGAATGAAATAACATATTAAATGCGAAAATTTGAACCCAGTCCTCGTCGGTCGGCCTCAATTTCCCCCTTACAAATCAAATTTCACCCCTGTGGGGCGTACGCCCCACGTTTCACTGGTCTATAGTCTAGAGGAACTTTTGCTGAGTTTTGATTATACCTAAGTGGTGTCAAGACATCCGCCCTCGCACGAAGTCATAGCCCAGGTTTGCCATTTGATAAAAAACTTATATTTAGTGAAGGCTTGTGTGCAGCAAGCAGGTTAGTTTTTCAAAGTAGATGTGAATCGAGGACTGCAAAGGGTGAAAGTATTAAGTTAATACAAACTTGGCTTATCAAAAAAAGAAACTATAGAGCTTTTATTGTGCTCGCGAGCAGCAATCGGAATAAATGAACTTGAAAAGATTTGATACCGCGGATGAGGTGGACTAATTTTCACCCATCTTTTATGTAACTGTCTTGTATTAAACTTTTTACAGATTTTTAGCTTAGTACTTTCTGGCTTTGTCAGCTTTTCCTTATTTCGGTGAACATAGGCAAGAGCACCTACATATACCAGTACCGAACTCCTATGCCCTAAGAACAGTTGCAATTTTCCAGCGTTGAAACTAATCTCTGACAATCCGGTTTTTTGTTTTCCCAGTCTCTACTTTGTTCGGAAATCGTATAAAAAATTAATGCCCGTGCGTTCTTGCTTCACGATCCACAGGTTTAGTTATCCCAAGCATCAAATGCGAATTGTTGACCACTTCTGGCGGGACAATGAACAAATTTTTAACCATCAATGCTATTGCCTCGTTACGAATCGACCTATGGCCACCAGCCGGTTGCAGTTATTCTTTGCGCAGGGTGTGGATGACGTGCTTGACGTGATAGGCGCACTCAACAGCAGTGGTACGGTAGTGGAAAACTACGAACCGTCTGCTGTGTGAGAAGGTAACTCTAGGTCACGAGTGGCCCGATCGCAAGGGTCGAAGTACAGGCTGAGCGCTTCAGCCGCGCGTATGGTTGCGTAGCCGTAAACCGCGTTAGTTGCGGGTTGAAATACTGCAAGCTAAGAAGATGCGTAGCTCAGGGTGAAACATCTCTGGTAGTTAGATTAAGTGACTCATTTATTTAGTTCAGGCAAAAAGCGTTTGGAAAGTTTTTTGTTGCGTCTTGAAAGTTCATCATCGGCTTAGTTATTTTTATGTAATCTTTTTGAGGTGGCAAAAGTAAAGCTTTAATTATACATTCAAGACCGTGCATGAGAATTTAGAGTGGTGTTGTCTGTCTGTTACCACAATCAGCTTTATAGCATCAACCAGCAGTTTGGTGTGGATATGCGAGCGGCCATAAGTTTGTCCAGTGACTAAATGTGTTTATGCAGGTGCTATTGCCCTTAACTTCAATTGCCAACCCTGACTTTAAGCTCCGTTAATATCACCTAGAACAGTATAAAAAACTCAAGTCTTCATGACGCTTTGGCTTTCACGTAGTTGATTGCGGGAAGAGTTAATGATCTACTGGTGACGCATGTTTGCACTAGGACTTCGATAAGTCAACGTTACATCAGATCAGGCGTACATTAGTTTGGTTCTCGGGTCGGAATACTGAATCGCAATGTGCTTCTTACATTTTCTTTTGCTTATAGGAAACTGAGTTAAATAAGGCCCAATTTTACGAAGAGTTGCAGATGCTGTTCTGTGCTCTGTGCCTGGGAGTTCGTAAACCAAACACGCAACTGGTGTTTTGTCACAATGGCGTCCGTACAGAATTACCGTGGTTTGAATAAGGCAATGTAAAGCTTTGGTGCACTGGATGCGATCGACTGATTTGTCGCTGCTGGTTCGCACAACTGTATTACTGGTAACGTTGTGATCATGTTCAGCGGCATACCAAGTTGGTTACAGACTTCGAAGATAAACATTCAGCGCTCAGAGGAATGGCTGACGTTTTCGAAAGATCTGTTTGATGCATTGTCTGGCCCAATGAGAGAGCATGGTGTCCGTACATTCGGGGCGCTTTCTCCGGCCGAACAGAAGTTATTGATTGTCGAGGCCGTAGAATCACTTAGGAGTATGCCTTCCTACGGTGAATTGCTGCGAGTTGTTAGCCGAACGGTGGATCAGGAAGTGGGCGTGGCTGCGGACACTGCAATTCGTGAAACGAATCAACAATTGAGCAAGCTTGAATTCATAGAAAACCAGTGCCACGAGGCAGTAGATGTAATTTTAAAAAAATGGCCTGAAACAAAAGTTCATATCCAGCAGTGTTTCGGAACTATTCTTTCCAATAAGCTGCGTCGTTCTGTTTGGAATGCTCAGCTAGAGAATGTGCCTGTCAAGGACGAGTACAAGCGTTTAGTTGCTTCAGGTCAAAAGCAAAAGCTTGTGTCGCTGCTTGATTTCGAAATTTCACAAAAGTGCCAGTCATTACTTAAGACTGACTCCACTGTAGCTTCTTCACTTTCGATGAAAGCCGCACCATCCATAATGCGTCACTTGCTGTCGTTCCATCACGCCAGGTCAAAGTCTAAAACAAGTCTTACGGACACTGAGTACCTCTTGTCTATACCGTTTGTTTACTGCATTTTGAGTACAGTTGTTAGCGATGGCGATAAGTTGCAGAAGCAGAACATAACTACTGATGTGCTCGCCTCGCTTATTGGCCAGTACGAACTCTTCCTATGTGATCGACCGGATTATATGACTGCTCCTGCACCGGTCCACAGTTTTTCGGGGTTTTCATCGGAAGTTGCGGCGATTTTAAATGGAAAAGTACGCGGTTTAGTTGATCGATTGGATAAACTTTTGTCCAAGGTTACGAAAATTTCAGAACATGGTGAATCGCTGAGCAGGTTATTACATCCGATAATGCGATCATTTATGGTTGGTTATTTACCCCTCGAGACTGTAATGTTTGTATGGGACCAGCACATTATCAGTTATGGTGCTGAAAACTTCGATCCGCTTTTCAGTATTTGCGCTAGCTTGATGTTACTACTGCAAAAGGAATTACTGGATTGCTCTTCTTGGCGTGAAGTCGAAGCTGCTGTGGTGGATAATTTAAGAACTGTGACATCTGAGCAGTTACGAGGTGCTATGGTAGATCATGGTTTCATTGCTAACTTACGGTACTCATTAGAACACAGTACCAAAAATAAAAGGCAGTATCCTGTTTCTCATACCTCAGTCTTACAATCTCTTCCACCGTGGAGGCATTGGTATAGCGTTAAGTTGGCTGGTCATTTCCAAAAAGCCAGAAAAAAAGGTTCTGAATTGCCGCGTGCTGTATATGCCGAGTCGGTCGAGCTTTCCGCTGGGGAGGACTTGAAGAGAGACAACGAAGTTTTAGTGAGGGAAAGAGACATGCTGGTTGATGAGTTGCAGCTAATGCGCGATGAAGTTGACAATATGCGAAAGTTACTGGTTGATGAGCAGATTGCTAAGTCTGACATTCAAGAAAGGGCGGACGACGAAATCGAACGTTTACGATGTCGTGTTGAGCACCTGGAACGACAGCCCGAGGCGGAAGCGATGCCATTTCGAACGGGCAAGCTGGGACTGACAACTCCGCAATATGCAGGCAGTGACACTTCGAGAATCGCAACACCCACACCAACAGAGCAGTCGGATGCAAAACGTGCACCCACACCAACAGAGCAGTCGGATGCAAAACGTGCTTCTCGGGAAGAAGCACCTCAGTCGCTGCCAGATGACGAAACCGTCCCTAAGGACGTCGATGCTGCCTTTGAAACGGACGGGGAAGAATCTGAAGCTGGTGTTGATGAAAGCAAAATTGACGAGGAAGAAGCGCTGCAAACGATGCAAGATCTCGTCAGCCAAATGATGGGTGGTATCAGGTTGATTGTCCACGGCACAGATGAAGAAAAAACGCAGTTGGACGCCCAAACGGAATCGGACATGAGACAAATTCGAAAAGCATACGAGCTTGCTAAATTGGACGTGTTAGGACGTACGGTTTCCGATGAAGAAATGGCCAGTTTACCTGAGAAAGACCGCCAAAAATTTAATTCCAAATTGAGCGAAGCAACTAGAAAACGCCTACTGAAACTGAAGTTTATGTAACTACTCAAAAGGTCTTTATGTAACTATTTAAAAGTAGAAATAGGTTCTTCAATCACTCGCTAAGGCTATGCCCTCTCGGGCATTAGGGCAGTGAATTGTTGCGTTAACAATCTAGTAAGTTGCTTCGTACTTATAAAGGCTACGCAGTCGAGTCACTCAGCAAGCTGTTTTAATAGGAAACCGACTTCACGTGTTTTGCTCATCTTTTCTCCTGAAAATTGCCAAGCAAGGTTTTCAAGTGAAATGATGAATGTGCTTTTGTAGATGAAGTTTGGAACGTTGGATTTGTGGACTATTGAATTGCTTCCCACTGTATTTGATAAATTGGACCATAACTATCATTACATGCGTCAGGTGAATGTGCTGATTGAAGTTAAAGTTTTTAAATGCGTACAGTTGGTATGCGCAGAGATGTAGTGCTAGCAAAATAGGTGTGGGAACGCACCCAACAAAATAGCCATTTTAAAACAGTTTCAAACTCATTTTAAAGCCAAATGTTAAAAAGGTGTGGGAACGCCGTTCCCACGCGTTCCCGCACCACTACACCCCTGGGTATGCGTGAAGAGGCTAGTGTAGTATTGTCGTTATACACGTGAGTTGATGTATTCAAGTTTTACGCGATCTTTTAGAAAAGTCTCTTTTCGACTGTACCCGTGTTTAATGTGAAGAAATTTCATTTTACGTGATTGAGATGCTAACTTTGCGCAGGTTTTGCTGCCTAATTTAGCAAATGCTGTAGTAGCCATTTAGTACAGCGCTCGTACCACGACCAACGTTAGAATTTCCAGGTGTCCTGTCCTGAGTCGCAGGCAATCACTGCGCGGTACATAGGAATAAAAGCACTGAGCATCTACTGATTACACACAAGACCACAAGAGGCAGCGAGGACGTGACTTCGAAAAGAAAACTCAGCTAGGAACAGAAGGCAATGGCAAATGTATATTTGCGAAAAACTGTGAATTCCCTTAAGACAACTTGTTTTGGCGAGCCATAGCATGCAGTTCGGCAGTTGGCTGTGGCGGCTTGGTTGGTGACGCCACTTGTATATCCGTCGATCTTTGAGCGTCCGATACTGATGGAATATGCCCTTTGTGCGCTTGCCTGGGCGGACCGACGTCGGTTGTTTGCTTGAGTAAGACAGCGGCACTTCAGCAGGGACCTTCCGCCCTCTGTAACAGCTTTCGTGAGCTTGCTTCGTGCTTTCAGCGTGCTTGTCTCGTGAACTTCGGCCGCGACATCGCAGCCATGTTTTGTACAAGAGTACAGAGTGCTTTCGCCTCACACACAGTTCAACTTTCAAAAGAACCGGAGCTGTCTTATTCAAAAAACAACGCAGTCGGGTAGTCTTCCACGCTACGGTAAATTGTGTGGAAGCGCGCGTTTTGGTTAGGTGGACGCCTGCGTTCAGATTTTTTAAGGTTCGCTTTTGGATAATATCCATGGAAAAAATGCTGCTAAAATGAGCTTCGTCAATTGACAAGCTTGGACTAGATCGCATTTCTACTAAATGATGAGATTTGATGGCACTGTGCATTACCCTTCTGGACGATGATTGTATGCTGACAACTAGTTCATTGCAGGTGTTCGTCTGCTTATTGTGTGTGATGCTGAAAAGATTTGGTAGCATTTTTTAGCTTATCCTTTCTTATGCCCATTTTAATGTATGTGATCTGAATGATTTTTTCATCCTATCTTGCGTTCAATTTTAAATATCACTAATGGAGGTTTGCTAATTGAAGTAATGTAAGCAGAAAGTGTTAGTTACTCCATGGAAATCGCTATTTATATTAAGCGTAAAGAAAAGCCTTATGCACTGGCTTTGTGTTTCACCACTGTGAAGATATGTTGCACATCTGATGGGCCAACAGTCGTGGCCTATGATTGTACAGCTGTTTGTCGCTTGAGATCACGTGAACATCAACCCAGTCTGTTTCGTGAGCCTGGTCTGACGCGTGATGTTTTTCAAATGTGGTATAATGCAGTGTACATGAGGAAAAGGACCGTTTGAAAGAGTCGTGTCGTATAGATTTTCAGAAACTGTACGTATTCTGTCATTTTTCATGGATGCTCTCGCCACGTCATGCACTGCAGTATACGGTGTTGCAGATTTTTTTAAAAAAATTAAGAAATGCTGGCTTATAGTTACTTTTATTCCTATCATGCGATTTGTCAAAAACCCTGCAATGTTTGATCGCAGAAATTTCTACCGTCAGGTTTCGCTAAATTGTCTTAAGACCTAGAGCATTGGAGTTGTGTGCTGAACGTGACTATGCTAACGTCACCGTTATTGAGTGGTGCTGGTTTTTCCCGGAATACTACTGAAATGGCTGCCATTCGTCCGGCAGTTTTCGTCAGTGCATCGTGCCAACCGGCAAGGGAACAAGGCAACCGATCGAATGCCGTCGACGGATCCACTCAAAGTAGAAACTTGTCTTGTTTGCACTGTGATTTCAAATGTCAACTGGGTTCCGAAATGACCCAACATCGTTGGCAAGAGCACCCACTCCTTATGCGTCGCAAGCAACATCTGATGTCGTCATCCATTGTCAATCGCAAGCGGCAACTATCCGAGACTATGGTCGGCCAAGTTTCGCCGCATGGAAAAAGCGAAAGCGCCGATGCCGATAATTGTGGCAAAGCTCGAAAAGTAAAGACCGACATGTGTGATGTGGCTGAACAAGCAAAACAGGAGGGAATGGATCACACCAAAGCCACGTCGGAGGAGGTGTGGACCGCAGGCTATTGTGTCTTCGAACCATTCAATAATTGGGCGCTAGTCACGTTGTACTTGAGAAATATCGGAGAAACAAAATTCGTAACGTTGTGCTGGCTCCAAGCCAGGAGTAATCTCGATATGTAAGTAGAAACGGAGCAGCGTTTCTACTTGCGTGGGTGTAAATTTACTATACTTCTGTTAAATAGTATAATATCGATAAGTTTTGCACAAAACGCACGCTGTTTCGCTTCGCCTAACACCGCCCAGTGTTTGAGATGGATTAAAGTCAAGTTTCATGGCGTAAGTTACGAATACCTGAGATGATGTCAAAGAATTCGACAAGAGTTTTCGGGTACATCTTACATCCATTCTCATTTGAGCTTTAGTATTCTAGTAGTTTTGACCGTATGTTATATATTGTAGTTCGCTTTATTTCGCTATGTCTCGTAGAAAAGTTGAGTTGAAGCAGCCTCCCTTACGTTTTGACGTTTGAATTCTTATACTGATCAACGTGTTTTTTCTGCAGAATTTTAATCTCAGCAAACACAAGTCAAGCAGTTTAGGTAAGCAACACGCGCCGGTACAGTTGTCGGAGTGTTATGTGTGTATATGTACAATGTACATGCATACTTACAGTGTGGACATGTACGGCATAAACCGGTCCAGTTGCGATAAATTCATTGAACTTACGTTCTTGTTTTCTATAGAACTGTGAGTTTTGACCTAAGTTTAAGTTAATATCAAATTCATATGCTATACAAAGTGAAAATCCTTTTCGTAGAATTCAAAACTATTTTGTAAATCAGTTGTGTACAGTTTTCGCTACAAAGTCTTTGAGTATGTGCAAGCAGAGTTCTAATTTAGAGGCTATGTCAGATTTTTGTTTTGTAATTTTGGATGAAGTTTTTTCTTATCTGTTTATTTTATTGAATTTCTTGTTGGACGGTAGAATGTCTATGGAAACTTTCTTTTCCTAATTTTTGCTCTGAGACGGGCCTAATAGCTCCATAAGCTTCCCAAAATGGGGCAAATGCGAAGGCAGTTCCTGAAGTAATGCTGTGTTAGGGAGGACATGAAACATTGCATAATTTATTCATGTCAGTTCATCCTCAATGTTAACCGTACGCAATTGGATCCATTGCAACTTCGTTATGTTCACATGCTGTCAAAACATATAAAGATGGCCTGATAGCTACTGGTAGACGACTTTTGTGAAGTAACTTTGGGATAAAATGGACATGCCTAAACAGCGTACTGCAAGCAGCAAGCGGCCCAGGCGCAATACGTCAATAGAGTTTACTGCATAAATGCATTATTTTTTTGAGCAGATGACATTTCATCGATAGCCAACCGCCTTGACGTTTCGGATCAAAACAAGAAAACTGATTGTTTGTCATTGATCGATGGCCTGGCTGCTGGACCGCTGGTGGCTTTTTATCAGAAGCATGTAGCGGACTGTATCACGGCGAGGTAAGAAGCTCACGGCGCCATTTTTTTGATGTGATGATCACAAGTGTCTACGTGACTTTCAGATGCTATGAACAGTTCATCTGTACGCCAGGCTGTCTGCATGAGGTTGAACAAACAACTTGAAATCATGGCAGGTCACTGCTGAAATTTTCCGAAGGACGCTATTTTCATTTCACACGATATTTGCTTGTAGTGCTTGCCTTATTACGGTTGTACACATTATTTATCTTGACAGTCGCAGCAGAGTTAAGTTCATGGGTATTTTATTGAAATTTTGTCGAAAGTGCTGTACGTGCTTGGTATTCGTGTTCAACGCAGTGAGGTGATCATTGGGGCCATTTTTTATGACCTAAAAAGCTTGACAATGACTTTATTTTTTCGGAAAATATTACAAAACAAAAATATGACTGAGCGAACATGCAGCTAATGTACAAATAAGCATTACCAGCGAAAATAGGCATAAGAGATTCTAGCTTCATGGTTTGTTGAAGCCCCACTAAAATAAACGGCCCAAAAGATGAGCAAACATATAGTTTGGTTTGAAGCAATTTAAAACATGCATGGATATTGGTTTAATTCTTTGGGGCAGCAAGAACATGCATTGTTAGGCAAGTTCATTGCATTTCATCAAAATAGTTTGGTTAACCTAAGTCTTTGCCAACATTCGTAGGGTGCCCCAGTGGGTTCAATTTGCAGGATGCAGCGATCTAGTGATGTAGTAGTTTCACCTGATATTTTGAGATTGTTTTGATGGTTTCCTTATTGAATTAAGTTAAATGGCCTAACATGGAAAATATGACTTTTTATGACTTTATAACTTTTGTTATAGACTTTTTAGGGGTGCGATTTTGTGTTGATATTCGTTCAGAGCTTCCTGAAGCACAGAAAAAATATGACTTTTATGACTTTGAATGGCCCTAGTGATCACAGCTAAACACACTTTACCAACCTCTTTCGTTGATCAAAATATTCCGAACTCGCATTGCTTCCAATCAACAGCTGGTGTCATGTGTGACGAGAGATTCATTGAAGAAAGATTCGTTTCGCGGTGCCCTCAACACATTTTCAGATTCCGTTTCGTAAAACCGTCATTTTTTATTGTTGTTTGCTTTTTTTGCAGTCTTATGCAGCAACCCGCATACGGCGAACCGAAACATCCGAACCAGAAAAACGGTAATTTTCGCGACGTTTCCACTCGCCCGTCGACTTCACCTGACACGTCACGACATTCCACGGTCGCATTCGAGCCGGAAAGACCTTCACCTGACCGTCACGAGAAAAATACGCGATTTGATTGGCCGAAGCAAGCGGGAAGTGCGCACGTATCACCTGATGACCTGTCGCATGGCTACGTTGCCGCTTCGCCCGGGCTGTACCGCGGATCTTTCCATGCATCGACCGTGACTGGGAGTAGAGCAGTCAATGAAGTGTTTGGGGCGAACAGCACGTTGCCCGAATTGTTGCCGTATGCGTTCAGTCACGGAAACGCGCGTGTCGGAAGCCGTTTTACAACGGAAGCAGGTGCACACCAACCAGCACTGCCGGGTTGTGTTTCCACCACACTGTGCAATCAGACCGGACACGGTGCAGCTGAAGAGCTGGTCGACGTTGTTGGCGATGCTCCGTCGACATCCGAAACACGCTACGCAAACAAGCTGTCCGCTTTGTCCGACGTCGCTAGCCAGATACTGATTAGCGATCGTGGAGCATCGCTGCCGTTTGTGCGAGCGACATCGTGCTCTGTTTTCCCAAAACGACCCGAAAATAGCCGTTCCCCAGTCAGCGAGAGCAAACGCGAAAATTTCGAGTCCGCGATGTGTGCCGGTTCTGGTGATGAGAAGCACTTTCGTCAGGATACTGATTGCCGGAATCAATCGCAAATCACGGAATTAACCTTGGCACTGCAACGGGAAAAGATTAGCCAGTCGAACAGTCCACCAACCGTGCACCGACGATTGTCTCTCGAGCGCCACCCAGCGAGCAGCGCAATGATGGATGACAGGCGCGTGAAGTCGCTGAAAGAAGCCGTGCGTCACACTGACTGCTGTGACCCGAGCATGCACAGTAATGTCTTGCCATTCCGGTGCACGGACGGTACTTGGAAGATGGTGCGCACAAAGAGGATCGGAGGCGCGTGGCTCATCCAAATGCCTGGCAGAGAAACAGCCTCAGTAGTAATTCCTCCCGCGGAGGTTATGAAAGCAGCCATGAAGCAATCAGCAGCCCATCCCGGTAATGCGAACGTGATGTCTGTCAGCAACCTATTGACTGGGCATGCTTGCAAGCGTTCGCTAACGTCGGCGCCTTATCCTGGTTTGGGTCAAGCGGGCTTTAACATGCCATCAGGCAGTGCCTTGAAATCACTGCTGTTGCAAAAGAGCTGATGATCTGTATAGCGAAAGTAGGGAGGTTTATTCACGCATTTTTAGTGAAACTTGACCGAAAACTTAGCAGCACGTTGTAGAAACATGTGACAGCGTGGTGCAGTTACAAATGGCTGTGATTATATCTTCCAATGTTCGCCTGTTGCGGTTCGTGGCGGCAAAAATCGCAGCAGCGGCGCTACAACAACGCAGAATGTTTTTCGTATATACCAGTGCAACGCCCTTTTTGGCACACTGAAGATGCTTCCTGCTTCACCTTATCTATTCTGTGTGTGTGTGTGTAATGAATTTATCATTATTATCTGGCCTCGCTGAAGGGTATCGTTAGTTGTTCCTAAAGATATTTTCACGATTGCTGCAGACGCTATTTTTCATATTCGACTTTGAAACTCGTTTGTTACTGGATTCTTCTTTTCGCTGAGACATTTCGGTCATTTGTCCGAAATGGCTTAAAAACTGTCATTTTTTCGTTTTCGGATATTTTTACGACTGAAAGAAGCATGATGACCGAACTGACCTAATTTTTTCCGTCTTTACAAAAGAAATTCGGTCAATGACCGAAAAAACGGATTTGTTGCGCCTGCAAGTGGTCGCATGCAGTATTACAAGTGCTCGATGTTTACGTCTCAACCCAACTTTGCCGAATTATTTTACTGCGTTGTCAAAACTTCCAGACTGTTTGTTAAATGACGTTGGAGACACTGGACCTGCGTTGCTAGGATGCGATAAGTGGACATGCATCACCACGATACTTCTCATCGATTTCAAAATTTCTGCGATCTTAATGTTTTTTTGGGTCTGTCTAATCTACGTTTGCTAAGAAAAGTTCTTAAATTCCGTATTTTCCTAGTGTACGAGGACTAACATAACCGGTGATTCTTTAACGCTATGTGGTTGTTTTTGCTGTTCCTAGACATCTTCCGAAGTGCAATTGCTGCATGCATGCATGCATGTTGTTTTGCACGTGATCACACCTACGCCACTGTATCGCTCCGTACAGGCCCAACCGTCTTGTTGAAACACGTTCACGACGCCGTTTCATCCATTATTTGTCATAATTGTACACTTATGCGGCTTGACTAGCACAGCTTTTAGGTATATCATTATATGCTGGAATGATAGTTCTCACCTTACCAGCAAGTCGTTGGATATTACGTTTTCTTAAAACTGCGATTGATCGCAGTTTTAGATAAACTCGTTTACAAAAGCCGAAATAATTGGCGAACCTCACGTAACCCTTCGCAAAACACGTAATTAAAATACGAGGTTGAAACTATTTTTTGCCAAAGGTGATTATATCGATACGGCAACCTGCCATTATCAGTTTTTCTGCTAGACATTAATTTTTTGCTAAGTACTTAGTAGAATCATCGAAAATACTTGTTGTTTTTTGCAAAAGCATCGATGAAGTCGTTTTTTGTGTTAGCTTACATGGAGATGCACTGTTTTTCTCTTGACGCTTTTAATGGTGGCTGGCTTGCTTGGTTGCGCTATGCCGTTCAAATGTACTTCAAGTAGTCGTTGAACCCGGTGTCAGAGCGTGTGAATAGTGTTTATTCGAGCGTGGAGAAGTCTTACTGCTGCAATGCACCCATTTTAACCATATTACAACTGCAAGAAAACTTGACTTTTTTCATACTTGAAGACTACACTTTCGCGTGCCGCAGACGAGAGATGAAGAAGCTTTTCGGAATCACCTCGGCTTTTGTTGTCGCCCTACAAATCTCCGACGCTGTGAATTGGGTCTGATTAATGTTAGGTTCTCTGCAATGACAGTTCAAAACCCTTTCAAAGAGCTTCTTAATCCCGTTTCACAGATTTTTTAGTATTCACAAACTTTATTTGGACGTGTTATCTTCACTGTGTTGCGAGGAACGTCTGCTCGATATTTAATCGCAGAATGGACACTGAGGTTGGTAGCTGCCGTGAGGTGTAAGCAGCTGTTAACCTACATTCGGCGTTGGTTTACTACACTTGTCACACTTCTCGGTTTTCCGAGATTTTGCGCTTGATTTCGACAAAATCTGCCCAGTTACGAGTTTGACTGAGTTGATTGTGAAGTTACTTGGACAATTCGGAAGTAACTTTTGCCGCTGATTCTGTCCAAACAAGAAGGGTTCAATTGGTTCGGATTCCTGATACCACTTCAGTGCAAGACGGCCATTAAGGCTTTATCCCCCCAAAACTCAAGTTCATGCCTCCGTTTTACAAATCGTTATTTCGGTTAATGTATTCCCTCGATCAGCATCATTTGTCGCGACAAGCTAACAACACTTCTCACAGCGACATTAAGGTCGTGCAACCTTTTACAAAACCTGGTAAACATACTGCTGCATAAAGATCGTGTGATACGCATCAGTAGTTTTAAATTAGCATTACCCAGAGCTAGACCAATATACCATTCAATGATGATGTTAATTTGTTCAATGGTTTGTATAAGAAGAGTTGTTTGCTTTTGATCCAAGCAATGGCGATACTAAAATGGAAAAACTGCGGGGGCACTGAGGCGAAGGAAAAAAGTATGGGGCCAACGTAAGTGTCTCTCCTGCATGGTGATTTTCCGTTGTAATGAGGATTGGTTTGCTATGATTAACCATATCAAGCCCAACATAGGCTTGTGAATATCGTCAGAACTGACGCCAGAAAGTCTTCAAATCATTTAAAATTTTGCTGGCTGAAAGTTATCTGCTGTATATGTCGATCACACAAACTTCAACGTGAAATTAAGCACAAAACTGGGGGGGCAGCCAAAAATCTGGAGGGGCAATGGCCTGCCCAGACCCCCTTAGAATCGCCACTGGTTCCAAGCAAACTTTCCTTTACCGCACTTTTATATTTCCATGATTAAGTACATTTTTTGACAAAACATAAGAAAAACATGTAAGTTAAAAAGGCAGTTGGCGATGAAAACTGAAAAGAATCGGTACCTGGTGAGACAAGTGGGAGAAAGCCAGTGGTTTTACAGTGAAACTTACTGTTTTTCTAGTAACTTAGAAAAGCGGAGAAAACGTTGGAACAGAGTGAGACTCGGAATTTTTGCAAAGTGGGCGACGAAAAAATCTAACAACAACGAATGATTTGAAGGAAATTGTGATGCTTCCAGAAACAAATATTTCCACCATCAGCAAAATTTGTTGCATGAAGCATTAAATCACAAAACGCGCAGTCGCTGCTTTTACCATAAAAAGAAAACTTCTTTAGAATTAACTTATCTTTCAAATCAAGGCTAAACACTTTCTCCAGCCAAATATACAGGAAGTGCTCATGAAAAGCAGCGAGTGATCGAGTCTCATCCACAAAATGGAGATGCAAGATGTTTAAGTACACTATTCGTATTTAGTCACTCACGACAAGCGATGCGACATCCGTTATTTGTAAAAATTGGTTCTGAGCAAAAATTGTATTACTATTCGTGTTTGAATTTTGAAAGTAGGTGATTTTGGGAAGATTGCACATGTCATCATCCGAATTGCTTACGCAGAAGTATGTGAATTATAGAAACGTATGCGCTAAAAGCAAACAAATATAAATTTCAAAACCAATGAGTAGTCAGAAAACTCGCATATACTGTAAATGCAAGTTAAAACAACATGAAGGAATCAAATCTAGGCCAGTGGTTCTTGACCTTCTTTGTCTCATTTACCCTTTAACAAAATCAAAAAATTGATTTTACCCCCAACAATGTTTGTTGTGTCAAGGCACAACTTTTCTGGAAAGGGTCCGGAGCAGATTATCCTGGAAAAACGTTGTAAACTTGCAATCAGATACATGAATTTTTGTGTTTACTGGAACCAATTTTAGGGTGATGCTTGTATGAAACGTATCAGTATCTGAGATGAAACTCTACGAAAATTTTCTTACAAGCAAGCATGAATACTTTTAGGAAGTGGTTCGCTGATGTTGAAATTCTAAAAGCAGTTTCATACGAATTGGCATATCACTGAATCAAGGGGCAAAACATTTGGAAGTAGGAATGCATAGCGATATTCAAATTTTTCTTTCGCTGAAAATTGACAAACAATTTCCACCAGCCAATCACTCATTGGGACTTTTTAAATTTGTTTTGTACACACAATATCTGAGATTCTGGGAACGGTGGTTGATAGAGATACTCTCAAGTCAACTTTGGGAATCAATTGAGATCGATGTTTTGTTTCATGGTCATCACTGAGAAAAACCCTGCCTCACATACAAGCATTTTGAAAAGATATAATAATTTCAAATGCGCGCTTTAACAGCGTTGGAAACTCTTTATCCAATCCACCCCAAATTTGGATGGTCACAGTTGCAAGATGAGATTGTAATAAAAGCACTGTTTAACATTGAAGATCAATTAAATCATCTTTATAAAGCACTTTGAAAAGACAAGCCCGTGCCCTGATAAAATTTACAAGTTCAGTTGCATGTTTCAAAACTATTTTCAAATATTCTAGAAGGGCTTTACTCGCCAGTGCATGTCGATGAAGAACACAAGGGGTAGAAATGATGTGCAATGCCTGTTAATTCACCAGAGTTGTAAAACCTGACTTTTCTGTGCATACCGAGCCAACGTGATTCCACGAGTTTATTTTGTTGATGGAATTTATTCATTTTGTCCTGATCTTCAGTCACTTCGCTAGTCGTCTTTAGACTTTCGCACATCAAGAACTCAACCTTTCATTTCAGCTGCACGTGTATATCAACAGTAACCCAACAAATGTGCATTTCGACACGTCAGTTGACTCACCTAGCCAAAGGGTGACTCTTGCCTTTAGCTACATTATTCAAAATTTCGCAAGACATAACACTTGTACAACAACGCACTGTATAGTTTGATAAATAAATTTTCTTAAGTTTCTTGTTTCGTTCTGTTTTCAGTTATATCCATAGTGTTTGCCTCTCATCAATCTATGAAGAAAACACTGTCAGATGTACTTTTGTGTTTTGTCCTGTAACCAACTAGTTTAATAATCCAGGATATCACATTTTCTAAAAATTTATAAAAATGTACGTTTGTTACAATTTATGATTCAATAAATTTACCCCCTGGAAGGTTAAAATTTACCACTGGGGGTAAATTTACCCCAGGTTAAGAACCACTGATCTAGGGAAATTAAGATCAAAGTAGCAAAAGGAGATTTCACGTCCTTTTTACCAAAAAACAGGGAGCTTATGTAAAAGCAGATTGCAAATTGTCATTGCCGCAAAAATTTCACTCTAAGCTTTCCGTTTCAGAAACGTTGCGAAATGCAAACAGATTTGTAGTAACGGCCTTTCTAGGAAGCACACAAACAAGCCAAGTGACATTAAATTCCTATAGCTCCGAGCCGGAAACAGAAATTAGGTCCGCAAAAGTACCACAGGTCTTCCACTGATGAAATGACTTTCTAACCAATAAACTGTTTAGTTCAATTAGTGAAACACATTGCGCATCGGTCGTCGCGCGCGTGACCAAGGACAGCACCCGGGCTTTAGGAAGACATTCGAAAAATTCGTTCCAGTATCGCTCACCAGCTGTCTACAGCTGGAGACCCCATGATGCGCCAGCTATGCACCTGCGGAGAGAATTGGGCAGTGCAGTGTTTTTCTTCTCTTGAGGCTTCTACGCCACACCTAAGCGGCAATCTTGCAATAAGGTAGTAATTGGGAACTGGAATATCACATCACTCACAGGAAAAGAGCACGGGTCGAGGAAGACAAACGATATTCCCTAGATGTTGTTGGTATCTCTTCGACTAACTGTCGTGGTTCTAACACTGCGGAACTGGACGATGGGTGGACACTCTTCTACTCTGGCGTTGAGCCAGCAAAGTTTGCCCAGACTGGGTGGAAATACTCGCAAGCCCTCAGGTGGCAAGTTATGTTGATGAATTGATGCCACTTGTAGAGAGTGCATGTTGAAGTTAAACCTTTTCCTGTACTTGATACAGGTTTACCCCCCAAACTCAAGTGAATTGTACTTGTAGCTGGAATGCGTGGACGAAATTGATGATGCCCTCCGTCTGTTACTGGCAGGGCTGGATTAACCATCTGGGCCTCGCGCTTGAATATCAAAATACTCCTTTACTGGTTTTTCATGTTTTTAGGCTGATAATCACGGGTCAATATTGTAGAGCTTCTTGATGACTGCGTTATAAGGAAACTGACAGCTTTGGCATTTGTCGTTTTTGAGTGACTTAAAAGAATTGAACCAAACAGCACCACGCTCTCTAGCGTATGGGTTCCTATTCAGTGGTTTCAAATAATACCAGATTGCACCCCAAAAAATCCATTCGTACAATAAAAATCCAGAAAGCTTGTGTTACGAACAAAAACAAGTGAGTGTGCTTATTTGAATTGAAACGATAATTAATCGAATACTGATTTAATCGTAATTCCTCGTCCAAATTTTATTCTGCAGCGCAAACATTAACATTTGGACAACCTTTTTGTTGTTCAAGATGTTTTTCATAACGCTGTTAACATACTCCGTTGATGGTATTTCTCACTGATTGTAGTAGGCTACATTTGTTATTAAAAATAGTAAATTTTGTACTATCTTGAACTGCGGCGTGATCTAAAATCCTAAAAATATATAATCCCAATGCCTTCTAGAATTATGTTTTTTAATTTGTATGCATAAGGAAGGATCGAAATTTAAACAATCAATCCTAACCCTTGTTTCACCAGTTTCTTCAAGTGGCATTAGAGTTGGCATAACATTACATATATAATCCCGAAAATGATCTTATATGAGGATATGAAACCGTTTGAACTCATTCTGCTTCATCCGATATGGATACGTTCTCACGTGATGTGCGCATGCAAACACTGTAATATAAAGTTATCTTTATATTATTGAACACATTGAAGTTGCTGATGAATTTATCACTTCAAAAAACCCAGATTTAACGCGATTTTTCATAATTAACCTAGACACCCAGGTCTACTAAAAAAGGCAGATCTGGGTGGAGAAAACCCCGCTATGGGAGCCCTGGTCACATACGGCAAAACGCCTACTACCGTAACTTGAAGTGAACGTTTGAAGATTTATTGCGGTGTTATTATTACGCAATAAAGATCAACAGTAGAACAATCCGTTAGCAAGTTTCGCAACCTGCCTCTGCAGGCTAAGGTGCTGACATGAGCGAACAATCTCGTCATTGTATGACACCTAAACAGTGAACCTGGCTCTTGTGTAGTGTCATACTGGCAAATAGTTATTGCAACAATCAAATGAATTAATCAGAACTTACCTGCTAACTTCAGGTTTTCTATAAATTTTTGGTTCTTAGTCCCAATTTCCAGGGAGGGGGCATATGGTCGTTTTGCCTAAGCGTTTAGAGGGCTTCGCGGTAGCGACTTTGCCCGGGGCCTCGCGTTCATTTGATCCGGCCCTGGTTACTGGCTGTCAAGTCATCGTATATTCCTGCTCAGAAGTATGTGTCTGTGTCGGGGGAGGCGAGAGTCACTCAAGAGCCCATAAGTAGCTGGTATTCATGTGGTTTAAAGGAAAACGGGTGAATTGTTTTTTTACAAGCCTTTAAGTGTATATTGGGACCACCTCGTGACGTCACACTGCTCCACAAAACTCAAAAGTCCTCACTTTTTTGAGTCTGCTGCTGCTTCGATTAACTCTCTGGCACTCCCGGCAGGCGAGTTATGGTCGAAAAACGCGAGCCACTAGTGCAGGGTCTCAAACACGCGGCCCGCGAGAGCGTTTTGTGTGACCCGCGTTGCTTTAGTGGAATTTTCAAATAATCAACATTTACGTTATTTAGTTATTCAATGGTGTTTAAAAGTTCTCGGCTAGCGAGTGAAGAAGTTCCTATAAACGAACGGAGAGACGGCTGGAAATGATTTGCCTATAACTCATAATACCTTTCGCAGAAGATAAGACGTAATAGCTGTTTCTGGTAAGGCTCAAGTACCGCCACTGTAGCGTCATAATGCGGTCCTCGGGTTACTTTATTAGTCCTCATTTGGCCCACGGAGAAATTTGAGTTTGAGACCCCTGCACTAGTGGCTTTCACGATCCTTACGGGTTAAAGAGTGGACCCACTCAACAACCACGTCTGCTAGCAGTGTGGTGAGCGACATTAACAATTTTGCATTTCTAGAATAAAGAGAACAACTTACAAATGCAGTTGCTGGGAATATGATAACAATACTGTTCGAAGTTATGCTACAAAAGTTTCCTGAGTTAAGCCTAAAGCTGTCCTTCTCTGAAGACATATGTGGCATGTATCATATTATCACTGTGCAACTGCACATATAAGCAACAAACTGTATGGCGAAATGTGTAGTTAAAATTGAAAACAAGAGCTTTTCTGTACTTGCCTGGCTTGGACTCTACTAATATAGAGTGCAGTACACCTCAGTTAAACCGTTCTTCGACAAAACGGGATAAAAATAGTGGGTAGGAATGATTTCTAACGTTTTCCTTTATAAAAAGTTTATACGGATTTATAAATCCAAACAGGCGTGCAACCAGGGGGGCATTTGCCCCCCCTCCAAAATTTTCAAAACATTGCATAGGAATTTTTACATTTGCAGAAATTTTTAAAAATAAAGATGAAATTTTATATTCTAAGGAAGTCTTATTGGAATTTTTCTTTATCCTACTGGTAAATTATCTCCTTACAATATTTATCTTGAGGCAAGGTTGTCTGATCGAATTTTTCGTAAATGATTGGTATATTTAACCACAAATATGCAGGAAGTGTCAAAACTTGGGAGATAGTTTAAAATGTTGGTATTTCTAAGGCATTTTTTATCTATTTGTTTGTGTACT
>JGI24158J21664_10000327_pt1 | contig 40561 bp, 36 predicted proteins | sample Ectturendosymbi3_FD_21664 | JGI IMG/M metagenome (IMG submission 21664) | reverse complement strand
TGCGCATAAATGCAACTTCCTGCGCATAAATGCAACTTTCGTTGAAAATAAATGCAACTTTCTCACTTTTTTACTGCAACAAAAACTTGCCCTAGTTATGACAAAGCATAGGGACGATTGCGGGGAAGGCACATGTGCTTGCTGATTAAATAGATGTTGGTATTTCATTAAAAGCAATGTGTTGGTATCAGATTGATGGAGTCGGCAAAGGCACAGAAGTTTCTGGTCGTAATGTGGCTAGTGAGACAGCACATTTGAGATGAAAGTGTTTTATTACGGTGACGATCTGGCGCAGGAACTTCTGTAGCAAGAATAGCAGCGTTCCTTCGGAAGCTGAAACATTTGCACATGCGGTCGGTAACATCGCAGGTTACGATTTAACCGGATGGGAAGGAACAATGTTACATTTTGTAACTTAGAGGTCATGGTAACCTTGATTTAAATGCTTAGCTATTGCGGGTACCCACAACACAATCTTTTCCCGTGCTTACGGCAAGAGTATAGGTAAAAGGAATTGAAAATGCAAATGCATTTAAATCCGAATGAGTTCTTCCGTCTGGTGGAAATTCGTGCATTTCATATTTGTTTTCCTTTTCCAAATGTGGCAAAACTTTATTTTAACGCGTTAAAGTTTTTATTTCGCAACCATCGACAAACAACAAATGGGTGGTTATTTAAGATCGCACAAAGCTCCTCTTGACAGAAAACAGTTGGTTCGAGTAAACTGTTGAGGCTGGTTGTATTGACTACCGTGTAACACAAACGTTACTTAAGCAACAGCTTTTTTGACTGTTTCATGTAACAACGGCAAGCACGTGGTCTGTTGCGGGCGGGTAAGAAAGACACCTTTGCGAAGTGCAAGTCGTATGAATTGTTCAGGGTTCGTAGCTGCAGCAAGTCACGACAACAGCTGTAATGTCGCACAGTGCAGGATGCGAAAATATAAGACAAAGAAAGCAATAACAATTTAAAGAGCTTTGAAGCAGAAGAAATAAAGCGGCTTTGAGAACCTTAGTTAAAATCGTATTATGGCAGGAAGTGCTGGGTCAGCAACTATTCCTTGAACTCCTAATTTCTTTCTGCCAAATATTCCTACTTGAATTTCTGAAATGCCAAGGAGTCCAAAAATTCGTCCCTGGACGAAGTCAACTATGACTAAAAACGGTTCGCGAGCGCTTTCGTAGCTGGCTTCATCGATTACAATTGGCAATACAATTATGCAAGTTTTTAAATATTTTGTAAACAGTGGGAGTGTCTTCGGTATACTGAACATTAAATCGATTCTTGACTCATTCTTTGTGTCAATCGAATAAGCATTTGGCCCATTTTGTAATGACGTGCGCAAGCGATGACTGTCACATGCCGAATAAATAGTGAAAAGGTTCTGAGCGAGGAACATTTAGTTACACAATACGCCAAGTGCTCTGCTGCTTGTTTGAAAATAGCCAAGGAAAATGCCAACACGAGTTAGAATACTAACTTCATGTGGAATGGTCATCATTGTGCGTTCTTGCCACTACCGAACTGTCTCGTGTTATGACTCAATCAAGGATTAGCCTTTTAGTCAAAACAACGGCCTTGATTTAAAAAAACTACAACGCATGCCATCGTTGTTTTCAAAACATCGTCTGCTTGTGGTGTTGAAACCACAAATACTTCAACCGACCAACTTTATGGACCGTAATGATCTTGCTTACGGAACGTTGGCACGTGGAGCCATGAACGTCAACGAAGATTTGAAAAAAATCAAGCTTTGTAAAGATTCAGTATGCCATAACTTCACTGCGTGCTTTAAACGGTTGGAAACCGGATGATCCTTCGATTTTCTTCTTCGGTAGCGTTGCTGCATACAGATAGGATTGGCCGTGGTAGGTAGATTGTCTGACTGCAATGTGGTTGTAAGAGTACCACTATCATCTGAAATCTAGTGAAAACGTGATTTGCATGTATAGTGATCCAAATCTGATATCGTGACCCTTCACGTTTGACGCGGCAAAGTTGCATGGGCGTCGAGCTGATACAATAACATTTTGTAGCGGCAGGCTAAAATACACCAGCAACTCTTATCCATGTAAGATGTAAGTGACCAATTACACGTGTGTTGAATGAACTTACTGTAGCCGTGCGACTGCTTGTTACAAACGCGATTGTTTGATCGCAATAATTAAAAAGCAATCTTTCTATTGAAGTTCAGATATATCAAGTGTTTTAAAAATTAGTTGGATTAACATCTAAGGAATCTGAGATGTCCAAAAAGTGAAAATGTTGTGGCATTAGTACCATTACAATATTACCTTAGGACTTCGATCATTCACAAAGTACTGTGATACACAGGCAAGGTTCACAAAGTATAATTCAAAGTCGGATCGTGTCTCGAAATGTAGGGGGTTCGTGGAAATATTTGACATCTATCGGGCGTCCGTGGGGGGAAAACGTTTGGAACCACTGGCGTAGTTAAAAAAAACGAGTTCTGCGCCTGCGCAAAGCAGGCTCTTCGAACGGATGTAACCAATTGACAGGGTATGCTTAATTGTCACATGCATCTTTATATGCAAGGCTTGCATTTTTGTCTCAAATTTGCAATTTCATTTCTTGCAAACGAAACTATTTGTGTCGTGATTAAATAAAAATAGTTTGGACTTCTTCGAAGCCTCGCAACACGACTGCATGTAGTCAGACTTGTTCTGCCTTTTAGCAGATAACATCATAATTTGAAAATAAAACAACGAAGTTTTTGAAAACACCCGCTCTGCGTACAAACAGTTCAGAGCAACGGCTTGAGAATGAGCTCGACAGATCTCACCACTCACGTGCTTTTGATCCCACATGGTTTCTTTCTCTACGAGTAACAGTAGTTCATTCACGTGTGCAGTCAACTGTGACAATCATCTCGCGACAAAGTGTACTATGGGGCAAACGAACTCAGTGATGCTTCTCTCATAGATCTCGGACCGGTCAGAAGCAGTGCGCTGATTTTCAACGTTCTATTGCGTTACAGTTGCTATTGTTTGTTTCTAAAGCAACGCTACAGCGGGTAGTGTCCATTGCCTCAGGGGTTACTTGTGGTCATGTGGGTTTTGATGTAGGCTGGTTGCACCATCTCACGCGATGGATCGCAGTGGCGCGCCCTGTAAACCGCTCAGTTTGGCGAGACAGCCTTGAAGTTGGGTGTAAAGCGTGAGTCAGCCTGCAAGTTTGTTACCGCAGTTCGTAATCTACATTCATAGGCCTGAAATTGCTGCACATTGTTAGATTTGCGCAATCTTTATTTTTGAGGCTAAAGGTAGAGTGTATCGTTCCTCAGGTAGGTCTTGATGCAGTGGCATCCAATATATCTAAGTATTTTAAAATAAGCGTTTAACGTAAATCGTTTTCTGTTTTAAGTGGAAGCGTCTTAGTTCCATTGGCAAATACTGACCTTTTAATTAATTTTTAATTTATTTTTGTTCTACTACAATGTCAAGAATTCATTGCAGTTATCGTCCTGGGTACGTTTGTGACGTTAGGTGTTGCAGTTGCTGGAAAATTTGTGTTATTCCTGGCGTAATAAATAGACAAATACGTAACGCATTTTAAGATTGAATAATGTCAACATACTTGGTATCACCATTCACCAGTAACGATTAAATCCTGGATGGCAAGTTGTAGAGGATCAGACGCTATTGTCATGTTTTGTACAACTTTAAATACAAAACTATATAATTTAATGCTGAAGTCGTTATGTCCTTTAATTCAAAATGCAGCCTATCGCATTTGCTTTGATGCACCAATTTACTGTCGTGATAAAATCAAAAATGAAACTAACAATTTCAGAAATGGCTTGAATTCGAAAATTGTGCGGTTGGTATCACATAATTTACTTCTCAAAATTCATTTCAAGATCCATGAAAATCAAGAAATGTCAGTAAGCTTACGCAGCTTGCATTTCAAGAACTTGTAATGACACGAATGATTGAAAAGTATTTCATCGCTGTGTATATCCGAATTCAGTCCTGTTATGTGAGTGTGGTTGGCCCGACCCCTCTTAAATGTCGATGTGGTCACCCGTTCTAACTCCAACGTATACACTTTCAGAAACAACTATTTCACCATCTGTTGCACTTTCGCCAACACCCATTTTTGTTGTGGTATTGTCTGCAAAGCCAGACACAAAAAGCGCGTTAAGTAGATTTAACCGATTCCGGTTAGTTACCATTAACTGTCCATTATTGTTGCTTAGAAAAAAGCAGTCTGCAAGGAAAAGCCGGCATATGCTATGGACTGAGTTTTTACGCTGAGACATTTCGGTCATTTGTCCAGTAATAGTATGAAAACTCGCTGAAACAGCATTCGCTAGCCTACGTTTTCGGACGTGGTGACCGAATTGGCTCACCGTAATTTTTTTGGTCATCTAAAAAAAATTCGGTCTATGACTGAAAAAAACCCAGGATATGGAACTATTGGAAAATGTGTTCGATTTAACATCTTGTACACAAAAAAATTTCTCGCTTCACATTGAACAAAATATGCCTGCAAAGTAAAGGTTCAGTGCGTTTGAATTTTTTCTTAAAGTAATGGGTGTATCAAGGATTTTTTGAGATTTGACCTTGGTGACCGCTAAGATATTTTGAGAGACCGCAACTATTTTATCTAAATACCGAGATGGTCGTAAATCGAGGTTTTAGTGTATTTTTGGTGGCGGCTATGCAGCGTGGTTCTGTTGTATTATCAGCGTGGTTGTATATATATCTTGTGTTTACAAAACACCTTAAAAAAACACAAAATGTAAAAGCGAATTTGAAGATCTTATTTCGTGGAAGCAAGATACCGACAAGATGTCACTCCCTGATTTTTTTATAACTATAATTCGCTTATGCTGCTCACCATAAATTTGGAGAAGTATGGGGGTAACACAACGTAATGTACCTGATTCCAATTGCGATCCATGTTCAGTATGGCTTCCATGCAATAATGTTGTGGAAAATTTTAGAGAAGTGAAAGGCAAATAAATATTAGTAACATCCAGTAGGAATGCAAATCGTGGAGATGTTATGATATCGAATTCTTAAAATAAATGATGCGCATGTAATGCTACATACACTTTGGAAAGTTTTGAGTTCGGTGTCAAGTGAAATCGCTGACTTCACGACACATGCGTAGAGTGATTTTCCAGGTCATTGCATATCGCAAGAGGTGGGCGAAATACGCTGATAACTGATGGTTAGGGTTAAGGACTATGGTTTAGAGTTAAGCTAAGTCAAATTTATCTTTCAGTGGTTAGTTATTTCTAAAGTGTCGCCAGGGGCGTAACGAGGTTAGATGGCGCCCGGGGCAAAAAACAAATTCGGCGCCCCCATGGTCGAAGTTTGGCGCACCTATGGTCAAATCTGTGTTCTTTCGGAGGCAAATTTACTGTATTGAAGAAAGTACTTGTGACATTGTTGGGACTTTTCTGCGCCTCCAGCAGTAATTCGGAGCCCCTGCAGTGATTCAGCGCCTCCATAGTGAATTGGAGCCCGGGGAATTGTGCCCCCCTTTCCCCCCCTCGTTACGCCCCTGAGTGTCGCTTTGTTAGACTATCTGACGTCTCACCGAAAGTTCTTATTTTCGCAAAAGACATCAAAAGATTCATGGCCAAAGTTTATTACTTTACTCTGAGATGAAAAATAATTGAAATACAAGAATAGGTCAGAAAATTCGCAGAGATGAAGAATTTCGCGTGACATGTCACACGAAATCCCTGACTAGGTCAGAAACGTCGCGTGACCCCGGTCTAAAGATTCTGACGCCATTTTGTTGCATAACCCCCAAACGCCTTACCTGTGCTTCCATTAAGTTTGACATGTTAGAGTTGTCACTCTTGAAAGCTATTTTTTACTAACATCTGAAAAGATTATCCTGGTGGAGGCATTGGATGGTCGGGAAATTTAACAAATTTACATAAGTGCAAGTCACGTGACCTTGCTCTTGATATACAAAATGCTTTATTTTGCGCGAAATTGAAATGCGTTCTTGGAGTCCCATTAAGATGAAATTGTATCGAAAATGAGATGTACACTTTTTGTGTTAACATGCTCAGAAGTTTTGTTACGAGGTCAGAATTGAGTTTAACCGCCTCGTAGTGCATCATATGCTAAGCTATACTTATCAAAGTGTTGGCTGGCTCAACGTACCAGAAATAACGTAAACGTTCTGGAACTTCTGAGCCAGTTGATATTTTTTCTTGCTCATGCTTGCTTCGAACTGTTTTATGCTTGGAAACAGTCTATTCTTCCACTTTCGGCCCAATGTGCAGCACCTTCATGACATTATTATAGGCTGCTGCTGCAATGAAGAGCCAGTGGGGATAGCTTTGTATGCAGGCAAAACATTAAGCCAATGTCGTTTGTATTTTTTTTATCACCAGTTGACTTTCATGCTTTACTGGGATTTGTATCAACTGCGACGAGTTTACAAAACCATTTGCTGTAAGCCCGTGTTACCCAGCGCTATTTTGCAGTATGTTAGTTTGTTGTTGTTTTGCAGCGATGATGCTGTTAATTAAAAGCATTGCATATTTGATTTCATTGCAAGGCATTCTACCTTCCACAGATTCGCCGAAACTTAAAAACGATTTTCAGTAATTGGAGGAGGTAGGACCTTTTCCATGTGCAAAGCCAGGCCGCTCGCATTAATTCTATTTGACAGAGGGTGACAGTGCCTCTAGCAAGGAAAGAATGACCAAAACTTCGCCTCATATCCAAAGCCAACCAAAATTATGCTTGCAGTACATTTTATAAGAAATACTTTTTTTAGATTAAAGAATACCATCTGTCATAATTCGTCGGAGCGTTGGCCCGGCACTGAAAGGCTGCCGCGATGTTTCTCAAGTGAACATTGGTTGTTGAATGAAGCAAGACGGAAATCTTTTATTGTCAAATATTGCTTCTTATGTAAGGCATGCAATACTGTGTTGGTGGTAGGCAAAGCAAAAACATCGAATCTGTAGTAAACGACATCTGATTGCAGTGCCTGACTGAAACCTGCACCGTATAATAACTATTTCTCAGAATAATTAGTGCACAGGGCAGACGTTGTGGTTAATTCTGTTTGTTGGGTAATTGTACTGAAGTCGTTGCTCGCGTGGTCGAAAGTGAATTTCACGATACTTGTTTCTTATCGGCTTGTATCGCGTTTCGCGGTGTACTGTTGAGTTGCCATGTAGAAGTCAGAAGAATTGGCAGGCAGGTTACCTCGGGTCACGCTTTTGTGACGGCGTTGCATCACGCGTTTGCCTCATGCTCTGCGTTGAACAACTGCGGTGCCACCGTGCCGTTTCTGTCATGAAAGGAGCATCGTCGGTATGCCAGGTTGTGAACTAGTGAGACTTATTTTGACGATCAAACTTAGACTGTGATTATAAACTCTCGAAAATTTTATTTGCTGAAACATTGCGCAAGCATGCCGAGAAGAATGATAAATATTGTGAAGTTGCACCACAGCTGACTCAGCTTAGCGTAGATTGACTGCCATCGTACAACCTAATCATAAGTTTGCTTACGAGTTACTCACATTAAAACGTTCGCATGCTTGCTGTATTTCATGTTGACTTCGTTTTTAGATGGGTTCAGAATAGGACGCAATACCCCTTGCCGGAGATGGTTATGTCCATTGAGCCCACAATATAATGCTTTAAGTTTAAATGATATCACCAAAGTTGACATTTGTGGGCTATACAATTGCCGAAATTTCAAATTATTTCCTTAGAGGTGAATCCGCGGTTCAGTGGAGTGTCTTATGAAAAGCGGTCTTTAAATTTGGCCGCGAACAGTAAGTGATCAAGCAGTCAGCCGTTGACTTTTCACCGCCACAAGTCCACAACTGACCGTTCCTGACTGATGTACAGTACAAGTTTGTAAACAGTTTTGCTGCTGTTTTCAAACTTGCAATTTTCGTGGTATTACTATGGGTTTTCAAGGAAGTCAGTTTCTTGTTGTTGCGTTGTGCATGACGTAAACGAGCGTAACCGGTATGGAAAAACACCACGTGGTTGCAAGAAACAATGCGATGCCATTCTGCGTGACCAGAACGCAAGGTGGTTGGAACTAGGCTGCAAGTGTTTTCAGTAGGAGTCAATTAGAGCGAGGTATTAGTCCCATTATATTATAACAACATATACAAAGCAATGACGTTTCCTAATCGTGAAATCCTTCAAACATCAATGTACTTAAAATTCAAAATTATGTGAAGTTGAAAATGGTGTTGCAAGTACCAGTATTTTGCATACGATGTCGGTTGTTATTAATCTCGTATTTTTACGAAGGTTAACGGCAGTGGCAGCGTAAAACGTACCATACGCATAATGGACATAACTTCTGAATCAGATTATTGATCCATTTTCTCTTCCATGTTCCCTGTAAACCAGCAGTCGGCAACTTTTTGTATATGTCACTTTCTTGTAGGCAGGCAGTTATTTATACAGAACATCAACTCGGTGGTTGGTTTTGAACTGACAGGATTGAATTGTAGATACTACCGGAGTCTTCAAGTTATAAGTAGTAGCATTTTCTCTGCGACGCAAGACAGTGATTTACTTTATGGTAGCTTTTCATTTTTCTAGGACCTAGTGCAAAATGATTCACTGCTTAGCCGTAGTACATGGTGCTGTAGGGTGAAAGTTACCGATCATGCTTGGTGGCCATTTCGATAGTATTACTAAAATACAGTCTCAAAATCGCACTATTCGTTTGAAGTGGTGCTGAAGTGATATTTTTGTATTTGTTGAAGGACATTTGCAAATACGATTTAATTGTGCAACACGCATTTAGTTTTTTTCTACGAGCCATTGTCACTGTGTTTTTGGTGAAGTACTTCGTGTTTAAGGAAAGTTTACCAAGTGCTGCCTGCACTCGAGGTGATGGCAACAACTTTGCTTCCTGGCAAACCGCAAATACACTCCTTGCCATGGTCAACGCGCGGCGACTCGAATAACGAAGTCAGTGAAAACTGTCGCTTGCGGCTGAGTGCATCGGCCGCCGCTGTCTTGGTTCGACTGAATCTCGGAGGAACAAGCGACTGCCGACCTGACCACGATATTATCGGAAATGACACAATGCAACTCGATGAGCATAAGTTGCAGTGCGAAGCACAGTGTGTTTTGCAGGACTTTCCATACGATAAGGTGGAGGATCATGCCTGTAGTGATCAACCGCCTTCCTTTTACATAGAAGATGCTTCTGAAACGTCAGGTGCCCTGAATTCAATCACCTTCCAATCTGCCCATGGCCCCGAGAAAGAAAAACACCAACCTGTCAAGATGCTTGGTAATGCCGATACGAAGAATATCGAACGCAGCTGGATTGCAGCCCCGGAAGATGATCCCTGTTCGGGTTTAACTGATTACATAAAAAAATCGAGAGAGCGTAAACGTTATGCTTGTCTCAGGTGTGGCTCGGTTCTGGAAAAGGCCATTTACTGTGATAGCGGAAGTCCAACATCATGTGACAATTCGCAGCAATTCTCATTTTCACGTTCGATATCCTGGCCCGAGAAAACCAGTAGCAAGTTTCTGTTAAATAAGAAATGTCCGGATAAACAGGAACATATCTGTAACAAATGTGGCAAGCGATATACAAATACGACGTCTTGCAAGAGACGAAAACGTTCGTACTATGCACGCCGAATAAGTTCGGTGCGTCGCGCAATTACTTGGCCTTTGCCTATGGATTGCATTGTGGAGGAAGTCGAAGACGCATGGACTTCTGCTCACCACGAAGACGATAATCAGTAGGTCTTCTTGTGCACTGCACAGCAGATGCGTTTCCTGTTTTTTAGCGCCAAAGCGTGCTTTGCGTCAAGAGCAGATGTAGTATGTGACGATGGAGTGTTGCGTGAAATACTGACGTTGTAAAATCTGCAGCAAACTCAAAAGGAAAAGTTACCGTCATTGAGTCCACAAGCACTGGAGCTTAGTTGGCTTTTAAAGGAAGCCGGAGTATTGCGTGTTTGACGTAAATGGTTGCTGTGTTTTCTTTCTACAACTATTCGGTGATTGAACCTTTTAAACAAGTTCGGGCAAAGACCATGGCATCGCGCTTGTAAATTGTTTTATAACATTTTCTAAGTCCAACTGTGCTGCAATTTAGCATCACTTGGGCTTGGGTTGCCTGCGGCAAGTGCGGCCACCGTAGGCTCCTTCAATCTTGTTGCAAAATGCTTGAAAAGAAAGTATGCGGAGTTTGCATCTTTGATCCGTTGCACTTGCTGATCTTCCTGTTCATGTGAGCACAAACTTGCAGAATGCAAAAATATTGTATAAGATGCACAAGTTTCTTCACATGGGTTATTTTCTCTAGTAGCAGCGTAGCGTTCTGGGCAGTTGAGAAGAAACGTATCAATCATAATAACTTATTGTTGTTTCCTGTTTTTTCTTTTGACAGCATGACACAACGGCACGAAAGCGTTTAATCAATGTGTCTGACACCTAAACACAATATGACGCTACTAACAACGAAGATGGTGGTGTTATATTATAGGAGCGTCATTATGCATAAAAGTATATGCTTTGTAAAGTAACTTTTAGTCATCATGCTTTCTGGTGTAGCAGAATGATAACAATTCGGATGTTCTTTGACTCAAGTGTAGAATTATCATTAAATATCGAAGTATCTAACTCCAGAATTATTAGCCAATTTTAACTTACTGTGATCGAGCCAAAGAATCGGCTGTGAAGACATTAAACTTGTCCCTTCAAATTGTTACTGTCAGATGTTGGGATTGGCAATAATAATACTGCGGGTAGTGTTCGCGCATTTTTAGGTGATTTATCTAAATTAAATGCCAATTTCTTTAATATTTGGGCATTGAAGTAGATTTTATCAAGCACCGTAGGGATGCAGGAAACACTCGTATAATTCCTGCCAGTGTCAAATATTTCAGCCATCTTATGCTATTATGCACGGCTATGACGTGGAGCATTGTGAGAATGTTTTTTCCTTTTTGCTGCCTGTTACGCTGACAAATATCAACACAAGATAAGTTGGTTGTTGCTTTTCATTTTTCACAGAAGTCATACCACTGGTGCACAGTCCAGCAATACGTTTACTTCTGCTTCCTCCTCCAACACGAGTTTGTCAGGTGGAAGCAAAAACCAGATGCGCAAACAACCGACGAAAAAGGGTTATGGAAGGTGCCTTGCTGCTACGGTGCCAGAGCTAGTTAAAGTCCTTGGCGGGAAAACTGCGATTGAAAAGGTAGACCCAAAACACTACAATTCATTGTACTGCAGATGTGATAGCGAGTATTTTTAAAAATGCGTTTAAACGTTATCTCAGACCATAGGCGTAGCCAGGGAGGGTCAAAAGGGTCATGCTCCCCCGAAATTTTTAGAAAATATAGTCATTTTGTGCTTTGAGAAACGGTTTTCCAAACAAAATAGTGTTATTAGCCTAAAATCAAACATTTTGCCCCCTCAAATTTCTGGGCTGGCTATGCCACTGGCTTAGACATCCAATGCGTCCATGGAGTCAGCTTGTTATTTCACCGGCTATTGATCGGTTCATTTTAGGTTTTAATTGCCAACAACGGCATCGCGGCTGTCAAGTGCATGAGGTCGATTCGAAGGTGGGCGTACGAAATGTTCAGAAATGAAAGAGCCATACATTTTGTCGCTATGGTGACCCCGGAAGATTTGAATGCAAATGCTGAATACATAAAAATGGCTGACAGTTACGTACATGTCCCTGGAGGGGCCAACAACAACAACTATGCAAATGTCGATTTGATTGTAGACCTGGCCATTCGAACCAACGTCCAAGTAAGTATGTTGCTTGGTTCTCTAAAACGGTTATACGTCTGGGTACTATGAAATGGTTATATTTCTGTCATTTCCGTTTGCTTTCTAACCACTGGCTTCGTGGTAAATGAAACCGTAACTTGGCAAAATAATATTGAGCAGGGTAGTTCCTGCCCTTTCAATTACATATGTAAGGCAGAACCGCCTATCAGTTTGACTGACTAATTGAAGTCGATCGGATTTGCTTTAATTTTGATTCAGCACTGATAAACTTGTTCAACAACGCTACTACAGTAGTTGGCGTGACAGATTGCTGGCACTCTGTCAGGCAAGTGGCTACGGGTCAAGCGGTGCCGCTTGTGGAAAATATGCTGCATTTGACGCTGTCAAAAATTAACAGCGAATACTGCATTGTTTCTTGCGCAGTATAGGGTTAATACTGAAAACTGTTTGCAATTATCTACTGTCGTCACTTTTCGAGGTGGACATCGGCGCCATCAGTTTGACTCAAATCTTAACCAGTCTCAGGCGCTGTTTTCACGAACTGCAGTAACCTAACGGTGAGATAGATGTGACCTATAGTTACCGCGGCGTAAGCCATGTGCGCAGCTCTGTCGGAAGACGCGTCATACCGGGTGTTGCAGTGCATCTTTCTTCATGCTGCAATAACAGTAAGTCTGCAGCTGTAGACTTGGTGCAATGGTAATTTTTTTCTTAGGCGTGTTCTTTGTACTGATTAGACTTCATGACTTTATATTTTGCCAGGGGGTTTGGGCCGGTTGGGGGCACGCAAGCGAAAACCCGAAACTGCCGGAGAAGTTAAGCAAACTCAACATCGCTTTTCTGGGCCCTTCAGCTTCTGCCATGTGGGCTTTGGGTAGGTGCTGATTGTTTTTCCATCTGACTTCGTGACAGTGTTTCTTAAGTGTTGATCTGCAGAAACCGAGTGGCACGCGCGTTGAAGCTGTCGCGCCGGATTTTATGACTTAGAAAATTTGCTTGTTGATGGCAGGCGACAAGATCGCGTCATCGATCGTCGCGCAGACTGTCTCAGTTCCAACATTACCATGGAGCGGTTCGGGTTTGACGATACCAAGCAGTACGCGGAACAGTCAACATTACGAGTCCCCCATTGAGAGCAACCAAAGTCAGGCTGACGGGCTTGCGAGGAAGCAGAGCATTAGTTTCTGCATCTTGCACGTTCCCGACGACGTCTACGCGCAAGGCTGCGTTCAGAATGTCGAAAATGCCATGAAGGTTATAACCGTCATTTGCTTGTGTGATACGTATGCGCAAGTCAAGTGTTTTCGTGCTAGTGCCTAACGTTTCTTGATAGTCAGCTCTTTTCACTTCAGTTGAAGCTGCTTGTTCCAAACCTATGCTGTAACCGGCTTCGGTTGCTGTGAACATGTGTTGTATTTTGGTTGTCGCAGGCGGCAACAAAGATTGGTTACCCGGTGATGATAAAGGCATCGGAAGGCGGCGGCGGAAAAGGAATCAGGAAAGTAACCAATGCTGAAGATTTTCCGGCCGCTTTTCGACAAGTGCAATCCGAAGTTCCCGGTTCTCCTGTGTTTGTGATGAAGCTTGCCACCCAGTAAGTACTGTTCTCCGCTGATGCTTTGTTACTATTCAGTAAATGCAGTGCATCACAGGGTTTTCTGCATCGGTTGAACGTGGAAACTACAGGTGTTTAAAATCTTCCACCGTATCCCATTTTTTGTTCAGATCTTCAGGTTTCAAACAAAGTGCAAGTGTTCCTTGTGTATTGTGAAATTGACTCTTCGGTTTGCTGAATCTCGCTGTTAACACAAGACTTGGACCAAACTAAAATCTTGAATGGTTCAGTTAACGATGGCAGCTGTGTAGCAAACAAGTAATTGACACCCATGCCAAATGCACAGTAATTTCTGCGAGTACTAAGGAGATGCTCAAAAGCAAAATTTCACACTGAAAAAGTGAAGCTAGCTAGTTTCAAGCATCACCCAAAAACGAGGTTTTAGTGTGAAATTTCCAAAACGCTAGTTTTTATGGTAAATGTGGCATCGACTCGTTAAATTTCGAGTGAAAAGTATGCGGAAATACGCAGCGTTAGTCAGCTGTTTCTCCAGTCAGATATAGTTTCAGCCGAATTAAAATTGACCGTGATCATTTCTAGTTACCTGTAAAATCAACTTCTGTCATCGACAACTACGCTTAGCCTGGTTGGGGAAGCCTTGGTTGCGAGAAAGATGTACAGCTGCGCGGAAATTCCGCAGATTGGCGCGAACAGCAAAGGGCTGGCCTTGCTTGCTGTTCTAGGCTTTTTCGGTCGAGAGCGCCAAAGACCTGTTAGTTGCTCCGGGCAAGTTGCATAGATTGAATGGATGCCTAAGCGTTATTCGAGCACACACCAAATTCGTTCTGCTCCGCTGGGGAGTGAAACGCGTTACAGGGCGCGGCTGCAGTAGTTCACTCGCAAATCAATTGACCTCTGCAGAGAATCAAGCTGAGCTTCACTTGCCTTGTGGTAGCAGCGCTCAGTATCACTTCGGGTTGCAGGTCTCGTCATCTTGAAGTCCAGATTCTCGCCGACCAGTACGGAAATGCGATCTCATTGTTCGGGCGCGACTGCTCAATTCAAAGACGTCATCAGAAAATTATCGAGGAAGCGCCCACCACTGTCACCAGCAGGGATGTTTGGCTCAGCATGGAACAGGTGTGCGACCGACGGACGTTTAATTAGTGCGCTAGCTGATCAAATTGTACGAATTTGCATTGAGTCGCATATCTGCAGCAGTTACATGTCGTGTTGCTTGTTTTGTAAAAACATGTCTTGTTCCTTTGAAATGCCCAGAGCAGGTTCGTGACGCTGCTTGGCACTAATCCTGTAGGTTTCTGCGGAATCGGCGTCCGCGGCATTTTCGGCTCTTGATATAATTGCGTGCGTTGGAGTTTCCCAGTTGATGCTTTAACAGCGAATGGTTGAAGTGAATCTCACGTTTGACAGGATGCTGTTACTTTGGCAAAGACCGTTGGTTACGTCAGTGCTGGAACAGTTGAGTACCTGTACAGCGAGGACGGAACGTACTCTTTCCTCGAATTGAATCCGCGGTTGCAGGTAAATCCCCTGTTTGTCTATGAAACGAAAGCTCGTAACGACGCAAAATGTCTCGAACGGTGGTTCTCAAGGAGCGATAGGGGGTAACACAAAGGGGCGAAAAAGCTAAACGAACATTTACTTAACTTCATTCGGCCACTCTTGTACTGCAAACAATCAACTGCTTAGTTTCTTGCTAACATATCAGCGTCATACTTCGATTGCTTGGTCCAACTATAATACCACAACAGATCTCATTATTACGCTATGGTTCCGCTTCCTTCCAGAACAGGCTCGTAAACAATAAGTGAGCATCATTTCAATTGAATATTCAAATTTCCATACTGCAAGCAGATATTTTACCGGAACTTAAATGGCGCAGCTGTAACGCGGGAAGTCCCATTGATACTTGATACGTTGATATTATTGGTACATGATTTCTTTCAACAAAGTAAAAATGTTGTTGTATTTGTTTTGCTTCATACGGCATAGGGGGCGATAAAGATATGTCGAGAGTGATAAGGAGACAGAAACTTCGAGAAACACTGGGCTAGAACGACGCTGATGATTGTTAACGATCCACTACATTTTCATAACTGTTTCCTGCTTATTGCTGTTTCATTTCTACTTCGTTGCAAAACATGCATCATCAGTTCGTACCTAAAAGCGGTTATGCGGCGTGAAAGCTGTCAGATTATTGAGGCATGACGACTGTGTCGTATCGTGCTACCTCCGGTATTTGCATTAAGTAGCCTTGACTGCAGACGTCTGGACCGAGAAGCAGTTGATCCTAATTTGTCTGCTTTTTAATACCCTGTGAAGGTTTTCTCTCAAGTAGTGGCACTTTTGAAAGCAAATAAAGTTTTGGAAAAGCCGAAATACCTTGGTTTTCCTCTGGCAGGTGGAACACCCTTGCACCGAAATGGTTGCCGATGTCAACCTGCCAGCTGCTCAGCTACAGATTGCGATGGGAATTCCCCTGCACCGAATTAGAGATATCCGAATTCTGTACAATGAGGATCCCCACTCTGATTCTGTAATAAACTTCTCCGAGTAAGTTTTTCTTAACTTTTTGTGGTAGTTTGTAAGGATTTTGGCCATGTTCCATTTTTACAAATTAACATTGTGTTTTTTCAAATTATTTCATAATGACATAGCACGAACGTTTTTATTTTGGCCATGTTGGTGAACAACGAAATTTACTGCTTGGTGGTACATGAATAAAAACGCGAAAACAAAATAAGTTGTGTCTGTATAATTTTTTCTCTGAGAATATTTTGATTTGTTCCTAGAAAGAAAGTTACTCTGACAGTCATTAGACAACTCATAGTGTAACTTTTTGCTCTCATCAAGTATAAGCATCAGCGCCATAGTAGATACATGTGAGCAGCGCACTATATAAAGCAGTCGCGTTTGCTGCAGTTTTGAGTCCACGAGGCCATAACCGAACAACTTTTTCGCAGTCCTAAGCAAAGACCAGAACCTCACGGACACGTGATCGCCGCTCGGATTACAAGTGAAAATCCCGACGAGGGTTTCAAGCCCAGCGCAGGTTACTTCACTTTATTTCACTTTTGCGAACTAACTCTACTGGTGGCGTTACTTGGATTGTGGTGCGTTGCAATGTTCGCAAGTAGCTTGATGATAATATGAGTTACGCTTTTCCGATAACCCGTTCAGTGAAACACGGGGCTCTTCAGGAACTTCTGTACTTGTTTCTATAAATATTTTCCGTTGTTTCGATGGGTTACAAACGAGGCTACGTGTGCATTGCACTCCTGCATCACTTCAGATGACCCACACATCGATTTCTTGCCAGTGTGCTATTGTTTTCTCCAACTAGGCTCTATCGGAAACTGCTTTTGATCGCAAGAAATGAGTTTTTGCACAAGCTGCGTTTTTGCCCCGCATTCTTAACGCCAAGTGTCGAGGCCCGCTCCGATGGCAAGTGCCGTCGCAGATTGTCTATCAGCGGTATATTGAGATTCGCGCGAGTGAATAACGCATGGTCTTCAACCAGGTACCGTGCAGGAGCTCAACTTCCGCAGCAGCAAGAACGTTTGGGGTTATTTCAGTGTGGGCGCCGCCGGTGGGCTCCACGAGTACGCCGACTCCCAGTTCGGTCACTGCTTCGCATGGGGTGAAAACCGTGAATATGCAATATCGTAAGTTTTTTTTGTTTTGTGGTACTTGCAAGTTTGCTGTTCGTAACACACGGCTGTACTCGCGACTAACTGCCTTGTCTCATTGGCGCACTTATCATGTCCTGCCTCAGTCTGCGCTGCGCGTTCTTCTCTTTTTCGCTTTGCTTTCGTATGGTTGAGTCATGTAATGTGTGTAGTGACTTAGGTGGTTTGCAGTCATTTCATTGGCTCATGCTGCAGTGTGCGCCTTATCAAGTCGTAGCGCACGGATTTCCAGACGTTGCACTCTGTTTTGGCGACAATTGCGTATTTGTGCGATCGATTTGATTTGGCGGGAATTGCAACAGACAAAACGAAGTGAAGCCGCTCTTTTTTCACATTCAGAAACATGGTAATGGCGCTGAAGGAGCTGTCCATTCGCGGCGACTTTCGCACCACAGTCGAATACCTCGGTCGGCTTCTGGAAGATCCGAGTTTCCAGCAAAACCAGATCGACACCGCGTGGCTTGATGCGCTCATAGCGGAAAAAGTTCAGGTGAACATCTATCTTTTCAGTTCGTGTGTTCGTGTGTCAGGACTGACCTCGATTCAAACCGCATTATTCAAATCGCTCACGTTGATTCAAAGCTTTACGGGCACATGGATGCTGCACGGTTGGTTGTTAATCCGTTAAAATTTGTGTGCTGTTGCTGCTGCGAAAATAAACGCGGTGGCGGTGAGATTGTCGGAATGCACAAGGTTGGCGTGGAAAGTACAATTTCTTTTTACGACGGCCTTGACTTCTCGGAATCGATCTGCCCAAGGCCGTATGTCGCCGAATCACGCCGCAACGTTTCCCTACCAGCTTGGCCTGCTTCATGACCCTGTTCGTGCGAAGACCTCAGCGTTAGCACCAAGTTTGTTTGCAAGGCGAACGGGTTGTTGCTGATGTTTGTGTTTTGTTGATCCACAACCAGTGAAGTGTCCACTCGAGCAGTGCATGAATCATGTTTGGTACACAGGTTCTGTTTGCCAATGAAACCTTTCCTGCTTGCAGCTGGTCCGTGTACATGCGCGGTGCAGGCGGGCTGGCACCTGTTGTGCGGAACCCAGGCAGGCCTTGGTGCAAAGTGCCACGTATTTTTTGCTTGCATGTCAGTTATTTTATTTGCGCGCGGGCTACAGGCGTTCCCTCTGCTACGAACCGAAGTGCTACGAAAACAAGAGAAGCACTTCGTAAATAAACAAGTCTGCAGCAGCAACGCTTGAACGTGATTCGTCAAACGAACTCAGCAGTTTCTGTTGCAGTCGGACAAGCCTTGTACGACCGTCGGTCTTATTTGCACCGCTCTTCACATTGCGGACTCGAGATGTCAGGCGAGGTTCGACTTCTACGCTCACTCGTTGGAAAGGTGCGTTTCGTTCAACAAACTTATCTCAGGGGACCTCACGTGTCCGACTGACCCTTCGCTGCTGCTGTTGTTGTTATTGCTGTTCTTAAAATAGGCCCGTGACCAAAGTCTCCGGTGCATTTGATCGGATGAGGGCCGAGACCGGGGTTGCATTAAGTGCTTTTTTTCAGTCCCATGCATCGCGTCGCATTAAACCCGCGCGACGTCGATGCGAAGGCGTTGCGTGTGCGGCTGAAGCGCTGGCAACGCTTCGCTTGGACAAACTTTTCTCCGCACGTGTAGCGATCAGCCGTTCTGCGCTAGCGATAGCATCTTCCGCTTGTGCATACTTCCAAGCCTACGTGCGTTTCGCTCTGAACGGACTTTATTCAGTTTTGCGCGTTTCCGCTGTTTGACCCCTGGTTCATGATTTAGCCTTTGCGGGAAAACAGGCGTTGCCCAGAAATTTCGAAGATAAGTGGTTCTACTTTGGTCGGAAATGACAGCGACGCCATGCGTTGGAAATAGCTTCCGAACCATGAAATGGGGGTCAAATCGTACTTGGCTGGTTCGTTGTCGAAAACCCATCGCACACACGTTCCATAATTTCTAAAACTTCACGTCGTCCGGCAGATAGACGGCATCCACAGGCCTAACCCCAACTTAACTACGCGGAGGTTGTCGATTGTAAGCGTTAGTATTCTGCGCAACATCATGTAATTTTACCCGATCTTCATTGCCAGGGGTCAGGTTCTTACTCCGAGCAGCCTGAAAACCAACGAGACGGTTGAGTTGATCTCCGACGGAGTGAAGTATCTTCTGGAAGTGACAAAAACGTCCGACACCGGATATTACGTCGAATGCAACGACTGGAACATGGAAGTTGACGTATACCGGTCAGTTACCGGGCAGCCTTTGCATTGTGACGCGCCAGCAAACCGCGATGTATGTTTAGCTATTTTAGTGCTACCTTCGATCGCCACATGAACCCAATGCACGGTCGCGGGGTCGTGCCAGACATCACATCACGCTTGGCACTGCCTTTAATGCCAACCATGCAACAGTGTCGTGCATAATTTATTCTGAATGCCCTGGCCTAAATCTATAACTTAGTGTCATAGACACCACCTGCAGATATCTAATTTTCATGTCCCTGTATGTGACTTACAAAGACAATGTGAAAGAGAAACAGTTGCACAGCGAAATTCAGCAATTTTCCGCAAGTAATGCTTTATACCAGTGGTGGGCAAATAGCGGCCCGCGGGCCAAATGGGGCCCGCCACAGCGTTTTCAGTGGCCCGCGGAAGCATTCGCAAAAATCTTCAAATCTAAATATTCTCCAACTCTACACAGCAAACGTTAGTGCTGAGGCTAACTTGAACCGAGATTTGTTTCTATTTCCAGAAGATTTGGCTCTCCGCTGATCGCGGCATTCTCAAAGTGGCCCCCGAGCCAAATTAATTGCCCACCCCTGGTTTCAACAAACCCACTACAAATGTTATTGTGACATTTTTTGCGGAAAATCTAACCTTAGCTAATTCATTCCCGAGTTTAACGTCTTTGCAGCGCATGTATTTCGCATTGCCCGGCCGTACTACCTTTGAAGCAGAGCGTACCTTTAGTGCACTTTCGCATTAAAAATATCTCCAACCGAGCACGACTCAACGTAGGTTGAATTTTTGTTTACTAAAATTCATTCCACTGTGACAGACAAACCTAATATTGAAAGATCGATGGATGTTTGGGTTGATAGGGCTGCAGCTTGCATAAAGACTTTTAGGAAATTGTGTGTTTTCAACTTGTCATGATTTCAGTTAAATCTGTTGTGAACATGTTCTTAAAGTCCTGAAAAATTTACGAGCGATCGAGTAACTGTGAGTCGCCTGTAAAACTGACATTAGATTAGTGTGAGAGCCGCTTTGAGATATTTCAACCGATATTATTTTACCAATTTAAGCAGGTTTTGACGTCATACTTTGTGACGTCATCGTTTTCGCAATCCCGCAGAAACTTCAATCTCGGCACCGATGCTTGGTGTTCTTAGTCGTGCGTCTGACAAACAGCTGATAAAGCAACAAACTTTCATTGAAAGTTGATTGGGCGGCTGTTAAATGCTCTGTTGACCAAGGTCTGCCGTGTAATATGTGTGAATATGAACGTCAAGGTGAATATTAGAAATCACGCCTTACCGTTCATTTCAGGCTGACGGATGGAGGACTATTGCTGTCATTGGCCGGAATAAGCAGAACGACGTACCTCAAAGAGGAAGTAGACAGGTAATGGTTATTATATGGACCACGACGTTCGTTTGTCCAGTTTCGCCGTGCCGTAGGTACAGACCTTGTCGCGGTGACATACGATTTCCTAAATTCCCGTTTAAATCTCTGGCTCCAGGAAAGGCTTCCGAGCTTGAATCGGAAAGCTGTTTTTTTCGCTGATTGCGAGGTTGAATGATTTTAGACAGGTGCCGCCGCCGCGGGCGCTGCGCTCCGCCCGGCGCGACCAAACCGCAACGACCTTCAGACCCACGTTATCGTCTGACGCCAGAACTTAATAACAGTTTGAGCTGCTGTGCCTCTCGTGTAGTGTATTTATATATATATGTATATCTAGGAAAAAGCAGCGCAAGTGGGAAATATGAAATGGTGGTGTTTCGTGAACGCAGTGCCAATAATTGGCTGCTTGACAACCCGTCGACTCAGTCACCGGTTTATTTTCTTGGCTGCGAACAAACAACCAGCGTTAGTTTTCATCGCTGAATTGCGCGGCGCAAGTAGAGCAACTTGCAAAACTGTTCACACGAGCTTCTCTGCAAAGTGTGTGTGGTGCTTTGAAAGCTGTCACCCTGGAAAAAAAAGTCTTGACCTAAACGGTTATTGAAACTTCCCGGCACATCACGTTTCCATTTGCGGAGAGAAGCTCTAACTCACGTGACAACAGCATGTTTGCGTTGCAGCAGTAATGAAAACAGATTATCAGGCCTCACTTGCGGTTAACGAGGAAGCTCGTTTTCAGGTATCGCATCACGATAAACAATCAAACTTCCGTCTTCGAGAAAGAAAACGATCCGACAGTGTTGCGTGCGCCATCTGCTGGCAAGCTGTTGAACTTTCTTGTCGCTGATGGGGCGCGTGTCAGTGCAAGTAAGTGTGGTGAAGTAGTGGAAATTGCTCTTAAAAATGCCTTCAAACGTAAGAGATCTGCAGTCAAATCCGGTGAAATAGAGGAATTAGTGTTTTCTGTTTCGCACAACTTCCTGTTATTATCACCGTAGGTATAATGTTCACCACTGACCGTGTCTGTTTCATGCGCGAGTAAAATTTCCCTACCTTTTCAGACAAGCCTTACGCCGAAATCGAAGTGATGAAGATGGTGATGGCGCTGACAGCGTCGGAAAACGGAATTGTGCATTACGTCAAGCGGCCGGGAGCAGTGTTGGAAGCGGGCACTGTCATTGCGCGGTACGTCTCCTGGCATCGGTCGTTTTGTTGCACTCAACAAGTTGCGTAGCGAGGTGCTTGCGAGAATCAACGTTTATATGTTTTTTATTTTGCAGGCTGGAGCCGAACGACGCCACCTGCATCAAAAGAGCAACACTTTTCCAAGGCCGCCTGGACGATTGCCAGTACAACGAATTGCCCAATCCGGAGAAGTCGCACAAGGTAGACAGTTTGGTGACGGTCAACTACAGTATTGTCAAAATACCTAAGTACTTAAAGGCAGTTTAATGAAATCATCTGAAGTGACATTTGTACTGTTCACAAAAGCGTGTGACAAGTTAGCAACCTCTTCATTTACAACTCAGTGGTATTAGTGAAACGTCTGCATAATATCAATGGCTTCGGATGATTTAGTCGTTTACTTTTGCTAAAAGGTAATTTAAACATAAACATTAATCACTGTCACGCAGTCAAGCTGATTAAAACAGTAAACAAGACGAGCGAATACAGGTGCGTTGTTGGCTTCGTAGTCATCATTCAATAAGATTTTGTTTATTTTCAACCTTAAAAGGTTTTCAATATGGCCTACAAGCGGCTCCAGTTCATTATGAAAGGAATGTGCCATCCAGATTCGATTTTTGTCGATAAAATGGAGGAAACTGTCAGCACGCTCATCACTTCACTCAAGGATCCGTCGCTTCCTTTGCTTGAGCTGCAGGTTCGATTGAGAAAATTTCTTTCACCGTAAACGATAATGATGATTAGTGCAACCGAGTTAAGAGCGACCACAGAAGGGGTGTTACTCCGACTGAAGGTCTGAGAAGGTTATCGTCTGATGCTCGCTGAGAACCGCTCTATATGATCCACGTACGATTTGCAAGTACGTCCAAAAACTTGAGGAATTGTTTTTGAGAGAAGACCTTGCAAGCTGCGAGATATAAACAACAACGCAAAAAGTTCCTCAAAAAAAATGAAAATTTCAAAGCAACTTAACGTTTGAAAGCAACATAAAAAGAAAACTTGGGTCGTCTAAATGCTCGCGACGAACGTCTAGCAAAATATTTTTAGCAGAATGTTCGCTCTAGCATCCTATTTTCATAACATGTAACGAAACAGCCCACGTGACCTCTGCTTCAATCCGCAGGAGGTTATGACGAACCTGTCCGGACGCCTTCCCTCCAAACTAGACCAGTACATCCGGCGCGAGATGACCAGCTACGCATCCAACATCACTTCCATGATGTCGCAGTTCCCAGGGCCCAGAATCCGGCGTCTGATCGACAAGTACTCCGCTACGTTGACGAGCAAGAACGACCAAGACGTGTTTTTCGTCAACACGCAGCCGATCATCCAGATCGTCAACCGGTATGTAGAGTTTCAGGAAAATACTGCTTTTTTGCATGTTTGCTGACGGTTATGATTCCAAGTCCAGCCAGAGGTTTTACTCTAGTCTAGTGCATCTTTAAGAACTCTTCTTCATTCGCACGTGGTTTAGTGCACCTTGGCAACCACCCGTGACTTTTCGTTCCAGCTATAGCAACGGCATTCGCGGACACCTGAAGAACGTGATCTTGTCTTTGATCAAAGAATATCATCGCGTCGAGTCGCAGTTCCAGCACGGCTCGATTGATAAGTGCGTCGTCGCTCTGAGGGACCGCAACAAGGATAACGTGAAACTGGTTGTTGAAGATGTCCTGTCGCACGCTAACGTCGCGAAGAAGAACATACTTGTCGTGCAACTAATTGTGAGCTCCTTTTCATTCAGACTTTTTACTTAATTGCTGGCTGTGTAGTCAGCATTGCTTCCCATGTCTGCATGGCAAAGCAAAAGCGAATATTCCCATCTTAGCAACCGCAAAACTCTTGCGATTTTTTTCTGGTTGTCAAAGCAACCGCAGCAATCTTAAGCGGATCGAAGAATTTTTTCGCAATATCCGTTTCTGGCCACCGTCACTTCTAAAAACGGACCGGTATAAATTACGTGTAAGGCTGTTGTTGTAAAGTGTGGTTCGATCATCATGATGGAACACAACAGATATCCTTGAATTACGGGGTCGGGGCATTCGTTTATTTGAACAACGCGACGTTTTTTGCCAAACGCATCGCGCGATGCCACTCGCCTCGTCCAATGCCCCGGAGTAACCCGCGACCAAATAAAGTGTTTTGTGGTCGAACGGATGTTTTTTTTTCTTTGCAGAATGCCGTGGCGGGTCGCGACCACTCTCTGCCGCAGGACGTCAGCGAAACACTCGAACTACTCGCCAAGTTGAGCAAACAAGAGAACGCGAAGGTGGCGCTCCGAGCGCGTCAGGTTCTGATCGCCGCCCACCAACCGCCCTACGAGCTACGTCACAATCAGGTGAGGGTGGTTCGCCGTGGTGACGTGGGAGTTTACCGTTTTCGCCGCGTGTGCACGTTCACGCTCAAACCGTTCATTCACCAGATGTCTTATTTTGTTACTCAGTTTTTTTCCGCCATCATTTCCTGCCGGAACAGAGCCGGGTTTTGCTGAACCATAACCTGCTGAATTTCTTAACTATTTTTAGGAATAAGGTTCAGCGCACGGTTCTACATTCATACCACCCAGCTTTAGATCAAAGCGAAGCATTTTTTAAACCTGAGTTACTATGTTGGTGTGTTAAATATTTTTTTCGCACATTTCAGTTTTCGAATATGTCCGAGTCGCATAGTTTATTCTGAAACATTTTGTTTTAGTTTCAGAAATTTTAAGCCGCCCGATGTTTGTTTTAACAGGTCGAGTCAATATTCTTGTCTTCGATCGGATCGTACGGAACAGATTTCTGTCCGGAAAACCTGAAGAAGCTCATATTTTCCGAAACCACGATATTCGACGTGCTGCCGGATTTTTTCTATCATCAAAACCCCGTCGTCAGGATGGCGGCATTCGAGGTACGTCCGGCTTTGCGGTTGTGTTGGCGAGACGGTTGCATCAATGGCATCGGTCCAAAGTGCGTCGTGCGTTGTTTCCTTTATTTTTCATAAATATTTGATCACGACCGCCAGGTGTACGTACGTCGTTCCTACATCGCGTACGAACTGAACAGCGTGCAGCACCACGAAATCGGCGAAGACAGTTGCGTGCTTGAGTTCCAGTTCATGCTTCCTACGAGTCATCCAAACAGGTGCAGGTCGAGTTCGTTCGAGTCCGACGAGTTCTGTTGATCCGACTAAAGAAAATATTCAAATTGCGCATCTTTTGCAACCTTAAGCGCGTGGTGCGAGCAACACGAGATCCTCCCCTTTTTCTGCGCAGGATGCATCAACGCGAGTACCAGATCCCCAGCACTTCGTCGCTGCCCAAAGTAGCCAGCGTTGGCGAAGGCCTTAACATGTTCGACCACGCATTCCTCCCGCCCTGCCAGAGAATGGGCATCATGGCCGCTTTCACCGACTTCGACGCGTTCAAACAGTGAGTAGCGTCGTGCTCTCGTCTGGTTGGTCGACACCACACCTGGTGCACTGCGCATGCGCGACTCCGGGCTTCCGGACATTTTCTTCTATTAAACCTAGAAGGTCGTGCATACATTTGCTTCACTAACGCCGCAGGGTCGGCGACCACCGCATACAGCCTAGCTATCATTGAATCCTGCCTCACGGTACTTGCATTTCAGATATTGTTCTTTCGTCTACTGTAGCGGAAAGTCGTGCATTTAATTGTGTTTTCTTCCTTAATCAAATTTGGCAAAGCCTTCGTTTGACTCGTATACGTAACGTTTTTTAGTTTGCCATCATCGACAAACAGCAAATGGGTGGTTATTTACAATCGCACAAAGCTCCTCTTGACAGAAAACAGTTTGTTCAAATTAATTGTTGAGGCTGATTGTAGTAATAGTGCGAAACAATTCGCGTTTGTTAAATGACGGTTTATGTTGATCGTTTACCGTAACATAGCAACTGGAAGCACGTGGTTTGCTGCGGGGTGTAAGAAAGACAGATGGACCAGTGTTGATGTTGACTATCAGGGCAAGTTTTTCTTTGCGACAGTTTGGCCGCTGCTTGCGTTTACAACTATTTTCCTTGGACCCTTAATTTCTTTCTGCCTCGTGTGGCTTCTTGAACTTTTGAAATGACCTAGCAGTGACAAAAGGCCGCCGACCCCTGACCGCCTAAAAAAACTGTTGTAGCATGTGACCCACAGTAACACCTGCGTAGTATCGCACCATTCACGCTTCAGTGGATACGTTCAAAGAAGGTTTCTACGACGTCTTACAGAAAAAACTTACGAAGGTGTAATCATGGAATTCTGTGAATTGCGCGTTGCGTTTGCTCTTGATAGCCTTGTTTTATTCATTAAATTCTCGTAAATAAATATTTCCCAACGCTTTTTTCTCGTATGCACAAGAGTTTAACTCTGCAACTGTAGCGGTCCTGTGTTTTTGAGATGGAGATGTGCGTATCAGATGATTCTTAATGATTTCCAGACACTTCCAGTCCATCATCCAGTGTTTCCACAACGCCAGTCCCCCCGACTCTCCCATAATGTTTGAAGCAGCGCACGAGTCAAGCTCAAGCGCAAGTTCCTCCAACGCCTTTCACCTGTCGCGTCCATCTTGCAAAGATGACGACTCCACGTCGCTAAGCAGCTTGTGCAACGAACCGATTCACATTTTGAATGTTGCCATAGCGACGGACCGTGGCATCGACGACGAGACGCTCACCAACCAGTTTTTAGAGTTCGTTCGCAACAACAAGGTTTGTGTAAATCGATCAATGTCTTTTTTTTGCTTCTGCATTATCAAGCCATTATTCCGTTGGACAACGAGGCCACTTGCTTGATTATGCGATTGATAAGTTTGCGACAGTGAAGCAGCCTTTCTGTTACGCACTCGGTCCAATTATGCTTGTGGTTTTGGAATGTAGTTCGTCCTTGTCCCGAGAGCCATACCGGAATGCAAAGGGGACGTAGAAAAACAGTGGCGGCTGTTCAAAGCAGTTGCCATTTCATCAGGTGCTCGGGTATGTGAAAAACAACTCGGTGTGGCAAAAGGGCAAAAAAAAATTAACGACACGGTGAAACCAGGAGGTGCAGGATGTTATTTGAGCGAAGTAGTCTGCAAGGCGTGGCGTAAGGAGAAAGTCGAACTTTCTTTGCATTCGCGGTATGCTGAAGCGCGAAAATCCGCAGCTCTAGTGGTAAAAAAAGTCTAAAATGCAGCCTTGGAGAATTTTGTACATAAACAGTGTATGCTGCCAGTGAGTGGCAATACACTGCGCCAGATCGAGAAGTTCAAGTACCATGGGGTGATTTTCACTATTGCCGGGAGGTACAATGAGATTGATGCACAGATTGGTAAAGCAAACAGTTCTACGTGAGCTTCATCTGTGTACGTACGGTCACAGAATGGGAGCTTTCAACCACCGTGTAAAGCCTTTAGTTTTTAAATCGACCTTTGTTGTGATCCTCACCTATGGTTATGAGGCAAGTGACCTGGGGGTGCTATCTGCTCGACACTCATGAGGCGAAAAGTGAGTGACGGTCGTTTGTTTGGTAGTGTTGCAATGACCGAAGACAAAATAATAGTATGATAATATATAGTATAAAATCAATGATAGATAAATGCAAGGAACTTCATTTTTCAGTTGGATTTGTGTGACACTGGGATTCGTCGAGTGACTTTCCTTGTTCACAAGCGAAAAGAAGTTCCGAAGTATTTCACGTACCGGGCACGAGACGATGTAAGTCCAAGTGTTTTTGCAACATTTCAGACTGGCGCTGCCAATTTCTCACAAAATGTACGACCGGTGTCATGCAGCTCGTGTGCAGTGTGTACTGAGTCTTCACGTTGTTGAAAATAGCTCGCCGCATTTAGCTTGTGTTAATATCTCTGTTTGGCACGATGCTGCGATTTTCAAAATCATTAGCTTCGACGTCTCAGCGTACAAGGTAAGCTTATTTGTTTCTTGTGTTGCAGTTCGAGGAGGATCGAATATACCGGCACTTGGAACCGGCTCTGGCTTTCCAGCTCGAGTTGAACCGCATGCGTAACTTCCGCTTGAAAGCAGTGCAGACCAACAACCACCGTCTGCATTTGTACCTGGGATCGGCGAAAGTGGAAGAAGGAGCTGAGGTCATGGACCACCGCTTCTTCGTGCGAGCTATCATACGTCATTCCGATCTCGTAACTAAGGTACCTGCTTATGATCTTGGTTTGTGGTGTTCTGCGGTAAAAAGTTTGATAAATTCGCTGCAAGATCTATGGTCCGAAATCTCTCGCAACCCTGGACTTGCTCACCGAAACATGAGAACGGCGTGAGCTTGTTTGATGTTGGAGTTGGCGCTTTCGATTGAAGAACGGCATCGCATTATTGTCACGCTGTGATTGGCTGATCATCGCAGTCAGGAACTTATAGCTGGCTACGCTTTTCGCGAAATCGATTTTTTGCAACATCTCACAATGATATAATATTACGTGCTAGTTTCCTTGTGAAGCCTCATAGTTACGAGTAGTTGAGCTGTGATTGGTTGTGCTGCGCAGGAAGCGTCTTTTGAATTTTTGCACAACGAAGCAGAACGCCTCTTGCTTGAGGCGATGGATGAGCTTGAGGTCGCTTTCTCAGCTACCGAGAACAAAAAGATGGACTGCAACCATATTTTCATGAACTTTGTTCCGTAAGTCTTTGCACATCTCTTGTGTTACCAATGAATCGCCAAAGCGGTTTATTGGCAAAGAAAACTGCTGTCAATGAGAGCTGCTGAGATATGCGTACGAATGCAAGTACACCACACATTAGCTCCTCTTGCCAAGGATACAAAAAATCTTCGTGTCGTCTCGTGCGCGCAGTTTGAGCCTTTTAAATTCCCATATCTCACCAGAACGTTTTTATTCGAGCGTCCAGTTTTATGTAGGGATCATTCGTGTGTATGTTTCAGCAGACGGGTGGGTTTTTGTGTAAACACGCCCTAGTTGCACTTAATTTGTGCTGACTGCTGGGTCAAAAATGCCTTTTTGTAACGTTGTCCCTGCACTCCAAACCATAACATGCCTTTAACTTGTTGTTTGCTTCTCATGCACAGAAACGTGATGATCGACCCGGTCAAGCTCGAAGAGAACATCCGTAACATGGTGCTTCGATACGGAAGCCGACTGTTCAAACTGCACGTGTTGCAGGCCGAGATTAAAGTTAATGTGAGGTGGGTTTCCTACAGGAAACAAACTACATTATGCAACATTTTCTAATCATAGGATCGTCGTTCGGAATCCTTCTTGTGACGCTTACCCACTGCGACTAATTCATTTAAGGACCGTGTGAGCGACGGACGTATGGTCGTCGTCTGGTAGAATCGTTTGTTGCTGTAAAATGCATAACGTACAGTATACGTACAGGGTTGCCAGATGTTTGTCACCTAAACCTGCTAAATGGTGTCACGAAAAACTGCTAGATCCTGCTAAACAGCTTGTCACAAATTTTCAGCAAAAATTGCNAAAAATAGTGAAATTCTGCTAAAAAACTGCTATTTTCGAGGTGTTTATAATAAACTTGTAAAGCTATATATCAATTTTTAATCTTGCACTCACTATCAATGGACCAGACATTAGGCTTTCGACTTCCTGGCGTAACTGAACCACCTGGAAAAATCATGCGTCGTGGGATAAAAACGTATTCTGCCAATGTAGTCTTTCAAACCCAGTGCGCTCATTAAGCACAGAAACAAATTATTTTAGGCTTCACCAAGCCATCCAGTTGCTTTTTATTATGATGCAATTATCTTCTCGGAGCAGCTTCGCTGCGTTTTAATAGAAACTCCAATGGTAACAGCAATGGTTTGTTCATCATCCAAATGATTAAAGGCGGCTAGTTGCGCCTGGTGGTCTTTGTGTTGCCCGATATGAAGCGTCAGAAAGAAGGTAAAGAATTTTTTGGTGAAGAAAGTGTTAAAGTTTTCATCCCTAAAAATTGTTGGAACAAATATTTGGCCAGGAATTTGTTTCCTGCTAAACCTGCTAGCCAGACGGTTTTTTAAATTGTGCTAGAAAATCAGCTAACTGCTAGATTGAAAAATCTCCAGCTAACAGTGAGAAAAACCTGCTAGATCTAGCAGCAAAACAGCTAAAATGGCAACACTGTATACGTAGTGGAGTTAGCCGCGTAAATTCGTGTTTCTCGTCGAGCTGGCATAGATGCGTCGTTTTTTCAAGTGCCTTGTTTCACGTTACGCTGATCTTGTGATGGCAGGTTGAGGGAAGACGCTGATCCTCAACCGTTTCGCATATTCCTGACAAAGGAATCCGGTTACTACCTTGACATCAGCATTTACCGTGAAGTGACTAGCCCCACCACAGGCCAAGTGAGTACAGCAGCGATCCTTCCTGTAAGCGACAAGCAGTGCACGAGAGCTGAGAAAAAATAGCGTTTTTGCTGCAAAATAACATCTCGTCGCGAGGTTTGTAAAGGAAGGACGCTTTCCGCAATTTCAAGCGCATCGACAGCTTTACAGCGAAAGTCGTGACTGTGGTGAACATTTTTTTTGTTAATTTCTTGAGAGCGGTTTGGAGCTGCATGAAATTTTAAACCAGTTCGCTCGTTGCAAGTGAAAATAGTTGCGCATCTAGACACGCAGGGTTCCTACGGAGCCAGGAAAAGTCTGGAAAAAAGTTTGGTCATTTTCCGGCATGGAAAAGTCTGGAAAAATGTTTTTGGTCTGTTAGTATGGAAAAAGGCACTAATTTTCCAGACTTGATTATTTGACATGCATTCTTATAATATTTTATTCTGATACTTCTAATATAATTGACAACTTTACTTACATTATGTTAACTTTAAGTTAACGTAAAGGAAAAGTTAAGTCTGGCGATTTATATTTGAAATTGCGTAGAATCCGTGGACACGTGCTTTGTGTTTTGCAGACTGTGTTCCAAGCTTACGACTCCAACCGGCCCGGTCCGCTCAACGGCATGCTGATCAGCACGCCTTACGTCACCAAAGACCTGCTGCAGGCAAAGCGGTTCAAGGTCCATGACCTCAACACGACCTATGTGTACGACTTTCCGGAAATGACGAAACAAGCACTGAGCGTAATTTGGAAAGAGTTTGCTTCTAAGGGCGACTGGGGAGTCGCCATCCCGGACACTCTGGTGAGGAGACTGTATTGTCGATTGAACCTTTTACGTTGCTTTTATTTCCATGCAGCGAGCTATTATACTTGTAGCTGTGCGGACCTATATGCACCTTTCTGAATTGCAGGGTTGTACAAGGGTTTGGTTATGAAGACGTAACATTATTTTATCATTTTTCTAGTTTCTGTGCTAAGAATTGTTAAATAAATTATGCTGCGTATCTGAGCAATTGCCGTATTTGACAAGACGCGTTCTTTGAAGGTTTCTGTGGAAGAACTTGTGTTGAACAGCCAGGGCAATCTAGTGTGCATGAACAGGCCTCCCGGAGAAAATGAGGTACGTGTGCTTTTGCTGGAGCATTTCTATCACTTGGTGGGATGACGAATGTGCTGGTTCCTTGACTTGTTTGTTGCCCCTCAGATCGGAATGGTAGCGTGGCGGATGACCCTGCACACCCCAGAGTACCCGGATGGACGGCAGATCATCTGCATCTGCAACGACATCACCTGCAACATCGGATCGTTCGGTCCAGAAGAAGATCTTCTCTACCAGCGCGCGTCGGAGTTGGCGCGACGTGAAGTGAGTTGCAGTGGTTTGGAACAATTACGGGTGGAGTACTAGTTGTTGCCATTTTCTTGTCATAGGTTCTGGCCGAGGCTTCGGTCTCGCGTGCGTGCAAGATCGTGCTGTTGTTGTCGCCAAAGCGGTTTATTGGCAAAAAGGTTCGCAAAAAATCAGCCGACCAGCATTTTTTCACTTCCTCCGTCAGCTTTACGTTTCCCTGTATTCTTAACAAACGCAAATTCTCATTTAGGGTATTCCCCGAATCTACGTATCGTCAAACAGCGGCGCGAGAGTGGGATTGGCCGAAGAAGTGCGGCAGCTTTTCCGCGTTGCGTGGAACGACCCTGATGACGTACACAAAGGATTCAAGTACATATACTTGACTCCGCACGACTTCAAAAAGGTGTGTTGCGAAGTCATTTAACTTTCGTCGAAAAAGTTGGTACGTGATAAACAGCTGTCGCACCGAGAACAGCAACTCAATATTCCATGCATGAGTTCTTGGTTAAATTCTTTCCAGCAAACCGGGTTTGATTGCTTGTGCTGTGATGAGTCGCGCAGGGGTACCGATCGGTCGGAATGAGAGCCGGACGTTCGCTGCTGAACGCGGACGTTTACAAACGCGCTTCTGAGCACTTTCGACGTTGGAATTTGACTTGGTTGTCTTCCTCGTTTGATCAAAGTCCTTGGATGTTTTTTTTACTGCAAAAACCAGCCATTGCAGCTGAAATCGAGCGCCTCCAATTAGAAAAATGACGAGTTGACCGAAAAAAAAAACTTTTGTCACTTGCAGCTCAGCTCGTCGAACTCCGTTATCGCGGAGCACGTGGAAGATGAAGGCGAGTCGCGCTACAAAGTTGTCGGCATCATCGGCAAAGACGACGCCCTTGGCACGAAGTGTCTGCGCTGGAGCGGAACGATTGCCGGAGAGACGTCACTTGCTTACGATGAAGTAATTGATGTTGCAATGCCGCGACCGCTTTAAAAAAATCCCTGCTCGTGTGACGCTGTTATCAACCTTAGCATGTTGGTGGTTTTCAAACTACGACATTTTGGCATTGTAAGCTAGTGCTTGCTGTTTGGTACACCACATCTTCGGACTCGCCCCCTCAACTTCTACATTGAAGAGTGCTTTATGTCGTCAGGTTGTGACGATGTCTTTGGTGACGTGTCGCGCCGTCGGAATCGGCGCTTACTTGGTGAGGCTTGGTCAGCGAATCGTGCAGGTCGACAACTCCTACATCATACTCACTGGACACCAGGCTTTGAACAAGGTAGGCTAAAATTATCATCTTGCGTTTTAGTGAATAAACAAAACCCGTGAGCAGGATGGCGGCTCGTGCCACCAACTTCGACGACAAGGACAGCTGGAATTAATAGTTGGGCGCTCATTATTGGCGTGAAGATTTGAGTGCAGGTTGGCTAAGCATACAGCGCCGAATCCAGTGTTTATGCCAACGTTTTTTATCAAGGTGCTTGGGCGGGAAGTGTACAACTCAAACAATCAACTCGGCGGCATTCAAATCATGTTCAACAACGGCGTCACTCATCGCACAGTATCGTGGGACTACGAAGGCCTGCTCGTCCTCCTCAAATGGCTTTCCTACATTCCAGCCACTCGCACCTCCCCGCTGCCCATACTCAGCAATCCGCGCGACCCTGTCGATCGCGAGGTGCTGTTTCGCCCCACAAAAGCGAGTTACGACCCTCGTCACATGCTGGCCGGCACAACTCATCCAGGTAGGTGTGGATTTTTTGTGACGACATTTAAACAGAAGCAGCTTCTACTAGAAGAGAGACTTTCGAAAAGTTGACATAGTTGTCGAGTTGAGACCGAGTAGACGAAATAAAAAAGATAATCACCAAATTGTGGAAAGCTATTGTTTAAAAGACCGCTTTTATACAGTAACACGATCGCAAGAACACGCCAGGCAGCTCAGTATGTATTGTTCATCGCAGAAACGGAGGAATGGCTTCACGGTTTCTTCGACCATGATTCATTCGACGAAATTCTCCACGGTTGGGCGAACACTGTCGTGGTTGGTCGAGCGCGTTTGGGTGGTGTCCCGGTGGGTGTGGTTGCAGTGGAGACGCGGACGGTTGAAGTGGATGTTCCCGCTGATCCAGCTGACATGGAAAGTGACGAGAAAATGCTCCATCGAGCCGGCCAAGTAATCCTGGTTCTGTTATGCTGACTTTTTGCCGTTGTTCACACAACATAGACTTGCACTGTTGAAAGACTTCAGTGTTCTCTTGTATAATATAATAAGGAAGACATAAGCCAGTCGTCTAAGTATCGCAGGTTTCAGTTCGTCGTTCATGTTAATACGTTCTTTTCCAACTGTATTTCTTATCTTAGCGTGGCATTGTATGCCAGTCGTGATCTTGCTTTAGAACAGGGGTAGGGAACCTGCAGCCCGCGTAAACATGTGATATGGCCCGCATCAGAATTTTCGTTGCCCACGTTAGAGTACAACACCGCGTCAAAGTGAAGCTCTATGATAAGCATGTACTTAGACAGTAAGTCAGGAGAAGTCGCGCTTCCTCAATTTTAGATAAATGCAGAATTTTTTGGTAAAATTGATTTTGCGGCCGGCCACCGATAATGCAAAATTCATGCGGCTCGTGATAGAAAATAGGTTCTCCAGTCCTGCTTTAGAAGATCGAGCGGATACTTCAATATCCTCGAAACGTTTCTGTAGGTCTGGTATCCTGACTCTGCTTTCAAGACCGCCCAAGCGATACTCGACTTCGACCGTGAAGGTCTCCCTCTAATCATGTTCGCGAACTGGAGAGGCTTTTCAGGCGGCATGAAAGGTATGGAATGAGAATTTTCACGCCTTGAAAAGTTGGCTGTGGAAGCGTTTTATTGATGACAAGAGTCGTATACAGCAGCTGTTAACGACTCGTGTGGTGCCCTGGCCGAAAATTAACGCGTTCGGTCATTTTCGTTATGACTTGCCCGTGGCTGATGATTTTAAACCGGATGACATTTCCATGTGAAGCGTTCTGCTCAAGAAGCTTTTCTGCGATGACTATGCTCGCCAGCTGATTGCGACACTATGTTGAGTGAGTCCCTGTGAGAGGATTTGACTGCGAATGCTGAGTTTATTATGTGAAGAAAACACATAGCGATGTTGTTAACCGTCCGAACAATAGTTAATTTTCTACTGCCACAAAGACCAGCGCAGCGTTTATGCGGAACTAACGATGGTTTATTCCTACTCAGATATGTACGACGAGGTGCTCAAGTTCGGCTCGTATATTGTTGACTCGTTGCGCAAGTATCGCCAACCGGTGATCGTGTACATTCCCCCCCATGCGGAATTGCGCGGGGGAGCCTGGGTGGTGGTCGACCCCACAATCAACTCAACGTAAGTAAATGACCGGAGAATTGCACCATAACGCTGCAGCTGTCTACTTTTGTTCGCACGTTCTCATTGACTTGTGCCCTGCGCGAACACGTGTGTGTTTGTGTTTCCAATGCGAACTTAGCCGTTGCAGTATTTAATAAACAAGCGATTGCGTGTTATTCGCTCACAGGCACATGGAGCTGTATGCCGACGAAGACGCGCGTGGTGGCGTTCTCGAGCCCGAAGGAACGGTCGAAATAAAGTTTCGCCGAAAAGATTTGATTAAAACAATGAAGAGATGCGACGAGCAATACAACGCTCTGTGCGTCAAATTAGGTGAGGCACATTTTTTACGGTTCCTGTTCTGTCAGATGCTGCCCCGAAGGAGCGAGCTTTAAGAATGTTCTTCCTAATACCAAGTGTTGATGAATTTAGTTTTGTGATCTGCAGTGACTTCTCATATAGACGATGACGTATGTCGTTCCGACATCGTTTTTGGGAAATTCCATCGGCAAAGATGTTTCATTAGAAACGTTTTTCACTGATTGTGAAACATGCCGGAATTTCGCTACATTCTCACGAATGAATTTGCGATGATTTACCGCTTGCTTCGTATTTTTAATATTTTCCGAAACGACTTGCAGAAAACAAGCAACTGTCAATTTCCGACCGCAACGAAATCGAAAAGAAGTTGAAGGACAGGGAAGAATATTTGCAGCCCGTGTACCACCAGGTGGCGGTGAAGTTTGCGGATCTCCACGACACTCCTGGGGGCATGCTGGCCAAAGGCTGCGTTTCTGTAAGTTGATGAAAATAACAATTCGCGTTAGTGACCATAGTCCGCGATGTCGCATCGGAACGCGTTGCTGCTTTGAACCATCGCGTTGGCGAGTAATGCCCCTGAATCAAGTTGCAGCCGTCGTTTCTAAAATTCACATGCACATTCCTAAAATTCAAGTTTGGCGAAGTCGTTTTTCGGGTTCTTCACAAAATCGCTTTTCTTAAAGGGCGTGCTCCAGTGGAGAACCAGCCGCTCTTTCATATATTGGAGGCTTCGTCGTCTCCTCCTCCAGGACGACGTCAAGAAAAAATGCATCTCGATCAACCGCGAGCTGAGCAACGCTCAACTGGACGCCATGTTGCGGAGATGGTTCGTAGAGGACCTGGGAACTGTCAAGGTTGGAGACATTAAAACCCTCTGCAGCAATTCTAATCAGTTTTTTGGCTAAAAAATTGAATTGTTGTTTATGGTTGGTTCCGTACGTAGCGTAGTTCGGATCGCTTGCGCAGCAGTTGAATGTATAGTTTGAAGTTGAAATAAAATGCTACTTGTTGAAGAAGTCTAAACTTTTGCGAAGCTTTTCAAAAAGCCGGTAGTGGTGCGCTTTAGTTTTTTTTGTGCAAAGTAAGGAGATGAACTCTGGCTACTGATTCCAAAGAATTGACGAATCTATTCATATGTGTATATTTTCAGGCTCATCTCTGGGATGACAACAAGGCCGTCGTTGATTGGCTCACAGAGCAACTGGTATCGCCCAAAACGAACGGCGACCCCTCGATTTTGGAGGAAAACATCAAAATACTTAAAAGAGATTCCGTTTCTCACCAGGTGAGGTTTTCTGTCTTGTTCTGTTTTGTGTCCATATCAAGTGTGCTATGCCCAGGGCCGGTCTAGGCCGATGCAGCTACATTAGCTACATTGGGCCCCGCGCCATGGTGTTTGGGTAGATTATTCATTTTTGCCAGATGCACCTTGCGCTTGAGAGTTCAGTAGAAACGCCATATAAATTTCATTGTTAACAAAAAACGCTCTCGTCAGAACCAGCAAATTTCCTCTCGAACGTTAGCAAACGTGCTCAATTCTCGTGTTAGTGCTGTACTGTATATCTGCGCTCTACCACGACGGTAACACGGTTGACTGAACACGATGACGTCATAAAATCACTGCTCAGAGGGGCCCCGCGCCTAAGTCTTGCATTGGGCCCCGCATCGGCTAGGGCCGGCCCTGGCTATGCCTCTACGGTTCCAGAATAACTGCTATCTGGAAAACGGCTATTTTAAGGCAACGGCGAATCAGACAATCGTCCCTGCCGGCAATTGGAGGAAATGACAACAGGGGCAGGAATTCTTGTAATTACGGTGTAGTCGCTAATTTCCTTTGTGAAAATCTTTCACCTTAACCTCAAAGTAGGGCAACAGCCAGAGAATACGTACGCAAACTAAAACGTTGCAAAAAGTTACAACGACTGCCTTTCAGCTGTCGATTATGTAGAACGCGTAAACATCATAGACCGCAAGCATCACTGCTGGTGTTCATCACAAAACCTTGAACACGAGTATCACTCCCTGCAGTATCGTCTGAAGATCCCTGTTGCCATGTGCTACAGTGACGCATCGAAATTCCGTGGTTTTAACCGATCGCACTGGTTAACTTTTTGCACCAAGTCGACAGCGTTTTTGTCATACTGCGTTGTTAATGCTTTAATCAAATTTTTTTTTCACTTTCAAAATCGGCAGGGTCTTCAACATTGAAGACCCATGTGTTGAAGACGCATTTTTGTAAGAAACTGGTCAGTGTAACTTCAACAGTTTCTTACAAAAATGCCTCCTGCCATTTGTGCAGTAAACGTTGATTACCTTCGTAGTATGTTTTACACACTTGCAATTTCCTGCACAGAAAAGTTTGAAGTAGTTGTGGCGAGTGTCGTGTGCCGTGACGACCGAGCGCCGGCAACTAAGCATGCGACATTGAACTTGTAGTTTTTACCACTTCACTTGGAAATCGTTGCGTGCTTTTTTCTCCGCTGTAAACGAAGCTATTGTTTATTTTGAGCTATATTCGTAGCACCGTTCTGAATATAAATGTTTCCAAAAAAATGTCGTCAGTTTCTGAGTTGACGTTTCTGACTCCTCCCGTCCTTCTGCGCAGATTCGTGTCTTGTCACAAACCAGCCCTGACATCGCGATGCACACCGTGGTTCAGCTCGCGCAGCAAATGAACCCTGAGCAACGAAAAGAGGCAATCAAGATTTTGCAGGCGATGGAGAAGTAGCGCCGATTCGCGCGAAGTCTGGCGNCTCAGACCCGCTTCAGTAATTAATTTTAACTTTTGTGCAGAGAGACGATCGTCCGCCTGATTTATGTTTCCGCGCTCGGAGTTTTGATCGTAGATTTTTAAGCACGTTTTCTCAATTGTCCGTTCCCATATCGTATGGTAGAAGACTGCGTAATTGATTGTCAAGCTTGCTTTCGGACTTGCGGGTTAGTACCTGCCTCAGTAAGCGCTGCTTGTTCTGCGTCGCGAGTTCTTTTTTAATTTTTCTTTTGTACGCGTCTCATTTGAAGTCCCGGCTGAGCTGCCAGTCGGTAGTTACATAGTTAGTGCCATGATTTTGTTCTGCGGCCGGTTCGAGCATCGCGGGCTGTTGCCCTGCGCCGTCCCATCCTCGAAATCATATCTGTGGTGGTCGCACCGCGCACTCCGCCTATCTTGTGTTTTCTATGCAATCGGTGAAGAAGCCTCGGCCCTTGTACGCACCCCACGAATGTTCGCTTCTTATGCAAAGCTACGGCGGCTCCTTCTGGTACCCCCCACCCCAATTAGCTGCGTGCAACTCGATACAATTGACGCAGTTCGTTTGTTTGTTTTTTCGAATTCGCTTTAATCTTTGCATCGCTTTGCTGTGAACTTTCCGCGGCGAGAACGACGATTCCTCCGGAGCATGACGTATTGCACGCAAACTCAAAATCGAAGCCCATAATTCGAAAAGTAATTTTCGCGGCGCCGGGGATTGCGGCGAATGAGCGTTGCACCATCGAGTCACGTGACGCGGGCGTTCTCCATCGGCTCGTCTCGATCACTGTGAAGAACACATAAAATTTCAAAAATATATTGGCGATTATCCTCCGTCCTTGCTTTTTTTGTGGACGTTTGTTGATAAATCCCAAATTACCTGCCTTGCCCCCGTCGTTCTGTTTTCCTGTTTTTCTCCGAACGGCCTTTGCTGACCTGAAATCGTTTACACTGATTTTTTACTGTCTAAAAAAAAGGTTATCTATGAAATAAAGCAAGAATGTGTGTCGTGCAATTTATTATGCGCAAGGAGTTGACTGCACTTTTCAGAGCTCCAATTTATATACAGTAGAATTTGCCTAGAGCCCTACAACGACCCTTTTCGTCGGTCCCGGCAGAATTACCGTCTTCGGCGTGCATTCGAGCTCGCCTGAAACGGCGCGTCATGTCAGTCCCCACGAAATATGTTCTTCGCTTACAACGACAGTTGCAAGTTTCGAACAAAAGAAGCAGTATCCCGTTGTGGAAAACGTATGACATCGTAGTTTCGTTCAATAGCGTTATCACAAGAACGACGTTGGCTACAACATTGAATAATTTATCGCTTTTCTTACCGAAGTATACGCGAAAACACCATACAGTAACCGGAATTCCCAATCAAAGAACACTTTTAACCCTTGCCAGGCCTGGGCATTGAACTGTAATGCCATTTTATGAACGGTTCATTGTAGTTCGGCTATAATGACAGTTCGCGTTTAACGACGCTTTTTCTCCGGTTCCATGAGTGGACGTTTTAGGGCAATTCTATCCATATCTTGTGAAAACAGTTTTCAGACGCTATTTAAATACAGTTTAGCCCTGACACAGAAATAAACCTGCTTTTTCCTGCATAGAAAGGTCACGTTGCACCAGCAAACAATAGCCATGTCCTTGACTCGAGACAGACTGCGATCACTAGTGTTGCATCAGCGTTTCTTAAACTTCTTCATCTCGCGGACGGACCCGTAAGCATAGGCGTATCCGGGGGGCATGCCCCCCGAATTTTCTACTATATCTTGTTAAATGCTTCGAGAGGCGGTGTCCTGAACCAAATAGTGTTGCTCGCTTAAAGTCAAATTTGGGCTGGTTACAATATTGCCCGTAAATCAAATAGTTATATTTTGCGGACCCCTGAATACTGTAAACCACGAATAAGACAACAGACGGGCTACACATGAACAAAATGCGCAGGTCTTTTTTATTCATGTTAATATATGTAGTTTTTTTCCAAACGGACTCATTCGAATTTCAGTGAGATTCGTGTTCTTGACAACATTCTCCTACAAGCTTTGATATTTTGATATTCTAGACTTGATTTGGAACAAAACTAGTCGAATGTCTTGTCTCGCATCCATTCTGTTTCNATATTTTGATTTTTTGTTTTCACCAAACNTGACAAACCAGCCTTACACTGATGCGCAGTACTGAAAGTAAGGACTTCTTTCAACGCCATCATAGCCACAGTAAGGTAAGTTTGCANCTGAGAAGCCCAGGAACACGACAGTTNAAGTGGAGAGAATTTCATCTTGGCTCCATTGTCGCCACGCAAATCTATGTGTTCTTTAAAACAGCTTCCTTTAGGTCAGCTAAAAACGGATTTCTCATCCATCAACCTCTTTTTTCTCACACTACCTGTCCTTTCCTGTTACTGAAAACGTGTGCGTGTGCTCAGTGGCGTACGAGGTGGAGGGGCGGCCGCTCCCCCCCGGCTTGAAAAATTCAGGGCAAGCTCAAGTTTCTCAAAAATCCTGAAAGATAAAAAATATTTCAATACAGTGACAAATTCCAGGGCAAATTCTGTTTTTCAGGGCAAGCGCAGGTTGTTCAAAAATCCTGGTTGTGAAGCTATATTCAATACAGTGAAAATTTTCAGGGCAAACTCTGTTTTTCAGGGCAAGCGCAGGTTGTTAAATTCTGAATGATAAAAAATACATATTCACACTGTGAATT
>JGI24158J21664_10000326_pt1 | contig 40613 bp, 24 predicted proteins | sample Ectturendosymbi3_FD_21664 | JGI IMG/M metagenome (IMG submission 21664) | reverse complement strand
TTTTTTTTCAAGTGCATTCTACTAGACTGGCTGATCCGTTTGAGCCCTTGAACAGCTCTCTAGCACAATCGGTGGAGGAGCTAGGGCGTTGGCAAGGCAACCGAAAACTGCTGTTTTTTAGGCCGAAATCGAAGTACAAATATATCGTAGGCCGGCTCTCAACGTGATAAGGATCTTTATCTGAGAAATGTTGCACCTCGCAATTTGTTTATTGAATTTATACACAAGGTGTGAAGCGCGACCCGACTCCCCATTGAGAGAACACAGAAAAGTTTATTAAAGATTTGGAAGTGTTTGATTAAATGGAGAAGTCCAGATTGAGGAAAGGAATTAATTGTTGTATTCAACCGTAACGTCATAAACTTGTACTTTACTGCAATAAGAGCACCATGTATGTATACGAGTTACTATGATAAAGTATAGAAGCTTCTATGATAGTTTTCACCTGTTTGCCTAATTCGTCACTTTTTTCTAAACCCCTTGTGGTGACGAATTAGGCAAATTCTACTGTACTTTCGTTTCGTAACTGCAGATGCGCGTAGGCTACAAATTTATCTTATTCAGTAGGGTTGAGCAGTTGTTCTGTGAAGCACCATAAGTTTTTTGAAACTAAAGTTTTTGCAACCAAAATTTACAAGAATTATTTTTTAATTGTTTTGAATTTTGTTCTGAAAATTTTAATCCAGTACATCAAGAACTTTGCGAGTTAATATTTGTTGAATCGAGCAACCGGACTCTGTTCCCGAGGAATAGAAGAATTGTTTGTGTGTGTTGCTGGCAACGCGCTAATTTGGGTTCAGTAGTTGTTAGTAGGGCGCAATTACTTTTAACATGCTTGGTTTTTTGCAACCAAATTTAGATGAATGTTCTTCGCGTGAGAATGCCTCTTAACTAAAAATTTGAGGTGAATCGGGCAAGTACTTTTTGAGTTGTTCAATTTTGTGTATGGCTGTTGGATGAAAACAAGCTAAAAACTACAGAGCATTGAGAGACTTCTGGACACAAAACTGAATATATCCTATGGATAATAAATGTTAATAATCTCTAACGCATGTGTTACAGCAAGATTGTACGTAACTCGCACAGCAGTGTTGAGCAATTCCAACTCTCTAGTTGCGTAATCACGGCATGCCTGCGGGTCCTGCACAGTGTATGCCAGTGGTGCTCAAGCTTTTCGCTGAAGAGAGCCAAATCCAGATTTATGATTTTGCGAGAGAGTGGCACCAAAAAAATTTTAGCACAAGTCAATTCACACGTTTTGTTTTATTGCTGAATGAAGAGGTTTTATTGCTGAACGAACATATGAGAGGTTTTATGGCATAGGCGTAGCCACGGGGGGCCTATGGGGCCATTCTCCCCCCTAACTTTAGAACATATAGTTGTTTTGTGCTTTGAAAGGCAGTATCCCAAACAAAATAGTGCTAACAGTTTGGCCCCTCAATTTTTAGGATGTAGTCCTCTGACTACATCTGCCATCATAGCAGAAATATCAAAATTAACAGCTTTCCGTCGCCATTACGAGGCTACGACAAGCGATCAGGTTCACCAAAAAAACAGACCTTGTCTCAAAAAAAGCCAAAATAATTGAGATAGCAGTCCTATGATATGTAGGTTTCACATATAACATACATAACCAAATGAAAATATATATTAAAACTCGTGAGAAACATCGATAAAAAGCAATTCTAATTCTTAGAAGCATTTTCTTTCCCCGTAAATATACTGTGTCATACAGTTGTTTCTTATTAAATATATCAAATTTTTAGCACAGCAGTAAAATCTTTGCAATATTCTTTGCACCCTGCATGGTCATAGACTCCTGTCAGGAGAGATTTGTAATGAATTTGCAGCTGAGACAATGTTTTGCCAAAGTCAAGCTTTTCTAACTGTAAAAAAATATAAAAGATAAGCCAGATTTTGACTCATGTTTTTGATTTTCAAAAAAAAAACAAGTGCATCAAAAAAATCCTGAATTTCAAATTTGGCTTGAAAAATGCCAAATTGGCAACCCTCCACACGACGAGCTACTGCATGAGACCTCCATTGTTAGGTAGAGGTAACTGTTGCGTCACAAGGCTAGGTATCGGACCACTGTGACTGAGCAAGGAAATTCATCAGACCGTTTTGTGGTTTTCTTGCGATTCTTGGCATATTATTTGATTTTGCTTGACTTGCAGCTGATTAACTTCCCGCAAGTATGTGCAGTTTCCTGGGAAGCTCCTTCGTGGTTTCCATACTTCCTGCAGACCTGGTGTTAAGAAAAGCACTACTAATCATGTGCACCTCCAATGTCATCCAAATGAAGACCTGGAATAACCGAGGTTTACTGACATTGTTTGTATTTTGCTTTTTTTCAGGCATTATTTCACATTCAACCCTCACATTAAATGGATTGGAGTACCATTCAACTGCTACATATAGCTGCGATCTTGGTTACAAAATAAAGCACCTTGGATTGAAAGAATTCAAACAGTCATTAACTTTGGTTTGCACATATTTGGGTTATTGGGAGCCTTCTTCATCTGCCATTTCATGTGTTTCTGTCCAGTGCAATGATCCTGGGAATATACAAGGGGCTATAAGGTCTGCCGACATCAGAAATGGTCCACCATATGTTTATGGAGATCAAGTTGAATATCAGTGTGGTCCTGGAAACTATTTCGTTCTTTTAGATGCTGTTGGTCAGAGGTAATTGGTGATCTTATGCAATAATTTCATTTGGTTATAGATATGATTTTTGTAGTTTCCTTTGCGAAAATTGAATAATGAAAATCAGTGCTGTGGTTGCATGTTGTATTCTGAAGGCCAATCTACACTGAGGATGAGCCAAAAGTTGCCAGGCACAATCCTTTGTTTCTTTTATTGCATACAGGAGTTACTGCGCCGAGCCATGCATGGCCTAGTGCAATCAATAAAACATAAACAGAAAAACAGGATTGTGCCTGACAACTACTGGCATGTCCTCAGTGTAGATTGGCCTAAGAAAAACAGGTGCTGCAAATTTTGCTAGATGAACCATATCAATGTTTATTTGCTGATGCCCATTCTTTTGATGTCTTATTTTTCAAGATGAAGACTTTATTTCATTGTTGATCTTACAAAGGTGGATGGGACTGGGCTGGGAAATATGAGGCATGCACTTAAGTTTCGAATTAATGTCTGTAATGCCCCATCAAAAAAAGTGATTTACGGCATCTGTAATTCAGATATAGTGATTACTGCATGCTTGCTCATGTAGTGCAGTGCTCTTCAGCCTGTTTGTCATCGTGGAACCTCTGATATACTTTCGCGTTTGTCATGGAACACCCATTAAAAAAAATTTAAAAACCTGAGTTAGGCTACCTGCAAGAAACTCAAATATTTCTTTATTAGATACTTCAACAAGTAAATAGTTATTGCAGAAGTTAAAAAGCAAGAAATTTAATGACTCAGTTGTTCTTGCATTTCTGGAATGTATCATGTGCAGTTAAGAATTGGGCAGAAATGACCCGTATCTCAAATACGTGATTTGGATCAGGTGCCTCTTTTGCATTCGAACTACATTGCTCATTACAGTCCATACCTCCAGTTGGTATTATTTCGCTTCAAATAAGAATTTGTGCTATTGTATTTAATCTGGATTGACTAAATAGTAATAGGTTTGGTTTCACACTGTTGTTACTTCATGCCCACAAAGGCTGAACAGCAGTTCTAGTCCGTTGTCTACTCCAAACTACTGCGATGTGCAGTGCTGTAAACTGTGCATGGGCAACATCGTATAACTATAATGCAACAATAACGTTCTTCTTAATTGCACAGTGAACAAGTGACACAAAAACTCTGAATGTTTCTTGTGCCACTATCTGCAATCAACCTCCTGTACAAGTAACTGGTCTGCTTGGAGTCTGGATGCAGCGCGGTGATCTGAAAATTACATAATGACACATCAACACACCGAAGCAAGAAATCAATTCCCCTAAAAAATGAGGAACCCTCACGGAACCCTTAAAACTCAGGGAACCCCACTGCATGTTTTGCGGAACCCCTGTTGAAGAGCACTGATGTAGTAGACACAATACAAGGCCTCTCATGCAAAAATCAATTGCAGCAATGCCATCCAACTGTGAAACGTGGGCAGGTGCTAACATTCACTGTGCAAAAGCAAGCAATACCATTCTGCATTGGTCATTGCACACATCAACAATGAACATCTTCTGTGTTATGGCCATAGCAGGAGGAAGCTTGGTGGTGGATTGAAATTAATTTTTTGCAGTGTTGATGTAACAATGTCTGTCCAGGCAGGGGTGGGATACGCGTTAAGCACACAAATGAAATGTTGTATGTTATTAGGTGGATGTGAAGGCTGAAGATCACAAGACTAAAGAAACTGTTCATGTTATTTACATATTGAATAAAAGTATCCAGAGCTCGCCAAGTCAGCCACCTCTGGTTCAAGAGTCTTTGCAAAAATATACATTGTTGGTAAAATGGCCATTATGTTTTTTTGGTCATAACTTTTGAACCAGAAATGCTAGAAACTCGATCAAAGGCTCAAAACAAAAGACTTGGATTTTAGCCTAGTTTCCAATAACATCATGAGCAAAATACTTCCATCTAGCGGTTGTGTCCAGGGTCAGGTGACCTGAGCCAAAATGGCCAATAACCCACCCCACTTCTGACGTCACCCACAAAAAACTCAAAACCAATTAATTTTTTTCATTGTAAATCTGAAGACTCGAGTCTTTTGAGGGTTTAAACAGCTCTCCAGCACAATCGACTAACAAGTTACGGAGTTGCAAAGACATGGCCAATATGGGCAAATTATACCTTTTAGCATGACTCGGCCAGCTCCAAAGGTGTTAAAAATTTCAGGTGAGATTTTATGCTGAGAAGAGTAAGCGATTGTGACTAAGGTTCATGTCACTACATCATCCAAAGTTAATATTTATAAAGTGACCTGTATAAACCTGATGTACTTAGGTCATCAGTCAAACAATTATATTCTGCAAAGCTACAATCTAGTTCAGTGAAGTATTTTTAAGAAAAGTATTTGTAAGAAAGTTTTGTTTCAAAATTATTTCTATTAAAATTGCTCTATTTTTCCACAGTCGTTTTATAAGAAATTAATGTTGAAGAAAAAATACTTGTATTTTTTTCAAATTCTATAATTTTATTATGTCGTCATCAACCACAAGTAACCAAACAAATTCAGGGATGCATCCAGGGGGTCTGTTCGGATGTTGTGACAGACCCCTTAGTACTGTAGGTATGCACCATTCATGCCGATCTAATGTCAAATGCTGCCACCAGTGTTCCTTTTAGGGGTGCAATTGTGCAGTACCACTAGACCAGGGATCTCCAAGCTTTTTCATCCGAGGACTGCATAAGCTATTACACAAAAGTCCAAGGGACGGACATCTTACAGTAAGTAATGTTTTTTTCAAGATATGTTACAATCTACCAAACCAGCAAAGTCTTTCGTAAATATACTATTTTTTCATTACTGATAAAATATCTTCACAGGCCAGATAAAATGGTTTCACGGGCTGGATTTGGTCCTTAGGCCGTAGTTTGGAGACCCCTGCACTAGTCCATTTGACAGTGTAATCTCATTCTAACCCAATTGCAACATTCCAAATTTGATCTCATATATAAGCCCTTTGTAACACTTGAAACATTTCATTGGTTGTATGACACTTGAAACATTTCATTGGTTGTACAATTGCATGCTCAATAAAAAAACATGTGCTCTATGTAAAATTTTCTTAGAGGGAAGACTAGCTGCCACTGGGGTTCTCTAATGCCGGTGGGTTTCAAACAAGCTGAAGTTACATCGCATTATTACGAAGCAACCGCATCCATAGGAATGTTAAGAAACAATACAAATTGATATTGCATCAAATGCACATGTTTCAGAACATCCTACTCTGCCAGCTCCAATGCAAGCAACATTGTTAGAAGCATGTACACCTCCAGACACAAGGAGAACTGTTTTGAAATATGTAACTTCATAGCAAGAGGACCCAGTATCCAATCCCAATTATTTGTTTTTGCAATTAGGGCCTCATACCTATCTGCTGTTAACACCTCTTAAGTTATGATTGGATAAATAAGGTTTAGGCCTACTTCAATGTCATGCCAAGTAATGCAGGGTCCTCTCTGCAGAGCCTGCGTTATTTTAAGCTAGCTTCAGTTATTGTTGTCGCAGTTATCTGAACAAAATACCATTCAAGCATTGTATTTCAAAAAGACTCCAATGTTATGAACAGTTGGTGACTATGTTTGCTGTGCAAGAAGTCTTCTAATTTCTCATAATTCACATCTACACCACGATGAAAACTCACTAGAGCAATTATGCTCAAACCTTCTTCTCTGCAGTGGTTTCGCAAGTATATTCTTAATGATCTGAATCTTGATAGAAAGCACTTGAGAGGTGCAGTTATGCAGCTGATCGTCAGCATAAATTTCATTTGTGTGTGTACGTTTGGATAAAGAGTTCTCGTTGCAGTACGGCTGACATTTCATGATTTTGCGACGTATCCTTTCAGCAAACCATTTGCAGGAACAAAAAGCGATTGTGATGTAATAAACACGCTTTGACAAAAACATGTGATCACCTGGAAATATTTTGTTGTGTGCTACGACAATGCTACCAGTACATGAAGCTCCACCAATGTATCGGCATGGCGATGTATAAGTGGGAACATTTGCTCATAAAAGCCTCTACGCCATTTTTCAGTGCATAGTGTTCAGAAGCCCATGTTGGTACTTTGTCTGTGATTGATTATCACAATTTTTTTGTCCTGTTCTGTGTGGTGGCACCTCCAACTATAGTGCATCAAGTGGTGCATAATATTCAGGCAACTGTGCAATTGTTCCAACAAACTGCACAATGACCTAACATTTGCTCACAGGTTATTGCAGTTGACTGTCTGGGAACAGATCAGGGTATGTGCTGTCACTGTGGTGTTTGACTGTGCTATTGACCTAGGTTTGTGCAGAATTTGATGCTGTACAGTTCTTCATTGCAGTAAAGTATTGGTTTCATCACTGTTGGAATTAGTCCCGCATTGTGTAATGTCATCTTTGTAATTGCTCTTTGCTTTCATGCTTGCGTCATTTGTATATTTTATTGCTCATTTGTAATATGTTCCTAACCAGGCAATCGGCTCTTACATTTGAACTTGTGTAATTTTTCCTCTCGTTTTTGTGGCCTACATATCGGCCCAAATAAGTCTTGTCGGTCAAGCTCTATCACAGTTACGGTACTTTACTGTAAATAGGTAATTGTGCTAGGCTACTAGTCAAGTTTCATTGGATCGTAGGAAACCTGTAGAAAATCTGATTTTATTCTGGTCTGGTCCTTCCATAACAGACCCCCTTTTGTCAGGCTAGATGCGCCACTGACATAATGGGATTATTTAATGCAATTCATGACATCAACGAGCAAACAAACAAGTGTGTTTACAAAGTGATGCAGCAAGCAACTATGTTTGCAACCCTGCCACTGTAACAGGACAGAAGCCTCAAAAGGAAAAAACATTACAAATGTGAGAAATACAAAGTGAATTCATAAATTTCAAGTCAAACTGCACCAACATTATAGAAAACATGGACATCATTTCATGTTACCACATAGCAACATCATCAACTATATTCAAAAAACGCTTAAACCAAAAATTGCTCCTAGTGTACCACTTGGAAGTAATAATCAGAGCACCAACCTACTGCCTAAAATAACAAAAGGCAATGAAATACATCAATTTTCTTGAAAAAATGTACGCCAGCACCAAAGATGTTGCTATTTGTAATATTATATGACGTTGAAATACATTGCGTTATACTTTCTATTGTTGCTGTTACCAAGCGTTGTTGTGCTGAACGTTTGAAATTGTCTATTTAGTTATTTCTAGGTGCCTCTTTTGGCATGATCTGCATATTTAATTTTCTCTGTTTTTGTAGTATTCTTCCTGGACAAATGGTATGGATAACAACTTGCTTGCATGATGGTAGCTGGGAGTTGTTACCTGGAGATCACTTCGTGTCTTGCCAGCCTATTGAATGTTTTGCTCCACCTTTTATTCCCATGGCTTTGATCGAGACAACTTATTCTGAGAGTGTAGGTATGTCTGCAAAATGCATTGGCAGTTCATGCTGAAACAGTTAGGTCTTGCATTTATGTTGTTTTAACTTCACAAATAATCACTAGCTTTGTGTGTCTTTAAATTATTACAATACAGAAAAGGCAATTGAAACACAGACTTGTAATTAACATACTGCATTTATTCAAGTATAACGCGCACCCTTAATTTTTTGATTGAAAATTGGTATAATCTTTTTTTTCACTTTTTCTCAGCTCAGACCAAGGGGTATCCAAATAAAAATGTTACCAGTGAAAACACTGAATTGAAACAGGCAATGCTCAAACTGAACACAACATTTGTGTTGCAACGTCGATTTTGTCATTTATGTTGCAACATTTTGTATTATTGGATGATAGAGCCTAAGTAACGTTGAAACTGCAAACAGGGAAGTCTGTCCACAGCGCATTGTATCCACAGATAATCACGCGGTAAAAGGTTAACACGCCAGTTTCAGGAAGTGCTGACACATTTGATGGAAGCTCTGGTATGTGAAAAGAACTAGGGCCGCATTCTATATCCAGGTCATGCATCGTGCAACGACTCATCAAATTCCAGAAAAGCGCAGCCACTTGCCGAAGCTACCCAACGTCGTGCAACACAGATACAGCAGAAGTGAAAATTAGGTGTGCTGCCATTTTGTAACCAAGGCATAAAGTTCTTTTTTTTGACCAAATTTTTTATTGCGCAGTGCGACCGGATATTTGCACTCCTGCGCTATGCTGAAACAAGCTATTTGAAATATACCGTACTTGCGCATTCTCTTGCATATGACTTGTTTATTATGTGCACCTGAACTCGTGTGCCCTCTGGTGTAAAGGCATAAAAATCTAAGACCTCGTTTATAATGCGCACCAAACTTTGCATTGGTGTTTTTGGTATACAATTTTGTGTGTTATACTCGAATAAATATGGTAATTTTCTATGTTGTGATTTAGTTTTGTTTTTACAGATTTATGACATCAGTTCAAAATCGTATCAGACATAGTGTCCTATTGTGTTTGCCAACCATCTCCAACAATTTAAATCATAAATTTTTTGTATGCTTTTGATTGGTTCATGTGATGAAAACAGTTGCTGCTGGTGTACAAATATATCATACCTAAAACTCCCACATTAGCTTCTATTTTTGTGCCACTTAGCAACTCCATAGCTCATCTGTCAATTGTACAATAGACCTGTTCAAAAAGTCTCAGCAAGTCCTCAACTCGGCAATGAAAAAAATGTTGGTTTTGGGTTTCATTTTTTTCGTGAGTTACATCGCAAGTGAGACATGTTTTTGGCCATTTTGGCTCATGTTACCTGGACTAGGACCCAACCACATGAAGGATGTACTTTGCTCATGTTTTTATTGGAAACTAGGCTAGAATCAATCTTTGGACTCCCTGATTGACTTTCTAGCATTTCTAGTCCAGAAACTATGATCTAAAAGAAGAAATTGGTTATCTTAGTAAGGGATTAATTAATTTGTTGTTTTTAGACCATAACTTCTGAACCCTAGAAAGTCAATTTTAGTTTTAAACTAAATTGTGTAATTCAGGTGTTTTAGTTCGTCTTGACACTGTATATTTCATGCATTACATTAGAAGACCAAGCAGACAAACATCCTCTACCAATAAAAAAATGAAATTGTCTATGACCCACATAAATCAGTTAATCTTTTCCTTCAGAAAAGAGATGAGATACACCAGCGATTCTTCTCCAACTAATAATGGAATATTTTGAACACTAATTTTTTAATGTTGATGTTTGACATAAGGTCCATATCACAGTAGATAGAAAAACACAAGGATATAAAATGCTTACAATGCATCACATGGTAGGTTTCATTTCCTACACACACTCAATACTGAAATTGAAAGAACATTGAAGTAAACCACCAGTAACTGCTGCATTTGCTCTTCATGCAGAAGCATTACATAGAGTGAGAAAATATGAGATTTGCAAAAAGCATTGGACATGAATGCACACATTTCTGATCAATGCATCAAATATCCTGAGATAGTAGTTCACTCGATATGGGTGAATAATAATCACTCACATCCCCGGAAATGTAATCCCAACTTCAATAGGCAAAGTTGTAGGCAAAACAAATGTATTTAATGCTGGACTGTGTTACACTTGCACCATTATCTCCAGGCATACATTAGCCTGCAGTGCAGATATAATCTGTAGTTTTTGTTTTAAATGCGATACAGCACTGAACAAAGGTGCTTCTGAGCTTACTTGCACTGCACAAAAATTAAGTTAAGTCACTTGCCTCTGCATTTCATCACCATATTTCAGTGAGGCATGAAGTCATGCACCTAGATATGTGTCTTGAAACTTGCATCATTCAGGAAAACAACTATTGTGGCAGGTAATTGAAATTTAATGGTGGACAATAAAACATTGACTATCTTGTCACAGTTTATGATAATTTCATGTTCAGCAGTTCCATGTTGTATAGGACTTTGCTTTTAAAAATCTGATAGTTTCTGCATCATATTTGCAACACATTATACATGATTGTCAGATTATTCATGTCATTGTATTTGCAAGGAACAAACTGCCTAGCATGCGACATACTGCTACACATAAATTTTACTAGTTCATGTAGCTTCATACCAAATAAATTTTATTATGCAGTTCATCATAAAGACTGCTTGTACTTGTATACTTATTCATTAAACAGATGTGGTTTCCTCTATGCAGTGCTGTATGATGTGGTGTGTTGTTTGAACCATTATTTTGTCGCAAAAAAACAATACACTGCTGCAGTATAACCATAAAAATTATTTGCAAGATGTTTGGCTTCGTGCCAGTGTGGTTGTCCGTGGTGGCAACAAACATTGAAATGAAATATAAAATACTGTGTTCAAAATCTTTCAAGATAGTTGTTGTGAGTGAAATAAGTCTGCAGTTTCCAGCTTCACTTAGCATCACCATTGTTGCATAGGCTGAATAATCATTTTCATGCATTATTTTTGCATGCAAACATTTTAGCTTTACCATCAGCATGGTTTGAGAAGAGCTTGTGAAATTGGGATTCAGGTGTGTCAGTGTTGCACATAAGATGAGAAACATTTTAAAATTGATATGGTTGTTTAGATTTTTGATTTTGCAAAAATATTTCAGCTTTTATCCTAACACCTTGGCTGCCAGCATTCAAATATATTGTGGCTGGAAATCATACTCAAATCAAGCATGTTTCGGTTGTCTTACTAACCACATAACCCCTCAGCCGATTGCACTAGAGCTGTTCAAACCCTCAAAAAACTTGGCAAGTCTCCAACTCTGCAATGGAGAAAAAGTTTTTGTTTTGACTTTGGCTTTCGGGTTCCTTGTGAGTGATGTCATAAATGAGGTACACTAGGTTTTTGGCCATTTTGGCTCAAGTTACCTGACTAAGGGCCCAACTGCTAGACAAGTATTTTCTCCAGTTTTCATTGGAAACTAGGCTAGAGTCTGAGTCTTTTAAGACCTTGATTGACTTTCTAGCGTTTCTGATTCAAAAGTTATGGCCTGAAAACCACAAAATTACTAATTGTCTGTTTGGTGGATTTGAACCCAAGACCCCAGTAAGTTATACAAAGTATCAAAAGACTCGGATTTTAGCCTAGTTTCGAACAAAAACTTGAGCGAAATACTACCATCTAACAATTTGGGCCCAGGGCCAGTTGAAATGGGCCAAGGTGGCCTAAAAGTCCTCCACTTATAACGTCACTCACAAAAAATCTGAACCACCAAAATCATTTTTTCATTGCAGACTCTAAGACTTGCCAAATATTTTGATAGTTTGAAAAGGTCTCCAGCGCTTTCAGTGCCATCGATGTTGCCATGCAAAGACATGTGCAAACTGCTGGTTTTTAGGTTAAACCATACTGGGTTCGCAGTTCCTTGTGCAAGTGTGCAGTTTCCCTTGGCTCTAAATAGATTTCTTGACTGTACTACTGAACAGAACAGTATTTTTGCACATGTGCAGAGTAGCAGCTAGTGAAAGAAAATGTTTTCTTTGATATTTTGCATTTTTTCTATTTTTGGGTTCAAACGATCGTCTTAAAATTATTTGTACTCAATGTTATGTGCTGTATCACTTTCATTTCAAAAATATGATATAATAAACAAAAAAACAACACCAAATTCACGGATGCTGCACAAAAGCTAGATAGAATCTGATCAAAAATCTTTTGCAAGAAAAATCGTTTTGACTAATGATTATGATTCCCTATAATTTTTTTAAGTAATAATTTTGTCTCTATTTTAAGTTGCTTTTGCAAAAAATTTGTCTTTGTTAGATTTAGTACTTGTTCTGATTTCAGTTCATGTACTATAAATGTGTTTGCTTTACTTTCAGCTTCAAGTTTCCCTGTTAATACCATTTACAACATAACCTGTCCCACTGGTTACGTTTTATCATCTTCTGGAGATAAAGAAGGCAGCTTTGAATGCGGATCTTCTGGTAAACTATTCAATGTTTTGCAGAAATTTATTACCATGAGACATCCTATGTCTTGCGTTTATCTTAATTCAGATTGTTATATTTTTTATGATTATATGCAATTTTTTTGTTTGCCAATTTCATATGTATCGTGAATATCAGGGTACTGTATTTTATTCTCATTGTGAGCACTGTATGCAGTATTGTAAAAAGAAAAGTTACTGTATTTTTCCATAATGTATTGCACAGTAGCTGATGTGGTGGACACTGTTCACTCTTGTCCCTTTTCCGCACAAAAGAACTGGTTGCTTTTTATTGTTTTCCTTCATTTTCCGTTGCTTGACTCTACACATCAACTTCTGCATTTTATGGATTTCTCATGTGCAAGCCATGGTGCTGCTACACGTCTAACTGCTCTAATAAACAATGTGCCTGCTCTAATAAATCAAGATTTTGTAAGAGGAAAAAGATGGGATCATTTTCTTTTCAGCCGAAACTGCTCGAAGAAGCAGTTTGCTCTATAAACCGATGCTCTACTAAGCAGTTTCCACTGTAATTGACGGATGGGGAATCTTTAAGCTTTGTCAGCAAACTTACACTTTTCTTTGCATTGCCACTTATCATAATTTACAGGCCATGAGGTGCACCAGATTATAAAGCGCACTTTTCATTTTTTAATGCTAGCTGTTCTTTTTCACACATAAGGCGCACCCAATTATAGGATGCAAAATGGTGGACCACATAAATTGGACTTTAATCTGTCACATATGCATAATCCACTAGTCCAGTGGTTCCCAAAATATGGTACTTGAAGGCCTTCAAGGTGGCACGTGAGACCCTTCTGTTCTTTTACACAAAAAGAATACATTCGTTTTCACTGATCGAGTCCTGTAATAAATTCCTGCATTTGTGTCAAGTCTGGTTTGCCAAACTTTTGATCGAGTGATGTTGGGTAGATTGAGTTTTCCTGAAACAAAGTGTTTGCAAGGTGGTACGCGGTGAAAATGCAGAGCCCACAAATGGTACACGGTCAGAGAAAGTTTAGGAACCGCTGCACTAAACACAAACAGAATAAACTAAAAGATGGGCACATGTTTGATTTATGTGTGTCAATGTAGTCAGGAGCCTTGCAAAGTAATACCTATAGCTCTGTGTGCAGCAGCCTCACGAAGTAATACAATCTTTGCTTCAACATTAAGCTATATGCTAGCTACTCATGGAACCACGTGCATTGCTCATTGCAATGTTGTTGGTTCATTACATAACTCAGTGGTTTGTTTACAAAAAAATCATAACTAGCAATTAAGTAGATAGCTCCGTTTACCACATAAAATTGATCCTAGGTGAAAAAGCACAACCAGCTTCATGCAATAGGCACATCCCAATTTTTGAGAAAAATGAAGGGTGTTAAGGTCACCTTAGGTTCCAAAAGATATGGTGACAAACCGCGTGTGCTGTTCATAGTTGTAACAAAATATGCTGCTTGACGTCAGTTTTGCTATCCCTTTGCTGTTTGCTCTGACAGTACCCATAATGCTTGTTGAAATTTTCTGTAGTTTTGCAATCAAATCCATACCCTGTATTGAGCTAAAAGAACTACTTGCCTTGTATGTTTTTTTGTGCTGCTAAGTAGGATAGAATGTTAACAGCATATTTGCGCTCAACCTCAGCTAAAACCCAAAATTTGTTGGGCATATAGACAATACATGGGCACTGGTTTTTCCATGGCGTCAATTGCTCATCGATTGTCATGCTGTAAGTCGTATGTTTTCATGCACAATCTTTAGCCAACTTTTTCAAACAGCTCTCTAATATGCATGAATTTCTTGGTATCAATTTGTACTCCGCAAGTTGTGACTAAGTTTCATTCCACAACAAATCTACGAAGTGAGCTTTTTCAGAAATTCTTTTGGCATATTGTGATGCAATGAAAGCGTCGAGCATGTCTGCACTGAGCTCCCAGCATGAGTTTAACTTTTTTCCTTCAATCATATATACTTCTGCACTTTGCAAACAATTGACTCATCAACGTATAGCTTCCAAGCCTTGTAGGGTGACTTGAGAAACTTCATTTTTTACAATATTTTTCATCCATGCTGTTGTTTCGAAAATCTGAGACTGTCATTCACATCCACAATCACCAATGGTGTGTGGAGACCATTGTCTTCCATTTTTATTTATGATTGCAGAACTTGTGTCGCAACATTTATCAAGTACCATGTCTTCACTGCTATTGAAATTTTGTGCAGCTACGCGACAAAATTTAGCTTCAGTGTTGCTCTCAGCACTATTAGGTAAAGAATCACTGCTAAAAGAATCTTTCAAGAAAAGATGTTCAATATGTGCTTCTTTCAAATACCTAGCTTTTGTGCTGCCATTTTTCTTACTTGTATCGCGCCAGCAAACTACTTAGCTGAAATGAATGGCACAGTCGCCAATTTTGTATAAACAAACTTTTTCCAAGTGCATGAAAAAAGTTCGTTTACTCTGTATTGAGCATTGCACCAACAAAACAACAGTCAAACCATTCACGTGTGATTTCTTTCACTTGTGGATTATGGTACTGTCATCCTAGCAAGTTACATGCTATCACCAGAGGGTTTTTGTGTGAAAAGTTCCAACGGAGACAAAGAGGTGTCGAAATCAATACCGTGGCGAAAAATGGTAGGTGACTCAACCATTTGTTTGTTTCGTGCAAAAGCTAAGAATCAAAACGTATCCCTCATAACAAAATGCCACAACAATTATTGCAAAATTGTGTCATCAAAATTATAGCACTGCAAAAACCTCACAAACGTTAACAAATTTTCACAAGTGCCATTGACAGCACAGCCCTTATAGTGTTTTCAATATTGTGTAATAAATGCACAATACCCGTGACATTTTCAAAACTGTTCTACCCCAAACTCAGCACATTTTTAGAAAAAAGTTTGATCCATGCTTTAGCTCAGACAAAATGTTACTTTTGCAGCTTCTGCAAAATCTTTGCATTTTGATCAGTAACCATACAAGGTAGCTGAAAATCGCAAGATACTTTGAGATCTGTGGCTGCTGTTGCAAAATCCTTGCTGAGTAGATATAGCAGTTCAAACGAAGTGTTAAGTGCTCAATAATTTTGATCTCACTATCATACAGTAAGTGTGCTGCATGTATAAATGCTATTTCAAAATAAGCCTTACTTCAACCTTTTGTTTTTCAGGTGATTGGCACCCATTTGACCCCAGTTTTACTGTATGTAAAAAGCTACATTGTTTTGATCCTGGCAATAGAAACCATTCTATGCGTTTAGTTGAGGGATATCAGTTTCTTGATCGCATAACATATTTTGCACACGATGGGTATGGTTCACTTGGCCTAAATGTTAGTGGTAAACTTCAGAGAGTTGTTACCCTTCAGTGTGATCTATCTGGAATGTGGATTGTGGTAAACTTTTCAAGTGTCTTGAACAAAGAAAGTGACAAGACTTACCAACGTTACCAACGGTTAGTTACATGTAGTAAACTAAATTTTTTTAAATTTTAAATGCAGCTTTTGTTTTTAATCCATGACCAATCCTCAGCAGCAGTTTTGTTTATGTGGAAAATATTATGATCTCGAACCATATTTCTATCAAAATTGCAAGTCTTATTGATTGATCCGCAAACAATTCCAAAATATTAAATCCTATTTTCTTAGCAATGGATGCCCAGACGGTTTTATAGACAAGCAAATCAAAATATTTCTGAATAAACAAAATAAAAACTCCTGAAAACTAGCAAGAAAAGTTGACTGATTTTGAATTATTCTTCTTTACATGCCCTACCTTGTTGAAACATTACTAAAACTAGAAAAAGAATTGCGAAACTTTCTTAGAAATTAATTGAAAGAACTTGCTCAGCTGTCTCATTCATAGAACGCATACAATTGGAGATCATTTTAAGCGCAAAGGCAAGCAAGCATGTCTGCAATGACGCAATATAGTAAATAAACTTAAATGTTCATGTGGTAATTCCTGTATTGATTAAACACAAAGAAATTTGAAATTTTGCCTGGATGAAGAAAATCCTTTCAAATCTAACCACCAAACTACAGATGTAGTCAAACATTTGCACTCATATTCTGATCAATTCATGGACTTCAAACATCCCAAAATCTTGGTTTCTGCTTTTAACCATGGTGATAATTGAACCCTTTAACGCCAGCACCGGCCACTGCACTGGCCCGCCTTCTTTTTGCCATAACTCGCCAGCTGCTGCAGCTAGAGAGGTGTTCAAACCCTCTACGGATTCAGCAACTCTTCACTTGCATTAAAATGTTTTAAAGAGACACTTCTAAGGCAAGAGCAGCAACCTGAGATTAATGTAGACAATTGGTCCACTCCTTTATTCCTCTTTAATACATAGATTGTTATGTCAAATATTGGCTGATACTCAGTTCTCACTTCATCTTGAAAAAAGTTTTATGTATTTGTTGTTGGTGTCTATGTAGAGATATAGTGCTGGTTGCAATACTAATTTGTCAAAATTATTTTTCATCCTTCACATGCAGTGATCTGTGAAAAAGCCTCTCGTTGCTGGTCCCGACATGTTTTCATAGATTATGACCATACCTACATTTTGTTTTAGCATTTTCTGCATAGCTGTTCATCCTGCTTTTGCTTTTAGCAATATTGGCACAGTGTTGGTTTTGCATCACCAAGCCTTTTGCTTTTGAATTGCTAGCATTATCAAGTGTTGCTTTATTTTTTGACTAAAGATGGATCAAGAATAATCCCAAACATCTCAAGTAAAACATGTATTGTTTTTTGATAGCTTTTTAGTTGTAATGAAACTCTATCCCAATTTTATGCTCTAAACCATACCAATTTTGCTTGCAAAATTTTGAAGCATATCAAACGAATGTGAAAAGGTATCGGTTTGTATATTTGGGTGGCCTTCCTGTTGTGGTATTTCCTAAATGCTTACCAAACCTGTCACACAAAAGCAACAACTGCTACCTGTACAAGATGTGTTCGGTGCAGGCTGAAATGGATGCTGGTTGATCAGCCTCCAGAGGAATCAGAGACTGAGTGGTTTTGCATAGACATTGCAAGATATACTGACGTTCCTACACCCTGGTCTGTATGCTGGCGACTTCAACTGCCAGCATGTCAACTGGGGTTATAGCACAACATCTCCTGACGGTGAGAGCGCACAACCCAATGGGGGTCACCAGTTACCCTCGCACCAGTGGAATGTCACCACCAACCTGGACCTGGCCTTTGCGAGTGTTGGTCATGACAACTAATTGCTTGATAGACGTGTTCTAGAACGTTTCTGCAGTCACAACCGCAACCCCCTCAATGCCAAAGACACTCAAGATACCTGCCTACAGCTACTGGTGAAGCATTGGAACTTTTGCAAGGCTGATTGGAATCTTCTACCTTCTACTGCCACATCCAGACACAACAAACATTGAAAACTTATCAGGAACTGTGTGAGAGCCTTTTATTTGCAGTTGGACTATGTGCCATGCTCAAGAGAGTGTAAGACCCTATATCACTCCTTCCTTTGAGCCGTAGTGGGATTGACTTTGATAGAGCTGCTTCATCCCTACTCTTGCTTTGCAACCAGAATGAGCAGAAGTGATGGGAAAAGGCTGTCAATTCCATTAACTTCTCACACTACTGCAGCCGTATGGTGTGAAGCACTGTCAATGTACTTGCTGGCAGATTTGGACACTCCTCTCGCCTTTGCCCTGTATCAGCAAACTCCATTGCTTCACAACTCATGAAAAATGAGGCACACAAGATGAAGGACCACGATTCCATAAGACCCTTCAACAAGGAGGTGTCCAACCTGTGGAAGCATCCGACACCTAAGAAAGCATCTCTGGCCCTTTTCATGCCAATGACGCTGGCTACACCCCTTAACCACCCAGAGCCAAGAAAATCTCAGGGAATGGATTCTCTATTTTCCCTGAGTTTATACTCCACACCAGAGCAGTTCTCAAATCCTGGTGTTTTGTTTTTTTACTTCCAGCAAATCTCAACTCAAAATTCCCATGATCTGGAAAAGAGCACTAGTTATTGCAGTTCCTAAGCCGAACAAGGCATTGGGGTCCAAAGAGCTATTTCCCTATATCTCTGTTGTGTTTTCCCCTGAAGTTCCAAAAATTTTGTACGGTTTACCTTACTGAGTTGACTTTCCGCGACCCACTAAAACTGATTCCGTGACCCAACTCGTGGTCATGACCTACAGATTACGAATCACTTATCCACTTTATACTGCACTTTTAGATAATTTGATAGCACTCGGATTCGCATCTGATTGACACGTGAGCGATTCATCACCCTTGGCTTATCTTTGTGAACGCACTTGCAAACTCAAACTCGGTGTTCTTACACTGCAAGGTACTCAAAGATTTGCTTCATGCGCTTGGCCTGTGGTATTGTGGAAGTTGGGGAATAGGTTAAAATGAAAAGGTGAAAGCTGATTCCACTACAGAGAGTTGCTTTTTGTAGGTGTACTTAGAATCGCTGAGACGTGATTTTATTTAGTCTAGTCTGAAAAATAACAGCCAGCAGAGAAAATTGTAGTGAACTGCTGGGCGATGAGGTCATGAAAAATGCGTCGCATTGTAAACGTACTTTTCAAGTGACTTTAATATAATTTGAACAGCTTCTACAGAGCATGAAATGGGAGTCTGTGTTTACATTCAAAGCCACTTCATTGATTTCAGTCAAGATCATAAACCAGTCTACTCTTTGCAGCACAATACAACAGTGTGAATTATGAGGATTCACAGCACTTTGTAAGTTGCAGTCTACGTACAGTAAGTAGGCTATTGCAATTCTCCAAATTGCAACTGTAACCTATTTCACAAACTTTTATGCCACACCATAAGTTTTGATAATTGGGATACAAAGTTCGAAGTGTATACTGAAGTCATCCACTTCCAATATTACATGTTTTGTACAGAGGTAGAATCACTCCACTATACTGAGGTGTAATGAAGACCTATTAATCCTTAACTTAACTGATGCAATTTGATGATTGTTTCCCTAACTAGGTATAGTTAGAATACAGACCGTCATTTTCGCTACATGCGCTTAAATAAGCTTACCAATTCCACTGTTGCAAACAAGCACAGAAAATGTTGCCTGTGACTTGATGCAAACCACCTAACCTCTTTTCCACTTTAATCCCTTATTGCAGGGGTGAGCAATTAATTTGGCTCAGGGCCCACTTTTGGAAGGCGGCTTTTAGCAGAAGGCCATATACCTTCTAATGGAAATAGAAGCAAGTCTCTGACAAGTTAGCGTCAGCCAAAGGTGAGTTTTCATTTTCGGGGCCCTAGGCTATTTTAAATGGGGAGCCTTTGTGGAAGCTTTGTGACAATTGATATACAAATTGTTACTACATGCGCTTATTACATTCACTGAAGAAGTTGTTCTAATTCATACACATTTTGCTTTATTCTGAATTCCCTTGATATCAGCACCAAAACCAGTCACAATGAAACTAATGAAAAAGGCAGTGGTGAAGTTATTTGACCACACTCCCATTATATATTTATTGAGGACTGCACTTACTCGTGCAATCTGACAAATGGATTCAGGCGTTTTGTACCACACATTATACACACATGGGTGTTGGAAGGATTTTTCCCCCTTGTCCCCCCTTCTGACACCCATGTATACGTAACAATAACCAATTCTCAACGCCATAAAATGAGAATGTTCATTGTCATTCACTTCAATCCTTCGTGCTCATTCTAAAGAAGCCCTGCACAACAAACAACCCACAAAAGCTTTTCTTGCAGCCCGCGGAAACTTTCTCAATTGTTGAAAATGTTTCAAAAGCTCGACCTCAAATAAGTAATTGTCATTCCAGAATTTCTTCCATACTACAACAAAATCTCCACACCCAAATGAAATAGACATTTGCAGCCCACAGCAAATTCATGTTGATGATTTGGCCCTTGGAGCTTTCTGAGTTATGCTGGCCTGTTCTATATAAATCTTTGGTAGCGACATAGTAAAAAAACATGCGTTGAACCAAAACAAAAATACAAATATAATTGCTTACAGAAATTCTTAGAAATTGTCCTTACTCCCAAAAACTTTGGGAACCCTGAAATCGCGGGCCCTAGACTTGAGTTTTTTTAGCCTAATGGTAAATCCATGCCTGGCCCGAGCACTAAGCTGGAGGAAATTGCAGATTTAAGAATTTTTTCTGAATGGTTTTGCGAGCCACTGAAAGCAAATAATTGCCCACCCCTGCCTTATCGGATTCTCAACCTACCTCTGCTAGTTGGATTCGCTGAATCGGATATGATTGAAAAAAATGTGCATTCAAGCACCTTGGTGAAACACTCAAGGTCATTCCTGAGTGACTTGTCAGATTCCCAATCCAATGCGAATCTGATAACAGTGCAGTGTATAGTGTGTAATTGTCTCTATGGAGCCTGGAAATCTACTCCACTTAGTGCTCACCTGTCCACCAGGTGGGAACGCACAACCTCCCAATTGGAGACATCCATTTGTACCCACCACACAGCAACTCACCAGTTCATTTGATGACAGCAGAAGTGTGGAGCTTTGGGTTGATCACTGATGGAATACAGAGTGGCTGGAAAACACTACCGACATCATCACCCATCCTTGTAGAATGGCCCTGCCAAGAACAACATGAGTCTTGCTCAACAACCTCCACACCAGTGTTGGATATTTCCACTCCTACTAACACAAAAGGTGTATGACCCCTTCTGCGACTTCTGAGTGTGGTGCAGAGGAACAGACCATTGACCATGTTGTCCTCCAAATGTCCAAACCATGAACGTCACTCTGGAGCATATGGTCCGACAGTTCTGGATGATGAGACAATTGGATGGCAGCTCAACATCTGCCCTGAGGTCTTGTGCAGCCAAACAGTGGACAGCTGGCTCAAATGACGAATAAAATGACTTAAGACATTGTCAGATATTGATGTCAGCAAAGCGCATTACGTTGTTGTGTCCTGCATGTTGGTTTTGGGGTAAGCATGACATAAAGCATGTTAGCCCTGCAAAGAACGTTGGAATAGAGTATGTTAGTCACAGCCTTCTGTATTCTGTTGTATAATTGATTAAATCAACTAAATGCATTGTACTTTTTAATGTATCAATGATATTTGAAACAATGGTTTGCCTGTGAAACTGGTTGAAAACCATATGTATTTTTTCCAAACTATACATTTTGGGATATTGTGGTGCATGTGTGCTTGGTAGTGTTGATCATTTGCTACCAATTCAAATAACTGAAATTTACTATTAATTCAAATAACTAAAGTTAAAATAATTGCATTAAAGAAATACTTCCATTTGTTTGTCTTCAAATTGTTTTTCAGTTTTATTGAAATATGCTTATTTTCTACTGAAAGTTGCAAGAAAGTTGCTGTTTCAACTGTTCATTTTTAGGTCTGTTTCGGGTGGTTTAACTCTGAGAGAGGAACATATCACGTTTGTACCACTGACCTGTGCATATCCTGATTTGCCTGATAATATTACCCTCGTTTCAAATAACACTAATAGAAATACAACTATGTTAGTTGTGTTTGAAGTGGGAGAAAAAGTTCATTTACAGTGCTTTCCAATGCATTACATTGCACTCAATGTATCCTCTGCGATTATAAAGTGCACAGGTAAGTGTGTATTTGTGTTAGCCAGTCCTGTTAAGTGTGCGTTTCTGTTTTCTAATGTATGTGTTTGCTAACAGCTATACTTGTTCTCTGATATGTGGGTTTAGGGTTGTGTTCAGAGTAAGTGTCATGTATTTCTTCTGAAATGTATACTTCCATCCATGTTTTTGCAAAAATTTGCATTAAAGTTTTCATTTTCTTTGTGGAAAGGTTCTAACAAGTATGCTTTATCATTTTTGTATTTTCAAACTATTACTTTGACACTGTGTGTACCGGTCAACATAGACCTACACCAGAGATATGCTGGCCACTGTTCTCGGCTGACGTAAATTTAATATGTTTTCAAAAGTTTCCGCCAGTGTACATTCACTTTTTTCGTTGCTGGAAATGGTCTAAAAATGTGGCTCTAGGCTGAGTTTAAGTAACATTGCGTTTTGTGAGAATCCAAACACTACGTGGTCCAAAGGTTGTTTCAAAGCATGGTACTTACGAGTTGGTCCATCTAGCCAGGACCAGGCTGACTGGACCATATTTGCGATTAGTTTGGTGGAAGTACTTTGATATGCAGCGAAATGCTAGGCATGCATGAAAAATGTATCACAAACGTTTCTGTAAGTATATTTAGGCACATATATAAAGTTTAATTGCTTAATGCCAGTGTTACCTGCTTTTATTGTTTAAAAAAAAACAGTGAAACTTTAGCAGAAAAAGTGTTGCTCCAGTAGGCCCAGGCTTGTTTCAGTGATATGTAGTCTAAAATATTTTGGAAATGATTTAATATATTGGCAACTGATTAGTGCAAAGGCATGAAAACATTTGCCAGGTTTATCATTTTTGCCTAAATCTGGAAAACAACTAGCAATATCTACCCTCTGCACAAGCAGAAAGCATTTGAATTTCCCACCAAAACGATGTGGTAACAGTGGATATTGTGGTGGGAAAACAAGTGGCATCGAATGGGTTAAGAACTCTTCAATGTTTGTATTATATTGTGAATGTGTGAACTGTTTGTGTGTTGCTGCGAATGTCTTGTTAAAAAGTGTTAGACCAGTTGGGATTTAGTGTTGCTGATTCTATGCAATTGTAAGGGTGGCCTAATTAATATATATATTTCAAAGATCATTTTATGCATAAGCAGCCACATTCAAGCGTAACTTACCATCGAGCTCATATATACAAGGAGGGTTCACAATATAATACTCTTATTTCAGATTTTGGAATTTGGCATCCTGTTCCGAAACATATTCGGTGTTTACCAAGAAAAGAATGGGGTTGTGATTTGCCTGAAACACCTCCTAATACAACATTGGATTGTATGTTTCAAGTCTTTCTTGTTTAGTTTGGCTTGCATTATTCCTAGTTGATATGTATTAGCAGCTTTTGATGCTGTGTATTTGAAACTACCTGATGTGTTACACCTTTTCAAAGTGAGAACTATAAAAAAGCATATTAGGTCTGATCACATGACCATCTGTAACAACAAAGTTAGCAACCGATATTGCAGAATTTTTGTTCCTATCACAAAACATCGCCTTACGAATCTAATCGCCTGACTACCCACCAGCAAAATGGTTTAAGTTTATGCTACATTTAAACAGGCAAAACTGAATATTTTCATAAATAATATATTTTGAATTTTCCGTTTTTTAATTTTTTTGAAAGTTTCAATTCACAAGACCATGTACTTGACCATGAAAACAATCAATCCGTATAGCCCTATGTTGAGTTGCTCTTTGTTTCAGTACTGTTGTATGATTTCTCATGAACTCAATGGAACTCGTGAATTATGGGCTTTCCTGCAACTTTTTATTTTTCCAGCATTTGTTTCAAAATAATCAAATGTATTTGTACTTACAATCTAGAGTCCTGTTTTCATTGACACTGAGGAACCCCAGTGATTGCATTATGAAAGCTTGTGAGTCTGATAATGGTTGCATCCTGGGACACATTTGGAAATGGTTGCATCCTGGGACACATTTCATCCTTTTCATTTGGCTTTTAGAAATTTTACATTTTCTAAAAAATGTAGAACTGGTTAGTTTTATCTGACTAGGATCCCAATCAAGAAAACATGTGCAAATCTCTTTAAAATTTTTGTTAGGTTTGATTTTGAACCAAATTTCATAAATTTCTTGATACATTTTGTAGATTTTTTCACTGAGAATTATTTTGTAGATTTCATAAATTTATTTATGCAGTGGTTGCTTAATAATTTGATGTTGATCAAGTATCTTATTTGCTATGAGTACTGTGATTTCTACAAAGTAATGTGGTATATGAAGTGTTTAAAGAATGCAGGAAAGAATGAATATAAGTAATAATCCAAATGTATGAAGATTTCAAATGTTTTGGGTTCTTCTGCATTTTTAGTGACGGCTTATCATCTGGAAGGAATTGTTATTATTCGATGTTTTTATGGATTTGAAATACAACCAGGCATGGCTTCAGCTGCAGTGAGGTGCTCAAAAGGAGGAGTTTGGAACCCAGATCCTCTTTCGAATTTCACATGTTCCTTAGTTTCTTGCTCAATCCCCCCAAATATTTCCAACGCAATTACTAATTTCAATGGGACTGTTTTTCATGACACAGTAAGCTCAGTAACTCATGGTGCCTTCTGGTTTTATTTATTGGTATCTTGTCATGTTTCTTTGCCATTCATACAGCTCTTGTAGATTGCACTCGAAAAAAATTTTTTGCTTGGGGTGTGTGGTTTTTTTTATGAGTGACGTCATAAGTGGAGGACTTTTTGGCCAACTTCACCTGGCCCTGGGCGCCAACCGTTAGATGGTAGTATTTCACTGAAGTTTTTGTTGGATTCTAGGCTACAATCCGAGTCTTTTGATACTTTGGATGACCTGCTGGGGTTTCGGGTTCAAAAGTTATGATCTAAGTTAGTAACAATTTTTGACTAATTAGTTAATTAATTAATTTGTTCATTTTAGATCGTAACTTTTGAACCAGAAACGCTAGAAAGTCGATCAAAGGCTCAAAAGACTTAGACTCGAGCCTAGTTTCCAATGAAAACTTCAGTGAAATACTTTGGACTAGCAGTTGGGCCCTAGGCCAGGCAACATGAGCCAAAATGGGCTAAAAACTATTTCACTTATGACGTCACTCACGAAAAACCGCAACCCCCAACCAAAAAAATTTTTTTGAGTGCAGACTAGAAGACTGTCCAATTTGTTTGAGCCGTTGAACAGCTCTCTAGCACAATCGGCAGAGGTGCTAGGGCGCTGGTAAGGCAACTGACAACTCCTGATTTTAGGCCAAAATCGACGTATGAATATATCGTACCCCGGCTCTTAAAGTGGTAATGTTATTTATTGTGAGATCCACAAATGCACACCTCTTTAGCTGTTCCAAGTGTAGTCAGCATACAGTCACAATCGGCGTACAAATCAACATACTGCCTCACATTATACTCTCGGTTGGTGTTGTAAAAGCACAATTTTTGATGTAGTCTTTCGGATGTATGTTACCAATTTTACTATTTGTTTAGGACAGGGGTTGGGAACCTGCGGCCTGCGAGTGAAATGCATCCCACATCAGAATTTTAATTACACAAGTGGAGAGTAAGTCAAGAGAAGTGTCTCACCCCATGACACAGCTTTTTCTCTTTATTTTTCCATTGGAAGATAAAGATAGGATTTTCAGATGAAATCAGTCATTTTTTGTGGCCCACCAGCAATATTCCACAATTATTGCGGCCCATAACAGTTAATAAGTTCCCATCCCTGGTTTAGGATGTGTACATTTTTTAGTCTCTTCTAGTCAAAACTGATGAGGCTATGAAAGCTACCTCAAATAGACACTTGCTTGCTGCTGATCTTCTCATATCAGCAGTGGTTGTTTTCTCAGGGAAGACCAACTAGATTGTTTAATGACAAGGTGTTAGATCAATGTTTGCTATTTGAGAAGATTTTTCACATGATAGAATGTATTCATAGGTGGAATATCTGTGCAAGCCTGGTTTCAGTTTTACATCTTTGGCAAATGACACCAAGTTTTCAGCAGTTTGTTTGGGTCATAATGCTTGGCTTCCTGATCCAAGTCTAATGCATTGTGCATTGATTGATTGTGGGCCTCCAAGCAACCTGATTGTGCCCAATGAAAAAAGCAGGCATTATAATTCCACAACGTATGGCTCAGTTCTTACAATCACTTGCAAAGATGGTTTCCACTTCATAGATACCAAGGCAAACAGTCAATCCCATATCTCAGGTAAGCAGCAATCGTTTTGTGCAAAACTTAGACTAAGTCAAACACAGGTATCCACACCACAGGTATCCAATATCCACAATTAAATGTTCTTCAGCTTGGTGTTGGTTTTTGAAAAGGCACCTTTATGTGATACACCAGGAACATCTCCAAGAAAGCATAAGCCATTGATATTGACAAATACAGGAGACTAGGGTATATTTCTACAATTGAATATTTGAGCATATATTTGAATTGAGAGTTTATGTGTAACCATTTGTATTTTTGTTGGTTTGCCAGAAAATGGGTCAAATGCATTTGCTTTTCAGGAAGTTTTACACATTAGTTATTACAATGAGGATTTCAAGTTTGTTATCAACAACTTAGTTATATTGATAAACCTGTATCATTAATTTCAATGAATGGAACCACCCGCCTAAAATATGATTGTTTGAGTGTAAATCACAGGTCACCAAACAATGATATTTGTGATTGTATTACAGAGTTGCAGATTGCTCAACAGTATACTGAAAAACCTCATCTACAGAAAAACCTAATATTGTAATACTGTTTTTTCAAAAACTATCTGTGAACCTGCTTAATTTTCTTTAAAAAAATTTAAAATGCATGCTTAATGTAGATTGAAAGGTTGGATACAGGCATACTGTACATTCTAATCTATATATTTGGACTATTGACCTCAACACATGAAACTACAGTTCATTTCCCAGAGAGGTAATACACAAGCAAAAAGGTTGTGTTGCAGATATTCAGAAGTTTATGGCCAGCCTAGTTGACTTATAGCAAACACAGTCCAGTAAAATTGCAAAGATTTATTAAGTTAAGAAAATGATTAGTTATTTTCAGGAGATACTTCCATAGACATACCTCCTCAAAACCACCAATCATTTTTGTAAAACCATGGTATGAACAAACACAGTTTGTAATCTTTCCTCCCCAACCACGAGTTTTACTAGAAAATGAACTTGACGTTTTTGACTGTAATGCAGTAAGCCATACTGTAACAATTGTCAGGGTATGAGAGGTTTCTTCCTACCAAGGAAGCAAAATATGGACAACATAGGAAGCAATGTAGTAATTATCTTTTGCCGTCTTATAGTAATTGTGGACACACAAACAAAACATCTGTATCAAAATAGAGACTCATGATGATTTTAGGCTTACTGACATTTAGTAGTCTGAAAAAGTTGCATAGCCAACCCTCTCATTGCCCAAGTAAGCACAAAGTGGTAAATAGATGAGGCTGAAACTGTTGCTAGTCTTAACAAACTGACCAACGAAGTAGATGCCATGTTTTTCTGTGTGATGTTGCCCCTTAAGTATGTGTTTTATGTAAAAAACTCAATTACGTTTATCAAATATCAGTGTCTGATATATGCAGATTGGTAAAAAACCTAGGTTAAGAAGCCAGTTGCTCTGCTAATAAAAGGAAGTAACTCTGCCTTAACAATACTTTACCAAAGTAGCCCTAAATCACATGAACAATCAATATTTCAACAACAGTTAAAAACAAAATAACAGTTAGAATTTAGAGATTTGCATTAATTGTAACAAAAGCTTTGCTGGATGAAGCCATGCTAATCCTCAGCCTATTTCTTTATTTTAAGTTTTTGCCCATAGTAAGTGTAAATCTGCTAATTGCTGGCACTATTTGGCCTGATAACTCAATTCTAATGGTGTTCGTAAATGGTATTGTTGCAACCTCTCCATTGGCGTTGCGTTGAATCCACGATTCACCACAAACGTGATGCGCGTGAAGAATAACACCATGTGTATGTGGTGTGAACAAGCAATAATAGAGTGATCGCAATACGTGATCTCTTGTTGCTTGCTGTCACAGTGTGAAGCTTTGCGCACAATCCGCTCAGGCTATCTGATTGCAACAAAATGGTGCTGTGACCAGGATGTGAAGGTCGTGGCTGGTGCAGCCTTCACAAAAAGAATGTGCGATCAGTGCAGTCTATTGTAAAAAGGAGGGGATGTTGTTGCAACCTCTCCATTGGCGTTGTGTTGAATGCGCGATTCACCACGAATGGGATGTGCGCAAGGAACAACACCCCTATATATGTAGTGCAAACGAGCAATATTAAAGTGATCATGGCATGTGATCTCTTTCTATTGTTGCTTGCTGCCACAGTGTGAAGCTTTGCGCACTTGCCACTCAGGCTTTCCGTTCGCAACAGTAGGCTACAGAAAGCTCCCCTAACAAAGTATTGTCTTAAACAAGCTCTTTAGAATGCACTGATTGTTTCTGGTTACAGCATTCATGAATTTATACCAGATCTATATGGCTGCACTGTACGATATTAGAGATATAAAAAAGTAGTTTGCTTCAAAGAAGAAGTAAGCATATATTACACCTTCTAATTGATGATTTGCATCAGTAATAGAATCAGGATTGCAAGAAAATCGACCTATTCATGTCGTTACTTTGAAAAATTGAATTTAAACTTTGCAACATGCAAGTGCCAATGTTTCACAACTAAGTTAAAAACTCCTGTACATAAAAAAAACTTCTGATGGTGTTTTGTTGCAATTAATTAGTTGTGCTTCATAATATATTTCATTTCTTGTCTCCAGTGATTTGTGGAATTGATGGTCACTGGACAACTGGTGCTCTTGATATTAGTGGTATTTTCAATGCTTCAGAATGTTCGGCTGTAGAATGTGGTGAACCATCTTCAGTGCAAAATGCCTATGTTTCTGTTCTTGGAGGATATAGTTTTCAAGTGAGTTGTTAAATTCATCTGTATGGATTGCAATTTTGCTACAATTACTTCAAAATTAATGGTCAAGCGTGTTTTACATCTAAACTCTGTTAGATTCAATAATTTACCACCAATTCATGTGTAGACTTCTCAATTTGGTCAACATAATTTTGAAATCATTTGTTCAAGTGAAACCATTTTGTAATGACTGTAAATATGCCAAAAGTAACTTCACTCCACAGGTGAAATAAGCAAGGAATCAATCACAAATTTTAATACAAAATCGATTTCATGTAAAACTATGCATCATCAGTTCTTTAAAAAATATGCCACAGTTACACAATTTGACTGTAATGTGTTATGCCTTTGGAAAAAAAACTCTTGACTGATTTGCACTTCACAAATTTTTTTCAGAGTGCTGAGTAAAGCACATGTGCTATTACACAAAGAAACCAAAGTGTGGAACCAAACCAAAGAAACCAAACCAAAGTTTTCAACATGTTTTGGTAATACCCAGCAAGAACCACATAGATGGTGCAAAAATTAACACGATAAAGTTTTCTGCATATAGCAGATGGGTCCTAACACTAATATTGTCGGTAACTAGAAAGTTAAAACTTTTGTTTAATTGAAACATGTTGATTTTGTGAAAAAAACAGGGTGTTGAATTTTGTTGAATAACCCAGAAGGTATTGTGTCATCAAAATTTACTTTATACAAGGACTTTTTACATGCAGCGATTTAGGTATTGCATAAACCAGTATAATTGTGAGAACTAAGAACAGTAGCTTTTCTCTCATGAAACATGCAATTCCCAACACATGAAATAACTGAGCAAAAATGCGTGAAACAACGGAATGTTTTGTTATGAGCATGAAATTATGTAGTACAATTTCAGTGGAATGTTTGCTCTGACTAATCGTTTATGATTATGCTTTAGGTAAACACTGTTTTTATCTATCTCTAAAACCAGTTGTTTCACCAAAGAAATCAAATGGACACCAATGCACCAATGACAACAGGGTGGCATACAGCATTCATTCCAAAAACTTGTTTTGTTTCCATGGGTTTCCTCGCAGTTTTACTTTGATTCATATGTGATTACAAAAATATTTGATGGTGTGTTGGAAGCTTTTTAAAATTTTTAGCTACGTTTTATTAAACTTCTTTGTGCTATGTTGTTTAATTTTTCCACAGGCACATGCCTTGTATCGATGTAAACCAGGCTTTCGAACTTATCCCCCTGGTGGAAGATCCAAAAACAAAACATTTGTAGCTATATGCAGTGGAGATGGTAGTTGGAAAACAGTGAACAATACCAAGTATAGTTGTGTACCTGCTGAGTGCCCTTCTCTTCCCACTATGTACGTTCTTTGTGTACTGTTAATAAACAATTAGTTGGACAAGTTGTTTTCCTGTGAACTGTAAAGCCATTATTTGGTGTTTAGAGGGAATGCTGTAATAACATATTCTCGACCATCTTCCACTGTGTCTGTTGGAATTCAAGCAACTCTAACTTGTAATGTGGGATTCTCAACAACAGCATTTGGAAATATTGTGAAAACTGACTGCATGTGGTATGGAGAGTGGGAGCCTGATATTAATGCTGTTATATGTGAAAAAGTGACGTGAGTTTTCCAACACTTAACCTTAATTTTTTTGTGTTCTTTTGCTGGGCTGTTGGTTTTGCCATATGGTAACTAAGAGCATTGTTTCAAACTATCATTGGCTGCCAATTTTCATCTGAAACAAGATTTTCAAATTTTTAGATAAATGTTATCATTGGTGCATTTGTAGCCAGCAAATTCACGTTTGCTTAAAATATACTGCAAATTGGCATGTAGTCTCTACATAACAAAAGGATTTTTTCTTTTGGGATTAGCTACATATACTTATCTATTTCATCCTTTGTGGCATATGTTGAAATGAATGTTGATTAGGATTAGTACCAAAAGTTGCAATTCTTGTAATTTGCTAATTGCTGTGATAAAAATGTAACCCTTCTGTTTCACTCTAAAGTATTATCCACTATGAGAATCAGCCATTGCATTAATTTTTCCACAACAATGGTGGCAGCTGTTGCAGAACATAAGCTCTATGCATAAACTTGTCTGAAAGCAACAGTTGTAGTTTGCAACCTTAACTAACACTCATTTTTAAACCCTTCACAATGAATAAAAATCATGTTGATGCATTACAAAGTTCAAGAGTTTGTGCATATCGGACCACAAAAACCTCTGATTAGGACAAAAAGAATCCCATTGAAACTCTTCCAAAGTATGTATTTTTATTGATAGTTATACCTGCTGTCTAGCACAAAGGTCAACAACCTTTTCTAACAGAAGTGCCATTCTGCTACATCTTCCAGCATATAGGATCAGTGATGAGCCACAAAATGCTGACACCGTTTCATTTTCATGTGACTTCATAGGAGAACAGGCTAAATTTAATGAAGTTAATTCTAATTAAAAGCAAATTTAAATTCCAAGTTTTATCAAAACCAGAAAGCCACTTCACAGGAGCTAAAGAGCCACATGCATCTCTGGAGGCACAAGTTGCTGACCCATGGTTTAGCACAGCATGGTCCAACAACTTGTGACCTACAGGCCATTTTACAAAAATGTGACAAGTCGCGGGCCACTTCCAATAAAATGATGCATAAAACAATACATAACACTTAAAACTATAAAGGAAGATATGTGAGTGTGTCATTGAAATTATCACAAAATAGCAATGTATTACAACTGTCTATCAGTGGGGTGCCTGTGGTTGAGGCTTCTCTGACACCGTCGTTTCATTGTCAATACCAGTGTTAGTGGTGCAAGTTACAGACTATCGTCCAGTGTTTCATCTGCCATTGGATTTCTATTTTGGCTTGCTTCATTGCAGAAAATGTACTCTCACACACATGTGTTTACAAAGATTGAGTGCATTTTTAGTGCAAAATCTTTCAGTTTGGGAAATTTATCTTTGCTGACTAGTTTCCAGAAGCTCTCTACAATCTCCAACACTGTTATTATTGTACATTTTTATTAAAAGATGTTTTGCTTGTTCAAACTAAAATCACCTTTTGCAGGGATGGGCAATTAATTTGGTTCAAGGGCCGCCTTGGGTAAGCCACGTTTAACAGACAGACAGATTTATTTTGCGGTACTGAGTTCATTGCACCAGATGTACTTTTCAAGACAACAAACGCCGTGTCACTGAAAGAACAATGTTTATCCAGACATGAGCCCCAGCGGAGGATTAGTGTTGGGCTTTACCTTCTGATTTGATCGTAAAATAAATTTGAAAAAAAACAAAGGTACACAGAAAAGATTGTTCTTGTGCAAATGTACTTTATCCAGCACAAACAATTCAGTGAGACAAATGTAGCCTCACTTTTCAACAAATTTCAGATTTGAAGGTTTTTCCTGAATGCTTCCATGGACCACTGATATTGCTGGGGCAGGCCACATGCAGCCATGTGCCTGTAGTTGGACTTCACCGGTTTAGCACATACAACATTCTGTAGTAAATATTAGAGTTTTCAAAACAATGGTTTTAGCATTGTGCATTAATTTCAAATTTTTCTAAACTTTCCAACCTTTATAAATTGTTGTTTACAACAAAAAGTGCAAGTAACTCTTGATTATTTTGTAAAATATGGAAGAGAACTAAAAAATTCCGATTAGACACAAGAAAGCAATGAACAGAATCACCTTTCGTGTTGTCTGATAGCGGAATACTGACAATATAATTGTTTTTTAACCAACCGTTTAATTGTTCTGGTGTGCGAAACCAAAATAAAGCCCAAGTACCATCAGTTTGCAAGAAATGCAACATTGTGATTTCAAAGACTGTTTCCTTACCCAAACCGTTTTTGAACTGACTCTAAAGGACATTCTTGTCGGAAAGTGATGTATGTAGTTTAGTAAGAGAAACAATTTTTGTTCTCAGTGGGACACACTGACCATAATTTTTGCAGCTTTCTTCCACATTGATCATGTGAAAAATTGTAAAACATTATTGTTTTTAACTGGTTTCAGCTTTTCCTGTGTGAGCTCTTCCTTTTCTGTAGATTGTTATATATGCACTGAAGAATACTTGTAAATTTTGCTGGCTCGGTATTTGATGAAACAAACTGTGGTAGGTGTTCTGCAGCACCTGCCATGCCAAATGCAGGATCATCTGGTTCCGATACTGCGGGCAGTACATGGACATACACATGCAATGCTGGTTATGAAATATCAACTTCATCAAATACAACTTCCATGCAGTGCTCCATGCAAGGTATGACATGATTAAACAATTGTTAAACTAAGGTGGAATTATTTTTCCAGAAAATAATTTCTTAAGCTTACTTCAACATGTCATTGCTCATATACAAGATGTAAAGCAGTGAAAATATTCAGGTATGCTTTACATTTTTTAGACACACAATCTGGCTTCCACTGCACTTTCTATTGTTGCCATCGTATAGCTACCTTTTTTCCTAAAATACCAGAGAGTCATACTCTTATTTATTAAGCATCTTTGGTGAGAAGCCAGAACAAACAGTATATTTTGCTTATGTGGTATTTATCCTTAACACTTTACAAACTGCAAATCACAAAGCCACAATAGTGGCTATCACATGTCCAGTCATAACTTGGCAGCTGATAAAGCTAGAGACTTGTTCAACCCGGATAGTCTTGTAGTTTAGATTTTAAAAAATTTGAGAAGTTCTACATTTGGGGTTTCTTGTGGATGACGTCACAATGGAAGCTTGTTTTCACCTTTTTGGCCAAGTTTACCTGGCCCTGGATTACCAATTTTGAAAAATACCAATATTATGTTTTTTTATCCGTGACTTTTGAACCAGAAATTCTATTAACACAATTAAAAGACTCAGATTTTAGCCTAGTTTCCAATAAATAACTTGAGCAAAGTACTTCCATCTAGTGGTTGGGCACAGGGCCAGGTGACCTGAGCCAAAATGGCCCAAAACCTACGCCACTTAAAATGTCACTCCCAAAAAAACCAAAACCAAAAATCATTTTTTCATTACAAACTTGAAGACTCACTGAGGGCTTAAACAGCTCTCTAGCACAAACGACTGGCGAGTTATGGAGTTGCAAAGACATGAGCAAATTAAACTTTTTCTGCAACTCGGCCGGCTCCAAAGGTGTTATGATTTATCAACATCAGTTTTTCTTCATAGTGCAACCACTCCTTTAGCATGTCATGTTATCACTGTCTCATGCAGTCACCCGTGTTAGGTGAATTATCCGGCTGTCTCATTCTCATCGCCTTTTGCCCTGATGAAAACCTACTGCTAATCGGCTGAAACAGCTGTTGTTTTTGAAAAATTTTTACAACAGCTGAGCAAAAACTTTTAATATTTATTCAGGTTTGTTACAATTGTTGGTTTTGTAGCATCAGTGATAGAGTCCCAAGGTCCCTGCATGGGACCAACCAGCTATTTACCATTTTTCGATACCAAGTAGTTCCACAGGAAGACATTGCTGTGGGCTGTAGCACATATGTGTAGGTCCTACACATATGTGCCACAGCCCAAGAGATGCTTTGCATTGATTTTACTGCTAGCCCAGTCATACAGCAATCGCTACACCTTTAAAAGGAGAAGCTTTTCTCATCAAGACAGGATGGTTCCTGTTTTTGTCCCTTTCTGCTACAAACTAATAATTATTTGTATTTGCTTAGGTTATTGGATTCCAGACTATGCAGGTTTAAGAAAATGCAGATCACTGTCATGTGCTCCACCTGAAGTATTTCTAAGCAATGCTGATGCATATACTCAGAATGAACTGAAAATTGATCCTCAGAGTAAGTGTTTTTCTTTGCTGCATTGGTATTGTTCTATCATGTGTTTGTAAAACCATTCATGCTCTATAATTTTGACATTGGTTGTTTGTAAAGATGCAAACAAATGTTACACACTAGTAGTTGCAGACAGTAATGCATGTTGAAATACCTCACTGTTTTGTGCTAACCCTGACAAAATGTGCCAGCTCCAAACTAATGCCTGAACAAGCTTGGTTTGAGATGTAACCGTGCAAGTTGGCACCAAGCTATCCTCTGAAACATTTTTCCATTGTTGTAGAACATCTTCCCATTCGTTTGAATGCTTAGCTGACTCCTGACCATTGTTGGAAAGCTCTCCAGAAACAACATGCCAATGTTGCAGCTCATACATTAGTGCATTACTTTTCCAATCTGTGTATCAGTCAGATATGGGGCACCTGCTCCACTCAGCGCTCACCTGTCCATCTGGTGCAGCTGCACAGCACCTTAAATCAAGACACCCATTTGTACCCGCCGCACAACAGCTCATCAGTTTTTCTGACAACAAAAACATACGTGCGGCGCAGTGGGTGGATCATCAATGGAATACAGAGTGGGCGGACAACCCCACAAGACTCCGCACTTCATTTCCAGACACCGGTACATACCCCCCTGGAATGACCCTCCTAAGAAGAGCCTAGGTTCAGCTCAACCGCCTCCGCACCGATGTCGGACGTTTCTGCTCCTGCCTGTACAAATGGGGTATGGCATCCTCTGCGGCCTGTGAGTGTGGCGCGGAACAAACCGTCCACCGTGTTGTCCTCCACTGTCCAATCCATCAACCCCCACGGACTACACGGCCTGACTGTTCTGGACAGTGAGACAACTGAATGGCTGCTCAACACCTGCCCCAATATCTAGGTGGGCTAGCAGTGGATAAAAGAACTCGCTCAAACGAAAGAAGAAGATGGGGCGATTACATCACAAATGTAATAAATTACAATTATGATTAGCTTAAAAGTAATCACTATTACAGTTGCGATTACACTTGTCCTGAAACATCTTCAGAATGAAAACAAAATCAATTTGTATGGTTTGATGTAAGTATATTTTCAGACAACATACAATATGAATCAATGCAATAAACGAAATTACTTACCTGTAAGGATCAAGCACTGGAATAAAGAAAAAACACATTGATTCTTCACTGAGATGTTCAGGCAGTCAACAAACCAGTGGTGTAACGAGAGGTTTGACCTAGAGAGAAACTCAGCTGAAAGAGGTCCACTGGCCTCTGTAGAGGACCTACTAGTCAACACACAGAAAAAAACTTGGGAAATGATGGTGAATCCTGATGTGGATGGTTATACTAAAACCCCAAATCAACACAAAATACTCCAAAAAATGTAAAAAGACGAAAACCTATTAATAACCAATTAAAAGAACACTAACAAGCTATGTGAGGGCCTACTTTCTACATTTAGCTGACCAAGGGAGTCAAATCGCCCCTCTTCCCTCCCGTCTGTTACTCCACTGCAACAAACATTTCAAATATTGATTAAACAAAAATAATCAATGTTTAAAATATTTGTTAAAGTTGATAAATATCAATGCTTCAAGTCTTTTATCAGTCCAATATCATCTATCAGTCATGAACATTCGTCCAGCAATGCTGAAAATTCATTTGTTAGTAATTTAAAAATTGCTGACAATTTCTTCTGCAAGTTGCCATCGTCTGCAAACCAGCACAGCATTGTGCACCTTTCAGTTTGAAATGAAATGCGATGCTGATACAGCTGCACATCTGTCTATTGGACCAAAAGTCCATGGTATTGAGTTTTTTTTACCAGTATCTGGTGGGTCACGGTTGACATGGTAGTTATCAGTGTTGTGGAAAGGTAATTTTGACTTGGGTTAAAGTACCTTATTCCTCTAAAGAAAAGTTAATTTACTGATATAAATTACTGTACTAATTATATACATAGCCTACTCCTGCACTTACATTCATAAGTTCACACTGAATATATATAAATAAAACCAACACCTCTCATCATAATATCCCACTATTCTGTTGCCGAAGTGTGAACCTGTTTTTAAGAGCTCCTATTTTTGTTGCTACATCTCACTAGACTCACTATGTTACTTCTGGCAGCAAGCAGGAAGGCTAGCTGGAACAAGAATTAATTATGCTCCTGGACTATCTGGATTTAACCCACACAGACGACTAAATAGCCTCCTCAGACAAACAATGATGAAGGAGGAAACCCATCCACCACAACTGCAGTTCATCGCACAGTGATGCAGGGTGAAGATTTTCATCTTTAATTGCAAATGTAATCATCGATTACACTTAAATTGGCAATGTAATCGATTATAATCAGGTTTTATTTTTGGTCAGTTCCATTGATTACGATTACTCAAAAAACTATAACTGATTGTAATCGATTACAATTACCCCAGGTCTGGTATGAGTTCCTTTGCTCTGCCTTCCATCACATGTGAATTCCACCCCCAGGTAATTAAGCTGTTCAATTTGGTGCCCTGTTTTGCTGCTTGTTTGCAAAATACGGTGTTCATTGTTTTCATATAAATAATAATAATTGATGCATTTATAAAGCGCCAAAACCGGACATGTCGCTCTAAGGCGCTAAACAATGATATTGCGAAAGTGGCTTGCAAAGCGAATTCAAAATATGTTTACGTTAAAATACACTACGAACATACTTGAACGACAATTTTGAGGAAAGGCTGAATGAAAAGATTTAGTTTTGAGCAGTCTTTCGAACGAGGAGAGGTTCTCAGCATCTTGCACTTCCTGCAGCAGGTCGTTCCAGAGGATTGCGGTTTCTATGGTGAACAACCTGTTGCCGTAAGTGGCTGTGCGGCAGGCTCAAACATAGAGAAGGTTTTTGCTTTCAGAACGCAATGAGCGTGTGGGGCGGTAAAGACAGATCAGCTCCTGAAGATAAAGGGGGCCAACGCCACGCAAAGCTCGAAATACAATGCATAGAAGTTTGAAACGTGGCCTGAACACGACGGGAACCCAGTGAAGAGACTGGAGAGATGTCGAAGTGTGCTCAAATTTTTTAATACGACAGATCGAATGTGCGGCAGTGTTTTGAATGCGTTGTAGTCACAAAATGTGCGTTTGTGACAGACTATTTAGTAAAGAGTTGCAATAGTCAAGGCTGGATGTTACCAATGCAAGAACAAGCATCTCACAGGCTTTTTTGGAGAGAATCTGTCTGATTCGTCCAATATTTCTAATGTAGAAGTTACAGGATTTAATAATGTGGTCGATATGTTTAGCAAACGACAATGCATTGTCAAAAACTACACCCAGAGACCGCATGTGAGAAGATATGCTTATCTCTCGCAAGTGCCAAGGCAACGACGGTGTCATATTGCAACCAGGAGACTTTTTTGAAGCAAATATGATGAACTCCGTTTTTTTCGGAATTAAGTTTGAGCATATTGCATCCAATCCATGACTTCAGCTCGTCAATACAATCGTTTATGGAACTCAATTTTGCTGCTAGGTCTTCGCTGCTCTCCGCTGCGCAGTGGAGCTGGATGTCGTCAGCATAGCAATGGTACAACACATTATGTTTACGACATATTTCCCCTATTGATTTGGTGTACATAGTACACATGTTGAAAATAGTGCACATGGTGTACATGTTGAAATTTTCAGTACCGTGTTGACCAATTAAACCCTTCTACACACTGTTGTTGTTTTCATACAGTGAAGCCTTCCATGATGATCATGGTTTTATTAGTTTTAACCCTTAAAAGGACATCACTAATTTTTCCACAGACTACTGTGTGAATGACTTGGAGTGTACACATGTATGAAGCAAAGGAAGTGATCAATCAGGTTCACCCTCAGCATGCACACTCTTCCAGTGGGGTCCATTCAGTAACATGGCCTGCAATCTGGAGAATTTGACTATGCCAATCTAGGCAATATTGTTATTTAAAAAATAGGTTTTAGGCAATGGCAACTTTTTGGTCTTGATGCATGCCACAATTTTGATACCCACTGCTCAAATTATGTTACATGGTTTGTGGAAACACAGCTCTGGTTGTTCCTGAAAGCTGTGGTGAATAAACAGTGTTTTTATTGTTTGCAACTTACAAAAATTATTTTGAAATAAATGAGGACTCAATTTCACTCGTTATTTTGCATTGTATAGAATCAGCTGAATATTACATCCCTGTTGGTAACGATGTTGAGTTTCGGTGCAGAGAAGGTTTTTGGACAAATCCTAGTCATGCTACTTCTCAGACAGTGACATGCTTAAATAACAGAAGTTACAGTCCTGCTATCACTTCTCTCAGTGACTGCATAGCTGTGTCTTGTGCTGCACCACCTTCAGTAAGTAACATGCATTACATTTTTTCTTTTCTCATTTTCTTTTCTTTCTTCAACAGTTTTAGTGAGTATTCAACATTAACATTTCTTGCTGAAGTAAATGGTTTTGGTAGTGATGTAGATATTGAGATGATTAGTGTATTTAACACTAAATAATGAATTGAATGATGCAGTATTGTTTGTGGTAATAGGTTCCTGGTGCTACACTGCTTGGGACAAGTGGAACTTACTTTTATGGTGATAACATAAAATACCAATGTCCTCCAGGTTTGCATTTCCGTTCTCAACAGCTTCAAATTGTGGAGGTCAGCAGTGCAATGCACACTGTGCTTGAACAAGTTGCAACATTTGCTTTTTATGAAAGTATATTGCAAATAAAACAACAAAAATGCTAGGTTTCTTGCTTATTAATATTTTTCATTTTATCTTGCTTTTTGCTTTTTAATGAAAAAAAGAATTTGTTGTGTAACCGAAACAATCCAAATGAATGTGCCAAAACCTTTTATTGTAAACCTTATATTAATGAAATATGTTTCTCTACATCAGATGCAAGCGGTTGCTCACTTGTTACATTAAGCTGATTGTTTCTTGGCTAACCATGGTTCAGTTTCATTTAACATTCACTCACTATGTTCATTTTTGCTTTATTTTAGTCCAGATGTGGTCTTGCTGGAACTTTTCTTCCCAATCCATCAACACTCAGATGTCAAGCAGTTGCGTGCCCTGACTACAGCATGCCTCTAGCAACTCGCACAACTCTGACAAGTTTGAACTTAGATGGAGAAGCAACATTTCAGTATTTAGATATTTCTGATTTATTGCTCCATTTTGCTTAGTTAATGTATTGTTGAAAAATAGCAATCAATTTGTTTGCGTCCATACTTGTATGATTTCAACTTTAAGTTACCAAGTTTGTTTTCTATCCATTATGCTTCTATTTTTGGCAACTTCTGCAGTTTTTAATAAATTAGTATGACTTTTTGCCCATTATAGAAATAAGCGCTAAAAAACTAGTTTTCATATTTTGTTAAATTCTTGACTGAAGAAAACCAGAAACTAATTAGGTTAATTTGTAAAACAGACTTCATGACATTGTTTTTAAGTTTGTCAATTTTATAGATTCACGCACACTTTGTACATATCTGACCAAACTGCATCATGTTAAGGTGTATATTTTCTGTAGTCATTGCTGAAACTGATTATTATCAAGAGTAATTTTTCTGTGACTATACAGACTTTGGTGTGTTGAGGTCATCACTGAGTGTTGGGGTTTTTTTTTTCATTGAATTGAATTTATTGACAAACAGCCAATGAAGGCAGGCCAAGGCCTGAAGAGCTCATTGGCAACGCAAAAACACAGAAAAAAAA
>JGI24158J21664_10000324_pt1 | contig 40658 bp, 28 predicted proteins | sample Ectturendosymbi3_FD_21664 | JGI IMG/M metagenome (IMG submission 21664) | reverse complement strand
AACAGGACTATGACGTCATTTTGTGACGTCACAAACAGCGCACACCAAATACAAATGACTACCCTATGCCACTGAATGAAACCCCCCCATGAAAAGTTTCTACGTACGCCACTGCACGCACTGTACGATAAGCGGATCCAGTCACATTTCAGGATTAATTCAGCACGGGCACTAGTCTCAAACAACCAATTTTGTGAAAACATGAACTGAACACTATGGAAATCCCTGAGAAAGTTAATTACCAGTTTACTAGAAAAAAGACGTATTTTCACATCATATGTATACACAGACGAACATCCACACATGACAAACAGATTTTTTCAGAGCAAGAAAGCACTACTATTGTAATCAACGCAGAGTAAAAATGATTTTAATGGCCTAGATCACAACGAACCAAACAGATCGAAAATGACCCGCCAAAGAAACCGATACGGCCTGCAGCCTTTAAAATACCCGAATTCGGTTGAAGTATTGTAGTAGGTTATGCACGACATGTTGATACGTAAGTTGAGGCCTTGCAGATGCTAGTGGCAAAACAATGACTATTCTTTCCCATCGCTGAGTGTGGCAATGCGCTATTACATATTTTTATAGCAAGCCGGCTGTTCGTAAGCTACAAGATCGCTGCGCGCAAGTCAACCAACAGCATCTGTTTACTTGCATGTGAAAATTTCCGAGACCGACAAGCCAGTCTACGCAAATTTGAACCAGTGCCTTCATGTCACCCAGAACAAGTACTGCTTGCGGTAGTCTTTTCAAGCCTGAAATACAACCAACTACAACAACGGCTTTACGTACACTTGCAAGCGGGCAGTTATAAATTTAGCGTTGGATGCTGAGAGTGGGCGCCTTGAAAAAACATTGTAAGCAACAGTTTAACTAGCGGATCTAATTACAGCGGGATGTACCTTTTGGTTTTCGAAACTGTTAACTGCGAAAAAAGAATACATCCCAGACAAAAATAGTGGTTTTTGCTAGACGCAGCTGTTGAAAAAGGAAGTTACACACGCACCGCAACAAGCAACGGCTACAGGAGCATGTTTGTCTCTGGAAACCTACACTGGATAGATGTGGCTTGAAACGCGATGTCAAAACAACCACAACACAGAAAGGATCTGGCGCGGAACGCGATCAGTCAAATTCTCCTATCAGCAGTAAGCCCGAGCAGCACTATGATTGCCACGTGGTTCAACAAAGCGAAATTTTCTACAGATGACGTGCAGGATTCCTTTCGGCGGTCTCGACCAATCAGTGCGCGAACGTGCATAAGGAAGATTGCTATTAACGACTATTTTCTCCCAATAAACCGAGATCACCAAACAATGAATGGTTTTCCGTCATCGAACGCCTCCGCAGGATAGCCAGCCCCACTGAGGCTCACGTGGCGAGAACAAATAACGACCAGTGCGTGGAAGGCCTGCACACCGACTTTCAAAATTAATACCACTACCGCAGAATTCCAGCTTCGGCAAAACACATTGGATACTGGATATCAGCTGGCCAGTGGCGTAGCAAGGGGGGCCCTGGGCAGCAATGTGTTGATTAGAACTTATTTTCAACTCTTCTCAGTGTTTGTGCTTAAAAACCCTAGACTCGTAGCCTACAAAATTTGGAAATCTGGTTGTGGAGTGGGCAAATTGATAAAATGTTTACTCAAAAGTTTGGGTCAAATCCAGGATGCAAAACTATCCCTGTGTTTGTCTTGAAATTAGTTTTTTTAACATACTTGGGGATAATTTCCCCAGTCCCTATGTCTTTCTCTCCAGCCAAGGTCATTTCCTGCCACCCCAGCCAAAAATCTTTTGAACAAAGGACAGAGATGACATTCGACCGCAGACTAGCAAACATTGCTGGCCCGGAAGTTCGAGGTTAAAATTGCCCCCCCACTCAAAAATCCCACTTGAAATCATGGTAAATTAGTCAGAACTCCCTTGATCCTTTTTCTTTTCTTGTTCCATCCTTATCCTTAGCAACGTCCCAATGACACATCATTACATCACCTGACACACCAGCATCGGAGACAAACATTTCTTAGCGCGTCTCATGCTATTGTTTAGTGTTCAGTGGGATATTTTCAATAAACAAGTGCCACAAGCTATACCCTAGTGGTAAGATGGGCTTATCAACATCAAATTTTGGCGGGTGAAGTGAAGAACTCCGCAAAAATGGAAGTTGCTCAATTTCAGTAGAACAGAACTGATGTTTTTCTGTATGACGAAATGGTATCAGAAAATGACTTTCTTGAAGCGAGCTGGTACAGTTGATCTATTTGCGTGGGCAATCTAGAGTTCAAATTATAAGCTTGAACTGCAAGTAGAGTGAAGTGAATCAATGCCAGCCGACAGGCAATGCGGATTTCGTACGTTTGATTCCTTGTCCAACGGTATACTTTGCATTGGCAGTCATAGAAAAAGTCGCTTCAATAACAAAAGCTTGGGAAAGCTGTTGCGCTCATTTTGATAAATTAGACGCGATGAGCCTTAGTCTTGAAAACTTAATGCAAGGGCAAATGATATGTTTAGTTATGATTGTTGTGAAGGCTTTCAATAAAAGGGTTGTTAGCCAAAACAGTTGCATAACGTGGCAATGGCTGTACTGAATAAAATTGTTCTGTGCAATTACTGCCGAACTGACACGTTGTAATCACTGTTCGGGAATAAAGACAACCGAATGACTGCTTAACACCCGCCTCGAGATCCAGCGCGGCCTAGCAGTTTAGTAAGACAGTTTTCGAAATAGACAGCTGTTGCTAACGAAGGCAACGAGCAACACTTTGCACGCGTCATTGGAAGAAGCCCAGTCCAACAGCTAGACTGAGCCTGCAGGTCGCAATGGAGGCTGCAAGCCAGGCTAGCCAGAACCTCTCAGCCAGAGCCGGTTTTAAGCCTATTTGACAAATTGTATCTAAAGGGGTCGCACACCTTAGGGGCCCCGCGCCAGTGGCGACAGAGTTAACGTTTGAAGCCTTATATATTCTACGAGAAAGAAACCACCACTGAAACGCGAAATGAACAGTGGAACATCTTTTACATTGCTGAGATTAGAATATTAAATCTATAATTGTAGCCTACAGTATCAGTATATAAACTTTATTTTAGTTAAAGACGGGGATACCATACGAAATATAAACATATATAAATGTTTACATCTATAGAGTAGGAAGCCCCCATCACTTCTCTGATTTAGCCCCGCAGTAACACATTATCTCGTGTTTTGTTTGAACCCCTAGAATGTGTAAACAATTAACGCTAGTGGTGTGGCTGACCGCAAATTGCAAACCAACAGGGAAGAAAATTTTACGAAATATACTGAATCCATGCATGCATATGTAAAGAAAGCAGAAAAAATAGGAACAGCAAATGGCGAGAGGGGTGGCGAACGAGAAGAAAAAACAAGATCCATAATCGAGAATAAAAACATAATCTTCTTTCATTTTAAATTCCTGGAAGCAAATTTGAGGGGCGGAAAGGGCGGCACCTTTATGGTCGGCCCCGGGCGACACTTTGCCTCGCTACCCCGCTGCAGCTGGCTATACAGCAATCCCACTGTAGGAAGAAGTCATCGAAGAGGTAATCTACTGACAATGAGACATTTTACAGCACAAAATCTGTCGCTTTCTTGCATAGAAGTAGGAGCAGGCGATTCTTTGGGGGTGCTAAGGATATTTTACCCGAAAAACCTTTATGCGACAAACTTTCTCCCAACAAGCTTCTGTAGCTGTTGGTACATTGTTTTCCTCTACCAAGTTGCCATAGACTTGAAAATAGAAAATTTGGTACCTGAAATTTGTTTCTTAATACCCCAACTGAAAAAATGAAATGCCTTCTTTTGTCCAAACTTTCAAGTGAGTGGGTTACTCATCAACTCTCACAAACTGAAATACGAAGCTACTAGAAACAGTTTGTTGATTTGATATACTGTATATTTAATGTGTTTTCTATGACATATAAACTTTTGTTTATACACTCAATAACGAAGTAAAATTTCATTAATATTGTTAAAAAATGTCGAAACTTTCGATTTTGCTCAAGTTTTTTTGAGATTTTGCCCAAATTTTTGACAAGTCAAAACTTTTGCCCTGCACCCCCAGCTCCTACACCACTGCTTTCTTGAGTCTGTCCACATTATTATTATTATTATACACGATGCCTGAAGTATCGTGATTCGAGCCATTTTGTCGGGTGCGCGCAAGTTATCTTTTTCGAGGCAGATCCCGAAATACAATCAGGGGTGCAAGTCAGGTAAGGACAAAAATGTAGTTATTGCCCAGTTTTCGGGACTGGCAACTTATTCGCCTGTTAAAACTCCACAACACCCGAGCAAGCAAAATCTTTTAACGATACAAAAAATTTTGTAAAAGCAGTTCGTTGGCCGCGTTTCGTAACTGACAACTTGCAAACTATGGAAGTTATCGGGAACCAAATTGTTGTAATGCTATACATTACGGTAATTAATGGAAAAAAAATTATGAAAAAAACTTCGCATGGGCATTGGGCATGACGAGTAGGGAAGGTAGAAAATATACGGAAGATGAGCTTACATTACAACAAATTAACAACAAAGGTTTGCAGTTTGCAAGGCGTGTGACAACTGCAACCTCAAAACGCCGAGTCGCTCCCAAAGGAACCTCAATGGGAGAAATATAGAAAATGAAAACTAACGGAAAGAAGGCTTTACACATTTTACCCTTTTCAAACGCTTTCAGGATCAATGAATCTACGTAAGTCATAGATGAAGAAAAACAAAAAATGTCCTGTCGAGCCTAACAGTTTCACGTATAAAGAAAACTACAAACAAACACCCCATGTGTATTTTCTGATATTTTGTTTCAATTAATCGTTTTCACTCTTGAAAACACAACACATTCTACAAGAAAACATGCCGACAGCAAGGTCACACCTGCATCTATACTACAGTCACAATCCACACAAAACGAATACATATTGTAAGATAAACAGGGAGACTGCAGCCAAGTTTATTGCTTAAGCAATTCAGAAAACGTTACTTCTTTTTGTTCGTGGAGATTACAGGGGCCTCGAAACTACGGCCCGCGCAGAGATTTCATCCGGCCGCAAAGTCATTTATGAAAAAATCCGGCCGCAAAGTCAATTATGAAAAAATAACATATTTACGAAACATTTACTGATTTTGCAGAATGTGACATATCCCAAAACAGTCGTATTACGGAAGATGTCTGGCCCTCGAACTGTTGTGTGTGATAGCTTATGTGACCCGTTGACATCAAAGTTTCGAGATTCATGGTGTAGAATGTACTGCTGAATATTCAGCAAAATTTCACCTCGAGCAGTTACAGAGAAGGAAAGGGATTGCTTTTCAGACTTAGTTTTCCTAAACTTTCGCTGTTGAAAGAGGGAAACAAAAACAGCCGAAAGCCAGAGTGCACTAAAATTTTATCCATCAGCTCAGTTTTTGTCAAAACTGCAGCGAAGTACACGTGACTGCAACTACTGAGCAATGACAATTGTACCACAGCTGAAAATGGCCCTACAAGGTCAGAATCGAGATGAGAAATTTCGAACATATATGGGTGGCACTTTGAAAAGTTATGAAATAAAAATCTCAAAAACAATGTCAATTTTAAATGATTAAATGGTGACTAAAAACGATTGCTAACACAAGTTAAACATATTACCGAAAAAAATGTCCTTGGTTTTTGCCTGTGGCAGAAAATTTGCCAATGCAATTTTAAAGAACAAATGTGCAAACCCAAGAATAAGCAATGCAAACATACAGCCTGCCACACAACATACGTACGTTTTATTGCCGAGTTGCACTACTACTAAAAGTGGTAGACCTTAAATAACTTGAAAAGGGATGTCCTTCAACATAGGCGTAGCCAGGGGCCATGCGCCCCAATTTTTAGAATATCTAGTGACTTTGTGCTTTGAGAGGCGGTATCTCATACAAAATACTGATGCTAGCCTAAAATAACAAATTTTGGGCTGGCTATGCTACTGTCCTTTAAAGGTTACAGATTTAAATTCCATTTTACTCTCAGGCTAACGTTCCCTGGGTTAGCAATATAAGGCAATGGCACATGAATGCATATAGCACGGGGCAGATATTAAAAAAGAAACAAAAAATAAAACACCGCACCACCTGCCGAAGTACCTGCTCATCTTCATACAGAAGCCTTAAAACAGTGGGAAAAATAAGATTTGTAAAAAGCGTCAGCTCAATGTAGGGCAGTGATGGCCAAATAAAGTTCTAAGTGAGGTTCATCCATTTCCATGCAACAGGACAACGGCACTACTACACTGTTATACAAGTGGAGGAAACACACATCAGGCACAAGCATCTTAAACTTTGCGCATGTTGTTGTCTGCGTTACGCTCGGCTGGTGGCGCGCCGGTTAATAAATTGACCGTGAATCTCCTGAAGCGTGAGAAGACAAAGAAGCAAGCTAAGCGTTATGCATCGCTGTTGACGGGCGTGGTCTAGTTTCCTCGCTGAATGCGTTCTGTTTTCAGCACGGGTATGAGTGCAAGCAAGGAGAAAAATTAACGCAGCAACCCGGTACCTTCAAACGAACAGAAAGTCGTGCTTGTGTCACTTCCACGCCAGCAATCACATTGCAAGAAGACTATTCTGAGTGGTTAGATTTATGTCAACAAATAACAACATTTTGGGCCAACGAAGAACCGCATTCGACATATAACAACATGCAGCTCAAACATCACGAGGCTGCAGCTACACCAGGTGAATCTCGAGAGAAGACGAGGCACGCTGATACGTACACTTGTATTGACTTCTTACAGTGAAAACACGTTTGGCATTTTTAGGACCATATGCAGGTTTTTGAGGGCGTTGATAATGACGACTTTTCCTCGCGAACAAAAGCAAACGTTCACTTGGTCTGTTGCGTGATGCGATAGTTCCCTATAGTGTATTCACAACTTGCCAGCACCTACTCCGGCTATTTAGCATGCCGGCCAAGCATGTTTGAGCAGTGGCGTAGCCAGCGCAAAAATTTGGGGGGCCAAGATGTTTGAATTGAGGCGAATAACACCATTTTGTTTAGAAAAACGCCTCTTAAAGCACAAAATGACTATATTTTCTAAAAAATTGGGGGGGCATGGCCACTTTGGCCCCCCTGGCTACGCCTTGCCACTTTGGCCCCCCTGGCTACGCCTATGTGTTTGAGGTGTCATTTGACTGGTGATGCCACGGTTTTTTCGTGAACTAAGCCTCATGGAATGGTGACTGATAGAACTGGACATACGTCTTTGTTCTCAATAAAACGTGCTAAAAAAGTAACTCTTGTATCGAATTGCAGTTGGAGTTGTGGTCATGTGCGCATATACCAAATAGGCAATATATCTTGCATCATTCTTTGTTACGCTTGCTCAAAAGAAATAAGTTTTCCAACCGCATTACAGGATGCACTTCGCAGTTTGTGCATAACGCACTGCGCACTTCAAATACAGTACTGGTTTATGCATTGGTATAACACGCCGAAGCGTTCGTTACCCGGGCAACGAATATTTTCTTGAAAACGTCAATGGTTGCGATGAATATCCCTCACTGCGTAAAACCCACACAATTGACTGGACACAATGCGAAGAACTATACCAACAAATGTGTACTCCTGATTGAGATACACAGCTGCTGGTCGACATGCTTGCCGTTGCTAACGCGCAAAGTGCCTCGTATTCCTTCCGCTGCAACTTGCGGTCCACTCAATCAATCCATAAGTGTTCTGTTTCGATCTTTTTGTAACCACAAGCGGCAAAATAAAAATACAGCACACAGCTATAGTAAACCAAATCAACTATCATCACTCATAACGAAGAAAAAATTAGTGAGCACATAACTTTCAAACGGAAAAAGCGCCGACATCAATTTAATCAGTGAAAAGGAAAATAACTAGGTGTTGTGGCTTCGTTGGTGAATAGCAATTGAGGGTGCTGGAACGGCGAATACGCCACCCTGCTCTTATCAGCTTGTCGGGTGGTGGCTAAAGGCTACAAGCGACTTTTGAATGACATTCAAAATCCTATACGTGTGATGCCAGCAAAAGGTTATCCTACATGCGGATGCCAGCAAAAGACGTTCATTTCTGATGAAGTGGCTAGGACCCGTTCGACGCACCTTCTTGGGTGAAACTGATCACACAACCTTTCTTCCACTCTCGCGTACAATTAAAGCTGCTTCAATGCTACTTAAAACACCATTAACATAAATGATCACGATAACAAAAACAAGGCTGTTCTGAGTATGTTTCTCATTCACAGTGTGTCACCACACGCGAAAATCATAAAACAGAATCATTTCTATTTGAACAAACCGCATTGTTATTTGAATAGAAGATGAGGTAGAAAGTTCAACAGCTATGTACAAGCGTCATCAACGCTACTCGACTGGGGCCAGCAGAAAGTTTCACGGTGTCATGCACCACACCTACCGAACTTAAAACTCTTCAGTTTGAAAAATGCAGGATGCTCATGGTGCATTCTGAAAGAAGAGGTTACACCACCTGTTGTAAAAGTGGAGTTCTTAAATAGGATCTTTCTCTTTTATTGATGCATCTTTACAAACGTTTTTTCCAAATTTTACTCGATTGCAACTACTTTAGCCAAAGCTTCACAATTTTTATCACAATTTTTCAGCTGTAGGAAGGAAATTGCTCTCCCTTTCCGCTACATCTTACGGCCATGATGATATCGCTATAAAACGTGGCTCCAGGTTTAAGTGACTGCTGCAACCTGATTTACTACGTCATACACAAATATCACAATACACCAACCCAAACGTCAGCCTTCCACTCACATCCACAACTTATTAAACAATGTGACTGCGCATTGCATTTTTCACCCGAAAAATATGGCAATTTATAAGATCAGGTTGCAACTTTGAAAACCAAATAACCTATATCAACTTCTAAAGACACTAACAACTTTTTACAAAATCTAGATCGCACTTCTCGTTCATGTCACGTAATTGGGCGTGAGAAGAGACGGAAAGAAGTCTTAAGCTGAAACGCCCACAGCCAATGAATGTGATCATAATCATATTCGTTCGAATCTAAGATGTTGGGACAGCACACGTACTGCAGCTATTAATTGTACGAAGAATCGAAGGTAAACAACGGACGCCAGGTTTTGGCCATTGCCGGCAGCAGATGAGCCAACATATTGTCAAATTCAATTGGTATGATGTTCCAGCACAAAAATTCACCAGGTTTGTAACGCATAACATGAAGTGCTGAGCCAAGCAGCACGGAAGTCCTGGCTGCACTCGAGATTCTTGAAATAGCAGAAGCTTTATTATAGCTTTTGCACATCATGAACTTCGTCGCGACGCAAAACAGAGATAAGCTGTTCCCTCAGCGGCACTTCCAGGCGCATATCCTCATTAAATTGATATTGGTTTGCCATGACGCGCGACCCACCACGATGCCCGAAGTTCCCAGGCAGCACCTGCTGTATCGCGTAAACGCCACTCAGGGTGCATGAAACAACCGCATGTAAATTCTGTATCTAGTCGCGCGGCACGGGTTTCATCCGTACTATTGTTACCGGACAATGCTCTCCGTCTCAGACGCCGGCAGTTCTGAACAAACGAGCGCCACCCCAAGCGTAACGTCATCGCGCACGTGGTCTGGGCGGCGTACACCACGCCCGGTCAAGCTTTTCGAACGCGAAGTCATTAAGTGATTCGGCAAATCTTGAAGTCGCATGAAAACGTTTCACATGCAATCAAGGAACAGCGTTTGTACATGCGACCGATACCACACCGAAGCACCGCATACAGCTGATGGGACATTGTGCCGTTCACGACTGAATGCTAGGGAAAGCACAAGTGGGAATCGTTTCAGTCGTGACATGGTTGAAGAATCAGGAGTGGAGAGCACGAATACCGTTACGTTGAATCATACTGACAACAGAGAAAAAACAGAACGTAAGATAAATAATGTGCAGCCATCTTCGAGATCGATTGATGTTACGAAGGGGACCGGTTTGTATGTAAAACAGTTTGTGATAAGCGGCGCGGCAGTCTGGAATCGAGAACTTTCGGCGCAAGCTAGACACGAGATTCGGAAAGGATGAGTCACGTCGATCCACTGCTTCAAACATCATGCGACCAAATAAGGCGGCGAAACTAGTAAAGTGCACCTGTATAGTCTTGATTTCCTCAAGTGCACGGCCGGTTCGGACCGGTACAGACCGGTGAAAAAACAACGTCACTTGCGGGCTTTTCCCTATCGTTTAGCAGCAAAAGCGCCCTCGAAACCGGAGAGCGTTAAATGACGCACAGGCAAAGACCGACAGAACGCAGTTAATGTTTTATTAATGCCAATGTGCCTACGCGCGGATGGTTTGAAACGCCTGCACGAACACTTTCCAGTAAGAAGCAAAACCCCTTTTCCCGGGAAACTTCGACTGAACTTGCTGCTGACACGGGACGTGAGCCCGTTAGGGTGAGATCACCGTCAGGCAGCGAACACTAAGACAGCATCGGGACGGAACGGTTTACGAAAGCAACGTGTTTCTGCCACGATTGAAAGAAACAAAACTGTCGGTCAAGACAGGACACTGTTTGTTTTTACACAAATGCCCATCAAACGTGTTGAAATTCAACATAACAACAAAGTGCCTTTTAGGATGCAGCCAATTACGTCAGTTTCATGCACAGCTGGAGTGAAAGTTTTTCATCAAACCTCAGAAAGATTAACACATTACGTAGATATACCAGGCTAAATGTGTACCAACGAATTTATGTAGACAAAATAGAGAGGAATCTGCAGCAGCATGTTATCATCATTAGGAGAAGGATAGCCCAATTTTGTTGGAAGGTTCAACCAGGGGCGTAGCGAGGTAAGATGGCGCCCGGGGCACGAAGCAAGTTTGGCGCCTATGTTCGAATTTGAGGTCTTTCGGAAGCAAATGTACTGTATTGAAAAAAGTACTTGTGACATTGTTGAGACTTTTGCGGCGCCCCCCGTTGTTATTCGGCGCCCGGGTAATTGTACCCCCCTTGCTATGCCCCTGGGTTCAACCCAATGAAACAGTATATTCTGCGTTTAACATACAAACGAACTTTTATGATGGTGCACTGAAAACCATGGCGCTGGGCCCATAATTTTCAGTGTAGGCATTTTTCACAGAATACAAAAATACCAAGGTACACAAAATGGTACGCAAATGAAGAGGCAAAATTCATCAAAATGAAAGAGAAATTATATGGAAGATGAATGTAAAAAGAGATATATTGATTAAAAATGAACGAGCGAAACTCACTTGTCCAACAAACAGTGCAAAGTAAATTGAGAATACACAGGCAAGACTAACAAAGCCAGAGCTGAACAGAGTTAACTTCTGAATTTACATGCGAAACCGTTACACGACGTCCAGCGTGTTTCATTCACTTTCATACGCCACGCCACCACCGCAGTTTTTTTAATGGTAGTACAACAGAAACAACATGTTTTTTCAGAGAAAAACTAACGACCCAAAGGGGCTCGAACTGAACAGCTTTTTCCACTGCGACGCTCGCCACAGGGTTGTCCGCTGGCAAGATCAAACCACAACCTCTTTGCACATGTATGTCATGTTGCGTAATCGTGAAACGTCGCGAATACACAAAAAATATGAAGACTCATCGTAATACGAGCGAGGCGTTCTATGTTGATTTCCGCTGTGACGTCGTCTAACCATAGTCTCCGACATAAACGGAACCAACGATGATCATTAACCGTTTTCCCTTACCCACTGCGTATGTCAAATGGATGAAATCAACCCTACGCGAAAGAAGTCCTTCCATCAAAAATTTTGTTACATAACAAAAGTCTCTTCGTTCCGGTTCAAAATCAAAGGATGCGCAAAAACGATCGAAGCCGGAACGGTTCACTGTTTTCAACTCGCCAAATGTAGCAACGTTTCTGAACATTTCCTGCAAGTAATTCACGAGAATAATGAACGTGCAGACTGAAGATCGTCTACGAAACCCAGTGCCGGTCGCAGGGGCCAAACTGTTCCTGGGTGTGCCTCACGAAAAAAATACTTTTGAAGAAAAAAATAAACAGCGCAGAAACGCGGTTTCATCATCAAACCAGACGTTTGCAACACTCGACCGCGAGGATGTGCTGCTTACGTTAAGCAATAAAGTTATGAGCGATAAGAACATTTCGAACGTTACTGAGAGTAACAAGCACCCTTCTGCAGATCCTTAATCAAACACAGTTTTTGTCTCTTTTAGTTACAAACGAGCAATCAAATAAAACTATCTGAAATGGACTGAATAGACAGAGAAGTTTAGGATCCGGACGCGTCGTGATATAAATAATCAATCTGAACTGTGAGGTCACAGTGGTAGGGCGGCACTCTCATTTTGAAAGCCATTACGTCACTTTTGTAACACTTCGATCAACCGTTTTATTATCGATCTGAGCGCAAAGTCGATCGGTGAAGTCGTGATGCCGTAACGCAGATGTTGGTGCGACAAACTTCTTAAAAGCACCGTCCGATTTCCCCGAGTTTGCATCCGCAATGAGCAACGATGCAGACAAGAGGATGTGCCTTGCAACTGGTGATGCCTGAGCGCCGCGGTGGAGACTCAGCACGCAACCGCCAGGACGGTTGAACGAAATACGTAATAATGGAATCAGTACACGTGCCTGCGCGACACTCCGGCTTCGATGCGGTACTTATTTCACTAAAGGCTGTCCACAAGCAAGTTACGTCGGGCACAGAACATCAACGCGTCTCTTTTTTAACTGCTTTGAGGAAAAAAAACACATTTTTCAATACAGATGATTTGAACACAAAGGCAATAACTGTTGCTGTTCTGCTGTATCCATGAACAAAGCTGTGAATTGATTTAACGAAGGAGTGATGTTGTTTTTGTTCCGTCTAAACGAAACTAGCAAAGCGCAATGCCTAACTAAAGGAAGCTTTTACATTCTGAGAACCAAGCTTCACGTTGTATGTAAAACACGCGGTTGCCTCACCTTTCTTAAAAGTTAACGATGACAGGGATCTGATTGTTATATTTCAAGGCGTGCCAATGCTAGTGGCGTTAGCGACACATTAAGAGCCCTCAAATAAAGAAGTAATTTAAAAGATTTACATCTGGTCTAAAACACAGCAATTTTAAAACGCTTTGTACAAGAGGCAACTGAAAAGCTGATATGAACTTGGCGAACCAGCCCCGCCAAAACATGAAGAGGCTATTAGCGAACAAAGATATGACGTAAGTTCTAAGCTTAACGTCCTGCAAATGATTAGAAAAACTTTGACCAGAATTACTGAATCAATTTTTCTTCAAACATTCAGGGAGACTGGACGCATCCGCAACGTGGATTGCATAGGAAGTGGAAAGGAAACTCACGAGGTGCTGGAAATTAGATGTCTACGTGAACAGACATTTTTTTTTAATTCCACGCCTCAGAATTTGAAAAAAATGTAAATTATGGGCCTCGGGCTGAAATCACCACCGGTCGTGCTGTAAAAAAATGTCGGTGCATGAATGACCCTAACGTTGCTTTTTTAATGACGTAGCCGGCGTCGCGGATACCACGTTCCGTATGTACGCTTTTGCATAGAAGTCGAGCTCACGTGCAGCGACTGACTGCGAACGAGATTCTTGAGAGGCCAGCTTTGCTGCATGGTCGCGTTGGACCACGCCACTCTAGGCCTGGGTTGGACCGTGGAAAAGTTGAAACTGCACCAAAACGTTGAGGTGGTTGACTTACGTCCATCTTTGAAGCTGGGATGCAGATCTTGTAATTCAGGATAAAACAAGTACAGAGAAAAAGAAGACGTGAATCAAGTCCACACAGAAGAGGTCTTACTGAATGGGTGTAGTTACAAAACTGTGCCCAGTATATCTTTGGTGGCTGAACCAACCAAATCCAACCAACAGAACTCGCTTCTTCCACAAACCGCGTTAATGACACTTTGGCTGTTGACTATGGATAGAAGCAAAAGAATGCATTCAATAATAGTTTACATTTTGGATCGCAAATATGAAAAATGACTCAATGGTGAAGCAAGACAAGACGCAAGTTCGTAGTATTATTTGATTATTTCGATATGTAAAGATCACAGTTTTGATTCTTAGCTGTAACAGGATTCCTTTGATAGACAGTGGTTTCACCGGCAAATGATATTAAATTGGGAATACCGCGAAAACTGTACGCTTCTCACAAAATAAATACAATTCTACAAAACAGACACCTCGGGCAAAATATTTATTGTATTGACCTGCAAGGGGCGACGATAGCTATTTGGTAAAGTATCCGGTTGGGTGTTTGTCCACGGCCACTGAGTGAATTGCCGTAGAGCTCCTTGGGCAGGAGCGTTCACCCCAAATGTCCCAGCAAGAAGCAAACTTCAGGCTTCGGCCTGCCGTCAATTGTAACCCAAACACGAAGTAAACAAGATTAATTTGACTGCAACACAAGCAACATTTCGCCAACAACAGCTTGTCATCCACCGGCTTAGCGGTACAGTTGGTTGAGCACGTGCCAGCAAAGGTGGTGGACTTCGTTCGATCCGCTGTCGGGTCACACAGATGACTTGACAAAGGTACTTGCGACCTCTCCAGCCTCGTGCTCGGCGTTAGTAGATGGGCGCAAAGAAAGGGTTCACGCGTGGCGCTGCCACTGACTCGCCGTCATTTCAGCATTCACTAAAGTATCCGACGCAAGCGCGCGGAGATGGGGACATACCATTCAACAAGGATGTACAAAAAGCGAGTGTAAATGACACAGACATCCCGCCAAACTGTGATGGCTGAACAGCAGCATATAATCAGTTAGCACATCAAGACCAAGGGCATCAAAATCAGTTGATTTTAACCTGCGAAATACTTTCAACGTGTAACCCTAGAGCAGGGTGCCAGGTTGGCCTTTTTTGGCCTCATCTCAAGTTGATGATGAGCCTTAAAAATGGCTTTTTCACACTGAAAAACTTTCCTCTGCAGAGAAATATTACTATCCATTTTTTTCGGCAACATATTTGCACAAACTTTTGTAACAAATGTTTTATTGGACCGACGCCCGCGTTCTGATGTTGGTAAAATTTGAGGGATGCTAGATTTGAAATATTTTTTTTGCGTAATCACTGGAAATGTGTGCACCGTGTAGTGTCTTGTAAGTACGCACTAAGCAGGCTCAACACTTGCAGACAGGTCTGCGCCTCCGCGACAGAAATGCGAAAATAACGTCGAGGAAGTGGAAGGGCGCTTGTGATTCTGTTCGTAAGGACAGGAGTGAATGGGAGATGACTTTTGCATGGGTGCAGAAAGCCGGCGATGGATCAGTGTGCAAACTGTGGCGACAGTGTACTCAAAGAGTGCAATCTCACAAACCATGAAAAGTCAGAGACGCATCAGTATGAGCTCCAGTACAAAGCCAAGGAAGACTTAATCTCAGTTTCGAAGGAAATTTATAATGATATTCGTGTAATTTAGATGCTTCTTTGTGACAGGAATAGCAATACCACAAGCAAAGTTTGGCTTTTTTCTGGCCTTTGAACAATCGGTTTGGCCTTTTTTGGCCCCTTTTTAGCACTGTTTGGCTTTTCATTGAAATTTTCATCTGGCAACACTGTCCTAGTGATAAACGTAGTCTGATCTCAGAGTCGAGTTACAAGAGCAACACGAACTGTTTGGTGACAAACGATATTACTGATGAACGATCAAACGTGTTTGCGAAACATGATTTTTGCTCAGCAGGCCAAGCGGACGGTACATTACACGCCAGATATTCGAAATCAGTTTAAAGTCGCATGCAGACTCACAACCTGAACATATTCAGAGAAAAGGAAAAACGTAACTGACATAAGGACAGCTGTCTATTTCTGGTGTGTTCATGCTTTTACCACAATGTACGCAAATTAAGCGATGTGTTCAAGACGTAGATTTGAGCCTGAAAACTTGTGAATGTAGGTAAAAACAGACTCGTAGTTAGCAAGTCACCTCTAAAAACACGCGAGGACTTCGCGCATTTGCATTTCCTCACGTCGTTCTGGAGCAGTGGTCCTTAAAGTTTTAACGCCTCAACACCCCTAAGTTAAATTTTCGCCAATCTGGATACCCCCTTTTCAACAAAGTTTACTAACAGAGTCAACGGTAGCAAGTCAAAGTCAATCTGGATGGAAGCAATTTCAAGTTCTTAGAGAATGAGAACTTGAGTCCGGATTTGGACTTTAATTCCCAACATCGTTGAACACCCCCAACATCTAATATCAATTCCCCCTGTGGGCATTAACGCACCACTTTAAGAACCCCTGTTCTCTAGAGGATTTAACGGCATCTGAACAGTTGCGTAAGGGATGGAGGGGGACATGAGAGCTAAGTTGGAAAAAGAACTAGTAAAACGCCCTGATGGCAAACTGTAGAATTTCGTGCTGTTTCGCCTGCGCCTACGGAGTCGCAGTTGACATATCAAAACAAAAATGGATGCAGATGAGAATTTCAAAGAGAACCGCGGTATAATCAAGCGAAGTCACAACGACGATTCCACTTCCGCTATGGAACAAAACATGGAGGTAGATGAGCTGTTTCAGCAACAAACAGCAATGATTACTCTTTCATCCGCAAACAGGTCCATTAACGCGATGCGATCGTGACTCACTAGAAATAGAAGTGGAGCTGCTGTCAAATCAAAGCAACATGAAAACCCTTTGAATCTCAATGCAGACGAACAAAATACGGCCCTTGAGATTTGAAGAATGCTAACACAAATTCTACAGAGTGCGAGTACTTATTTTGCTGTTTATCCATGAAAAGTATTTACAAAAACGCAATTTACACCCAAGTGCAAATTAAACCACTTGGTGTTCTTCTAATTTGTCTTTGCATAAATGTCGGTTATGTAAAATAGGATTTATGTAATTACCCTCACAGCCTAATATCAAGCTACAAAAAATTGGGCACGAAATCACTTTTGCGCTTGGGATGAGAAGCCTTTGATGCAGCTCAAGATAGCAGGCGATCCTGCGAAGTGCAACAAAAGTGAGAAAGCTTGTTCAGTGAACACCAGACAGACCTCCTTGTCAAGGCGGTTGGCTTGTGCCGTGCACACCACAACACGAAAGAGCAGGCCGCGTTAAAATTAGAAATCGACCGTGCTAAATGCAACACGACACCGTACAAACAAACGCAGGCACGATACTGTGAAATCGTGTGCCACTCACTGGCCTATAAATAGTAGGGCAGGTGGTACCAAGTTTTAAATCGCATGTTTACTTTCTTTTTTTCTGAAACAGGGAACCTGTTTACCGCGGGCCGCGGTAATTGTGCTACATCGCTGGCGGGCCGCAAAAAAATGATTAATTTTATCTTGAAATTTTACCTTTACATTCGTGTGGAAGATACGAGAGAAAACCGTAAGTAGCGAGAGAGAATTATTGACCTCCTGGCAAAGTATCTGGTTATCATGGAGTTTCATTTTGAGGCAATGTCTCAGGTGCTGCAAGACAGCAGTCAGAGTCATTCCTCAAAAATTCTGACACAAAACCGTACACCTCAGGCTGTGTGTGCATCACTATGTCACATTCTGAAAACATCCCGACGCAAATAGTGCCCGTCAGGTCACCAGGTCATCAACTCTCCCAGACGTCGTTAACCGACCATCTTCGTGTCGACGGGATTTTTACCGAAAGGCGCACGCACCTGGTTTCGAGCACAACTATTTTGGCTACAACGCTAAAATCGCAGAAGGAGAAGCTTTTTGCTATCTTTTCACGTAAGATTTCACCCATTGTTCGGGCACTACATGTTCTTAACCATTTTGTTCAAAGCGGTCTGTGTCCACCCTGCAGAGGCCGCCGGATGATGCTAGGAAGGAAGTAAAGACTTCCATGGGAACGAAAACAATCACAGAGGCGGAGTTGACACTTTCTTCCTGGCCCGCATCAACCAGATCGTTTGTTTACTTTCAAAAACAGCAAATTTAGTGAACGTTAAAAAAAAGTCGGAAGTTTGGCAAACACTCCTATTGTTGCTACGACCGTCGTCACCGATTAGTGTCTGCTGATCCGCAGCAAAAATGTAGCATCTTTCGTTCCACCAGCATCAATGTCAAAAACAAGATGTTTGGCAGGCTTCTATCTCCGGTTCGCTGCGCCTGATACAAGTGGTTTGAAACTATCGCGCAATACGTAAGAAGTATGTGCAGCCATGATGGTCGCACAGTCACTGCTTACTTGAATACAATCTTTCCAACAGGTGCTAGTTTGAAAAGTCTTGAATTTTAAAAAATCCATGGGGCAGCTTTGGAATATACATCAAAAATCTTGCATGCAATGAAGCAAAAAGATTTGCTACGTGTTCAAACAGGCCTTGCAGGATGTGCAAACGAAAATGAACCGCATTCGTTGTGGATTTGCAAATGAAAGCAAAAAAAGCTTTGAAAAAGTTCATTTGCAGTAAAACAGTTGAAAGCATTGGTTTTTTCTGTATGCTTTCGAGGAATCACCCGACTGCGCTCTGCTTTCACCTTTTGCAGTAAAACGTAACAATTCGTTAAACGCACACTTCGGGCTTCAACCTTGAGACAAGACCCTTGTCTGCGACAGAATTCTGACGTGCCATTTCAGTAAGCTGAGTTGAAGCTTCAAAAATCTTCATGCACTACGTCATGATATAACTTGAGTTACAGCAAGGATCTGAGCATGTTTCTGTTGTGGTAAATACACGTCACGAACCTGATCGACATCCTTATTACCAAAAACACATCCGGAAATACTGGATTTACATATAAATGTTAAGAATTAGTCACGAGTGAAAGCACCATTCAATCCTTAAAGCGCAGATGAACTTTAACAGTCGCAAAGAACTTCCCGGGCCAGTTTCTCTGCTCTAAACAATGCGACCATCCTCACTATAACCGTCTGCAAATATCATCCATTAGCAGATATTATTCAGTTTCATACTTTTAATTCAATCAAGATATACCACAAGTAACAAGAAAAGCAAAATTTTCATCAAAAAAGCATACATNCAGTACGTGGTGCTTNGTGAAGTGGAAAAACGCCTTACCATCATTACGTGGGGTATACTGTATATCATATGGATGGAATTACCCTATGCCCTTGACAAGACACTTACTAAAAAACATTGGATGAAATCTTTTCATCAATACAGTATCTCTCCCCAAAATACATGCCCATGCCGTTTGACAACAGTAAAAATCAAAGCTTATAACCAGAGACGGGCTTACTGTTTCGGAAGGAATACCGATAAAGCTAAGGCAGAGTCTATTAGCCAATCCTAACACCGGCAATTTTTAAAAGACATCGGAAAAAAACATTAACCTTCAGTTTTTGCTTAGACCCCGCCCGCTGGCAACATCATGCGAAGCTAGTTACTGATTGTTAAATTGTGCTTCACAGTTCTGCTTGGCCCGAAATTACACCCCCTTGCGCTTTTGAATGCCTAAACCATCGATTATCCCGCTTTAGTCCAAAAATGAAAATTATGTGATAAACAAAAAAGGCGAAGTATACTAGTGACACGAATATGCTCATTAGAAAGTCGCAGGCAATTTTATTGTTGAGTCAAATTCGGGGCCATCCTAACATAGACGGAAAATCTGAATATTTGAGAGTCCAAAACGCTCTGCTAAATGTTTGATCACATTTTTTAAACAAAGTATGCTTTCCTGATACGCTGATTCTGCATATTTATAGGATATCTCATTCCAGAAATGTAAACATTTGCATGGTTATAAAAATGTTCCAACTTTCAGCTGAGAATTTGGTGACCTTCCAAAAAGGGCTAAGCGTAACGTTTTCAATTATTTTGCTGTGTTTCTCCCTACCTTTTTATAGTTAGGGAGTCAACTGAGCCCAGACCCAAGCTTTTCAGGGTTATGTCTCTAAAAGTAAAAAATTACGAAAAGAAATTTAATCACTTCACGCCAGGCACGATTCCACTTTGTGCATGCCTGCTTGCGACATGTGCAAAAACCTCTAAACGACAACATAAACGTGACTTGGCCATTTAACCACAAGCGGTTACTGACGATCACAAACCACGCGGTGTTTATGCTTGTTTTACCAATGAGCTAGAAATACGTCACAAACTCGGAACTTACGGCCTACCGGTAAAAGGTTAATCCGACAAACGAAAAATGGATTGTCTTTTCATTGCCACGTAGGCGCAGCAGCATATATTGGTTCCTATCATTGCGAGCTGCCCCGAGTGTTTCAAAACACTGACCCGCTTAAGGCTGATCTTGTCACACCCGGGCACCGCTGCGCTTCGGGCACATTGCAAGCAACGCATAAGATTCATCATACATCTTCTTAAACCAATGATTAACAGTATCAAGGAAACGTTTTTGGATTCCCCGATACAAAGTAGAACGGTATTAACACACCTATCATGGCAAGTGGGGACTTTTCCTACTGCGTGAAATGTATCATGGAAAATCACTAGGGCAGGCTTTTAAGCAATGGAGAAAACCACGTTGCAGAAAAAACATAAGGATGTGAATCACGCTTGCCATTAAGAATTCGAGCAGAACATGACATATAAACGAAGTATTTCACCAAATTATTAATTATAGTCATCAGCAATGCGTCATAATGACGGGTATGTGAAATACTTGTAACAGGATTGGTGATAACATCGATTGTCCCACGGGCACAAGTCAACCGCGCGTTCCATGTGAACTCGAAAGTCGTTCGCACGGGCCCATGAAGCAATTCGCAAAATTCAATAACGCAATATATGGTCAGAACAATTGACAAAAACCGAATTTCAGCTTTTATGAAAATGTACCGCTTGTACGAAGCAGTCTGTACCCGTCCAATCCAAGCCGAATGCAACAACAATGTCTACATCAATTCTGACACCGGTTTTTCGGATTTTCATTATTGATAAGTGTAATAATTTTCAAAAAATAGAGGTTGGTGAAAAATGGATTTTCAAAAAATAAAACGAAAAATAAACTAAAAGGTCATCTGCATGACGTGATAAAAAGTCATCTGCATGACTTGCCAGGATTTCCGTGCATTTTCTCTTAAGTAAAATCCATTTTCAAACAAATAAAGGAAAAGAGGAAAATTTCACGTCATGCCGATGACTTTTTAATTTGCTGTATGTTTAATTTTTTTAAAACTCATTTTTCACCAACCTCTGTTTTTTGAAAATGTTGTTCCATTTTTCACTAGCACCGCGGTGATTCGCCCGATTTCACGAAGTCCAGTGCTGGCGGGGCTGGCACACCCCTAGCCCCGGGCTCGTACGACTACGCGTACAACGTGTATCGGATGATTGTTTCGCGTAAATTTATACTTTCATCTAAAGATATCAGCATTCACATGAAGTGTCCTAAGCATTACCTGTTGTCTGACGCGTCACAGTAAGTTGGTTTCTCCTAGATGCTCACAGCAAATAAAACCACCATTCAATGTTTGCAAAATGTCTGAAACTATGCCATAGCAAGAAAAAGGAAGGTTCAAACATATTCCTAGTTTTCATCGCTTTTAAAGAACATCTCATTTCATCGGATGTTGCCGCCGATCAGGGTTGCCAGGTTGGCATTTTCAATGCCAAATTCCTGAAATTTGGCCTTTTTTAAAGTGGTTTGGCATGAGAAAATGCTGATTGGCGTGTACGTCAGTTTGGCATGTACTTGACCTTTTTAATGGCGTTGGCAGAAAAATAATCGTCGTTTGACTTTGACATTGTTTAAAACCTGGCTGTTTTGAGCTCAAATATTTTTTTTTTAGCTTGTTTGGCATTTATTGAAGTTATTTGGCATATTTTGAGAGTAATTGGTCCATTTGAACCTGGAAAGCCTAATCTTTTTCTGTGTGCTTTCTGTGACTGCATTTCGTAACAAACATTTTATGGAATTTTGACAATGACATAACTAACATGTCAGACGCTTGTCTTATGTATCAGATTCAAAGTGATTAAAATACATGGCATGTTGCATGTTTGTATTTTAATAACCTGTATTTTATTATTTCAAACATTTATAGGTGTTTTTTATCAAGCATTTTTATAAAAATAAAAGGTAACTTTAGAGATTAACAATTATTTATTAATTGATATGCTGTAGCTGTAGGTTTGGTTCTGTAGCAATAATGCGTTTTGGCCATTACTCATCTTAGCAATTTAAAACCGACAGCATTCGGCGTATTTTGGCTTGTTTGGCATTTTTTGAAGTAATTTGACATATATTTGAGCGATTTGGCATATTTGGTCCATCTGGGTCTGGCAACCCTGGCGCCGACCTTGCTCGGAACAATCAATATGCTTTATCGAAATGTTTCATGCAAAACATGTGCACGATATTAGTCAGTCTGCAACCATGTAGACTTGTAGTATCATCGGTTACTGTTCTAAGTCCACCGACAACAAACGACATCTGGTCAGAAGGCGAAAGGCCATTAAAGTAGACGTTACTTTTTAGTTGCAATGTAAATCGAGTACATGCTAACATTCGGTAGTGCGAAACAGAAAGAAGAAAAGTCATTTTGAAACTTTGGTGAACATTCTTGCGGAGCAAAAAGTTTGTTAGTCTGTAACATTTCTGATAAAAAAGATGGCATTATTGTATAGGTCACGTCCTGCTATGCAAAAACAGAAAAGAGTAAGGTTTTCCTAATTTTTTCCCACACAAAAAAAGAAAATTAGGATCATTTCGTCCACAACAAGTCAAGGTTAATTGTCCAGTGTGGGAACACCCACCAGGCTGGATAACAAGCGAAGGCGATGGAAGATCGGTTTAGATATTTTGTGACGACGCGGAGGTTTTGATGCAAGAACCTGACATTCAGCCCATACGAAAAACATTCAGAGTAGCTACTTAAGATGTGGTCCATCTATAAGCTAAGCTTTGACCAACAAGAAATGACCAGGCACGATCCTGACAAAACAGTTGGCGCCAGTGACCTCAGCCAACCAACCACAAACGAGCTTAACAAGTGGCTAGTGGTGAAGAAGAAGTCACCGCACTTCCACTGACTTCCTCACCAAGTACCTGTACAAGAATTGCGCATTCCTCACAAAAGGTCGAAACCGGACAAAGCGCGTTAAGATTTGCCGCAACTTCAATTTCAAAACAGGCGCGGGCGCTTGAGGCTTGCTACAGCGAAAAGTTGGTGAAGCAGAAAAGCGCGCTAAAACCCATCAGATCACACCACGTGTGTTACNGTCGCAATGGAATTTTCAGCATGCGACAGAAAATCACGAGTTTAATGATGCACAACCGCCACTTGTAATATCTGAAGTGGTATCTGCAATAAAGAAGTTCATTTCTCATACTTTTCACGGTACATATTTCTTCGTGCATAATTAATGGTGGACTACAACGTTTTAATCGCCTGTCCGCATCTAACTTTATCCAGATAAGTTAATGTTATTACATTGATTACCGACCTCTATCGCACTCGACGCTTTTCCAAATCTCAAAGAGGAGAAAACCAAATTTTCCTATGGTAAAAAACGTCGTTACATACTGTTGGATAGTACTTGAATTTCGTTGTAAGCGCCATTGGGTAACGCTAGTGTTTTTCTTCATAAGCTACCACATACAGCTTTAATGTTACGGGAGCAGTACCTTTTGTTGACACTACCAGAAGCTGGGCGTTTTGTTGATGCCGCTACGTAAGACTATGATTGGCCGATGTTTCACAACAAACTGGCAAAAATTTCGTAAAAGGTGCCGACAAAAAAAATAAAGTCAGTCAGTCTATTCGAAAAACGGGTTGGCCGTATGTGTCTTTTCCGTTGGTCATGGCTGAAACTAGAATCTAACAACTGACCTATCTTCAACAACAAAAAACATACCAGTGCAAATTAATTCTTAGTTTCAGTTGTTTTTTTCGGTAGTGCTACTGCACATAAAGAGTGGAACGGTTCGGATTGTGTGTCAATGATGGTACGAAAGTACGCTTGCAAGAAAAATCTTGTCTTTCATTGTTAGCTACCGGTGTCAGTTTCTTTATGTTTTGTAGGTTTTAGGAAGTATTTTTTGGTTCCGTGCTCTGTTAACATTAAGTTGACAAGGCGTGTTGCGCTGCAAGTTTTCGTTGTGAAGGCGACCGAACCACGTGACGTCACTCCTAAATCTTCTCGCTTCTTTTTCGACTGTTTGGAATTTCAGATTGGTTCCCAACTACGCTCCATTGAGACTATGGTACGATGGAAACGCAAGTGAAACCGAAGACTAACAACAGCAAGTGAATGGAAAACCAGACAGCAGAGACCAAAGCTGGTTAAAGCGCGCAATGCCCCGAACAAAATGGCCAATGTGATGTCGTTAAGTTGACCGAATGCTCGGTGTGAAATACGGCTCCACGGGTCACGCCAGCCTCAGCTTGTAAAACGCAAGCCTGCGCGTGGGGCGTGTTGAAGAAGACAACTGAGCAGGATTACGTTTCATGTAAAACATGTTACTTTTGTGATCAAATCTTTCACTATGTCTTACATCAGACACGATGCACATGCAGTCAGGATTTTTTTCTGCTGGAATTTACATTTCGTAAATAAAAAACACAATTTGCATACAGAGACAACAAACATAATGTGATGTACAAATCACATACGAGATTATCGCATACTTCTGTGAACAGAAGACTTGGCACAATACAAGGTGTTTGATTAGGCTTTGCTTTTCATCTCCAAAACCATCACATCAACCGCACTCACTAATGACGGTTTACTGAGAACGAGCACGGTGCATTCGCACAAAATGTGCACTGGTCGCAACCTCGTGTCATCATTGATTTTTTGTCGTCTAAAGATTGAGAACAAACACTACAAAATATCAAAACAAGACTACAATCAAGCGTTAGGCCTGAAGTTCTCACCCACGTAAAATCCATACAAGGAAAATAAACCACAATCTAATAAGCGTTTAGATACCAGATGTATTTCTTATATTATTTGGAATTGGACTTGAAAACCTTTTTCACGTAAAAATTTCAACTGGCACCAAACGAAAACCTTGAAGCAGCGTGTGGCTTTTGTGAATACACCTGTGTGCATACAGAATGCCACGAGCCGACCCCAGTCGACAATAGCCATCCAGACATTCGCCACACACCCTCGTGTGTGCTAATTCAAAATGTTAGGAATGCAGGTAGTAATATTTTTATCAGGCAACCTTGTTTTCGTTGAAGATGAAAACACGATAATGGAAATTCAATGATTATATTTTCTGAAATAAAAAGGCTTACTCTTTCCAACTTACAGCGTCAGCAGACACGTCTGTCGGCAACCTCTTCTGCGGACACCAATTCGACGTCGCACAAGTCAGATGCATTCCTTTTTATTTTAAATCGTTGTCAGGTTGGGTAAACTGTGGTGTTGCATGAAAACGCCAGCTATTCAAAAGTTGTCGACTGTGGGGCTTGAAGACCGCATAATAATTGTCGTAACCTAAACTTGCAAGTGGTGCAATGAGTTGAACACGAGCCAAAAAAGCTGGTAGGGTGGGTGCGATTCTCCACCGGCTCATAACAAAAACTTGAAAAATGGTATTTGCGGTCTGTCCAGCCTCGTGCTCGGCGACAATGGAAAGGTGCAAGGGAAAACTTCACGCGCAGTGCTGCATTCCACTGACACCAATGCAGGATTCGTGTGTCCCATGGCGCAGTGTAGAGCAGCGCCATAGCGCAGAGAAGCGCCGTCCCATGGCCCAAAGCTATATAATTACAGACTATGAAATTTTTGCAAAATTAAAGGCTGTAAAAGCTTAAAGTTGTATCGTTATCTACTTCAAAAGCAAAAAAATCGCTAAGATTTGAGGCAAGTTTTTGACTAACTGCAAAAAATCTTGTTTTCTATTTAAACTTGACATCAGGCTACCAGCTTATTACTGCGAAGGTACAAGTGTAAATAAAACACGCAAGAACTTCAGCCCTTTTACATTAAACTTTAGCTGCGGAATGAGGTTGCGACAAATTTTAGCCACCCCCGACGTGGTTGCATTCGGTTCCTAAAAGTTCCAAAAGGGGCAGGTCTTCGACCCGTTTTAGTGCGGTGAGGTTGCTGAAGATAAAACCAATCAGTTCGCATCATGGGTTCAGGGGCGTAACGAGGGGGGGCAAGGGGGCTCAATTCCCCGGGTTCCGAGTAACTATGACGGCCCCAAAAAGTCCCAACAATGTCACAAGTACTTTCTTCAGCACAGTACAGTACAGTACATTTGCTTCCGAAAGACCTGTTTCGAACATGGGACGTCAAATTTGCTTCTTGCCCCGGGCTCCATCTAACCTCGTTACGCCCCTGCATGGGTTACATAATACATTACTTCATAAACGCACCCTGCAATGTTTGCTAACATGCCTACTGTGCGATATCAACACGTGCAAGAGACAGTGCAAAAAACATTTGTGCAGCTATTTCGCTGATCCAATTGAATGCCCAGTTCGAACTGCCCTTCGTCACATTCACGAACACTGCAACAGATATTGTGAATCATCGTTAAGAACAGTTGTTTGTTCACAGTTTTCTAGGGTTTGGCTATTCGAGTGGCAATTATCCAAGTGACAGTTGCCCGGGCGGTAGGTGGCTTAGGTTGTAATAGTCCTGTGCCAGTTATACAGGTGGAAAGTGTCCTAGATGCTTGCATAAATGATTTGCGTCACAAATACAACATGCTTAGAGACTTGAACCAGAATTGCGTGCTCACATCACATTTCTATTTTGTATAAACATGCATTGATCTAAGATTCCTTCAATGAACTTCTAGGTTTACCAAATTAGGTTAGTTTTTCCAGACCTGAAAACAAAAGCCAAAATATAACAACAGCTGAGTGCTTCATTCCAAACACCGGTGATGTAGATCTTGGAAAGCAGGCGCAGCTACAGTACTTACCCAGAACTGTTCGATTCATTCTTCATCAAACCCGCTGTCCTTCCCGGGGTCGTGGGGGCAGCAGTCCCGGGCAGTCTTGAAACACCACTGCTCAGCAACCCTTGAAAGTCTGCTAGTTCCATACAACGGAACAACCAAGCCAGAGGGATACGTGACAAACATGTAATCATGCCACCTGGTAGCCGGACTCCGGTTGCTTTTCTGCAGTAGAAGTCTACCCGGCATGCCAAATGAGATATTCTGGTAACACGGCTGGATCACAGCAGCTGAGATCTTCCACCTCCCAACGGTAATCCTCTTGTTTTCATTTTTAACTTCGTGCAAAGTATATTTTCCATACTGCGTAGTTCTGTTTCTCCTAGCACAATGATACAAATTGCGCTATCGATATCGACTCACGTAATCAGCTATGATGGAACTTCAGATCACAGCATTTCAATGCATTGCGCAATGACCTCAATAAAGGTATTAACACTAATGATACGATCGTATATAAATACGATTAGATATAATCTTGGCTCTTGTATGTTTGTATTGGGAATTCTGCCAAAAAATGAGTAAAAATACCTTAGTCAACTGAAGCCAGCCGTCCCACATGCTTAAAAACGATATAAACAGTAACAGTTTGAGTTTATCAACACTGGTTTACTCACTGACACCGAAATCAATTCATCAGCACATCTCTTGTGTTAACGAACATGAAGCTCTGTTAAACGTTTTCCCAACCTGATACTAAAAGACGAGAGCAAAGATCTTCGCTGATGAGCAATTTAGCAATTGGTTTCTTGAACGAGCATCAGCACTGCTTTGCTAAGCCTTGTAAACATCAGTTTTAACAAAAAAAACGGAAAACCGCAAGTTCTTTCAAAACCATAGAGATACGGAAAAGTTTTAGAGAACATACCAGGCAATATGAAAACGAGCGAGAAAGCCCTTGCGTCCTTTCTAGAAATGCCATTAAAAAACTAACAACTAGTGTTGGCCGGTACATGCATACGAAAAGCATCAAATACAAGTGGTTTTAATGATTATGAAGCAGCAGACAATTAACCACATGTGATTTTAAATGACGAACTTAATAAAAGCAATTAAAGGTCTTCAGTCACAAATTAAATAAGCCAACAATGCCCCTATATATCCATTGCTTAAAATTTGAGTAGATTCCAAGTTAATAGCTTCCCCGGTGATTCTGTTAAAAATTCTAGCAGTTCAAAGATAAAGAGAAAGTAACAGTACATTGAAGCTAGGGGTACTGATGCGCAAAATCCACAAACTTATTAACGAATGAAACAGCATATGTGAGACTGTTGATATTAAATAAAGAATGAAATTTGTTTCAGCTTATGGGCAATGCATGTGGATGTGTGGATGTACATTACGTAATCTCGACCAGAGAGTTTCCTTTGAACTACATATCTAAACAAATGTAAGGAAGCACGTAAAAGGTCAAAAACATAATCGGGATAGTGTTGACGACACTGGAAACCACTTTCAGTATATCGTACAGAGTGGACTTCCTCGTGTGCCGTGAAGAATGAAAAAGCGCTAGTCATTGCTGTTGAACTGCCCTGCTTGCTCAGACCTAACACCAATCCACGCGCTGTACTATTTCACGCCTTGCTCGTTCAGTGCTGATGATTGTGATGGTCGGCGACAGCCAATGGAAAGTCGTTTCGTGCTCTCTGGTTGTTTGCTGGCGCCGCTCAGCATAGCTATCTTTACAAAATCTGTCACAGTCCAGAAGAACGTGCGCAGAAGTAAGTGCTGCAATCAGCCCTTTACGCATTGATAGAAAAATAAAGTTTATGACGAAATTTGCGGAGAGTTGCTATTAACTCCCACTTAAACTCTACGGTTATGAAGCTACACCTAATGATCGAACAATTCCAACAGCAAAAATTTTAATTATATATCATATTAAGTTCAGTGGTTTAGTGCTTATGGCCTAAGTGGAGGAGCACTCTATGTATTGAGAAAAAGGGCATGCCATGCTAGTCGAGATAAACGGAAAAGTTTCCTGAAAAAAATGTTCAATAACTGGCAACCAAAGCTGCATAACGTTTTGGTGCAATAAATTAATAGAAAAACGCCGTTTCCCCATTCAAAAAAGTGGGGATGAAGTTGACGATCGACTATCCCACTACCTAAGATTAGACAATACCACAATTTGGCCTTTAATCGTGTTATATCCACGATTTTCTATAAACCAGTAATTTCAGGCTTTCACGCAGAGGTAAGAGCAAAAAAATTGTTTTTGTTCATCCAAGCACTAGATCACAAGATCAAGTACGCACTTTCGAAGTGCCACCTTGACAGCAAGAAACGTATTGTTCCGTCAATTCCACATACATGCGGAACACACCCATCACCGCATGCTACAGCAGCTGCAGAAACTTTCTCGCTGTGTTTGGACTTCAATCGCAACTAACGCTATAGCTCAGCCAGCCGTGCCTCGCGTTACACGAAGGGCAACTTATCCAGGAAACTAATTGCATCTTGGCCACACGAAACCGCCGGAATGGTGTTACAAATTGCTTTACTTTATATCGCAGGTCGCTTGATATTTTACAATTCGTTATCGCCAGTAAACAGTTAAAGATGCTTTAATCATGAGCTCATCGTGAAGGAATTATATCTACGACTATCGACTAATGAGTCAACACATCGCGCCTGGTACCAGCACACGTGTACAGCCTTCGTCCGATTTGCATCAGATGTGCTTGTTACCTATTGCCACACCGACAAAAACCGATGCTATGATTGACTGTATAGGCCCATAGTTTACTGTAAATCATAAAGCGTGTGTAAAGTTCCACTCTTCTTTCCAGCAATTGTGCCACGCAAGCCTACCACAAATGGTTCTTAAAACGGAAGGCAACAGACCCACAGTTATAATGAAGCTGGCTATTTCGACGACGCAGCCTCATCCACACTAAAACAACCAAGCGATAAGTCCCGGTCACAGGGTGCATTGCACGCTTGGGTATCGAAGTTATTCACTGGTAGGCAGAAGACAGTCAATGTGCTGTGTCAATGTATTCATCTTTAGAAATATACCAGCCAGCACAAGTGAAAAAGCAACCTACTTCAGAAGCCTACTATACGGCAGCTTGTGAACTGCAAAAGCTTCAGCAGTACTGACTACAAAAATGTATCTCATGCTCAACACTAATTTGTTTTACAAAAAATAATCTTGAAATGGTGCGAAAAAAAATTTTTAAATAATAGCTGGGGATGACTACTTCGTAAACGAAACGTATGTTCTGTTCGACATCATATTTACTGATTGTTTGTTCAAAATGGCGCCTTTCAATAGAATGCAATGAATGGTACTGAATTTGTTTTAAAAAAAAAACTTCGATCGAAGTAGAACGCTTTATTGTTTTTATCTGTATTCTTTGCAGAGTAACTAATTTCCTTAAAACCAGTACAGCATCAAAATTTTATTCTAGAAACCAGTAATAATTTCCAGGTCTGCTTCAAAAAAATTAACAGCATTATATTTCTTCGCCACGTAATTTTGTGACACCATCAATCCACATCCAAAACATTGATCGCAGTTCTAGAGAACGGACCGGCTAGTTTGTTTGAACAATGCTGGGTTTCAGTAACTAATAGATCTCTATACGAAAGAAGGCATGGTAGAAATCTATCGGGCCAGGTTGTTTAACCCTTTACCCAGGGTTTTTTTAAGGAAAATGTTAGGTACCCGGTATGGATCTGTTGGGACCCGATTTCTCTGATTCTAGGGATCCGATTTTCTCTTGACTTCAGGGACCCGATGATAATTTTCTGTTTCTAGGGACCCGATTGGAAATTCTAGGGACCCGAAACGGGTCCCTAAAACGCCTTTAAAAAACTGCCTTTACTGAATATTTCAGGATTGGACTTAAGAATTTTAGACAGTTAATTTTTCTAACGTACGCAGCAGCACATTTGATAAATATAGTTTCTGTAATGCGATTAACTGAAGTACGAACAAAAAACACCGGCAAGTAGCTGTGCGTCACGAGCCCTTAATTTATACTTCTTTTGGTTCTCTTTCCTGTTTCTCAATGAATCTCTCAAAAGCCTCGTTTGAGACTTCAACAGCAAGGTTTCCAAACAAACTACAGATGAGCAGCAAACACTGCTAGACAACACAACACCTATAAATTACATCGCAGCAAAATGACTCAATTTATCAATGAAACTGTCTAATGGGTTTTCGTGACAGAACTCTTTCCAAATTCTCTGCATCACAACCAAACCAACGAAATATGTGGTAACAATGGATAAAACAAGCTTTCAAGCGCACAAGCGAAAAATAGCAAAGGAAAGACGACTGTTATAGCCTGCAGCAAGCACATCCAAAAAACGAGCTCTAAGACGGCAGGTACATAGCAACAGAACCGTGTCTTCCGAAGTTTTTCAATGGGACAGGTCAAACATCTCCCAGTTAGGTAGTTGCCGAGTTGGTGGACACATTTTTGAAACTTTAGCGGAAAAAAATAGGTCCACCACAACCAAGTCATCTGCTATGAGCCAAGCTTGCCGAAAAGTCCCTCAAACTTGCAACTGCTAATAGAATTAGTCACCATATAATCACACGCCATTCAGGTGATTTGTGCAGTTGACGACGGGACTGCATCAAGAAGGGGATCTTTGCTTTTTGACACTTAAAAAAATAAAACAAAAGGGTTATTTTCGCAGCACCAAAACGGAACGTTTTGTAATAGAGAACCATGAAATAGCTGGAGGGCCAAAAAATCATGCCGATAGCACCCGAGGTTGGAGATAAATATTGTGTTCCGCACTGCGAACGTAAATGGCAGCGAAACGGCAATTCCAACAATTAGTGGAAGAACGGGGGAAACGGCCATTCCAACGAATGGTTCCAATTTATTGTGAACACGGAAAACAACCTGCAGTGGTGTCGTCAGTGGCCGATTCATCACCACAACGAAAATGACCGAGTCAACACCGCAACGAAATCTTTCCTTTTTAATTATGTCTCCCAGCACACGACACAAAACGAGGCAAGCGGCTGCATGAGTCACAACATGGCATGTCAGGCCGCTTTCTCTTCGCTCGGACGTATTTGACACATGGATTACGAATGCGATCCGCAAGAAAACAAAGATCCGAGGACCGGCAAATGCCCCGATGTTCAACTTTGCCAAGAAAACACCAGGTCCGAGCGGTCGCAGGTAACGTGATGTGCCGGTGCCTACCAGGTGTTGCCTTGAAGTAACAAGAACACGAGGAGGGTTTTCAAAGCAAAAAAAGCCGTTTCTATTTCTTTTCGGAGAGACAATTTCGTTCGAAGAGAATTTTTCAGGAGAGCTTTGCACTTTTTCCTGAAACCGTACTGCGGAAGCGTGACACACCCGCCCAAACCTGCTGCAGGACACCCACGCGTTGCGTCCTACTTAGGTTGTTGAACGGACGCGACGAACGAGTTAATACGTCAACTCAACGAGCTGCGCAACTTATCTTAAACTGATTTGACCCTCTGCGTCACAAACAAGCCCCAGAGCTGCGGACCTGTTACGAACTGACCGAGTATCGTAAACCATCGGGAGCGACAACCGCAAGTGCGCAAATAATAATCGTTCTTCTGTAATCGCTCTACGCACAGCCTTGGGCGATCAGCGGTAACTTCACCAAAATCTACAAAGCGTTCCTTTCGACGATTGAAGTGATGCTGAGCGTTGAAAAATGGTTACAGACGCATCTGAACGGTATATTAGAAAATCCACAATTACCGCGGTACCCTGCCTGATGTCTACCTCAAAGATCCAAATTTGGTGTTTCGAAAGTATGACACATATGGCAATGAATTGGTTGGCATTTATTTTTGACATTTGAGCTTGCATTGCTGAAGTGATAAACAGACGAACGGGCACCCCAACCGAGACACAAGTCTGAAACACGCATCCCACCGCACATACAGACATTTGTTAGGGGAGAGCACGGAGCAAAATTTTAACTCAGTCTCGACCATGGGCAAGCAGCCATTTTGAAATGGCTGCGTGACGTACAGAAAGGACTGCCACGCTTGAAATTCCACGTCAAATTCCCAATGAGTCACGCCGGGTCTCGGCAGGAAAATAAGACGTCCGATCAGGGGCAGAGAGAAAGTGGCAGCTGCAAGAGTGGCGATGAAAAGACAACGCGCCGTCGGCCACAAGGAAGACCAGAATTAAAAATTTAAAAGAAAGATGAGTAACACTGCGCAGGCCTGTAGGCGGCGCGGAATTCAGGTTTGGGTGGCGATAATGTCGTCGCGCCGGTTAAGCCTCGCTACGAGTGTGAGCTGACGTGGGCGACCATTTTGCCCGAATCACTTTGAAGCAGTCAGCAGTCGAGTCAATTTTCTGCTCGGTGGGACCGATCACGGAGGCTAGCGCGAATCGAAGACGGCGGCTAATGAGGTAGCGCTTAGGTGCCGGACAGGACAGAGCCGTGTGTATGTCCAGTGTTTCATCTCGAAAGCAGCCAGACGGTCTGATAAACGACCATGAGATCTCGCCGATCACGTACGACGAGCACCGACGCTTATATTTCCGCCTGGTGGTGGGCGTTGGTAGGTGCTGCGAAGGTTGCTGCTCTGACTGCGTTCGGATTTCTAGACCTTATGAATTGCAGAACTTCTTTAAGTCGCGTCACGTGCGCAAACAAGTGAAGATCAAAATGGAAAAAAGCGAAAATTCACATGTCATCGGCTTTGCCCCTGCGTAATCAACAAAGTGCTGATGCAACAGACTGACATTTTGGCGTAATCTGATGACAGGAAGGCTTTACACACGGAACAGGATATTCCTGTTTTTTTGTTAAACATCATCAAAACAAGTCAAAAATAGTGCTTGCACATTTAGAAACAGGAAATTGGGAAATCACACAGCCTCCGTGCTTAAGGACAAAAGTACCCACCCATACTCTCAGCAGAACTTGGACGGTGATGTTTTTTGCAGAGCAATTTCAGGTCACGAAAATGTTTTTCCGTGTCGTTTTTTTCTTGTCTTTTTTTGCTTCAATATCTTTTCATTAACAAGATCCCGGTTAAAGTATCCGTCACTCATTTTTCTTTATCATTTCCCCGATTTCAGAAGCATCCGCCAAAAAGTGACACACCCTAGCATTCATGGACTCCAACAAGCGATAAATGCATATCACCAATCACAGGTTGACTCTAAAAGACATTTGCCAGAGCGAAGCATGAAACACGTGTTGTCAAGTTGAGGCTCAAACCGAGTGCCATCAAAAACAAGCAAATCAGTTTCATCAAAACAAAAAAACAGAGTCAGACACGCATTTAAATTCTCCATCTTTCAAATTTTGCACAATTTAAAACCATGCTCCGATTCGAAAGTGAAATTCAAAAAAAAGAAGAATCGAGAATGTCCAGACAAAATATGAACAGCGTAATTTTTCCATTTGAAACCTGTTTCGCAGCAAACGTCACTAAACAACTCTTGAAAGTAGTTTCGAAAACTTGCCGAGAAAGTAAAGATGAAAAGGAAGTTGAGGCAACACGGCAGAGTTTCTATACCCATTTGGAGCCGCTTGCGCCACGAGGTTTCCCCAAGGACTGGACTGTAACGAGCTGTGTATTTCGCCGCAGAAAAGACCTCGAACGAGGCTCTGTTTCAGTTTAGCAAGCAAAACAAATAATAATGACTAATTCCAACTTTCGAGTGCAACAGTTTATTCGATTAACAACCAAGACAAATGGACAAGAAATAGGAAAGTGACAGGCTTTGACCGAAAGATGTCATTGGCTTGTGCAATGAACCGGCTCCTACTTGGATAGAAACATGCATAAGCGGACATAAGCAAACAAAGACATAAGCGAACAAAGAATTTTGTGCCGAGGACAAGTATTAACAGCTCGGATATCCATTCAGGCGACCTACAGCAGCGAGAGAACGCTGAGACAATTTGCAATCAAACTTCATCGGCAGACGGCTCCCGTTGATAAAAAAAACTTTGCGCGGAGAAAGAAAAACCATTACAGTCGGTTACATTTAAACCAATTCGCAAATGAATGACAGCGATAACAAGACCACGGAAGTGACGTCCAGAAGACGATCGGTTTGCTTCCTGTTCAGTTCAAGGAAGCTGCGTTCCACCCACGTTGTCATGCTTTCACCACCAACGTTTTTGAGGCAAAATTTTCTGTAATGAAATTCTTTCTAGAAGAATACGATTAACCGAAGCTGTTGCTAACCATCCGCGAGAGCAATTTTAATTGAAGCCCTCGGCCAATACCAAACAGATAAATTAAATTTAAGAATACACTCTTGGCTTTGGAGTGAGCAGGGCATCCGGGAAATACGAGATCCAGCAAAACATAGTTTTCTTGCAAGAAACGAGGAGCAAGTTGTAGATTTGTTTCGTTGACACGAAACTTGCAAAACAAACCAATAGTTGCAAGAGTTGCAGCTTGCATATGGAGTGTTCCGTGTTTTTCGGAGGTTTGTTTGCAGTGGCTGCCACTGTCCACAAAACAAAACATTAATAAACGTTTTCAAGAAAAAACGTTTTCAAAATTTCGAAAGTTAACCACATGCAATGACTTTTTTCGGGTTTTATGAAAAGGTTGTCTTGAAATTTTCCAGGATGTCGACAACTTACGCTTACCCCTTGTATGCACTACGCATACACTAAGCAATTTTAATCTGGGGTTTAGAATACGAATGATAGATCAAAATTCCGACAGCCCGAAACGGCTTGAAAACGACAACTCAAGTCAACATATGAAGCGTCGTGAATGGAAGTAGCACTTAGTAGGTGCTGAGAAGCAGGACATCATCCACCCACAGTCTAGACAACTGGACCCAGACATGTTAATTTCCTTCCAATATGTGAAGGTCACTATTTTAGCATGCCATCAACACATGTGAAAAAGCAACCGAACTTTAACGGGTACTAACGGTTCCCATAAAAACCAGTGCCTCTTTTCCTACTTCCAATCTGCTTAGAAAGCCATCGTCAGGTCGTCATTTTAATAACAGATCTGCTTCACGTTACGGCGCAAACGAATTCGCAAGCTATTTCTGGCCTTCTCATCTATGATTAGCAGCTATCAAAATACAAGTGCAACAGCCGTTTTCCTAGTCCTGTAATACAATTCTTAGCGGTGCAATCGATTGCATGCACGAACGGATGCCGCTATTCCGCACTTCCTGGATGAGACGGCTGGCAGCCACATAAAGGCCGCCAGTAAAAACTTCCTTGGAAGTTAATCGCTGAGGGATTTCTCAGAAGCGGGCGGCCACCACTTTTCCGCGAAGAGGGGATGCCAAACTTTCCAGTTCATAGGAAACGTCTCCACTGCGCGAAAGAAAGCCGACAACAGTAGTGCGAATGACGGCTGATCACTTAGCAACAAGCGGATATGACGTGTCCTCCCAGGTTTCGTAACACACGCATCGGTCCAACGTCAGCTGTGGAGAAAAGTTTAGAAATCGCCGCGCATGCACGACGCCATTATTGGCAAAAAAGCTGTCTTTAGGAATACGACGGATCAAGCGTTGCGATTTATCAACACAACTGCCTGGTACCGATTTCTGCACAGGAACCACCTACAGCTATACTTTTGTTTATTCAAAATATCAATTACCTGCTAATATGTACAATGTGCAGGTGTCAGTTTGGTGCAGTCGAAACTTCATTTGACTGTCAGTGTTTGGGCGGATGGAACATGGAGGATGTTCTAATTTTTCATCATTTTTGCAGCTGATACTACGACACGACACGCGATTCCATCACGCTGGTTAAAAAAAACAATTCCTAAAAACATTTTGCACATTTATGTAGTTGTTAGATGTCCAATGAAAGTTGCTATGCCAAAGCTCCACACCATCGCCACAAATCAGCCCTTCAGCATCTTAGAAGGTATATGAATTCCAAAAGTTGTTTTGCAAACACGATGTGTCTGCTGTGCAAACTTAATGCTCTTTGCTGACGGTATTATTGTTACCTGATGAACCTCAAAACTTTCGCTTCGAGGGTGATGACTACTTCTGGCAAAAACCGTTCGGGCTCCGAGAACGACTGCTCGATAGATCTGACTAGAAAAGCCAACGACTATCAATCGCGCATGCTCTTTACTTGGAAGCTTGTTTTCACTCGCAGCGTAGAATTGGCATCTATTGAGTCTTACATTAGGCCCTTTCAATTGCATGTGTATGGAGTGGGAGCTCCCGCTGTAACAACTTGCCTCACCAACAGCTCCTCCAGAAGGTTGAAGCCAGTAGCTAATTAACGACAAATTAATTTGGATGCAGCGATAACTACGCCACGCAGAAGCACTTGATCATTTTTTCGTTAAGCTACGACAAACAACGAAATAAAATGTTTTGTCAGACTACAGCTAAACACTGTGTACACAATACCGGCTTTTCTCTGTCACCGATACTGCCAAAAAGATTTTGCAAGCGCTCGCAGTCTCGCAATAACAAGAGCGACAACCCTAGTTGTTCGACGGCTACTGTCAAATACGAGCTTTGCACAGTGCTGTGTTGTTTGGTACACACCGATCGGAGGGAATCGCACTTTTTGATGTGAAGCATAATTGCCACTGCCGTCGAAGACGAGGCACGGTGATAGAAACGGGAAAAATTCCACTCGTGTTTCACATTGTTGATGACTAAGGGTTAATTCAACAGTTTCATGTAACAGTTTGACGATAAAAATACACGCAGAAAAATAGCCTAGAATCAAGAAGCTCTGAATCACAGTTGCTTCTTCACCCCACAGGGCACAGTAGTATTTTGAAAAAGTTAGGCAAAGGCGCAGTACAGTGCACTTAGCTGTTCAAGCGCTTATTGGTGACTAGACTGACCACGGTTAATGTGTTACAACGTGAAACGGTATCACGCATCACTGATTTCAGTACACAAAGAGTTTTGTTTTGTCTGACGAGTTTAAAATCGGGACGCAATGGCCGATGCGAGGATTCCATGAAGCGGTAATCAGAGCGGAAGAGAATAGGGCGCGTTTGGAGACGTGGCGGTCTATTTCGTGTCTGTCACGGGTAGATGGACATCGAAACAACCTGGTGCGTACAATAACCTCGCACAATGCATGATGCAAAGATGCGATTGTTTTTTTCCAAGTGCGCAAACATGCTGGCTAGATAGACCGTTGCGCCAAACGACGCTGTCTGCGTGACGCAGACTGGGATCCCGACACTGAAGAACTAAGCTATGGCTGGCGTTGAAAAACTGTCACACATTTTGCCGGTTGCAAGGTGCCATAAGATGCACAAGGAGTAATTCGTTGTGTTACAGATCATTGTGATTGTGATCGACGCTTTTTACAGAAACAATTTGAGCAAACGTTGCTTCGTCCCGCTAGTAACCACTAGTGTAGTCGCGAAAATCAATAGTTTCATTAAACTGCTTTTTGGTGTTGTTAACGGTTTTCTTTGTTGGTGCGAAAACGCTGGTGCTGCCAACAAGCGGTAGATGTGCAGATTATAATGATGACAATACAAGCCTGCATCACATTGACTCAATTCAACAACCATCAAGATTTACAGCAGTCATTCCCAACCCGAGGCACACGCCGTGTGAATAGTAGTTCGCCTTTCAGATTATAAAATTGTTATTTCCCAGGGAGACATCACCACTTTGGAGATGGTTATGTGGGACATGGCCCAAAAAACGAAGGAAAATAGTGATTTACAGTTTTAGTCGAGTGCACGTTTTCTGTGTTGAGTGTCAGCCGCACGACAAACTTCTCCGCACAAGATGCTAGTGATTTTTCACCAGCCAAAGTAATCAAAACCCTCGTGTAGACTCCAGGGCACCAGTATAACTTGCCTTTACGAGCTCTAAAGAAGAGATTGTTCACAAGCATCAGTAACCCAAGTGGCCGCTGAACCACCGGTGTTGATTGGGGATTTGGATGGACTTGAAATCCAGGAAAAGTACTGTCAAATACCAGCTTTGTACTGTCAAATACCAAGTAGAAAGATGTCCGGGAAAAGCACCTTGAGCAAAAATTTACCACCAAGGCACAGCAGTTTTTATATAAAACACGTATCTAAGTGGTAGTGTCTGAATTTCGCAGTCTAGTAATTTACTGTCAATTCAGTTCGATATCAGCATACCAGCAAGCAGTATAGGTATTCAGATGGAGGCTAAATCTGTTTGCCTATGAGACAGTCGCAAAACTGCTTTTGATGTAGCAGTTACAGTACAATACAAATTTCGATTATTTGTTTGTATATTAAGCTCCGTAGAGGAAATGCGACGGCCAAGAATGATGATTAAGCAAGTTCTAGGTTTCCTGTCAAAATCAAACCTTTGGCGGTTTGATTATTCAACATCTGTCATTCGCGCAGACGCGACGATGAATCAGAGCAAGACGTCCTTCTGATCGGGCGCAACTTGAGATCAAAATATGGCCGCTCAATCCGAGCCTTCCAATTACCTCAAGCCCACGCGAGCCGTTGTATCGCGGTCGATCAGTAACTATCGTCGTGGTCGCCTTGCTAACGCCAATCGGGTGTCTCGGAAATCAGGCCGATGGTAGCAGCAGTTGACTCAGAATGATATGTCAGACGAATGTCAACAGCGCACGATAGAGCAAGCGCCGCATTGGTTGCGGTGCTCAAACATGCGCAACGTACAGCAGGAAAACGCTTTTAGTTTAGGATTTAAACAACGTGCGACTTGTTTTCCGAAGTGAAACTGCACACGAATTGGCAGAAGGTAAACAACGAATACCGCATGCGCGTGTATTGGGGTGACAAGGTCGCTGTGCTAGTGCACAGCACTGGCAGCATTCTACATATGATCAGTTTGACACCTTAAAAACTTGGAACAGTCATTCCACAGAACTGCAAATTGAACAGCATATATCATCGTTCTAATTGCAGAGGAATTCCGATTTGCGGAACGAACACTTACAAGAGCAAAAAACATTTTACGTAAATTACAAGCCATCCAATTGCTTTCTTTCATTTGAGCTGCATGTAGCTGCAAAAGTTATAACCGGTAATGGAATTTAAGAGAGGTGGTAAATCACTCGTGGAAGACGCCCCGGTTTGAAATTTCGACAGAAAAATCATGTAATTTAAAATTTCGCAATTAGCGAAGCACTAATATGCAAATCTCCCCAAATATAGGGATTGATTCTTGGAAGAAAACATAATCATCACAGTTTGTTTTGGGTTTCCTGAACAATAACAGCATATAAATTATCAAATACAACGCATCCACGCTACGCGTTTATTTACAAGTAGTAAAAGTACAGTGTGCTAACTATCCACCTGCTGCAATAACCGCGTAACAAAGTGGTGTGCGTATATTGCATAAAATACCGCACTAGAATTGCTCGACTAAACAAATCGAAAAAGTAAAGAGTGAGTCTTCACTGGTGGCCATGCCGCCTTCAATTAAAATAAGGAAATAAATTTAACTGAAAACGAAACAAACATCTTGGCATAAAACCACATCTCAAACTATACCAATATTCTGATACTTGCAATTCCTCAACAAAGTAATTTTTCCAATGGAATATGAGCAGTCATACCCAACATTCTACGGTGAAGTGATTCTCTAACAACTCGAATCAGTGACTCAAAACACGAGCACACTACTTTTTACAAGATGACTCCAGGCATAACTCTATCGCACTGACTTGAACAAACCTGATAAATCGTTTGTGCCTTTACGGCACACACATCTTAGAGAGACACCGCAATGGAACGCAATTTTGGCAAGTTATTAAAGATTTTCTTTCATAATGGGTCAGCTGGAACAGCCATTCAAATCCACTTATTCCGAAATTTCAATAAATTGACATCAAATCTAGAAAACCTGAGCCATTTGGTCAACTTTCACACAAAAAA
>JGI24158J21664_10000323_pt1 | contig 40673 bp, 29 predicted proteins | sample Ectturendosymbi3_FD_21664 | JGI IMG/M metagenome (IMG submission 21664) | reverse complement strand
TTTGAAACAAATACATTTCATCACGGGGGGCTCCCTTACAGCGGGGGGCCCGGGGCAATTGCCCCCGTTGCCCCCCCCCCTTAATCCGGCCCTGCTGTGTCCCCCACCAAATTGCGCCCATGATATGAAGCAGTAGCTTTTGCGCAAAAAAGATGTTACAAGCTACCCTTGCATTTCTATTCGTTATTGAAGTTTTCTTCTGATAAACCAATGAAGATTAGCAACAACATAGAAAAAATTTTGCAGAAAAATAGTAAAAGGAAGTCTCTTTCGACAGAATGGCCTACAGCTATAAACAATTTATTTTGTTTTGAGTCCGGTGCTAGCGTTGTAATAATTGAGATTAATGCAAATAGCGACGAATTTTTTGACTTTTATTTGAATTTGCAAACTAATTTGTTGTAAGCAGACGTACCTATAGCTCTCAAAGAAACAAAAATGTACTGAAAACCTTTCAACAAGCATCACCGCCTAGACATGTGGGGAGGATGACGTGCCACAAAGCGATGCGATGATGACATCACATACCGCAGCTACTTGAAAAACTGAGTGAGACATTTGCGATATTTTAAGTACGCTTGTAGCCAGGTGAGTTTGAAATCAATACTCGGGTGTAACAAGCTGAGCTGCTGCTTGTGGTTCGGAAGCTCTCCGCTCACAGCCAAGATGCCTCAGAATGAATACCGCTAGGCTGCAGGTCAAACACGCTCTGAATCGCCAGAGACCAATGAACAGCATAAGTTATGATTCTAACATAACCTATGATTCCCAGGTAGTATCAGTTTCTCTTTCATTGTTGAACGGAATTTAGTACAATTTTACTCAAGGCATGTGAAAGTAGCGTTTTCCACAAACGCAACATCAACATTTCACTGTCTTGTGTTTCATCGTGGCATTCTGAACACACGAGTTGTCACTGTTGCTTTCTGTTGCGATGAAGTCAATGCTTCCACACCCAGAGAGTACCGTACTTTATATTGTGAAATTGTTGCCTTTTAACCACAGCAATAGCTGCAGTATAACTTGTGAGATTCAGTAGAAGAGTAAATCCACTCTCACATGCATTTCCCTCAAGTAATCTTGCCGTGACTGAAACAATCGCACCGGTCAACATGTCCTGCCCAGTGTACTGAGCGCAACTCTCTTCCTGCAAGCATACACTACCTTCTGTGCTCACAGTGCTGGGAGCGAGTTGCGGCGCGACTGCCTTTCTGCCACACGAATACGTCAGTCATGCATCAGCAGATGACAACGTGGCAAACTGCGTACAGCTATTGTTGGTGGCACGATAAATTGGTGTCATTTGCAAAGATCACGTGAATTATTTCCTGGCAAATCTGCTTACAGCTATTGGCTGAGATGGTAGGCGGTGCTGTGCCAAAACACCAAGTCATCTGGCAAAATATGATGTGGTCACTGTGCGTGTCTAGAATACAAAAGGTTTCGAGTCTTCATGGCAGAAAGAAGACGATTGCCAAAAACACTTTAACTGCATACAGAAATTTATTTTAAAAAGCCATTTTTCAACATCTCATAGCGAAAGTAGGAAACACATTTGTTGATGGTAAGCTGTAAGAAGTTGAAAGTTACCGTCTACTCACACCAGATAAGGTTATTCTGTAGGCTAATTCTACTGAAAGCTAATGTTCCATCAAACAGATAGTTATTACATTCTTTTGCAACGAACTTGTTCAATCAACAAAGGGAGATATAAAATGTTTTTTTTCGGTTGCTTTGAAACGAGTAAATAAGATGAAAATCTGAAGACTTTCTCGTGCACGGCTACTACCTGAAACTCTTTCTTGGCTAACGCGCACGGTATGTAACGACGTCTTACTCCAAGTTTTGTCACCTTTGCGATATTATTCGAGAGAATTTAGAGTCCACTAACTGCTCTTCTATTTTCTTCTAAACTGCAGTCCAACTCTAAAGTTTAAGTTTAACGTCGCTCAACTTGGCTCGTGCCCGCTATTGAGTGGTGACGCACAGACTAATGTTCGTTGTGCTGTCACTTCTCGGAAGAAATTGAAAGGTTGCGGTAAAAGATGATATGCATCATCGATTGCACGATTAACTGTAATGATCAGCATGCCATGTAGCAGCAGTGTGATTGCAGATAAAAAATAAGTCACAAATCTTTGTTTAAATAATTTGTATGCACTCAATCTCCCAACAAAATCAATTTTTAGTATGCACTCAGTTTCCAAAAATCATTACTATGCACTCATCTCCCGAAATTGGCCAATTCGAGCTACTGTGCACGTGTGTTTAAACAGCAAACAAGTCTTGCCAACCTTCAAGCACCCCGCGAAGCAATAGCGCCTCTACTGCTCAGAACCCACGTAATAAGTGAGTGTTTTATCAGAGCCAAAGCAATGCGATGCCTTCCCAATGGATACTCAACCTCTTCCACTGAAAGGTAATAGTTTCAACATCATTCGCACCTCTTTTCATGGAAAATTGAGATTGGGTTTTGCTGACTCTAAACCACCTTTCGTTTCCTAACAGTACATAACAATTTTTGTTTGACAAAACTTGCAGTCATTGCTACATCTTTTAATTTTACTACATTGGCTGTGAAGAAATTGCAGATCTTAGCTCTTTAATTTAATTGCAGATTAATTTTGTATGATTAACCCTATAAAACTCAACATAGGCTTGTGAATATCGTTAATATGACCTAGCGTTGTTATTCACTAGAGACGCCTACACGCCACTAGAAGCAATTGCACACTTGCATTGCTATATCGAATATTATGTGCAAATCATGCAACTACCACAGGACTACACATGTAAAACGAAACACCATTTCCTGTGGCGTACACAATTGTGCCGGTCCCACATGCATGAAAACAGCTGTAGGAAAGCGAAAACAAATCACATGAAAGCGAAATGATTCCAACCACGAAATCCACCTGACACAGAGACAATTAGGCTGTTGATAGCCAACTAGTTACGTCAAAATATTCCTATTACAAAGCAAATTAAAAAATAAAAATAAGCCATATGCTAACAGATTGGTGCCGATACTGACTAATCCGTTTCTGTGGTAGCTTGCGGACACTTCGTGATTGTGGTATACCAATGATATGCAACTACTATCACAAGAGTATAATGCCTATTTACAGCGTGGATACGGTAAGGACTATCCAATGCACTATGCAGTAGAGATGCTACAGGCCGCTAACAGTTCAGTCTTCGGGCCGTCCGCAAAGGTTTTGAAACAGTCCGCTAACAATTTTTTTAGCGGTGACGTCATTCCGGGCCGATATGGGCCGCTGCGCTCTGCTCGCCAATTAGGCGAAAATTTTTGTTTTTTGCAAAGTTTCAAAATCTAAGCACGAATATTTTTGCTGCTGTTCTCTCCTTTTACCGTTCAGCTAACATTCCGTTTCACTTTTTTCCACGTGAATCAGTGAACCATGCTATGTATCAGTCAAGACACAGGGTTGCCAATTTGGCTTTTTTTGTCTGGCTTTTTTTGAGTGCGTTGTAAAAAATCCAGACTTTCAAAATCTGGCTTTTTTTCAATCGGAAAGAGCTTGTTTCTGGCAAAGCATTGTCTGAGCTGCATATTCATTATAAATCTCTTTTGACGAGAGTCTATATGACCATGCAGGGCGCAAAGGATATTGCAAAGATTGTAGTGATTGTAATTTTTTTTCAAAAAAATGTGGCTAGAGTGGCTAGAGCTATAGAGGTGTTCAAACCATCTACGGATTCGGCGAGACATCTAGTTTCGACCGAAAAACAATTTCAGTTTTGGGTTTGGGGTTCTCTTGGGGGGCCGTCACAAGTGGGGGGAGTTGGCCTATTTTACCCGGCCTTAGGCGCTAATCCGATGGGTCAATTTTTTCGCTCATGTTTTTTTGGAAACTAGACTATCATCCGTGTCTTTAGAGCCCTTGATTGGCTTTCTAGCATATCTGGAACCAAAATTATGGATCAAAAACCAAAATTGGTGAAAAATTGTACTCCCACAAATACTAAAGTAAGGAGAAAAGTACCCCGAGCCATAGATGGCTATAACTCGTTGTCAGAATGAGCTAGAGAGCTGTTCAAACCCTCTAAAGACTCGTGAAGACTTATAGTTTAGACTGCAAAATAAATTATTGGCTTGAGATCTCAGGTTTTTTGTTGATGTTTACATAATGAGAGGATGTTTATGCATATTTGTTTACATTTGGATGATGACGTCATCCCCTGAGAGTCGAAAAATCCAATCCATCCGATTTTGTGGTTCAAAGTTTTTTTGGATTCTAGGCTACAATATGAGTCTTTAGAGGGTTTGATGGACTTTCTAGCATTTCTGGTTCAAAAGGTAAGGCAAAATAAGCAGAAATTAATTAGGGAAATCCCTGAAATTACTTAGCTTATTCCCCAATGATTTGGGGTTTTCTGGCCCTAGCTCGGGCACCAGAAACGCCAGGAAGTCGATCTAGGGCTCTAAAGCTTCATATTCCAGCCTAGAATACAACCAAATTTGAGCCACTATTTTGGCTCATTGTCCGGGTGATGACGTCATAAAAGAATAACAAAAAAGCAAAACCTACCTTTTTTCTACGACACCCACCGAACATCCCAAACCCAAATCTCAAAAGTCTTTTTTTCAGTGCAAACTAGAACACTTCACGAGTTTTTCGAGGGTTTGAATAGCTCTCTAGCATGTTCTCGCGGCGACCTATCGCGAGTTATTGCGAGCCACACCAGGCGCCAGTGGGAGACTCATGCAGTTTTTGAATTTTTGTGCACAATAACTGTGCTTGTTAGAAGTTCAGTCGAGAGCTCTATAGACGCGGATGATCATCTAGTTTTCAAAATAAGTTTGAGCCAAAATTTTGGCTCATTGGATTAGCGTCCAGAGCTAGTCAAAGTTGGTCAAAATTAAAAACCCCACTTTGTGATTTCCCCCCAAGAGAACCCCTAAACAAAATAAAACAATTTTTTTTAATAATCGAAACTAGAAGACTTGCCGAATCCGTAGAGGATTTGAACAGCTCTCTAACTGAATTGGCTGGTGAGAGTAATGGCGTTGCAAACTTGGGTAAAAATGTTCTAACGGTGGACGGGAGTGGGTTAAAAACTAACAGGGAAGAAAATTCGACGAAACATGTCGGGTTCGTATATGCATATGTAAAGAAAGCAAAAAATAGAAAAATTTATGCTGAGAAAGGTGGCGACAAGCAGAAAAATCAAGACTTATAATCGACAACGAAAACAAGACCCATTTTACTTTGTGAGTGTTTGATTGTGATTTTCAAGATGCTTTATTAATCCTTACATCTTTCAATAAGCACTGAACATGATCTTCTTTGATTTTAAATTTTTGTAAGCAATTTTGGGGTTTGAAAGGGTGGAACTTTTATGGTCGGCCTTAGCCTCGCTACGCCATTGTCTGCCAGTGCTCGAAAAGTAAACTTTGGTGTCTGTACAAACGTGCATCAAACGTGGCCCTCTACCTTCTGCGAAATACGCAAAAATAGGGGTTTCTTTAGCAATCACACCTGCCGTGCTAATCCTCACAGCAAGACGATACTGCATAAAAAGTACTGTCCTTCCATCTCCACAGACAGTCGCAATACGTTTCCGGAAACCAAAGTTTAATAATACAATCAGCTTTTCTCTCGAGACCTTTGCAACCTGAATAGTATCGTTTGAAGCCCCCAAACCTGCGTTCGAAATATTTACGGTCGTTATAGAACTAATTTTAAAATTTCCATTACTTCTTCAAGCCTTTGGCGATCCAATGACAGGCTTCCTTCTGGACTGGATTTTAAGATATAGCAGATGGTTGCCATTCAAAATACAATTTACACGTTTTGTCATAAAAGTCAAAGCAGCAAAAAGTTGATCAATCAAAACTACACTCTTCCTTTTAGAATTTGAAATGCATATTTTTGCCGTTATCGAACCGTATGAAACAAATATTTTATCGCCTGAATACGTCACTGATTACGAAATTGCAGATATTTTACACAGGGATGTCTAGAAATCCATGTACCTAAATTTGAAATTTATATGCCTGTCCTCCGCTTTGTTTTGTCACGTGTTTTCGTGCTATATGCATAAACTTTTTACCTTTTGGGAAAAACTATAAGGAGAAAAATCCAAAATAATTTGGGAATGTTAGATTATATTATATTGCTTGTATTTTCAGTCGAGTTCTTTTGTTTGAAAGTTGCTCGATTGGATAGATATTCAACTTTAGCCTGCTTCAAAGTAATGTTCTGCATGCTGTTTCGTTAGCTGAGACAATTTCAAGTTTCAAAAAGTAAGTGGGACCAAGAGAGCAATTGATGGCTTAGTCATAGGGCATAAAATCTGAAATTGGTCCTCTACACATTGTCCTCTTGTACCGCCATTTGCTATAATTCGTAAATAATAAAACATATGGTAGTTCCGACGAATTTAGTTGACAGTCTAAGCAGCAACTCCCCTGCAAAAACAGTCCAAACAAAATCCTAAAAGGGGAAAATTTGCCCCCGATTCCCAACATGGTTCACCTGATCGGATCCCTTCTGTTGTGACCCTGAAAGAATGATGGGTACTTACTGAGAGTTTACCAATCCCTGCACGCTTACTAAATTCTTAAAGGACCGAGGACCTGATATTTGCTACAAGCTGCAGTGACCCTTCATTTGTCCACCCTGTTTTGGAGATACCTATCCCGTAGTTCTAGACATCCCTGCTGTTACAGAAACATTTTCGTTATAGAAAAGGAAGGAATTCGGTGGGAAGATTATGATCAGTTCGCGAGTCTCCACATGAGTCTTGTAATGTCAGAGACAACGGATAACAGGCCCGCTAGTTGGCAATTGTCTCCCCTAAATTTTCAAAAACATCTTTAGTTGTTAGGTACAAGTTACAATCGTTTTACACCCCCAAAAATAGTACAGCAACAAGTTACAGTAATTTTGACCCCCTGGAAATACCAGCTGGTTGCGGTCCTGACGGGGAGTGTATGGTTATTAACCGATTTATCTCAAAATAGTTTGAATAAAACATGCTGAACTTAACCCTGCTCAGGTCGATTTTATCCGTATAGCCTAAGGCAAATGGACTTGAGGGGTGATGCAAGCATACGAAAAATGACTGTTTGAAGATGAGCCTTCTTGTAGCTGAGTTTTTTTATGTGGTCATTCGAGCAGCATTCTCAAAATCTGCTTAAGTTTTGTATATACCAAGTTAGAGGGGGTTGCCATGCGTGGGCAAAGTACACTTGAAATGTTCCAACAAGAAGCTAGTCAAAGACAACTTTGCCAGTCTGCGGCAAAAACGTTTTGACATGTTCATGTGGTACAAAGTGCGTTGGTTTGGCAGATCAATCAAAACACTGTTGACGAGAAGCAGAGTCGACCCACGTAACTCAGTTCAAGTTCGGTAATTGCTTGCCAAGCATCAGAAACCTTTCTCTTCAGTATATTCCCTTGGGAAGGAGGCGAGCTGAGTCTTCACTGCAAAGCTTGTGATGTTCTATTTGTACACGAAGTTTGTTCCAGCTCTCATTCAACACCGCTGAATTTTGAAAAACGCCAAAGCCTGCATTTTGCTACCTTTCCAAAGGCTTTAAATGCGCAGGTCTGTGCGGGAGTTTCATTCTCGAAAATTAAGTGAAATATCGGTGCGGCCAAAGTACTGTAACATGGCCTACCGAAGCAGCACGATGGTGCCTCCCGCCATCTACAGTAGGCCTACGTTTCCTTATTTGACGTCAGCGATAACCGCCCCAAGTCCATGAACTACTGACGGCAAGAAAACGCTGCCAAATTTGCGGTCCATTCAGGGGCCGATCCAGCCAGTAATGTTAGGGGGGGAGCGATTTCAGTAATAGTTGGTAGTCAAGTCTCATACCGGCTTCGCTACTGTAAGAGGGATGAAGTTTACTTCACAAAAATGCTGTGACAAAACAATGGACGACAAAATGGCCTTATATCGCGAATGTTGTTTTCCGAATAGTAAAAAATCATGGTGAATAAAGTTACTTTCTTTTGTTTTAGGGGGAGCGATAGCCCCAATCGCCCTCCTGGATCCGCCCCTGGGTCCATTGCACCGAAACAAGACAAGGTTCGCGTGTCGGAAGTGTGGAACTCCTGTGTGCAAGGAACACTTTCGAATCTTCTGCCCAAACTGACTGCTGAAGAAAAGCATTGCATGCACTTCGGTTTTTGCTGTATAGCACATTTCAACGTTGCTACTGTGTGAAAGAAGTTTGTCTACAAGCGTGGTTGTGCGTGCAAGTACTTTGACCAGTTACACTTGTGAGAGAATTCAATAGCACATTAGTCTGCCAATGAAAAGCCTGTTGTTACTTTGTAAAAGATGCGTTAACTCACAAAAACGTTGCCGCTACTACATGTTTGAAATCACTTTGTTTTTACTTTTTTTGATCGATTCTGTGCAATGGATTGCCAGATATTATCGTAAATGAATTTGTCCGGGTTGGGCCAAACACACCTTATGGGCTACAATTCCCAAAAATATAAAAGCAACAAATTTTCATGTCTCAACCTAATTTGCTTTTTTTGCATGTACTTCCGTCAGCTTCGAACACATCACGTTATGGGTCTTCTACAGACCATCAATAAAGGTTACTGGCGGAATTTCGGATTTTTCGTGCCGTTTGGAACTGTACTAGCCTCATTTTTTGGGGAGGGGTGTGTGTTTGGTTTTCAAATAATAAAATGTTTCCGATATGCAACAACTTTCTTTTTTAGGGCGACATGAGCTTGGGAATAGTTTCTGAGCTGTTCAAACACGTGCCTATGTAACTAAAACGTTTGCGTAAGCTTTGATTATATTGTAGGAACAAATTTGCCAGAGTGGGGCAAATTATACCAACATGTTTTTTAAATACACCTGATCGGGGTTTTAAACTGTAAACGATTCTGAAAATCTTCATCCGGCGTAGAAAAAGATTTCGCTAGGGCCTAAACCATTGAAATTTTAGGGGAGAGGGTAAAATGATTGAAACTTGTTGCACCTAACAACTAAAAACTTACTGAGGCTTTCATGTTTGTGAAAATTTCGGGGAGGCAATTGCCCGGTTGCACCCCCTGGCTGTTTGCGGGCATGGACAGAGCAGAAATCATGGCAATACCAGGCGTCACCTTCGCCATTTTAGTTAACTTCATGCGTTTTCTTCTCACGCACTTCGCTCTTAACACCATTTGTCCCTTTGATGAGATAAAAACTTTGCGTGGCGTTTAAATGGTTGCATTTGCTCTAAAAGAAAAATAAGATCGTTTCGACAACGGGGCACTTGGTTTTAATCCCCATCATAGATTTAGATGTGGTCGCGAATCCACAAGACCAATATGAGAGCAAGTTTTCACTTCGGTGAAACCAAAACAATAATCTGCTGCGAATTTTAATGCTTCAGTTTTGAGATAGCAAAATGGTCAGAACAAACAGAAATTTCCTGCAGTGCATATCGGCTTAGCAAGCTTTCAGGTCAGGGGTCTCAAATACCAATTACTCCGATTTATGACGGTACCCAGGATCGTAACCAGCTTGGAGGCGAAGCGTTTTCTGTGAGGGGCCCAAATTTTTTATACTTATGTCCAACGCATTTTTCCAGGGGGGGCGAAAAATTGTGCAGGGATGGCATCGCCCCCCCCTCTTGTTATGGGTCTGGCGGTACGTGAACCTTACTGGAAACAGATTTTGTCGTATCTATTGAAAAAGAACTTGTTCACTCGCTGGCTGAGCACCCATGAATAATTAATCGAAATAACTTGAATGTTAATTGTTTGGAAAGTCTCAAAAAACATCGTGGGCCGCACAAAGGTCCTCGCGGGCCGCGTGTTTGAGACCCTTGTTTTAGAGCCTTACAACAGGCCTTCTTACACTTCATTTGATAGTCAGTACTGATCACGACGTTTCAAAACATTACAACTTTCAGGAAGGTCAGCCAAGACCTTCAAATTCTCTAGTACATTTCTTGGACAATGCGTCGTTAACGTAGAAACGGCCTTTTAAGTTTTAACCCCGTCATGTTCTTTCGTGAGCGTTCTCATCGTCATTTGGTGTTCATCAACAAGGAGCTCAACGCGGTTCGTAACCTGCACTTCTGCTCTCGAGAATAGTCGGCGGCAGATTCTGGTGTATCTCCACGCAAAAACCTCAACTGCATGTCTACGCAGGGTACCACTGTCACGTACTTGGCAGTGAAGTGATCAGGTCGATCGCCTGAGCGACGAAGCCTCCGAAAAGTACACGCGCAGTGCGTGAAGTTGATCTGATTCAACGGTTTTAATAACGGGACTGCATCACGCTGCCAGTGAGTAGATGAACGAGGTGGAAAACATGAGAAAAGTCGAACAAAGCGCTACTGTAGCTTCAATCTCTGTCAGCAACGAAAACGGACACAACACGAAACAGAAACAACACGTACGAACACACACATGCGGGCGCGCGCGCGCGCGCGTGTGTGTGTGTGTGTGTGTGTGTGTGAAACAAGCACACGGTAAGCACAAACGCGTTCGCGAGCACGCATCGTCATCTTTTTGCGTCGGCTCATCAAAGACGAGAAGCAACAACAAACCAAAGCAACGCGTTCAACACGAAACGCCGCAACCAACAAACAAGTACACCGCCGGTCGTCGCTTCTCGCTCGGAGGGCGAGGCTCCGAACGATCGAAGCACATCGCCGCGCAATCCATCGGTGAGGATCGAACCCGGGAAGGAACAAACGAACGCGGAACAAGTACTACGAATGGAACTCGACGCTCGTTCAAAAAATGCGGTAAGGCAAGGATTGACGCGATTAAAGTCGTGAACTGTCGCCTCGCGCAGTTCACGGTTCAAGGCGATAGAACAGCTATTGACAGTTGGAACTGCGAATCTCGCGGCAAGCAGACGATTTAAACAGCAAGCAGTAACGTTAGAAATTCCAGATATAACGCAGAGCAGCGAACGTGTTTTTTTTAATCCAATCAACCTTCACACAGTGCAACTTAGCAGTTGATTGTACAAGCCTCAGATGAATGTGGGCAGTCGAGTGCTTGTTTGGATGTTAGCTTCGCACACGGGAATACTTTGAATGCTGGTTTCGCACAACGGCGATTTCGGGTAAGACAGATACTTGGAGAAGCAACTGAAAAATCGCTGTCGGTTTTCCTCGCGGTCAACGGTTGTTGGGACGCCAGCTCATTCAGGGCAATCAACTTAACGTAGCAAAGCTACACCTGCCTGCTTTGTTTCTCGCGCCCAGTCAGGCGGTGAACATAAACTGATGACGAAATCCTTACAAGATGATCTCAACGATCGATTCAATTTATCAGGTAGTACCAGAAAGAGATGATTTGTTGCGACTTACGAAAACATAAAAACACGCTCCAGATAGGTGACCAGAAAAAAGACTACGGCGCAGGTTTCACAATCACGAGGACAAAACCCGGACACGAGAAAAAAAATCAACACAAAACAATCGAAGACATTGCACGTTCAAGTCAAGGTGTGTAGAAAGCGCGAAATGCACGAGATGGCATTGTTGAGGAGGCGGCGATCGGCCGCCGCGCGGCCTCGCGCAATCCCTGCAATCATTCTGTTCAAAAAGCGCGAGGTAACTCAACCATGACACAGGGGCGGGAAAGTTCGCGGGATAGAAAAGGTGAGGCCTTGAGTTCCTTGATTCCGATACCGACAAAAAGCATTTTTCAAACTTCCCCTAAAACGCAACCATCGACGGGACAATGCCCACTATGACGTCAAGATATTATTTACAGTGACGCAAGGTGATCAGCCAGATCGAAAACGACCTGATCGGGATCGCCAGTGAGACCGCGTGTGCGCAGCTGCATCGGGTTTTAAACAACGGTCGCTAAAGATCACATAGAATTCCAATCGATGGCAAGCACCTTGTCAAGCACTGAATCTGTTCCGCGATCTGATGACAGCGTTTAGTACCGCGGGTAAAGAGGTCGACGGCCGCCCGAGCGCGAAGTGTCTCTCGTTGCACCGTTGTAATTGTTAAAGCGTTGACGTTTTTCCACCGGTGGCAATTAAGGAACTGACGACAAAAAGACAAAAAGCTTTGGCCGATTAACGATCACGATTGCGTGCCGGAAACGTCGACACTGCCGAGAAAGCTCCAATACGACTTGATAGCACGCCGAGTGACGACAGCTTGCGCCTTTTACTAATTTGGCAGGATATGGCAACAAGAGTTTAAGGAGTAAACGCGGGTAAAACAGAGTCGATGCAAAAGTTACGAACTTGGCAATAATGAGGAGAGCTTCACGCATTTCCTTCTTTGGTCTGTATTTTGAACTGTTTGTGATCGCGGGCGAGTAACTGGCGCGACTGGTTTGCTCAGCTTCAACAATATTCTACTTCCTCCACTTAATCAGTACGAGAGGAACGAGCGCAACGAACTTAAAGAAACTTATAAATCCGATCCCCGAAGCTACGTGCGCGCCTGATCGTGACGCGCACAACGCCCGAGCGGTAAAGGGCCGCGTGTTCGGCAATTTTCGGGCGAAAACGACGAACTGCACGATGGCGAGAGAGTGAGCCTGTACCATGGCGAGAGGAAGACGGTAGAAAAACGTGGGTGGGGGAAAGTGCGCTGACGTCGGCCGACACCCGGGCGTTTTGGACGAAAAAGGCTCATGAACGAAGAAAAGAAACGAGCTTAAAAAGTTACACCTGAACGGTCAGGATCTTACGACGAACGCAGCGAAAGCAGTCGAGTACCGGAATGGCAACAGAACCAACAAACGACTCTATCTGTACATCAACCCGTGCGACGAAACCACTGTTCACTACAGCGGGACGGCCACGGCGGGCATGAGGGGTTCGCTGACGCGAAGCGACGCTCCGGAGTCGGACTGGCCCGTCGCGCGCGTACAGCTGAGCCCGGACCCGTCGAGTCGCACGACGTCGCCAGGTATCGGTTGTTCGCGGTAAGGTATGAACAGCTGGCGACCGATAGAGCTGTGCTCGCCGGCCGTGCACTCAGTGGGGGTCGGCCACGCAGGGGCAGCCCGCGCGGCCGACGAGGGGCGCAGAAGTCCGTTTGGGAAGGGCGACGACCGTGCAGGTCTGAGGTCAGATGATTGCCGGGCGTTGTGGTTTGCTACATGTTCGTTCGAGCGCGGGCTTTTCGTCAATCGAGCTTGAATATCTGGGTTGGGAGTGCGCGACACTTCGACGGGCTTCGGGCGCGAGACACGCTCCTGGCTCCCCTCGCGCCTGGGACTTCGAGGAAGGTCGTGGGACGATGATGCGTCTGCATGAAGCAAAGGCGTTTGTTAAAGTGACGGGATGGCCATCTTTGAAAAGTGAACTGCTACAACCAAAACAAAAAAGAAAAACAACATTCATAAAAAATGGAAGCCCGTAATCGTTACAACGGTTACAGAACAATTGTTACAGAAGTCCGGTAGTCATTGCCCGAAGTGTCAGGTTGAACTCCTCGCAGCTCAGTCCTGAAAGATTTACCTGACGCCGATGTCTCGCTGAGGGGCTTGTCGGAGTTTGGCCGCGATACCACCGCCCCCGGTCCAAGCTCGTAGTGGCCAACCGCGAGAAGATGCGCATTGGAGCGGAAATGTCGGTCCAGGTGACCCTGTAAATGCGACGACTCGATTGCGGTCAAGGTGTCGTTCAGACGCGCCGCGAAGGCGCGACACGTACCAATGCAACGCAGACGAAACCGCGAAATAATACTGGTGACCTAATATTTCCAACGCGACACCATTTATTTCAAAAGCCGCGTCAAGTCATGGTTAATTTCTGGCGCGGAACAATCGCATTGCGGTCATTGCCTTACTGGAGCACAATGGCGACAAGCGTCCGTTGCAGCTACAATGGCATATTCAAGGAAAACAACAAAGATGCCCCAAAAATTTGATAAAGAGGAGCCTGTTTCCATCGCCCGAAGACCAGCAGGAGTGTGAACACCTTGTGACTTCGCAGCTAAAACGTTTTTTGCAGCACAGAAGCGCGGACCTGGTGTGGGACTTCATCGTTCAGGAGCAAAGCGAAATTAACGGTTGAATTGCACGGTCGCAGCTTACTCACTAAATTTTCTATGCACGGACCGATGCGTCACAAAACCTAACCATCGTTTGTTGAAAGAGAAAACAGTTTCTTAACAGCCTTGCTTATATGCAAATGTGTGCCAACGCAATTTAAAAAATGAACACGTCATTGTCTTCATTTCACGAATGCATTTCGAACTCGCGCGACCCTGGTAATGCGCTGTCGCTTCGAAATCAAGCAGAGATTTTCGATGTTAACTTACATCAACAGCAAATCGGGGATCAAATAATAAAGTACAGTTTAGGTGATTCTGTTTGAAAAAGAGCTGATGATACCTACCCAATAGGCGAAATATATACTCTGTAAGATCTTAGTGTCTGATTCTTTGCTGGGAAAGGATTCCTTTCGATAGACAGTATAAGTAAAAATGATCAAAATTTGTTTATCAAGCAAGATTTTTACCGCAGCTTCCGAAAATAAAAAAGCCAATGACCATAGGATTTTCTGGCACACAAAATGTCACAAATCCCGCTTGCACAAATCCTACAGTATAAACATGACCTTGGGTTGTAGAAGCAGATCAATTCGCATGCGTTTATTTGAGGGTGAAGAAACTATTAGGCATACCCCCTACTACGGCCTCATCAATCGGGAAGCATTGAAACAAGAACTAAAAAACATTTTTAATTCGATCAACCATCTTAATTCGACGTCCACAATCAAAACATCTTACAAGATGACGACTATTGGAAATATGTAAAATAAATAACATCTGATACTCGCATGTGTCAAAAAAGGCAGCTCTTTTCAAAGCGAACAAATTTCGGGTTCAGTTTCATCATACTCGTTTTGTACTCTGTGGAGTGTCATGAGAGGTCAGAGGCGCCCCACTCCGCTTGCTAGCGCCGGAGTCTACGCCGGCCTTGTTTAAATGAAGATTCACTGCTTTCGCAGTGAATGCTGCGCTGGTGGCGAGTCAATGGCAGCACCGCGCGTGAAGCGTTCCCATGCACCCACCCATGAGCACCGAGCACGAGGCCGGACAGGACGTAAGCATCGTTTTTCAAATCTTCGGTAAGACCTGACCGGGAATCGAACCCAGTCGACCTACTTTGGCGGCGCGTGGTTTACCAGGTGTACCACTTTCCCGGTTTAGGCGCGTGCTCAAGTCACTCTTTATACAATCGCACATACATCACCTGGAAACGAAACGCGACGTTGCAAGCCAAGCACTTGAACGGGCGAGGGTCCTGAGTTCCGGTCAAGTCGTCAACGACGTCGTTCGAAAACACGTCATCGCAGGTAGAGATGCACGCGTATTCGTCGTTTCCCTCAAACAGAGCTTTGACTTGCGAGCGGGCCAGACCCTCCGTGCCTTCAACGACCTGTTACGAATTTCGCTGATTCAGTTCAGTTCAGTTCGTTGCTGCATCGACGTTATACGATCCGGGCAAACTACACCGAAGACATTCCACGAACGATCGACTAAAACAGCAATAACCAGTTATTTCAAGGAAGATTTGTTAATCAAAGAATTTTTGTAAAGCGCAAAAATGGTTGTTTTTTGGAAGTTGCAATACCAACAATTTGCGATAAACATAGGGATTTTTGGATGACCAAACTGCTCTAATGTAACTATAACGAAGTGCTAGTGAAATTATAGTAGAGCCATCTGCAACGCGAAGCTTTTTTTGAAGGGGGGCGAAAGCTACGAGCGCATTGTACAACGGCGACTGTTTAACGCAATGTTCTGAATCATCATCTGCGTCTTGTGCCAGTCGAAATGGCACGGCACCCACCTGGTTGTTACCAGAGCTGACTTTAGGGGCAAAGGTGCTCGAAGCTCTGGCGTCGCCGTTCACTTTCGACACGTTTTCGGTGAAAGTTGTTGATCCGGGAAATTCCGCGGCGTCTGCGATGGCGCTCAGGCCGTTGCCGACCTTCTGGTGCTGCTGCTGCTTCAGCCGGTTAAGGGTTTTCTTCTGCATCGCGACCGCGTGACCTGAAAACGCGCAACAAACAGTTGGGTTCAGTCTCGTGCTTCGCAACCGCGAACGCCGCGCACGGTTTTAGCGCAGTGGCGATGACGCACGTTTTGTTGCTGGTAAGGTTTTTCTAAAGCACCTCTGAACTTACGTTTCGCAGCAGCGCTGTGACCGGAAATTCGGTCAATACCTGATTGGCGCAGGGTAAAGTTTGCAGCGGGCGCTGTGGCAGGTGACACATCACCCGCAACGACTCACGTTACTGGCCGACTGCTAAAATACTGTACAGTGTATGTATTGCGCACATCGCTCAGCTTGCCAAACAAGGCACGGTGATCACGCGAAAACCAAGTGCAATCCATCGCGTGTAGCCGGCATTGCAGACACCGGTCGTCGGCAGTCGGCGTTGCAGCTAAACCAACGCTAACTTTTAGAAAGGTTCTCAAAAGAAACTACCGCTTCAGTGGCGAACGCGCAAACGCCATTAATATGCCAGCCGCGCACTGTGCGCAAAAATTAATTAATGAAAAACGCTCCATCCGGGAACGGCACCAAAGCCAGGAGCGCAAGTTCCCGATCGTATCAGGCATGCAACGATACTATCGAAACCGCGACGCAGTTGGCAAATCAACGACGACCTTGTGGTTTCTACACTTGCGAAGACAACCACACTTTTACTCAAGAACACTTTTACAGTCAGTTCATCTGGATGTGTAAGCAAGTTGTAGGTTGTTTTTCAAAATACTCGCATTGGCGCGAATATCAATAACAATTTATACAGACCACAAAGGCAACATGCAACACAAGACCACCTTGTTCGTCAGACATACAGTCTTAATCCAGGTTAGACCAATGAGTAAATTCGCTAAAACGTTGCTGCCCTAAAGCACTGTGCAGAGTTTCCCATTCACTTTGCAACAGTTCGGAACTTCTCGACAGTAAGGAAAAAAAAGCTCATCTGCCATCAATCACTAACTACGCTGGCAAGACCAACAACCACCCCGCTAACAGGCGCAGCTTCCCGCCCGGAGGCCTTCACACGCGTCACACTTTTACTAGCAAGCACCACGCAGAGCTGCACGTGCATCCACAGCTTGAACACCAGACAGCGAGCCGCGTTTAAAATATGAACCGAAAAAAGCGATTGTCAACACTGCACTGCAGGACGCGGTATGTGGAGTGTTGCCACGCCTTGCACACGGGCAGTCGTTTAACAAAATCTAGGAGTGCAATATCACCTTTTTCCAAAAAAAATTAAGGAGTACTAACAGTAGTTGCTACGCAACGTTGCATTTCAAAAATAAACATCAGAGAAAAAAACTTAAAACCCGAAAACAAACGTTACTTTATGTTCACAGAAATTCTACAAAATTTATGCAAACCCAACATGCAGCAGCGGACTTCGGCAAAAGACCAAATGCGGTTCAACCAGTCTTGATGGAGCGTAGCATTTGCCCGAAACATGACAAATGAGCCATCTCCGGCAGCATGCAGCAGCATCTTAAGCGGCATTGAATTTCACTTCATGAGTGTAGTATCGGTCGACTACGCAGCATCGGGTCTATGGAAGTTCAAAATCAAAAGTAACATTGCTGCTGAGACTTCTACCAGTGACCACAACGACATGATTTGGACGCGGGCGACCCAGTGAAACGTTTGAACGGCCGTGACCGAGAATCGCTGGAACTGAGACAGGACGGCGACTACGAGAGGGTGTTGGAAAGATCGCAATCACATAGAAAACCACACGTCATAACGTCACAAGCTGACAGTCAGGTGTGCGCGACACGTCAAGCGGAAATCCCGGTGGAGTTCTACGGTCGCTTGGACACAACAGCTGTGTTTTCATAGGTTGGTGCATCTTTTCGTTTACGTCGATAAATAAATAGCAACCGCGTCGCAAGCTTTCTGACAACCAACAACATGCTTAGAACCCAAACGACTGCCGATAACGCATTGACAAAGCATTCCACGGTCACTTATCGAAAGCCCTGACGTAAATTACATCGCAATCACAAGACTCAGCAAGGTCACCATCGAAATCTTTACACGAAGCGGCAGTGGGCCGGTAAACAATGCAGTTAGCAAGCGCCACACAGCTCATGAAAGGTCTTGCGCGGATGAAACAGAGCATATACGCTTACTCTGGAGATTTTAATCAGCGCAGAGATTTTTCTGGCATTTGACAAAGCGAGTGACATCACTGCTGTCATCATTCTGGCATCGACTAGTAGATATTTTAGGGCTTTCAGGGTTTTACGCGAAAGTCGTCTCCGTGACAACGTGGTCATTTTTTCAGTATAGAAATCAAAGATTGTTGATCACTGCAAAACCAGGAACTGCAAAGGAGACTTTCACTAATAGGGAAAATACAAAGAACGTGTAGAAAAAAATACAAGCTTTCATTTTTTTCCGTGAAAAACTTAACTTTTTGGCGTGCTTGTCAGTGGCTAACAAGTCTGTTGCATAATTTTAAAAAAGCCGCCTTAAAACATATTGCAACTTCACATATCGTGCAGCTTGGAAGATATCACGAACACATTACCAGCAATGTGTTTCATATGTCGAAAATAATCGTTGCATTTTAAAATGATGACTTATACCCATGCCCCAATGGGAAGACGCCCAACAACTGCCGAGGACCAGGTGCCATGATTACATCTCCGACTTGCTGGGTAGAGCTCTGGTGTGGAGCTTGCAGAGCTACCAGAGGTTGCTAGAAACCGTGTCAGTGTTTCAAGGCCTCCCTACGACCTGCTGTACTCGCAACCCTTGGAAGAAATGCGGTTTGAACGAATACATAAAATATGTAAGAACTAGACCAAACAGTTTGATTTTTAAAATATGATGGACGTTTCTACGCACTGAGATGTGCCGATGCTACACACTGAGATTTGCCTATGCTACACACTGAGATGTGTCAATGCTACACATTGAGATGTGTCAATGTTACACATTGAGATGTGTCAATGTTACACATTGAGATGTGTCAATGTTACACATTGAGATGTGCCTATGCTACACACTGAGATGTGTCAATGCTACACATTGAGATGTGTCAATGTTACACACTGAAATGTGTCAATGTTACACACTGAAATGTGTCAATGCAACACCCTCAGATGTGCCAATGCAACACATGGAGATGTGCCAATGCAATACACGGAGATGTGCCAATGCAACACACGGAGATGTGCCAATGCAACACATGGAGATGTGCCAATGCAACACATGGAGATGTGCCAATGCAACACATGGAGATGTGCCAATGCAACACATGGAGATGTGCCAATGCTACCGAAACTAACGAAGCCATGAAAATATTTTAACCGGAGCGAAACAATAAGAATTATCTGTAACACTGTCACCAAAATCAATGACATATTACTGTAAAAATGTAATCAAAACCATTCTCTTGTATATAATGGCAAAAACAATGGCAGTAGTGGGGATGATACACGTCAGTTGACATTTTAGAAAACCACAGGCGATAAAAAGCTATGGCAAATAGCATTAGCTGCGTGTTTACTATTTGCGACACGGCCGCAAGGAGCTGATATTTTCGGGAGGGGGGATCAAAATGATTGTTACTTCTCATACTTTTTTCGGGAGGGGGGGAATAACTTGTACCTAACAAGTAAACATGTTTTTGAAAATGTCGGAAGGTGAAATTGTCCCGTCCCCCCCTTGTATAGACAGAGTGTCTGTATCGAAAGTTGCCACTGTATGTTTCATCGATGCACCCCAAAACGGACTTTCCAACGCTGCTGACTCAATACGGAATTTTTTTGAGTTTTCTCGAAACCCGACCGGCGATAAACTGGGCGACGGACATCGAAGCAAGCTTATCGCAACGATCGGAAAATGCTGAGCGCTCACGTACGCGATCCTTGCCCCTTATCGCCGGCCACGAAACAACAAAATCAAGCTTTGCTTTCCGCTGGTGCTGCTGAAACGACGAAAGCTGTCAAAGCGACGGCGGGAGAAAGTAGCTGCTGCGCAACAGAAACTTCGTCACCTTTCGATCTCAGGTGCTTGGCGAGATGACCACCGATGCGGAACGCGACCTTGCACTCATCACACTTGAAAGGCCGGGCGGCGCTGTTCATGGGCGAAGACTCGCGGTCGCTCTGTCGACAGTAGTTTGTGCGAATGATGACGTTAACGAGAAAATAAAGCAACAAACTGACATCACATTATCTTCATCATTTGACCACAACAGATGAGCACGTTCGATAGAGCGCTCCAGGTTTCCTCCAGTTTTCGTGGAGAAGAGCAACGAGCGATCTGATAAAATCGGTGTCGTGTCTGGGCACTGTTATGTGATAATCAGTGTTTTTGAAGTGCCGCCGATCATACCGACAATATGCACCCTGACATAATCAGCTGGAATTCCATTGTGCAAGGTCTAGCAGCAACAACAGCTATAAACAACGTGTATGAACGTTTCAGCTAAAAGCAAAAACGTCCGGAACGATCTTCCCAAGTGTTCGAAAAGTGTCGCGAATTCATCCAATTTAGAATGCATGTTTTATAAAAATACAAAAAACAAAACATGAGACACATACAGGTTTTTGCCAAGGGGAAAAACGAATCCACAACCATGCAATCTATCCAGCAGGAAATTGCACTTCTTTTTTCACACTATCAGAGTAAATTTCTTTCCGTGGCCTTGGGGATGCGAACCCTAAACCTGCGGTCTGCACACAATACGCGCTAATCCTTAAAATCATTTGTGTTTTAAGACTAAAGACAGACTGAAGCGTTTGCACGCGTGCTTTTAAGCTCCTTTCGCACGATAGGGTGTTGCTATATTCATTTCNAAGCGAATGAACGTATACTTCTGTGCCCCTTTGAAACAATGCAGCGNAACACNCGCTTACGCTGCCTGGCCTGTTTTGCGCATCCCGGGCACTCCTCCGNACCAACATCGTGGCAGCCAAGCTGTCGTAACAACTGCCAAGCAACCATAATGCCGCCCGNGATGGAGTTCACTATTGCTTTGAACAAACATTTTAACCGATTATACTCCCACGCGAATTTTAAACTTAACTGCCTAACATCATTCNCCACATGTGACANCGTATCCTTTAAGTGTTCAGTAGGTTGGGCTCGCACGCTTTACACTTNCTTGCAAATCCCTGGTGTTTCTTTTCGAGGAGACATTTCGGTCATTTGTTCGAAATAGCTTAAAAGCGTCTGTCATTTTTTCNNTTTCGGATATTTTTTCATGACTNAAATAGGGATTAGTTTTTTTTCGGTCATTAAAAAAATTCGGCCAATGACTGAAAAAAACAGGCAAATATTATCTNTCATCGGCAAAAGCAGCCGAGCAAAAAACACGGCAAGGAGCGCGGTGTTTCATGCCGGGTTGCGAAGCGATTGCAAAAAACCTTGAAATTTATCTCTANGGGTCGGTGAATAATAATTTTCGCGTGAAAGCATATGCGCGTTGAAACACCAGGCGAAAAAAANCANTTTTCGCAAACCAAACAACAGGAAATGGAAATGTCAGCAAGCACTTACTCTGCTGCTGACTCGAGCGTCTTCCTCGCCGTCGCTAGATCCGATCTCCTCCACGTCCACGTCTGAATTCCCCCCGACCGACGAGCCACCGTGAGCTGAAGATCAAGCAGCGAAGTTAGATGACGTAACGTAGGCAAAACTTCTACGGATTGAAACACGCACAGCTCAAACGAATGCTGGCGGTTAAACCAGTCGCACGCGCTGCATTCAATCCCGGATAAACGAACATTTTTACAAATTTATAATTCTTTTATTCTTCAGCGATCTCTGCAGCGTTGCGAAATTGCAGCTTTGCGTGGTAAACACGCGTTTCTTACGCAGCCACTTCCTTGATTTTACTGTCACACATTTCTGCCCATTTTCCTTCGCTCGGTTTGCGTCATTGTTTTCTGAAACACCACATCCGGGTACTGCGGGACCACAATACTGCGATGCTTGTCATCAATTGCGATAAATTGAAGGTGAAAAGAAGGTGAAGCAGAACGCGACAAAGCGTTGAGTTTACGTTACAGCCTTACATTTACGTCAGCGCTGACAGTACAATTTAAAATTTCCTGTTGCCCGATCAAAGAAGGGCGTCTGTGTTTTCTATCAAATGTTCAAAAAAAGATGGCAAAGCCCGCACAGGTGCTGCCGATCTCATACAAACGACAGTGTCAGCCGACCTTCTGGCATTCACACACACAAACCAGTTAAGTCTCTCCCATTAGAAGTCTTGCGCTCGAAAAGAAAAAAGCAAAAACAACAAACCCGAAAACGCTTTTTGCAAAGGTTTAATAAAAAGCGAAGTGTTTCGGAAAGTATTCGCTCGAAACTACCTGGAAAGAGAAAAGTCAGAGACAAAAACACGACCACGCCCAGCGCCCGCCCAGCACCGCGAACCGAGCAAACAATACGAACCGTCTGAGCGGTTTGTGGTCCAACGCTTTGAACGTTCAATGCGATTTTTACGGACGATAAAAACAGTCGCTTTTTTACAACGTTCAGCATTACTTCAATTAAGCCATTGGTTTTGGCGCGCTCGTTTTTTGTAGCGACTTTACAAGACTTCCCAAGTCGCACTCCGCTGCGTACATCGTCGCAGCAGCAGGCCGCTCAGTCCGCTTCGAAATGGGATGCCGGCAGCGATTGAAGCATGCCAGGAACAAGATGGACATGCGCCTATTTCGCAATCGCGCGCGCGCAAGTCCGGATCTAATTTATATTCTCGAGTCGATCGAGCACTTTTGAATGACGCAAACGGAGCGGCAAGGCTGCTTAATCGCGTGCCATCGCCGAAAGTAATTCTACACGAGCTGGTCAAGGAGTTATTTAGCCAAGATGTGTTTCTGGTTGACGTCGGAAACCGAGCTGGCTGCAATGGGTGTAGAGTCACTGCAGGTAACATGGCAAACCGCCCTGAGTCAGCGGACGTTTCGTTTACACATTCAATAACTTTTTATTGCCACCTTCAAATCCCGAACGGGACCCTGGCAAGTTGTCTGTTCCCAAGAAGACCTGCATCATGTCCCATAGCGCATAACCTAGACCAGACTGCTGATGGCACGCGTCGAGCAAACAAACTTACGGTATGTTGGCTAGTCAAATTAAGCTTCCACTTTTAAATTTCACGGTTTCACTTCTTCATTTGAGCTGATTATAAAAAAGTATGATAAGATGAAACTTGTTTTCAATACTGGAAAAGTAGTTACAATGAAGAATTAGGACAAAACGACGACTGAAAGACTTTGAAACTACATTCAACGTCTAAGTGTAGCGCCAACTCATTACAACGAAAATATTCCACGTCGCTTCAACCCGCCCCCGCGTGCGAACTCGGGCTCTTGCTTTGTTGCGGAAGATGAAGATTCTTCTTGAAACTGATTTAACCGAAGCTAACGCACGAAGCACACGGCGCAATCGTGGCCGTGCTGGCCACAGGATCCGGTTGCCCAGACCAAGTATATCCTGCACTTGTCGCTCGTGACCCGACCACAACAAGTTACCACCCCTTGGGCTGTTGGTCCAACAATTTAACGCCATCGCTCGTGAAAATTTCGTTTCAGGCTCCATGCTCGCGACGTGTTGTAAGTGTTGAAAAGCCTAAAAACGCACAAGAACGAAGCGCCCCGTTGCAGAGTTTGCATTGAATGCGCGTGGTTACGATCAGTGTCGACTTTACATGATTCAAATAACAAAAGAGCAGCATTAGATGCATGTTAAGCGAAAATAGAACAATTTTTTAAATCGCGATGACAGCACCTGACAAAAACGGTTTCGTTCACAAACAAGCGAAGCTTTTTCTCTGCCACATCCACAAAGTCGCAACACTTACCCGGTTCATCGTTCGAGGCAGATATGGAAGATGCGAGAGAGTTCTGTAAACAATGTGGTGCAGATATTTTTAGCCAATCCTCGCCCATGCGAAAATAAACTCAACAAGACGAAACACGAAAGGGTCGCCCAGGTTCATGCTCTCGAGCAACAGCGCACGTACGGGAAACGTGTATCATGTGGACAAGCAAGCCTCTTTGCTTGTTGTTGACCACTTTTAAAAAATACTAATAGCGTCATATCCCGTTTCTTCAAAAGCAGCTTTACATTTCAAGACGTTTATTTCAGTTAGTGCCAACATGTTAGGTGTTATGAGGCAGTGTTGACGAGAACTTTGCAAAAGAGAAAATTTATTTTATCATTTTAATAGGTCCTTACGCGTTATCCACCTTTAACTCTGGTTTAAGCTTTAAAAAAGTAACAATCGGTTTTTATCGACCACCTATGTCATTGGTTTCCAACCTGTGATATTCACAAACCGTATCCACGCTTACGAAATTCCCACTTAATAATTCAAAATTTTGAAAAAGACAGGTCCCAAGCAAAGCACAGGCGTAACACAGACGGATTTGAAAAACACGACATGGAAAAGAAAATCCTACACGATGAAGTTATTAATTACAAAAGAAAACATGCTTGCTACACCTAGTTGCTGGTAACGCGGTTGGATGTAAGTCACCACGACCACCCCTGACTTGAGTAACTGAAAGTGTACCAATCCCTAAAACTTCCGAAACAGTCATCACTTAAAACACTTCAACAGTTTTGCAATCTGCTGAACGACAAGTTCTTTGCGTCTCAAGATTTTATGAGATAAACCAGTGCGTGACGTTTTCAAAAACTGCTTTTTTCTTGAACGAAACATTGCGCGGCATACAACTCCGGGCACTTTTGGTAATGACGTCACAATGTATCAAACAGGCGTGGAGAACACTTTCGGTGCGTGAGATGTTGTTGCGTCTAAGAAGTGACCACTTTTCTAACGAGCCCGTCGATGCGTCACTGACTCACATCAAAGCGAACAAGAAAGCTACTAACTGCCCAACCAACCCACAATAAACAAACTCAGCAGGATGACACATGTGGTTAGCTTTGCGCACAGACATCACTAATTGCAAGGCAGGCCGTCACGTTGCTGAGGGGGGAATTTTAATTTAAGTGCGGTTTTTATTTGACAAATGCCTGTCCGTGCAGATCCGACAAGTAGGTGCGCTGTTTTTATTCCACCGCAGTGAATCGGACAAATGCGAATTCCAACGTGTCTGAAAGAACCCGGTCGACACCAGACGACTAGAGGATTGCTTTAAACACTATGCCTGACAATAGTGCGATCACACTAGTGTAACACTGGGCCTAAAAAATAAAGTACATCTGCTGGTGATCATTTGCTTATATTATTCGCAACGCATCAGATAAGAGGACGGGTGATCAGAACGCCAACACTACAAATTTCACCCAACGCCGTCACCAACTTACATTTGCCAACACCATCCCGGGCGAAGCGCGAGACTCACTCGAGCAAAACCCGGTGAAAGATCAAAGCAAAAGATCTTGCAGAACAAAACTTTTACGTCAGCAAATGCAACTAACCACTGTCAGGAACACTTTCTGCGGAGCAACGTTGCGGACGTCGAGGTCGAACTTTCCGTGCGCCTGAAACGGCTTGCCATCATCCGCAGCAGAGAAATCGGGTTCGCAGTCGTCTGGCACTGGCGAGGGGGTTGCCGGGGTGAGAACGATATCGCAGGCGGGGGGTCCGCTGTAAAGCTTTTCCGTCTTCTCGCCGCCGCCGATGGGCATCGTGGTGGCGTTCAGCCTCGACCGGCCCCCGACCATCAACCAGGGCTTCTCTGACGAGGCAGGCCTCAAAGTTTGAGACGCCGCCCAGGGCAGAACGTATTCCGACGAGGCAACCACGGCGCCACCAGGTGACAAGGGGTGCAGTGCGCGACTGCGTGGGAGCAAGTGCCGTCCACGATTTCGTCCTTTTCCCTGACGTTTGGTCTGCATCGCGGCGAAGCGCATCACCTCGGACACAACCTCAGCGAGCGACGAGCTCACAACTGCTGAAACTCCGTCTGCGGACTTGGTCAACGTCGGGCTCCTTTCCGCGTCCGACGACGAACGATCGGTAGCTGGGCACGGGGACAAGCTGCTCATGTTGGGGGACAAAGCTCCGTTTCGTGAGCCCAGCAGGTCCGTTTCCGAGTTGCGGTGCGGGGACGGATAGCGAAAGACAACTTCCGCCGACGTCGGTGTCAACCTCCGTTCGACCGAGCTGGTGGATATCCAGTGCTGAGTGCTGCCCGTCGAGGCTGAAACAGGATTAGCCGAGTTCGAGACATTGCTGTTCTGCTACACTGTAGATAGCAACAGCGGTTCATGAACNGCTCACGNGCAAATCTCGAAGGACGAGACATCGAATAAAATATGTGAAACGAAAACAATGTAGGTCTTACAGAACGAAGCTGCTTTTGTGACACACAAGGAACAACCAAGGTGCACTGGAGAAAGAGATACGGTAATTAAAATCTTCGGTTCGCTATCCTGTACACGCATTGCACTATCAACAATACCACAAAATAACGTGCACTGCGCTGGCTATGAAGAGCTTAAATTTGAATTTAAGTACTGTACAAGTGGTTACGTGCAGTGACTGAACGGGAAGTGTTTAGAATGTTGATGAAGTATCCATTCCCACTACGTACAGAACCGAAATTATAAGCTTTTTCAGGTGGTTTGGCTTTTAAGTGAAGGCCAAAGAATGAGAGCTTCCACAGGTCATGCATTCGAAATGTTTTTAAGCTCACACGGCCGTCTTCAACGAAACAACTGAACGGTACTTAGGTGTAAGCACTTCAAAATATAACAAGTGTTAGTAGCGTGTGGTCTTTCTTGGGGCGTGCACGTGATTTTCTGGTTTCCAAAACTAACTACCATCTGCTTCAATCGCTTGACTACAAGCATTACATCTGGGCAAAGGAAGTTTTTTTCGTGCACAAATTGCCACCGTCTAAGCTGCTGCTGCCGCCAACTTGTAATCTCACAATGCCCAGAACGGTAATTACGCAAAAAGAAAGGATGTAGAAACCTCTAAGCACCTCGGCACTGCTTCAGCAAAACAGCTTAAAAGTCACTAAAATATTTTAAACGCAACCTGGCGCTGTCCATTTCCCAAAAATTTTAAGTTTATCTTGCCGCTACTTCCTAGTAATGCACTGGCTAGAGTCGGCTCAAGCCGTGAAACTACCACATTTTCTCAGTTGATCCTCCGAGGTCGGATTGAAGAACAACTATTTTTCTTACTTAAATTTAAGTTGAAAGCCATTCGAAAAATCGTTGTAGATTATTTTAAAATCCGCTAACTAGTCAGTCGTAAAAATCGCGTACGATGCGAGGCCAAGCTTTTAAAACGCCAATAACAGTACAACACATTGTGGTCTCTAAAGGCCAAAGTCATATTAGAAGATTATAATCGATCTTTGAAATGTCTTATCTCTCCGCCCGTCAAACTTTCACAGAAAAGGTGAAGCCTAAAAAGCTTGTTTCGCANAACGTAAAAATCGAGATCCCATCATAGTTCATCATCCAATTACATTGTCAGCCACAAAAAAACTACTTTATTCAATCCCCGTTGCATTCAACCAAGCCAGCCACCAAAGCGAAGAAGATCGCAATGGACGCGTAGCTCGAAGTCAGCGCAGTTATCGCCGATGATGTACACAAGTTGTGAAGCAAAAAGCAAAACAGTCTCGGCGCCGCACGCAAGTCCTTGCTTCGCCGCAGACTGTTGTGACGCAATCGAGTCGTGGTCAGCTTGGAACTCGGAACAGGTCAGCGTCACACAAACCTGGCGAAGCGCGACTGACAGTAATTGCGAAAACAACAAGCCCGCCCTAATTCTTCACACACACAAATTACCGCGTGTTCTGTCCAAGTAGGTGCTTTGGTGCGACGGCGGCGACAAGTACTGAGCGCTCGGCGTCGACAAGACAGACGGGTGGGAGCTTTTCGCGGACGCTTCCGACATGGGAGCCGGGCGAGTTGTTGCGTGGGGATTTCCGTCGTTGCGGCAGCAGGGACTGCAAGCGCCAGACCCGCCGTTCTCGGGCACGAGGCCAGCTTTGATGCTGCAGAGGGCACAGTGCCGGAGCTTTTCATCGGCCTCGCCGGAGCAGGTCTTGCCGTGGTGGACAGCCTGCGGATTAAGTGCTTTGTTAAAGAAGTTTGGATGTTTGTTGCAGTGCACTGGGCCGTCGGCGAACACAACAAACGAAAGAAGCAAAAAAAAAACCTTTTTGGAAAAAAAAGGCTACTGATGTAAGCCGTATTGCCTTTCTCCGTATTTTGTCTATTACGACCGAAATATCTGATTCCGCTGAATCCATGCTTGAGGTGGAAGAGGAAGCCATGCCTCATCGGAAAATGAGGGTCTATTAAACAGATCTTTTGCAGAACGTGCACGTCGCAAATGAACAACCTTTATTGCTTTTGTCGCCGTCTTGGAAAACTTTCGGACAGTGCGGAAGCAACTAACTGCCCTCAGTTGCCATGGCTGTTGTCTCAGGAAGCAGTAAAAAAAAACCTGAGTCACGGCAACCGTCACGCACCGATCTTTCCGCTCGCAATACCGAAGTCGGGCGACCTCGCAGTTTGTGTTCTGTGTAATTCCGTCCGCTTGAGAGGCGCACGGCGCAACACAACGACACAAGCCTACTACTACGCATCATCGAATGTTCGGAACGAAGGTCACTCGGCCGCGCGACCAAGCCGGCAAACCTTGGTCACAGGAAGCCTGGGACGCGCTGTTCGATGCGTTGCCACACGCGCATCGAACCGATCTCAAACAACGCTGGTTGGATGAGAACGGCGAAAGGTGCAGCTGGCTTCGGCAACCTGCAGCATTTGTGCAGCAGCGGAAAATTTTTGACTGGTCACGAATACGGAACAAGAGTGAAAGCCAGGGTTGCGGAGTCGGAGGTTTTTGGGTGGAGTCGGATTCCTGACAACACTGGGACAAAAAAATCCGAGTCCGACTCCGGACGTCCAATTTCTTTTGAATATTTTGTTGAAACAGAGATTTCTTGCTGTGCACCACGGTTTCCATTGATTTTAACAGCATTTCATTCCCTTTATGTTAAGAGGTCGGAGTCGGGAGTCGCAAATTTTGGAAAGCCGGAGCCGGAGTTGGAGTCGGAAATTTTAGCTCCGACTCCGCACCCCTGGTGAAAACTTCGCAGGAGCGAGAAGGCCCACGACGGCCTGCACTTGGCGTGACACGAATCGAGTTAATGTTCCGAGTAGTTGAACCTTTGCAAGACAAACAGAGAATTGACGCTTGATTCGCCACGACATAAAACTGAAACGCAAGACAAGCTTCGGCAAATGTGGCATTACCTAGAAACTCTGTGAGAAGATTTTAAAGAAATCGATTTTCTACGGATTGAAGAAAAACAGGCATTTCCGAGAATAAAATCTATGTCACACGATTTCGCGGTGATGATGTCATAGTTCAAAATCTTATTGCTCGCTCTGACGAACTTAAAGAACAATCGACTCGAATAGTTCTCAAGTACCACTCATCGCCACAAGCGTTTCACTCTGCAAAAGTTTTCGCTGGTTTTCACAGGCGCTTACCAGTCGACTGTAGGACGGGGATGGAGAGCGGTTGTGCGAAACCCTTTTCTGCTCCCTGCAAAAAGATACCACGTTATCTCACTGTACTCCGTTGAACCTGCATAGCTGGTAACCTAGCAATAGGCTGTCCTGATCATGAAGCACCAGACGACGACGGATGCGAGGCGAAGAAGTGAAAGCTTGCACAACTTTTTTTAGCAAACCGCAGCTCAAGTATCAATCTTTGGCTTAATTTGGAGTTCGTCTTTGAAAATTGCTCGATAGGGTGACCGCTAAATTAAAGCGGGCCGCAGGCGCTGAGTCCACAGACGTCAATAGTCGAGGCGAAGTTAATTTTATCGGCGATTCGTCCCGTGAGTCAAATTTAATCTCGCAATGACTAAGAAGCGACTGTGGCACAAACAGCCGGGAATGGCGCCTGATTACAGCTTTCTCACCTCGGGGAGGCAGCAGAGCGCTCTCTCCTGCTCCTGCGCCTTTTCACTTTGCCCGGATGTCGCTCCTGCATGGACGAGGAGGAGGAGGACGACGACGAGTCTCTCGAATCCGAATCGATACCTGGCGTCACGCGCGACGTGACTTTCGTCGGGGATCGTTCGCCTCGCGTTTGTGGAGATTTCGCGCGGACGTCGGGAAAACGAACGCGAGAACCCGAGTCGTTTTTTTTGACGTTACGATCAGACGCTGATTCTCGGTGAAGCGATGGGGGTTTTGTGGAACTGCTTTCCGGAACGATGGAACCCAACGCAGGACGCGGTTGGTTTTCACACGAAGCGAAGACAGCGCGGGATGATGTTTGTAACGATTGCGGCCGAACAGTAGGCACCGTCGTCCTGCTATCCTCACAGATCTTCGCAGCTTCTTCGCTGGCGGACGAGGAATTCACCTGAGGCGACGATCGTTCCTTGTCGCTGTCGCCGCACGCGTCCTTCTTGCACTGGCGCTCGTAGGACTTGTTGTCGGTGGAAAGCAACTTGGTGGATCCGCTCGTGTTGACGAAGATGCTGCGTCTGTAGCCTTCCTGGCTACGCCTGCGAGGCATGACCAAGAGCGCGTTAACTGCACTTGCTGGCGTGGTCCGCGCAACGACAAAACAAATAGAGTGACTCGGCTGTCGCTAATTCGACCGCAAGCCGCTTACCAACGCCATTGGAGCTGAGCGACTAAAATGGGAAATGGCAGGCATGCGGCCCGTCACACGTGCAAGTTTGCGACAAGATTTGGGGGAAATACGTTCGACAGAGATGAATTTGATAAATGTCAGCGATGAACCAAACTGATTGAGAGAAAAGCACATGACAGCTTATCATTAAGCGAGTACGGCGACAACGCCACTTTGGAAGATCTGGCAACCTTGTCACGTCATCCATGCAGATTACAACAAAGATTCAACACCTTTTCACATATCCGCTATCTCTCTGCTGAAATTTATTACTTTTAGCGCACAGATAAAATGGCTGTAGAATTCCGTATATACATTCTAAAAGTGTTTTATCTTCGTCAGTAAAATCTACTGTACAAATTACCAAGACATAAAGCCCGAAGACTGCGACTGGTCAAACGTTGCAACGTTATCTACTCAATTGTAGCTGCGAATCGGGGTTTTTAGAGATCAAAATGAATACCTGCTTTCGGAAAATCGTTTTAACGTGCGCTAACATCTTCAAGTACGTAACGGACACAATGCACATTTCCAAGATCCCGAAAGCAGAAAAGAAACAAGCGGCAGAGTCAGTTTGTCACACTTGTCGTTTTCACTTACTTCCAGCCGTTCAGGAGATCGACAATGGATAAGTCGGTAGGCAATAAAATAGGTTCGGATACTGCCCACTGGCTGTACATGGAAATAGCCTTGTCGGTCTTTTTGGCCGCTTCGACCTCCATGTAAGTCGGTTGGGGGTTCAGCACGCAGCAAAACGTCACGTGCGACCGCGCTCCCATTGTCGGTTGCATGTGAGGGAAGAGCAGGCTGGAACCCCGGCTGACATTGTTTGAGCGAGCCTGTCATCAAACAAGGGCAGGATTGGTAAGAATGGTGAGCAGGTTNAAGGAGAAGCATTTGGTGCTTTCACTGCCGTAAAGATCACAACGCATTTTGCAGCGAACAGACCGGAATTTATTTTATTTATTTNTCTGTTGCGCATGGGAACGCCAGACACTGCAAAGGGTTTAAAGTCATGATGCATGCCCTCTGACTCTGGCAATCGGCCCTAGCTCCGGATGTTGGGCAAAAAGTTGCATGGTCAATTTTAGGCTTTGGTCTGACCCATGTCGAAGTATCAAGCGGAGCAAGATTTCACTATATGTTAACGACTGGTAGTTGCCACTAACAATTCGGACAAGTAATGTTTTCACGACAGACTTTCAGCGAAATTATGAAAAATGCGCTAGAGCTAGCGAGACAAACGGTTTAAAGTTGAAATTATTTTTCTCACAACCGTGCGTTTGATGCAATAACATACAACACACTGCTTTTACGCGACGAGTTCTTTTGTTTATTACGTTGATTTCTTGACCACTATCTCGATTTCACGATGAAGCCGTATACCTTCATAAAACTACTGCTGTACAAAGTGGCAAAGATGCAGATTTTTAAGTTGAGATAAAAAAAACTTGCTTGAAGCAAATGTTATGAAAACTCAAGAAATCAGCAATCCGTCTCATTGAATCCACCATGATTTGCACTGGCAATGCGTAACTCTAAAGTAATTTTATTTTACTTTCAACCAGTTTTTGCTCAGGTGTTGCGGTAACACCATAGCGGTGCGCTGAAACCCTTTTCCGCAACCCTCTCTGCCCAAGAGAGACGGTTGCTTTGCTGTTTGTTAAAAATCTATTGCCACTCTTACCTTCTCGAGCTTTCCGTATGGAACAGCTGGCGGGAGAGCAACGTTCCCAGACGCATTCGCCGCAGCGTCATGCTTGCAAATGGACGAGATATGCCCACCGCCATCACTGATTGCACCCCTTTCACAAGGACCTCCTTCCTGCAGCAGCATACAAACAACGCTTGAAGACGTTCGCGGCACCGTACGTCGCGCTGTTTTATTTGCGCATGTAGAACGACTATATACGCCATCAATTATGACGAGCGGCACGTTTTCACTGACAGCGCGCTTGCCACCAAGTTACGGCAAAAGCACGGTGAGCATTTCGGACGGTGCCTTGGGTCGCACGGATTGATACTTCGCGTCGGGAGCCAATTTTNCAGTTGATTCATGGTCGCACAGCAGTTAACGGCGAAAAGAAGCAATTTAGTGAANCACAGCAATTGTGCTGTTAAGGGTAGTTTGGCATGGCTGTTTAGGTTTTATGTGTGGCCCGTTGTAAAGGCAAATAGCTGGAAGCTTTGCTGCGTCTTTTGACCATCATAGGACCACATAGGCGTTCAGATCAAAACTTTGACGAAAAATGCTGGCGCTGGCAACTTGGAAATTACAGAAGTTAATGCAGTTTCATCGGCAAAATGCGAAAATGCAGTTGAAAAGATTCAATTATAATTTTGCAACGATTTTCAACTTAAAATTAGGTTTGGCCTTCGTAAAATACAAAACTTTATCTTAACAATGCAGTTAATCACCGAAAACTTAAATATTTATTTAAATTTTCTTATTTCACTTTCGGTCAAACTGCTTTGCTCAGCATCTTTTTCTGTCCAAGAATGATATTTGTCTGCGTCCCAACTGCTTACATTACAAGCACGCACAAGAAAACACAACATCTTTGCCTGCCGCTGAATCAAAATGCATCACAGGATTTTTTGTTTGCTTCAGTTTTCCAGTTTTTTATCAATGCAAGCGCACTAGCTTTCGCTATTTAACGCCACAATATACAAAAGCAAGCCAAGGGTAAAGAAGCTAGAGGCCTGATGGACTATACTTGAGAAAAACGAAACTTTCGGAGCTCAAAAGTTTTCATACGAACACTATGCGCGTGTTTACAGTAAATAACACATCCATACAAAAAGATATTTGGCACAAAACACCGCTACGTGTGGAGAATTGGTGGCTGGAATAGAACCCAGGGGCGGTCGAGTGACCCAAGGATTACATTCACTAGAGTGAACATAGGTCAACAGATGACCTGGTGGATTCCACTTAACGCGGTGATCGAAAACACAGAGGTTGTACACGAAACTGCAACATAAAGGTCATAACCAAGAGTTTTTAAACCATTTTCTCGAACAGACACTCTTGGCTATATCGTCATGATCCGCCGCAGCTCGAAATGAACGGACTGAGTTCGCTTTTGTCGACTCGCAAGTCGCAACCGATCCATCACCATTTGCAAGCATGCATATTTTACAACGCGTTTCCGCTGCAACCTTTGCAGCTCTTAGCAACGTTCTAAAGTACCGCGGCAACCCAGTGGAAAAGGAATTTCTCAAGGTTTCACCTAACGAAGTCGACAAAACGCCAGTTCAGTCAAAACAAATCCCTGTCTTCTCACCTCTTTGCCGTTCGTCTCTTCATCTGGTATTGATCTGTAAAACAAGTTGACTAAGTTAATGCTGAGCGTGGCTAAGACCAACAAATAAAACCGGCGAAGCTTACGTCAAATACAATCATTCACGGCATAACGAATACAAGCATGGATTAGCGGAGAAAAAGCAGTCAACAAGCACCACGTACCTATTTGCAGGCACAATAACCGGAGTTCGCTTTATCTCCAAGGTATGTTGAGGTTTTTCGCGGTTCTGCTGCGTTTCTCCTTTTCCTGAACTTGCGGCTTCGCGAGCCTCATTATCGCGTTCGTTTCTCTTCGCCTTTATGTGACTAACAACCCGATCGTCGTCGCCGATTAAAGCTTCCCTCTCCGTTCTGCAAACATCCAGAGTCTGACGAAACGACCGCTTCGGTGCGCCACGCCTCGCAGGCGACAGCGACCGCAAGCGATCGCTCTCGCAACTTGGTTTGGGCAAAGCGAGCCCACTTAAGGCAGGGACCACTGGCGTCGAATACGAACGGTGGTGCTTCACCGCCTTCCCGTCAGCGGCGTGAGGGTCCAAGTTTTCCAAGGACACCTTACGGCGATAAGCGGAGGTTTGAGGTTTTGGCCCTCCGTGCGTTGTTGCTCCGTTCATGTATCCGATGTCCTGCATGTTTCGCAAACTGATTTGGTGCAGCAGCAACTTGTAGTTGCTCCTGGGAACTGATAGCTCATTAAAATCGACCGCGATTTCATTTGCTTCGGTGCTTGCTTGCAAGTCTGAGCGATTCGGCGCAGACAAAGTGTGAACGAAGCGCTTTCCGCTGTCGCCCCTCGCCGAGTCGCTTTGCTCGCTGTCGACAGGCTGTTCCACGTTTTCTAGGCCTTTAGGTGAGGTGGACTCGATTGAGCTGTGCGTTCCACTGTCTCGGCTGTCGTCGGAACAGCGGAGCAAATGCATGTGCCGCTTGTTTGGCGGTAACTTGCTGGTCGGTATCGAAGAAACACTACTGAGCAGAGCATCGCCGCCGGAGCGCTTCGCCGCTCCTGGCCCGTTTCGACAAGTAGACTCGGCTTCGTTGACCCGGCCCTGACCTCGCACGCTTGGCTGAGGTCTGAGCAAATGCTGTTCGGGCGCGTAAGTGAGTGGTGATCTGGCCAATCGCTGCGAAGCGATGTTTGGCGTCCTCTCGGCTCGAAGTGCGTCGTCTGCGCTTTTCGTACGGTTCAGTTCAGCATGAGCGTAATTCCTGGGACGCTTCGCGTACAACGCGCTTAGATTGTCAGGTGGGAGGATTTTCGTGTAACCACGATGGATCCCGACTGTACCGCGGGGAGTAGACGCCTGCGAACTGGAACTCGAAGCGGTCGACTGATCCATAACAGCGCGCTGAATGACGCTCTGCCGCGAGGGCGCATCCTTTGCGGGATCAGGTGCTGGTGGTTGTCTTCCAGAAACATCTAATCGGGATAAGGGTGAGAACTTGCTGCGTCGATACTTGCAATACATCTCCTTGTGTATAACGTAGTTGTCCTCTTTCCGGTACCGGACCCCGCAGTCGCTGCATTCGAAAAACGTCATGCGCCTGGGACGTTTTATGCCCACCGGCGTCGCGGATGTCGACAGCGATCGCTTGCCCAGGACGGCGACATTGCCGCCCTGTTTCTCGTGATCCGACGCACTGACGCGCGACGACAAAGCGTAATCCGGAATGGTATCAACCAAATGGAAAGGTCTGGCTGCACTGGAAAGGCTTGGCGCTCGGGTGAGTTGAATCATCCGATCGTACTCCGATGAAGACATACCTCTGGATGACGTCATCGGAAGCGATGCAACGCCGGAAATTCGCGACGTGTCGATCTGCGGCGGCGTTTCCGCCAAGGACTTTCGCACGAACTTCTCCGCCTCATCAGAAAATCTGAGCTGCCCACCCACCATCGCACCTTTTGCCGCCAACTGCGTGGAATAGGAAGAGAGAGAAGCCGGGTCTAAGCTGTTGCGGCGAAACACACGTCTGGGTTTGACGCGTTCCAGCACCGGGTTGAGTAGCACCTTTTCGTTGTCTGAGATTAGCTGACTGATGTGTTGCTCGATGGATTTCGCGCTAGGGCGGCCAGGCACCGGTTTTTCAGAAACCGCCGATTCCCGACGCTTCGGTATATCGCCCTCAGCCGCGTCGGTTTCTGTGAGTTCCGCCAGCGCTTTAAAGGGTGGCTCGGCGTGACGTTTACCGAGTCGCGAGTGTGGATGACGTAAGTCACCATTGAGTCCAATGAGCGGCGCTGACATTCGTCTGTGCAGTAAGTCTCCCTGACGCGAACTTGAAGGACCGAGCGAGCCCTCGATCGTTCCGGGATAGGTCTTGCCTCCCGCGCTGTCCGTCTGTTTTGGCGAAGTTGGCCGGGTTACAGCGCTGCGCTTGCGCAACTTTGATTCTGTCGCAGTAGACACGTCGTCCGCATGAACGCTGTGCTGGTCAGTTTTCTGACCGGCCAACATAACAGCAGGTAGAGAAGGCAAGAAGGAAAATTGGTTGGGCAGCAAACTGTTGGCGGGGTGCATTGCGCAGGCCAAGTACGGATTGAGCCTGGCAAGGTTGACTGGTCCAAGGGATGCCGGAGAACGAAAACCATTCGCGTCGATCATGCTTTGGTAAGGCATGCCAAGCAAAGGGTTCATCATGCTGTACGAACTGGGAAGGGATGGAATTGGCAATGATTTCAAGTGCGCGCCTCCGGGAAGCTGAGGGAAATTTTTGTCACCAAGGTCTGTGCGATGTACTGCAGTGGGTAGCACAGATGTCTGAGTTGTCGCTGCCGATGAAGACAACAGCGCGAAATTAGGTATTCCGAAGTCGTGTTTGTTCTTTCCGTTTCCAGAAGCCTCGCCCACTTCGCCAGCCTGTAGTTTTTGAGTAGCGTGGTTCACTTTCCTGTCGGTAACGACCAGTGGTAATCCAGACGAAGCAACTGCCTCCTGCAAGGCACTTTCCACGTTCAGGTGCTTGTTCATGATGTGCTCGCGTAACTCTAACGGTGTTTGGCACATCAAGCCGCAGGCGATACAACGCGTGCTGAACATGCCGTTTGCAGCCATTTGGCTTGACAAATGCGGTCCTAGCGGCGGGATTTGCCCGGGCAGAGGCGGAGGAAGCATGGGATAAATAAGCGACGTTGGAGCTAGTGACGTAGGCACGAAGTAAGTTCCGACGGGCGCAGCTGCAGATGAAGTGGCGCCGGAGCGAGCAACTGAAGAGGCTGCTTCCTCCGCATGAACTGGCTTTGCAAAATTGCGACTTGGCACTTGACTGCGATTGGATGGCACAGACTTGCTGAGAATTTCCTCGCTCACGGACGAAGGGAACGCACCACCTTTTGCCAGCAAAGCGACTGTCTGGTGTTCACGGTCTAATGGCAAATACAGCAACTCCATTCCATTTCCAGGCTTGGCTGGAGTTCTTGAGTGGTTCCCGAAGCTTACGCCCGCACAGTCGGACATGCTCTTCGATTCAGACGCTGAAAGCAGTTTTTACACGACAGGTGACGAAACTGCGTCACAGACTGTGAAACCCAAGCCATTATGTGTTAACAATAACCACTACGTCTGAAATGTAAAAAAAAAATTATGCACCGAGGCAATGTTAAAGATAAGGTAGTTGTGCAGATGCATTACAATTTCAAAGCTGACACCACATCACGTCGTTCGGCGAACACTTATGACTGGAACCATCATCACTGGTGCTACCAGCATACCTACGCACGAACTGATTTGCTAGCACAAGCACCCGTTAATATATTACTTACCAAAGCATTAAAGCAAACGCAAAAACTTTTACTGACTGTCGATGGTAAGGAACGATTACTCTACTCGTAGGCTGTAAGTGCACCTTATTGCCTTTCGACTGTAAGCCCACCTTACTTCACATACCGGTAGTCCGAAACTCGTGTCACTTCGCTTACAACGTGCCATTGCTGATTTGGCACGGACGTGTACCTGCAGCCACAAAATCTGCAATCAGAACATTACGGAAGAGGCTTTTTTCCTGTAAATAAAATATCTTGACCACCAGTCAAAATCGTGTGCAAATGTCATAAGGTCAAACTTAATGTCTGCTGTCCTGATATTTAACCTTCAAGCCATCCAGCGCATCGCACCTGGGTTGTTATTAACTTCGAGAATGAAGTCGCACAACGTACGCACACATACACCGTCTGCAATCATGACATGTTTCATTGAACTCACAACAGGTCTGATCCTGCCCGGAACGGTATAATTGTGCAACAAGCGTTTCGTACTTCGCTCTTTAGCATGTATAATTGACGGTGTAGATAAAAATCGCGCTCGCGTCTCCACTCGACTGTGTACGCCGCTTTGCAGGCAGTTGTTTTTACGAGAACGACACAGGAAGCAGATAGACGACGTCACAATTTGAAGGAAGCGACGTGACTGTTATTGTTCGTTCTTTTGCAACCTGACGCAAGCATTGTGCTTACCCACAGTCGCTGGTTGCATTTAGCCTCTCGACGTACGTTGAACTGGAAGAGTGGTGCTCGAAAGGGCGAAGTGCGCACCTTACATATTTAAAATCAAAGGATGTTAATGCTTGTATTTTTAAGCCTATGCCAAATTACGAACAGAAGCTACACCGGTCCTTCCAAAATAGTCACTTTTTTACGCAAAACGTAACAGAGATGTGGTATTAAAGTAGCGAGCAATCCACCAAAAAATTAAAAAGCAATACTGTGGGAACGAACCTTTTCATTATTGTCGGTGACCGCAGCCAGACTGCGGCAAAAAATAGCGTCAATTTGCTTGATCAATTAGNTAGCAATGACTGCTTAGCCGTACGCCGTGCGCCCAGACGCTACAATTAACAAAATTGATGGAAATAAGCGAGGTGGCCATTCACTNNGGCTATCCACANCAAAACACTCAGGAGTTGCACGTTGACGCACACATTCAGCGAAATAACCGGTCGGATAAGGTTGTGATTTCACAATGACCAACGGCAAGTACTCGAGAAGATGATGAGTATCTGTCGAACGTACCCTGTCACCGCAATGCAGTCTCCTACGTCTACGCAACCCAGGTCTCGTGCTGCTTTGCCACAAAGTGAGCACCGTGTGCTGCATCAATCCTGCGTCGGGACACACTCCAAAGCAAGCTGCGAAGAGCAAAGAGCAAAGAAGGAGTAAAAAATTTTCAGGGCATTTCTAAAGATACAAAGCAAGAGTAGGTGCGGGAGGGAACATGCGTAGTGAGATCATCATATCCGCCAGTCGCTTCCTCTTTCACGAAGGAAGTGTTGCGTCGTCAGAGCGTATGCGATCTGTTCCGTAATTAATTACCGTGCGTGGCAAAGCGCTCTCTGCCAGCATAACTGGATGAGAATACGCCGAGAAGGAAAGCAACGCACAGAGTTGAAAACTATAGTGTAGCCAAAACTGCAGATACTGCTTTACTGCAGTCTACAGAAAAAGAACCACATTCAGATTTCCCGCACAGAGTTACTTAAGTTTCACAATAATAATGACTAAGCTGTAAGAATGATATTCGATTAAATTCAACGTAGCGACGGTCCATGGTTGTTGGTTAGAAATCATCTGCTTCCGCTCAAGCCCAACAGAAGCAAAGTCGCACAAAACACCTGGGAATATTGTTACAATTTGACTCACACTTCATTGCGACCTCACAACGCCATTCTTAGGCTTCGCATCTGGATCATAACCAGCTGTCAATGCATTCCTTGGCGCTGCTCAGAAACTTGTCACCACTCAGTAAGGCCGGACGCCTCAAATTCGTCTGAAACAGCCAGGTAAAATAGCTGGTCACAAGACTACGACGCACGTCTTAATCGCACACAACCAATGTCCAACTGACGAGGCCACAGACATTTTCGACGAGAGGTAGTTGCCTGCGGGCTCAACCTACGGCGACGAGACGTTCAACGAAACCGAGCAGTGCATATGACAACCGCCGGGATGCTGCAGGGTAGACCGACGTCGTGCTAACACTGACGCGTTCCTCAGTGTGCTAAGCGTTGTTTATGACTTGCCCGCCGCACAACGAAGTGAAATACGACACCGGCTCATTATTATCCTGCCAGTCCGCCGCAGCAGCGCGAGAGTGCGATAACACGCACTTGCATATTTCGCGTTGTTAGCTGGTTGAGAGTCAATGTTGGGGAACCTACCAACAAAGACATTAAATGCCTTCATCCTGGTCGCAGAAGAGCTGCAAAGCGAAGCAAATACCACTGTTTTGGTAAAAAAGAATAAACAAATTTTCAAAACAGTTTTCAACAACTACCGCGTCCAACCGATGGTCGAATGCGCAGCTCGCTGTCGCTGATCATGCGCCACTGCATCCTTCCCAATCATACAGCAACAACAGAACAGTCTTTCCCGTAGAAGCATTCAGGAATAAACACTAATTTTAGTAATTACTGTCAAGCATTGTAATTGGTTGCGCTAATCGAAACCAGACTGGCGTCACAGGCAACCGAGGCAGATTCCAGGGTAGCTGAGTCAGGTTGCGAATGCAGTAACACTACGAGTCATCTGCTCGTGTGCGACCGCCAGTTCAGGTGGTGGTGTAATGCTCGCACACCATCGAACGGCGATTGTCGCTCGACAAAATGCTGGGAAACTCGCGAAAAAATCAAACTTGGTTGCCGAAGTTGAACGACTGAAAACCAAACAAAAGACGAACCTGACTGCCGAGATCATGGCTTTTGAAATCTATTCAAAGTGCTTGCAGCTGCGTGAAATAGATTTCCTTTAAAAAAATTGCTGACT
>JGI24158J21664_10000322_pt1 | contig 40690 bp, 31 predicted proteins | sample Ectturendosymbi3_FD_21664 | JGI IMG/M metagenome (IMG submission 21664) | reverse complement strand
TTCACCTTTCAATAAATGTAATCATCATGGTGGTATCATTTAAAATCCTGGATTTGTGCCCAATCGCTTTGTTTCAACAATTGTGAAACACCCTGTAGTAAATTAATTAGTGATATTTATTGATATTTTTGCGGAAGCATGGCTACGTAGTATGTCTGACAACTTAAAATATTTCTGGAAAATTAAAGTGCTGTTTTTTTCACAAACAAGAACCATTCTCCTGAAATGAAATTAAAAAATTGAACAAACGAACGTTTGTGCACTCAAGTCTGCTTTGGCACATTATTTCAGTTCAGAAGACAAATCACTTCCTCTAAATAATTTTGTTCTTGTGTAAAGCATCGATTCTTAGCAAAAATGTTTTAGCTGTCAAAGGGTAAATCAAACAAATGCAGTAGTTTTTGAAACCCTATCACAAAACCACTTTCCTGATGAGGAAAATTGCTGTAAAAAGATGTGTTTCTAAACGTCAGTGGTGTATGCGGCAACAACCACCGCCCTAAGGTTTTTAGCATTAAATGCAGCCACCTTTAACTCTCTCAACAGTAGGCTTACTGCATTTTGAAAGTTCCTCGAAATACAAAAAATACCAACTCACGAATTGTAATGTACTGTACACCTATCATAAATTTCAAAATTGGTGTTCACTGGTTCATACTCAGCACAATTTCAAAGATTAACTCACTGAGCTTTTACTGAAGCACACGTCAAAACTATGCCATAGTTTCTGGGCGAAGTCACTTTCAGTGGGGAGGATCGATAACGCAGATAGTCTGCAGTGCCCCGTAGTTCATCTTAAGTACGACAGCATCAACTTAAGTTTTCAAAAACTTTTCTCGCAGCTTTCAACAGACATAGCAGCTAGGTAAAGCCTCAGACACAAAAATACAGTAAATACTGTGACACTTTCCAACCAGCTGATCCACCGCTGTAGCATCGCTTTGAAATGTGGTGCTGCTGCTTTGTTCCAGCCGGTTGAACCCAACGATTAATTCCAGCGTAACTCAGGCAGATCAACGTCGTCCTCACACATGGTCTTGAATTTGTTCATATCTCTGTCAGTGCTTCCACTTCGCAACAATGCATGGAGATTTAAAAAACTAAATGTTTTAGCGGACCAATCTCACTGAATATCTTTTCATTCAGTGTATCTTTCTGATCTGAATATCTTTTCATCTATCTGTCTTTCATCATCTTTCACTATATCTGAATATCTTTTCATCTTCTCACATCTTTTCTGATTTATTCCGAAACTGGTTCACAGCTTCTAACATGCATTGCTTAATTTCTTCAGCAGACGATAAAACTTTTGTCTCCCGCATGTACGCCAGGCATTTTTTCTTCTTTGTGAAACGTCACTCCTCAATCGGGATTTCTTGCTCTTCACTAATCTTGAGAATATTACTAATGCATCGTTTGACAAACGGATCATGTTTACTGATCAGGAATGCTATTAATGCTTTCATCTTGAGGCTACAAATATCCAGTGGCAGAACTTTTCGACGTAAATATCTCTGGGCACCATGAGACCCTCTAAGAACTTCATTTCACAAATGTAAAAAAAAAAACGAAAAAATAGCTCAAACCCACTCCCTTCACCATGACCACATTGATGAAGCGCTTTCTCGGCTTCGTAATGTGCACTCTATTGTGTAACAATCACCCTATTGTGTAACAATCACTCTATTGTGTAACAATTACTCTTTCAATCGCAATAGGCACTTGCGTAAGTTGGGCCTGTGAGTAGAAGCCGAGAAAAAAGCAGACTCTTTCTAAATCGGTAAAAGTGTTTAGGAAAGCTCCACGATCCCACTGCATGCACACCTGCAAGTAATTTCCACATGGGATAAATAAAACGCTTGTGAATTAATCGCCTTTATTCTGCGTTGTACTCCAAAATGGATTCCTGTCATTGTGGAAGCATTGTCAAACGCTTGACCTTTGCGCAACATTACGTCAAAGCCATTTTCTTGAAGCTCACTGAGAATAAATTTCGTAATTTCTTTGGCACTTTTCCCATACAGTGGAAAGAAATTCAGAGAGGGCTCCTTTATCTGCACGTGACTGCTGTCAATTTTTACGTATCTCCCTACAAACGCCATTTGATCAATATGTCAATATGAGACACGTTAGGAATGCCGTCGAGTAAAATAAAAAACTTTTTTGCTTGCTTTCTGCTTCAATAATGACATTATTGACGCAGTGGTTCCCAAATCTTTTAGGCTTACGGCACTCTACAGAAGAGAAAGAGTTTGCGGCATCCAGTGGCGAACCCACTTGCTATGAGGTTTAATGACAGTTTGAAAATGTATTTTAATGACTTATTCAAAAATGTATTAACACGCGGCATCCCGGAATATTGTACATGGCACCCCAGTCAGGTATCACTGGTTCAAACGTTTTCTCCAAGAAGCTCACTTAACTCATTTTGGATCGTTGGAAAAATACTTTGCCATACCCTTTTTAAAAAGTTGAGTACCAGAAATATGTTCGTAGATGACAGGATAATATTTTTGCGTTGGGTTTCAAAGCTTCAAGAAAATTTCTAGTTTTCTTGAGTTTTCACGATGGCCACAACATAGATTTTGTTTGCTTAGCCTTAGAAACATATCTCAAAACACCTTGTTTCGCAATTCGCCATTGGAATGAAGCACCATGACCTGAGAGCCTCATCAACTTTTTTATGGTCTTGTCAAACTACTTATACACCTCATTGATTCCTTCTCGTTATCTCCTTCCTGGACTACTTTAACCACTGGCTGGAAGGGTCTATTTTTTATTCTGATAGCTTTCTTGCCCTGCTTTGCACATTTCAACTCTCATGGTATAACCTTTCACTTCTGACCAAGTTGCCGCATCGCTGTGACAAACAACGATATCATCAATCCCAGCCTTGGCTGGAGGTGCTTTATTGATAAAGCCAACTTCTTTCAATAACTACTTCTTTGTTACTTTGCACGGGGTCGCCGGTCGCTTCCTCCTGCATTTGCGGTGTCGATTTATTGACACTGAAAGCCTCTTGCTTGTCGTTGACTGAAGAGGGTTCCGAAGAAATATTTTCAAACTTCAAGATGGATTCTCCATTCTTTTTTAAATTCTTCCTCCCTCGTTTTTTTTTATCTTTTTGAAAGAAGCTCCACTTTTCGTTTAATCTCTTCCTTGGTAGGTTAAAATGTTTCACCGATAGTTGAAAATTAAGCAAACTATACCTCGTTAACTTCCACATAAAACAACCGTAAAATTGCAAACTTACTAATAGGATAAGCCTCATTAACTTCACACCGCATTCTGCCATAGACGTGGGTTTGCTAACGTCTTATCTGTGATGTCACAGGGTGAGTAGTGTTTACAAAAAATGATACAGCAGAATCTTTATAAATATAACACTGGCCCAGCCTACATTAGTATCATTAAGAGGTTAAATTTGTTATCCGTGGGTATAATGCGCAGATAATGCTGTGATATAATTTGCCGCCCACAACGATCCTGTCGCTTTTGGATATATCCGCAATATGCAATGGTTAGCTACGCTCAGGCCCGTAACCAGCTTAGGACACCAGGTGGGGAGAAGAGCATGCTGAGAGGAGCCCAAATTTTTTAAACTATATGTCCATTTTTTTTAAACTATGTCCAACATATTTTTCCAGGGGTGGTGAGGAAAATTTTAGGGGCGCTTTTCCCCCCCGCGCTCCCCTGGCTACGGTCTTGGCTACGCTATTGCTTAGCGTATGGCAGTTTTGAACCAATTCCGAAACAACAATATTCTAAGCACGAGTAAAAAACAATTTGTTCTGCTTAGCGTCTACTTGAACCTACCACTGAGTCACACAAATCCGTACTCGAGTAAGGCAGACTGCGAAAACACTTTGTTGAAAGTTATTTCGTTTATAACGTGCTGGTCGTAAACTGGACATTTTCCACGTTTCTGATTAAACTCTTGCAGATATTTGTGCAACCAAGTGTGGAACGACCGCCTGGAATATTGGTCTTCATTGCCAGTCAATGTCCTGGTTGTTGCTCACAGTTGCGTTCTGAGATGTTTGCTGAACCGGTAAGATGTCCAAATTCATGGTATGCAAAATCTATGTCAAAAAGCGTGTTTTTCTTCATACAAGCTGACATTTCCAAGTCGTGTTGCTTACATAGTTGAAAAAACGCAGTTCTGACGATTGTTGTAAGCTACATGCGAAGACATTTAATGAAAAAATGTTGTGTAAGCGAAAGCAATATTTATGCTAAATAGACTTTTTTTGTCTATTTTCTCCACACACACTTTTCCATTTCATTCTCAAATCAAGACGTAAATCCGGATCCTGAAAAGTGGGAAGCTGGAGCAGTAAAAGGTTGGGGCCTATGTAAAAAATTCAGGTCACCAGCTGTAGCGAATTTCGAATAACTTCAGCAATTAATCCTCAACACCTTCAAAAAGACAAGTTTGCCCACAACACACAAAACATCAAACCGGGGCACCAATTGGAAATGGAATTTGCTTGCACCACTGGGCCCCATTTAAGAAAGACGCTGAATGTAACATACTTACGCGTTGTTACAATTTGACGCAATGCATCGCTGTTACGTATCATTCCCAAACGGGATTGCCCATTTAGAGTATGCAATACAGAAATGCATGCATATCAAGGAGGAATGGTTGTTGCTTTCATGTGAGTCACACAAAAGTGGATTAGAAAATACCAGTTACACCATTTTCAATTTCGGAAGTACGCAACATGCGGCAAAAATTATTTTTGAACATATATTTGTAGAACATAATGTTGGTGATTTTCTTTTTATAAAAGAAAGGTACCTTGGTATGGTGGGCCAATTGCGCCATACAAAATTTTGTTAACTTTAAAAATCAATTTGCAATGTCTTTTTTCACACAAAAAGTTTTGTGAAAAAAATGTTTTATTTTTAAAAAAGAAAAAAATTTAAATGAAAAAAATTATTTAAATTGACAAATTCACTGAAACTGAAAAAGATTACTTTCTCAAAAAATAACTATCACTTCATGACGGCAGTTTTTTGGGTGAAATTTGCAATAAGTGAGCTTCGCTGTTAGTATTTAAACCAGGGGTCACCAACACGGTGCTCGCGGGCACCAGGTCGCCCGCAAGGACCACGTTGGTCGCCCGTGGGCTTATTTTGAAACAGCTTTGAGATGATGAGTATCGTCTCACATATATTGACATCATTAATGATGAGCTGATAACATAGTTATAGGTAAATTGAACTAAATTTTTATTTCAGAAGTGTGTATCAAACTAGTAGCCCTAAGCGTTAATCGGTACACAAGAAGTAGCCCTCAGTCACATAAAGGTTGGTGACCCCTGATTTAAACTTACATTTTTCTGAAACACGTCATGTAAAGATACATTTACTTGGTCAGCAACGTTGGTAAATTACGAGCAAAACTGAAAGCGGTGAAATAATGTTTTTGCGAAAAATAAGTAGTAATAGAAACGAAAGCACAGACATCTTNGTTTTCCTTGTTTTAGTTAAATGTGATGAACCTGTGGTGAAGATAGCGTTAAAAACTTCANTCACGCACCTTACTTAATTTTTTAAAACTTGTGTCTTTGCTGGAAGGTTAGTTAGTTTTTGACAAAGCTTACCGTTCACTTGCCCCAGATTTCAGAGAGAGCATGAAGTTTCAAAAATTCTCAACATAAAATCATTCGAAGAATACAAACATTTGTGGATGTGTTACCGTTTAGAAGTCAGGTTTTAATGCCTGTAGTAAACTATAGTTACAGTAAACAAATACAATCAGTGAAAAATCATTATCGTTCGGTGTGCTTCTTGTTTTGTAGTCTGAAAAGTAGATTTTGCGTAAGCTGTTTTTGCTAATAACCGTTGTTTCGCTCTAGGTTTGGTGAATTGTTTGACTGCAACACTCCAGCAGACCTCTTTGACATACCCTGCAAAAACGCAAGCAGAACGGAAGCAGAGGTGACCCTCATACCGGCGACCAGTAAGTCAAGCTTGAATCACAACGAACTGATGCCAGAATTTTCAGCCCGAGTCCGCTGCAGTATGCTGTTCAACGTTGATCATCTCCGACCTCGCTTGCAAAACGCAAAAAAATATGATGGATGCGCAGAATGACATCGGGTTCCGGAAGAGGAAGCGCCAACAAACGAGGTTAACCTCGCTGACGTACATAATCTGTTTGTTCCGGGAGCGCTGGCGTTACGTCAGCGCTGGGTTTGTTTCACGTTAGTGGAAGATGTAAGAGGCTGTGACTGGTTTTGTGTGGACTGTCGAAGCAGGCAAACCATGACGTTGTTTGAAACAAAACATTCGTGGATCGTGCAAGGAAGAACGTCTATGCATATACGCGTGTGCTCTTTTAACGGCATTGTTCATAATGCGTAATGCCAACTCGAAAACTTTTTTTGCTATCTGGCGAAATTTCTTACGTGAAGGCGTGCCACATATTATCTGCATTGTGTTTACTAAGACGGATTACTTGTCGTATAAATCAAAAAACGCCTGAAAAAGGAAAGCAAAACATGTATGGAATTGTGAAAAAACGAAGGTTTCCAGAAACCAATACTTCTGAGACTGACTGAAAAATTTTACAATGTTAGGGGTAAAAACTGCAACTATTTAACACAGATCGCATTAGGTCCTGTGTTTGTGTCATTGTTGGGTGATAATCGAGGATGAACGTTTTATGAGCACAAACTTTGAAAAGTGTTTCGTGAAATTATTCAAACATCATTGCGCAGCACACAATAGACTGCTACATTCACTTCTCGGGTCAACTGCGGTACTTGTGCTGGTTGTCGTGCTCTGGATCATCTAAAAATATCGTAGTTTTGTTGCTTGGTGCAGTAATTGCTTTGAAGTTACGCAACAAGATCTGAGTGATTGCGTATTTGTTGCGTCAGAGGAAACGAAGTTTGTCTAGTAAACTGCAGATGTTTCCACAGAACTCTGCAACGTTTTGCTCTAAGTTTGCGTTTTGTGCCGCAATGCAAACACTTTCAAAAGCTCTCAGTATTTGAATTGAGTAAATGTGACAAATCAAAATTTTAGGGAAATCGGCACGAGCACTGAATTCATTGCTTTCCATTTTCAGAGTTATATTTACTCTACTTTTCAGCTGTGGAGAACTGCTGTTGTTCTTTCGTCACACAGTTGTTTCAGCAATGCGACAGCTCTTTTTTTGCATCTAGCCTCTGATGTAAAATCATGCGCTTGAATAATAATAATCCCAAATCGTTTTCTTTTTGTTGCGTGGATATGTGTCGCAGATCATTCCGCACCCCATGTGAGGTTTGCTACTTCCACGACCACTTATCTGTCAAGGTAACATGCAGCTAAGTTAACCGTTTACGAACAAGTCCATTTGAGATAAGTTAACTTCGGATCAAAAACCCACAAAGGCACTACGTCTTGCTTGCTTTTTATGGTTTTTACAAAATTTGGAAAAGCCGACTGTCATTTCAAAATGTTCAACGTTGTTGCAAGCCATAGAATTTTATACTGTTCATTCACGTAGCCTACTTGGTTGATAACCAGAGATCGTGGTTCTTAGGCAGTTGCCTACGTCACATATAGTAGCCTGTTGTACAGTAGTTGGACTTCTACTGGGTCACTTGCAAAACACAATTAGGTCTGTTGCAACCTGGCAAGTACATCTGCATTCTGAAGAGCCTTACTTCACTCACTGAAAAACTGAAAAACCCTCGGTGTGAATTGGAAAGCACATTTAAAACCAAGATGTTGACATCTTGTCTTCATTGGATTAGTATTCTAACTAGTTTCCGCAATGCATGCACAACAGGCTTTGAAAAACCATTGCGAAAAAAATTTGATCCGTTTCTTAATTTTTATTAACGTCTACACCTACAGGATGAGAAGATGACAAAAAGGCGAGTGCTGGTGAATTACAGAAAAATGAGATAGGCACCAAAAACGACGTTTTTTAACTTAACTTTTTGCAACGTGATTGCTTTTTGCTAGTACCAAATCAGCAGTTTTCTTGTTCATACGTATGAAGGCCAAAGTCGAAAAATGACGAAAAAACTTTAAAGTCGATAATCTTTGCATTACAAGTTTTTTGACGACTACATCAATCGATAAGTTTCAGACAAAGAGTCTAAATACTTCGGGGCCATCAACCCATATATTACTCAGTTTAACATCTAATGATCCCTCTGATCAAATAGATCCATCCACAGCTAAAGTTCCGGCAATCTCTTGTTCAAAGAAACGCGGATGTACCCTCTTAAGGGTTATTGCTTGATTCTAGCAAAGCATCACCATGTTTCTGACCCACGTCAGCAGCAGCTGGCAATTCACCTTGCATCAGATAAGACCGTCAGAGAACGCAGGTGTTGTCTTACCTCGTGATGAGCCGTATATTTTGCAGCATGTGCTTAGTCGTTGGTTGATGACGCGGTTCCTTCTGCTGCTATTGTCTCGTATATCAGGTCTTTATTTGGCTAAGCTCAAGATCTGTAAGCCGTCGTAGACTCACGTTTTGTCTAAGTTCACGCTTAAGTCAGTTTCATGAATGCTTTCCACGGCCTTGCCAACATATTGCAGGCAAGATGAATGTTTTGCGGTGCATGACCACGGCCACTGCATTTTGGAATGGCAGAATGAATTTTTTGATGGGGGACCGGAGTCCGAACTAAGTGCCCTACCTATGTCATGGTTAATTGATTGTGCTACAGCATCAGTGATCATCCTTCTGAAAACACTGCAATGCGAAAATCTCAATTTGCGTTCACAAGAATTGTCCCAATTTTCAATTGATGTCAGTAATTGATAAACCAAAACAACATTCCATAAATGTTCTGGTCATATCTATTCATAAGACTTTGTATACTTAGATTCTCGGCGTCAATCTTTGGTACAAGTAATATGTATTTGGAACTACGCAACATTTTTAGTTTCACCGTGCACACAAGACCATCCCTAGCTTCCTTACTGCAAATAAACGGTTTGTCAATATATTAGTTTAACACCTAATGATCCCTCTGATCAGATAGATCCATCCACCGCTAAATTGCCGGCAATTTCTTGTTCAAAGAACGCGGACGTACCCTCTCAAGAGTTATTGCTTGATTCTAGCAAAAAACACCACGTTTTTGACCCACGTCACAGCAGCTGGCAATTCATCCTACATCAGATATTACAGATGCTTTGGTTCAGACCATTAGTGGGCGCAACGCGTGCACAGAATAACGANCCAAGGTTGACATGAAAAGAAGCTTACCTAAATGACATACGCACTCAGCAAAATTTTGAAGATGATGTAGCCTAATTTGTAATAAAAAATAAAAAATTCAGTAAAATAGTTGGGCCTCTTGTATCTTCTAAACCCCTTAAAATAGTGGGGTCCCGGACACGCCTTCCTTGTTTCGTCGATCATAACTGTATTTGTTGCCATTTCCAAACCAAGGTAAAGCTGATAAAGCATAAGAGTTTTTCATGCACGAGCATCATAAAAGCAAGATGTTTATTGTAAATTCGACAATTAATCATGCAAGTGGCTTCTTTCCAATGTCCGTATATCACTGATTTTATATACCAATGTGTTAGAAACTGGGTATTAATTCAATGGTACGACCAAGGTTCCACGCTTGGCCGTCATGGTCAGACACCAATTTACAAACAAACATTTGTTGGTCTTAACCCGGTGCGACAGAAAATATTAAAAATGCTGCATGATCAGTGGCGTAACGAGGTTAGATGGCGCCCGGGTCAAGAAGCTAGTTTGGCGCCCCTATGTTCGAACCTGAGGTCTTTCGGAAGCAATGTACTGTATTGAAGAAAGTACTGGTGACATTTTTGGGACTTTTCTTCGTCCCCCCCAGTCATTTTGCACCCCCGTATTCATTCGGCGCCCCCGTAGTGATTCGGTGCTCGGGGAATTGTGCCCCGCTTGCCCTCCCGTCGTTACGCCCCTGTTCATGATACAAACGAGGATGTCTGCTCGGACCGCTATTTACTTCTCGCCTGAACGTCTTTACTTCGGAAGAGGCGAAACCACTAAAAACTAATACAGGTAGTTGCAGACATGGGCGCAATTAGGTGGGGGACACGGGGGACGCGTTCCCCCACTTTTTCAGATGTCCCCCACATTTTTCTCTTTAGGTTTTGTAATATATTGGTTTCACACCAAGCTGTTCCCCTCATATTTTACAACAAAATTTCGCTAATGGTTGCATAAGAAGCTCTGCAGACAAGCATCGAGCACTTTAGCGCTGCTGCTTTCCCAGAACCAAATAAGCACGACTGAGTTTAGCCTTCTTTGCAAACATTTTCAAAATCTGCAAGCTTATTTAAATCAAATTCGCTTCTGAATGTCTGGTCGGTCTTATTCCCATAAACGAGGATCGCAGACAGACAATTGCCTCCTGATGACGAGCTTGTAGATACTTGGTTGACATCACACCAAACACACAAATGTGTAAAAACCTGGCAAGCACAATTTAGGCCAGTTGGCGTTGTCCCGAGTTAATTAATGGGACGTTGATCCTTCCTTAACAAAGGCCGGTTTCGTGCATTCATAGTCAGCGTACTGGCGTCAAAATCTCCCTCAACTTTGTCTTGCGACTAAAAAAGGTGGCAGCCTGAATAAAAAAAAATCTCCTTTAGAATCAAGCCACAACGCATCTAACATAAAATGGGTGCAAAAAAATGCCGTTTAAATACTTTTTTAAGTAGAAATATACGTCACCATACTTACCTACGCAAGCAACAAATATTTTTGTTGTATTTTATCCGGCTGTTGTTGGCAGAGTGAAAAAGTTGTAATAATAATCTGACGGGCATAGTGTCAGGTTTGTTGGTTCGTTCGAACGTGGTGCGATGCAAGTAACGCTGGCAATTGCAGCAAAATATCCAGTGCTGAAATTAGTTTGGGAAGCCCGGCCCAGACTATTTTGAAAGTTAAACAATGCCTCTTGTTCCTGGGTAACATCCGCCCTGGACGATGTTCAAAAATATTGACCGAGCAACAAAGGTATATTACACCTATAGCCGAGCAAAAAGCGGAATGAAATAACTGTTGCGCAAAGTTCACCACGAAAGAAGACTTGATACAGCGAGAGTTTGTACAGTAACATCCAAGTAAAACCACGGATAAAATCAAGACGACCTTTTTCTAGTTGTCCGGTGATGCGGCCAGTGACCATTTAAAGCTAGACAGGCTCGTCAGTAGCAGGGCAATTTAGTGATAGCACAGTTGTTCGATACACCGTGCCACGAAGGTGTAACTTTCTCACTGTGGTGTCAATGATGCTCGACGACCTTATTAAAAGCCTTTCTGTGTTTCGACAAACATCTTCAACGAACTTTGAGCAATGTTTCTTCTGATCATTTTTAAGCTGCGCAAAATAAACCTGTCTTATAAATGAACTTTTATGCACGATCAGGTAAAATTTAGACAGGTAACTTGGACTTTCAGCCCGATTTCCAGGTGGCTATCAAAATCTACTGCCAGGTTTTCACAAACGCACTGCTTGGCAATTCGCAGCTTAGAGCAGGTTTGCTTTAAGGTGTTTTAGGGACCCGACAATCGGGTCGCTAGAATCAGAGAAAATTGTCATTGGATCCCAAGAATCAGAGAAATCGGGTCCCTACCGCGTACCTAACATTTTCCTTGAAAAAAAACCTGACATAAGAGTGAAGTTTGTCCCTTGCTCGTTCATCTGAAAGGTGATGTCCACGAACGCAGCGACCTCGAAACCACCTGCGACAAACGATCATTGAACGGGAGCTTTATTTTCAGCTCCCAGTGTTACTGACAGCAATCCCAAGAAAACTTCAGCTTCAGACGTACAAATGTTTTTGAAATTTTGTTGAAAATAATGTCTTAGGTCAGGGTTCGATTCATGTTCACAAGACCATTTTTTTTCCTTCAATCTCACGTCTGGAGCTTCTTTCAAACACCTAAAACTCATCGTGTGGCAAACAATCACAATACATGTTTGATGGTTTTGAATGTGTCAAATAGAAATGAAAGAGGTTGTGAACAAAACGCTCGGCTGCTTTGCAGACGGCTCAAATGAAAGCTTATACCTTGTCTTTTTTTGGGTTCAAGACTGGGCCCGAAAGAAAGCTGACCAACCTGTTCTGCTGCCTGGCTCAGTTTCAAGCCCTGATCCTGCATAGTTGCTCGCACATAACAGTTCTATGAAATTCACACGGCACAGAAGATAGGCTCATAACTTTTTATTGTTTGCTTCTTGTTTAAAACAATTTTTTTCGCGCGAAGTTGATCACCCTTTTGAAAGTAAGAACATGATAATAAAACAGCTCGTGCCATGTAAAAGAATATCTATCGCTTTTTGCCAAAAAAACGTCCGTCAGGTGTGATTTGCCTAAAATTCTTCAACCGGCACCTCCTCCACACCCTGCGTATTTCGGCGTGCAAGCGGATCTTGCTCAGGACGCCCCGGAGCAGAATTTCGAAAATTTAACTGGAATCGAACAACAGCGCGTCGAAAACGAAAGCCCGCAAGGAAAGCTCTGATTTGCAGCGTCACAGCTTCGCGAACGCAGAAATGTTTCTCAGGAGATCCTGGTCTGAAGCAACGTCATATATTGCACGTCACAGGACAACAAGCAGGTGCCGAAGGTTCCTGCATCGAACACGGACAGAGCAACACATCAAAACACAGTGATATGAACAACACAGGAGGGCTGTCTGGGACGCAAGTGCATAGCGCGCCGTGACTGGCAATTTCACAAAGCGTCCTTTGAGGCTGAATTGAGCACAGCACTTATTAAACGGGCTTATTGGCATGAACTCCAAAAATTTTTGCTTGTGTAACAGACGCTGGGCGCCAAGTGTCGCACAAAGGCAAGAAAAAGAAACTTCAACATTTTGCTTAAGAAGAAGGTCAGTTAGTTGAGATGCTATGCCAGAAACTGCGTTTCTTGCAGCTCCCAAAAAGCGAGGAGGTTATTTACCACAACCAGCCAAGGCGGACAAACTGCCTGAACACACCCTCACGTGCAAACGAATTGAAACGCCGAACGGTCAGACACAAAGTACCAAATGGTTTGTTTTGAAATCGTTGAAATGTCCGATCAGACCGCAATCTTGGTGTAGTTTTGAGGTGAGCCCCAAAACCATCGACGTTTTTTTAGAAAATACAAAAAGTTTTGGAGTATTAAATACCTTAACACGTTCTCTGTAAAGTTTCCCAAGTCGGGTTTCGACTTGCTTTTCGCACGAACCTCGCACGCCGAGGCCACACAGTCAACAACGCTCAAGGACTGCGACTCCCTTTGATCAAACGGTTTGAGTCGACGACGCATTTTTCAAATTGGCAACTTCGACACAAAGGCGCACGACGACAAACGACGGCAAAGTGTACGTAAACATCGCACCGGCGCCGGAATCACCCCCGACGCGCGGTCCTCCTCCAGGCCACGCTGCTAGTCCGTCGTCCAACGACCGATTCATTCTCTCGGCACTTTCGCGTCTCCTGTAGAACTCCGATCACTCTTGGAGCAGTTGTCCACGCCAGGTGCTCAGTACCCCCCTGCTCCCCCGACGGGTATCGGGCGGACGTTTTGCGGAGGGCGTGGCGCAACCACTGCGCTCCTGGTGTAGGCTGGGGGCGGGTGGGGGTAATGGCTGAGTTGTCTCGACCCACAATTGTAAGACTTCAAATCTCGAATGAGCAAGGTGAAGAACTGCGGGTCGTTGTTGATCCGCAACATGTTGTGCGACATCTTGTCCATAATCCGGCAGCACCGACTCCAGAAGGCGAAGCGCTCGGTTTCGATCAAGAAGGGGCGAAGCGGGTACGAGATCTCGTTGCCCATGTACGAGTAGCTCATGTACAGACAGGTCAAGACGATGCACTGGACTTCAAAGGTCGACGTGACGTCTTCAGGCACCATTTCACGACAGAGCATGTAAACGAATACGACACTGGACGGCATTATGAAGTTGATGTCTTGCCAGCCTTGCATCAGCAACGACCGATCGACGCCCTGAAGCCACGAGATGACGTCACTGGGGTCCAAACTTGGCACCAGTTTGCATCGGCGACAGACGAACTCACCCAAGCAGCGAAGCAGTTCCGCCGTCGAAGCTTGAATGACGACTTTTCGGGGCCCGCCCGAACCTGCATTTTTAGCTTGCGGTGCGTGTTTCCTCTCCCCTTCCCTGCGAGTCAACTCTCTGTTTTCGCTGGTCGCCACGTTCGCCTTCGGCAGGGTCGGCTTGACAGTCAGGTTCCTGTATTGTTCTTGCAAGGCTTGCATTTCGGCTTCCTTGGTGTTGACAGGGGGCTGCTGATACACAGCTTTCGTGTCCATCATGCCCTTGCTGAGGCCACTGGCGGGCGCCTTGGTGTTGATGACATACATAGACTGCGACTGCTTCAACCTGTCCTGACCTGCCGGAAGGCCGCTGGCGTGTTTCGCGAAGTTAGCATTTCCGTGTTGGTTCAATGTCCCATCTGGGCAGGACAAGGACGGGTTTACCTGCGTAAACAACATTTACGGGTTAATTCAGTCTGTGACCAGCTTGGCAAATTAAGCAGTCATATGCCTTGCTTTCCTCATGGATGGGAGAAACTGTTTAGAATGGAGAATGTGGCATACGAGGTGTGTACTGGACTTCTATGCATTTTACCAATTGCATTTCAAAGACGTATGACGCAAAAACTGTCGTGTTTTCAAACTAATGACAAGCATAGACTTTAACAAAGACTACTGATTTGAAAAGCAGTCCGGAAAATAGAAAAATATTATAAGCGAGCTTCGACCCAAATGCCAAGATTATCACAAGTTTGAACTACGAACTTGTAGGTTCTAGTAAATTTTATTCATTTCTTGTAACTATATTTGTTCTTCGCTGCTCTCTGGCTGTCGTCAGTAAGATACGCGTTGCGGTTCTTAGTGAAGCTGACAACTGTTTCCAAACATTGCAGTTGCAGTTGGGCAGTTACTGTTTCATTCGAATTTACTGAAATGCGCCTGGCCCATCTATTTTCATCGTAGTTTCTGCGCTTATCTTTGTTGCAGTGTAAGTCTTACACAATACAGCGCAAGCAAAACAACTGCTGCATCTACCTTCGAACTCTTGCTGCTCTTCCTTCTCGTCGTTTCGACCAAACGCTTCCAGGTCGCGCTGCTGAAGATGATCGATTTCTTTTTTCGAACGTGCTGGTTCGGGTCGATGAACGGTATCTGCAAATGAAAGTGACCGAACGTTACGCAAAGGCGGCGAAGGAGGTCAACGACGAACCGTTGTGCAAAGCTGCGAAGGAGAATTTGTTAAAAGAGAGTCGCCGTCAGAAGCGATGCAGATGGCGAGCAGCTGCAGCCAGCAAACCTTCGCATGCTGCTTGATCCCAACGGTTTTAATCAACAACTGACAAGCATCCAATCGATATCCTGCGTGCGGTTTAAAGGTAAGCGCTTTCTCTGCCCCAGATGATAAGCGACCTTGAACTTTCACTTTTCAAAAAAAGCGCCGAGATGAACGAGTCGAATTAAAATCGGTTGAGTTCAAACTTCACAAGTCGAGTTGAAACTCCAACAGCATGGAGGGGTCGCAATGCTTTTAATCTCAATTTTTTCGGAGAGACCGTTGCTGAATGCATTTTTTTGTTTCGTTTTAGTTCCTTAAAATATAAACTCGCATAACTATAATCAACATTTTTTTGATGCTTCACTTTTCAATATATGCACCCTCTGTTCGCAAAGCACTTCCAAGCCCCTCGCAGAGGCTTTTCGTGATACGACCGTTGAAATTACGGTTACGACGCTTCAGCGCATGCATTCGCCGATCTGTTAGTCGATGCCCCGCTTAAAAGCTGCTGGAATCTAGCAAGGCGTGCTGGAAGAGCTACGTGTCTCGTATGTGAGAGGCTGCATGGAGGCCATTCACGAAAGGAAGTGGCAACACACGATGCTCAGCTTCCTGAGTGAGTTATCTCGATGCATCATCAGTGTGCCACGCCGGTGCGAGCGCGGTATGGGGTTGGCTTGCTGCTTAGGCTAACGTTTTAGCGGCACTGAAGCGATAAGCATTTGTCGAACGAGCTGCCTACATAACTCCACATGGAAGTACACGGCGTCAAGTTACATTTCCACGTTAAGCACGCATTCAGTTTTTCGCAAAAAAACTGGAGCACAGGAAGGCCGTGATATCATGATCTTGTTACGCATGGACAAAACAATTGAACACAACTCTGCCAATGGTGTTTTTTGCAAGCCAACTGTGTATTGTGCGAGAAGACTGCAAACGTTTGCAAAGGGAGTTCAAGAAGAACAGCCCAAGACTATTTTTCACTGATTTTACAAACGCTTTGGTTAGCGTTTTCAAACCGAAAGCAAACTCATTACCGTCACCAAACATCGCACATCTTTGTTTTGCGTGCTAAGAAAACGACCACTGCTTCAACAATCAGTTGCAAACTACGGCGAACCATCAGTCACGTTTCGCATTGGCTTAGGTACGCAGTACCAGCAACATACGCACATAGCATTTAGCAATGTTTTGATTTAAAAACCGACTGTTTCATGGAGTGACGCGCTGCCGAGTTACGCAGCTTCCGCTAACGTAAGCACCCTGCTGGACGTTGGCTGAAAACGCAAGCCTGATCAAGCGGTAAAACAACGTGCGGCGGACATAAACGTCAGTACACCAACGCAAGAAGAGTCGCTACTTTGCAAACTACACAAATATCCGACATGCGTTCTGTCGGTGTGTGTTTCAGCTGAGACCTGGCCTACGCAATGACGCCCTGNTAGGATGCATCGCTGACTACTACTTTTCTGAGCGCAGTGCGCAGTGCGCAGTACCCTGCTTTGACAATTGAAAAACTGCGCTTCCTTTTTCAAGCGTCTAATGTTTTACCAATAACTTCAACAACCCACCACAAACAGCGGCATTCAGCAAAACCAAAGATTTTCCTCGTTGCTAGTGGAGTTGTAACCACGAAAGCGGTATTCGTCCCAGCAGCTATGCATCACGTTGCAACCTCACTGAAGCCCACGTTAGTTCTGGTCGAACAACGCGCTTCCTTGAAACACAGCACCAGTGCTAGTATTCGCAGTATTGATAGCAGTGCTGGTTCGAAAAAAAGCATTTTGCGACCAAGATAGTATTTCCGCATTCCTTGACGCGATGCTTATTTAACATTTTATCACTGAGGCGGCGGTAATTTGGCGCGCGTCACTGCTCGCGCTTAGGCAAGCAAAGTAAGTTTGAACAATGCACAAAACAATGCGCTCTGAGTGCGGCAAATGTAACAATGCAGGTTCGGCATCTAAGGCAGTATTCTCAGAAATTCCAGGGAAGAATGACCCAAAAACGGAAAAAGACTTCAGACTTTCGATCGGCGTTGCTTTGTGCGTACAGAGACAATGGCGTCAGCTATGCTATTACGATTTCGGTGCTGCACGAAAGACTCAGTATGAAAAGTTGTTCTTCATCTGGCAACACTGAGTACAAGGTTAAACTGCGTCCAGTCCTTCCTTTTACGCAACACACGTCTCGAAGAGACGTGTCTTCGAGCGTCAGCGTCATGCCAGCTATCCGGTGACAATGCGATGACGAACAGCACGCCCATGAACACTACATTTAGCTGCAAGCCTCAGGGTGCATATCGAGGTTAAATGGCGGCATGATCCCGATTTTGTGTTGCACATTCGTTTAAGCAAATTTTGACTAATTCAAAACGGCCATGGATAACTAAGATTAATGGCTCTCGGAAGCAAGGAAGGAGACTTTCTCGAAACTAGGACAAGCAGTGGATAAGTAATGGGTACTTGATCATACTGTACGCCAGGGTAATGATAGTTTTCTTCCAAATTCAATCAAATTTGATTTTGTTATTCCCGCAAAAAAAACGTCTTATAATAAGAATGACTAATGTACAGCGATAGGAAGACCGAAGCGTTAAGTTGTACGCATACGTTTTACCATCGGAAAATGGTATATTCCAACCAAAAAGCAGAAAAAGTGATCATATGTAACTAACAACCGATATACCGAAGCAACAACTACCTACAGACAGGTGTCCAGAAGAGTAATCTCTTTTCAGTGGATAAAGCTAGGCGCTTCCGAAAAGAAGCAGATAAATCGTTTCAATCTCTCAGATCACTCATGAAAATTTCGAGAATTGACGGAAAGTTACGAAAACGTAAATAGCAAGGCAAAGAACCAAAAAAACGTTTTAACACCACTGTAGGTGACAAAGCTCTATCTAAACCTTGTTCCGGAGAAAATACAGGTAGAACTTTATCAGGTTTGTGACTCGTTCGAGCCGCATACGATCAGGAAGTGCCTGGTGCGTGTGGGCCGATTTTTGCGCAGGCAACTCATCGTATCCTGTTTACTGTTTCTGGATGCGTTATTCAGACCGCGATGCTTTTGAATGGACAGTCTGCAGTGTGCCCACAACTAGTGAAGCTCACACCATCGGAAACGCGCTTACGCATTTTGCGTATTTCAACGTTTATACAGAAACAATTGTTCTTAATGCACAAGATACCCAGGCTCATCTCTTAAACTGTAGTACACTCTTCGTGTATTGCTATAGTTATGATGGAGATTGCTTTAACCTTTCGACGCCAGGGCTTGAGAACCTTTGCTAGGAAGTGGAAGCAGGGTTGCTGGGCAGCCATTTACCCCAACACTGTAACTGAGTTTTTCTAACGAGAGACGGCCGATCGATGGCCCGCACAGACTGGCTTCGTGTTTTTCATCGTTCAACTGAATAATTCATAGGGCTCCAGCCCCGGCCGGCATCGTCCACTCAGCAGAACGCGAGCGCTGTTAAGCCAATCAACAACAGTCTGGCAAACGATAACGAAAATAAAAATTTTCCACGACAGGTTAACCTTCACGAAATCACCCGCGATAGAAACGACTTCGCGACTACGCTAGCCCTGGAAGACTTTTCCAACCAAGACGTAGGCAAGTACGTAAGGGGAACGCGTGAAAAGCTGTAAATCTCCCCAAAACACTGCCACGCCACAGCTGCCTTCCCATGTTGCGAAAGTTCCGAAGCGTAGAGAAACATGCTATCTTTGACACTGTATTCAGGAGAAAACACTCAAGGTGGCGGTATGTTTCCAAGCGCTTCAAAACGAAAAAAAAGAAACGAGCTACGTCGTTCAAGTGCGAACCTTAACCCGTCCGAAAAGTACAGTTGCGCTGCTTCGCGAGTAGGTTGAATTGAACAATCGTCATCAATTGCAAAAGACAAACAACCAACCTGCTTCAGATTTTCAATGCTTGATATCCTTTGATCTCGCCGTAAGTCGCTAGCAAGGCTGTTGCCCATTTTTGACGTTGCTGGAGCCCGCTGAAGTTGAATAATTGATGGGAGCTGTGGAGGGATCAGGCGCAAGTGGAGCGCGTGCACTTCGCAAGTCGCTGACACGCCAAACCGTACAACATCAACCTACCACTAACACGAGCTGCGAATAACCAACGAAAGATGAATGATTACATGCAAGGAGATTTGACGGTGCAAAGGCATAGCTTGCGTACTATCAGGTCTGTGCCAACTTATTTCTGTCTTCGCTCCAACAAGCCTCATTTGATGTATGTTAAGAAGTGCAACCTCATTTGATGTATGGTAAGGCATACATTTGATGTATGGTAAGAAGTGCAACAAGCGACACAGCTCACATACTCGGTTTAGGCCACTGTGAATTGTATTGAAATACAATTCTTCCATCTTCGTCCAAACTTGTTCAAGCGCATGTTTACAAGCCACCAAATTCACGGTAAGGATGCAAAAAAATGCTAAAATGGCAACATAGCTTCAAAACGTGTAGAAAAACTCGTTCTTGCATTAGCAGAAAATGGTTCAATTCTGATATGAGTAAACGTCGAAGCTGGTCGTGCTGGGCTGTCAACAGATTTAGGGACGGCACCTGCATTGCCTTTCTCAACAAAAACCTTCAGCGTGAAGCCTGTACGCCACCTGCACTGACAAGCAGATCAATAGTAATAGTCGACGGGGAAGCATGCAAGATCAGAAGATGGGTTCATCGATTGAGTTGAGTGTGACTAGTCCTGTTTTAATGAAGATCGCGGCAGACGATTTTGCACTCGGCTTAACTTCGCATAGTAAATAGTTTGCTGAGATGCCTGGCCGACCACCAGGAATACCACGTCTGACAAGTGTCGCCGTATATTTTGCAGCAGATTGCGCTTTTCCACTTTTGAACAGCACGAAAACAACCACCTACGCGCCGCATATGGTTTATCATTGCGGGCAACCGAATCAATCCGTGGAACGCTTTCCGGGACGTCACTGCACGTCGGTCAAACGAGCCCTGTTTACAGCGACTCGTCGACGATTAAACACAGTAAACTACTTGGACGTGCCTATTCCTGGATTCGGGACGCCAAACGTCCCGCACTCCCACGCTCCAAAAGAAAGCATTGAGTTGCAAATGTGCGCTCGGCTCGACAGACGAACTTCGACAGACAGACAGGCACAGTTATTGCATTTGCCACACTTCGTACCCGTCACAATAAACGCAGCGTTCTTTGGTTATCTGTTGCATTGCGCGGTGAGGTGCCGATTTGTTTGTTGAAACAATGTAGAATATAATTGGCCGTCCGTTTCCTTTTCAAACGCGTATGTTCGATCAAGCTGAATGCACTCTTACCAACAAGCCCTTTGCCGGATGGCACTGAAGCAAATTTTTTTGGAGTTTCTATCGCTTCCACGCAGCGAAGGGTACAGACGACTTTTATCTTTATTCTCAGTCAGCGGTGGTGGGTTCCTTGGGGTTTTATTTTCAACAGAAACTAAGAGAACGCTGTCCTGCGAAACGAACATCACTTACGACATTTTATGATGGAACCGCGAAAAAAGTTTCGACACAGAAGTCTTCGTTTAAATAACTGACTATATCCTCCTCTGCTGAAACGGTTGTATTTTCGCGCCAAGACAAGCGTAAACTACTGTCAGCAATCGAAAAACATAACTCCTGGATTAAAAATGAGGACATGCAAACCAGCATCCCCTCTGCCACTGAACTGTCAGTTCTACAACAGCAGGCATTGCTTATCGCGAAGAATCAGTTACTTAGCGTAAACAGCAGAAGCGCAAGGTCTTTGATAAACGAACCCCCGGGCCAACAGGTACATAAAAAGAAACCAGTGGGCATAACGCGAAAAATCATTAAAAGTTGACACATGGTCGTATAATAAAAGACCTCCAACGCCAATGCACGCAATTAAGGATCAGACATCTTGGCAACTTTGTGGTTAAGTCTGATACTTGGCAGTGCGTTTTCATTACTAAGCAACTAATCCAGCATGCTAAAAATATACAAAAGTTCGTTTGTACTTTAAGCCCACAGACAAGATAAAGTGGACTGCATGCGAGATGTAAGGAACCAGAAAAACTGGCAAATCTCTCAAGACATGCAGCGCCTTAAATACGCTCAGCAATTTCGTAAATACGTGAATTTATCCAATGACCAGATCATCTTTTGCTCGGTACAGTACGCACCTTCTGCCTCGTACAGAATTGTCAGTCGCCTTGATTTCGTAGCACATTTATCGCATTTCTAGCACACACGGTGAAAAACTGAAGTGCTGTGATAACTTCCAGCAAAGATTGAGAACTCTAGGCTAACGCAACTTCCACTATCAGGTTCTTTGCTCAAATATAATGAAACTGCACACTTAGCCTCTAAAGACAAGAAAGGATACTCATTCTACCTAACAAATTGGTGTGCTCCTTAACAATTCGCATTTTCATTGCACCATGTTTTTACGAATTGTCCGTCCTCAGGAGTAGGTCACCAAAACTCCGCACCTTCTACCACTGCTGCTTGTGCATCATCTGACAGCACCGGAGCTCGTCGCATCATGTACACCAGCTCGAAGGGAAAAAAGAAACTGAACGACCACTGGGCTTTCCTGAAGCGCGGTTTGGCGCCGCGAAGCTTGCAGGGTTCTGCACATCAGAGCAATGTACATATGCCTGTCTGTGCCTGCCAGCAGTAGCGTAACTGGCGGGATGTCAGGGATACGAACCGCCCCCTGGCAAGCTAAACACTGGGCCCCCACTTAGCTTATATTTCGGCATTTAGTATTTTTTGGTTTTCAATAGGTTGTTGTTTTTTGCGTTTTTTAGAAGTTTTTCGGGGTGTTTTCAGGTGATTTCGGGTTTTTGTACAAAGGTCCACATCCGGATTCACCATCATTTCTCAACTTATTTCTGAGTGTTAGCCACTGGGCCCCCTACGTTGGCCAGTGGGCCCTCTTCAACTGAGTTTTTCCTCCTGCCTCAAAATTTTACTTACATTACTGCCCACCGGGAGCTGCCCCTGCGGCTTTCCTGCACACAGACTGAAATGTTTGATTGAAGTTTGAACAAATAGTTCTGGAAACGGTAGCATCAGCCTTTGCTGACGCTTGAAGGTTTCGCGCGCTGCAAAGCAATTCCGTCGAAACCGAGTTCGCGGAAAACCGTTCAAGTTTCTACGCTTCGTGCACTTCTGCAGTTTTTTCTCGCGACAGCCTGTACCTGAAAAGGAAAACTTTGCGAAAGTTCGAATACCTTTCACAGCACGCAAGCGACCATTTTACAAAATGAATCAGTCTGCTGCTGCGAAGAATGTCAATCGATCACTTTTCAAAAACTGATAAAATTGTTTGCAGACCAAGATCCCGATGAAGTAAAACGCTGTTCGCCACTAAGTTTTGTTGTGGCCAGTTTTTAAATTTATGAATGCTGTTTCCTTGTATGAGTTAGTATCTCAAATATTTCACTTCGCAAGACAACGCTCCTTTATTAGGTCTTACTCTGTTGAGGGACATCACAATTCTCAGTGCAAGTTATCCGCCCATCCAATTTGTTTTGGAGCGGCTTTCCTTCTCGTGGAAGCACACCAATCTATTAGCATTTTGCATTTAACTGCTCTAACACTTCGGTGACGAGCAAGTGGCTTGCTTTTGACAAAATGTCTNTTTCCTCCAAGNCGTTCGCACAAGTGTTGGAGGATGCCTGAATGTGAAACTTTAAGTTAGGAATTCTTAACTGGAAATAAAATTCGCCTGCCAATGGGCACATTTACTGAATCATGATTTGTGGCAAACGTATATTTTTCAAATCATTGAAAATTAGGAGTGCTCCTGAAGATTGTGATTCAAATTTTTACCTAAATTCAAAATTTTACTTTGTTCGCTCCTCCCGGGATGAGTTACTGATTTCATTGCAGCAGTGGAAGCGTGCAAAGCTTAATTCCACTCACGATCATAAAGCTCTAGGTTTTCTGTATGCTTTCGAGGAGTCAGCCGAGTGGGCTCTGCTTTCATCTTTTTGAGATGAGTCACACGTGCACACAAGCCCGCAACTAGCTTGGGACGCCAGGAGGGGCGAAGAGTTTTCTGAGAGGGGCCCACATTTTTTGAACTATGTCCAATATTTTCAAACTATATCCAACATATTTTTCCAGGGGGGGCGAAATATTTTCTAGGTGGGTTCGTCCCCCCTGCCCCCCCTGGTTACGAGCCTGCGTGCACATATCTACATTCAAGCAAGTACTCTCCACAGTTGGGGTAAGCAAGTAATCTATTGGCAGATTTTTTATAGGAAATCGATTTCACGTAAAATTACAAGCTCACATCGGGCTGTGGTGACTTTTCTACATTTTGGTGTGGCTTGCTCGAAGAGATTCCTAATCTGAATAAACGCGCATTTGAAGTCATCATACCTTATGTCCCACCTACTTCGCTGTGCGAGGCAGAGTTTTCGTGATTGATGAGCACAAAAACAAAAATGCAATCTAGAGAAGATCCCAAAGACGACATGCAGGTAGGACTCTCAACAATTGCCTCGAGAATCTCGAAATTCATGTGTAGAAAACAAGTACAAAAGTCCGATTAAATGACTTACTCGTTGAAACTATTTGTGAGTTGTTAAAAAATTCCCGTTGCTATTGATAGTTTTATTATGGTTATTTGGACTCCATGCAATTTTTTATTCCACAGCATTAACGTCCTTATTCCAGAACCTCTTATGTTCATGTCTCATCAGCCATATGTATCTGTAATTTGTAGAAGTTAGAAAGTAAAAAACTGTTGGGTGTAAATTTTATTTTTCGCATTGTCCACGGGGAAAACGAGAGAAGAAAGGCTAAGAGTACCTGCATTATGTAAAGATGAAAATCAATGTTAATTGGTTAGAATAGTGGAGTTGAAGGTAAAGTAAGCTTGGGAGCAGGTCGGAAATAATCACGCAAGCAATCAGTTTCGAATAGATCAGTGCGTAAGCCAAATCCTCAACAAGAATCGGGTGACGGGAATTCAGAATCTCGATCGAAATGTGTGGAGACTGTTGCCTTATTCGTTTTTGCTAAAACTGACTGCAGATAAATGTCTTAGTTAAAGAAACACTGCTCATAACTGTAATGATAATGGTTTATAGTGTCATATGACTCAGCTAATAAACAGAAGCAATACAAAAAGCATCGCACAGCAAGTAAACAAACTGTCAGTGAACAAGAACTTCTTCTGGTTATGAAACGGTCCCTTCACGAAATGTGAAAGCATGCGGTTGCTTCAGACTTACTGTGAGCGTAATACGTTCCCTAGCGTTTCAGCTAGTTGCTCTATTCTTACGCAATTTCCGGGAATTATGCGCTGGTCAATGATCTGCCGTGCACATCAGCGGGCAAAACCCTCACAAGACCCATTGATAATTTCTCTGTGGTTTGGTGCTTTTACATTCACAGGAACTTTGGCCGTTGCTTCCAGCTGGGAAATACCTATTGCGAAATTTCGCTGAATCGATCCGTCAGTTTCGTTTTAATGTTTTGGGACTGAAAAGCAAACAGCTTAGTTTGTTTAAAAAATGCAAGACGCCTCATGAGCTTAGTTTGCTTAAACAATGCAAGACGTCTCTTATCAATAAACTTGTCCTGGATTCAGCCGTTCAAAAAATCACAACGACCAATCACAGCTGCGAATCACAGCTTGTTACGAGCACGCGGTGTTGCGACAACACAGAAGACGTAAGATGCGAAATTACCGGCACGCCGCGCTTTGACTTCTGGATGGGGTCGACAAGCGACTCGCAGGCGCCTGGATTCTTGCACCTCCTCGTGCGACACTTGTTCGGAAACCGCCGCCAGCGTCCGCCGCAAAGCGCGGGGATGCATCCGTGAGAACGCTAACAAGACGCACGGGACGCGCAGCTAGTCAGACAGGGCCAGGGCACCTCATATATGGTGCGAGCCATGGGGAAAGATTTCGGGACGCTTGTAGCGCGCATTGCCTCGCGCGATAGTCGCTTGATCGCTTCCGCAATTCGCGTTCGCGTGCACTTCTGCGATCAAAGGACGAGTAGAGATGGCATTCCGTGTGAGCGTCTCTACTTGGCTCAGTTTCAAATTTCCAGATCGATAAAAAGTGACCGATCCCAGTCCGCGGTGCCGGGACGCGGCCGCCCTTAGGTTTTACGAGTTCACCAGGTTCTCCTCCCTGTTGAGCGTCCCCCTCCTCGGTACCTAAAAATACGCCGTAGATTTCAAGACGCGATCGCGGGGAGTGCTTGATTGTTCCACTTCCAGACGCAAAACAAGGGCGTCGACGCCGACTGCGAACTGTGCAACATGTACATATTAGGTTGCGACGCTCGACGTCAAACGAGACGAAGAAACAAACAGATTTGTTTTGTATTTTGCTTGACCTTCTGGTTACGTCTGTTTCCTTTTTCAACTTTAGTGGACCAAGGGACAGTTTGTCACCATGCACTTTGTTTACTTTGAAATAAAGGAAGTGAAGGCTAAAAATAAAAATACGCCAGCTTGCCTTGCAAAGCAAATTGAATTTCTGTGTCTTTCAGCATTCCTGGTCTCAACAGCAACGCATTTTTCAAAAACGTTACCAAAAATTGTTACATTTTCTTAAATTTTTCGAAAAGAACACGATTGAAATGATGTTATGAAAAAATATACCCCGCAAGATCATGCCAGATTTTCGGCGGCTTGAAACAAGGAATCGAGACTGCTAAACTTCTGAACTGATGCAAAGGCTCCTTTTCAAGCGACCACTCTGAGCCAAGCAGGTTTGAATCCTGGAACAGGGCCTTCGATAAATATACCATAAAATTGTTTCTCACAATACTTTGAAAATAGCTTGATGGTGGTTTACCAAGTCAAACGCGGCGCTTTGCTTTCTTTTTCAGTGGCTGGCTTTTTATTATAGTCGGCAACTTTTTGGTGACCTGGTGACCGAATAGAGGTATGAGTGATGAAAAGCAACAAATATTGCAGCTGAGCCTTTTCTTTTTCAAAATCTTTTGCAAAGTTTTTTCAGTCTCGCAGAGATCGGTTTCAAACCTCTAAAGATTTATTATTCTAATTTTAAGGAAAATTGAGATTTCATTCTGTTGTTGGGAAGACAGTCAGGGCAGATTTTATGCGGTTTTCCTTTGTTTTGCTCTAAGAGGGTTTGCTATCTTACATGACAGACAAGTTAGATTGGATTGTGGTATATGAAAAGAAAAATCTTTTTTTATTCCAGCTTCATGGCTAAATCATGACTTATTGCAATATGGAGTCGTTTAATAATATTGCAATTAATAACAAAAAATAAGGTTGTCTTACAGGTGTGCATTGCTTATTCGCGTAAATGAGTGACATTCTGTAGTTTTACAGCCCTGTGTTTCAATAATGACAGCAGCCAGCACTTAATACAACTTTTGCGCTGGCAGTACCGTTGCTGCACTCATTGCACGAGAAGAAATGAGATACTGTTGAACACTGCACGCCATTCCCTGCATCAGATTGCTGAGGCGAAAGGCTGGGTGGCATTCTTGCTTCCTTGTTTGAGACGTGAAACTGATCAGGAATAGATTCACATTTTGGGTAACCGAATTTCGTTGCGCTTACACGCAGTGAGTCATCCAATCACTGAAGACTCTTTGCAGTTTCGGAATGATTATTCTAGTAACACTGGCTGGATGGGGAATCACCAACATACGCGCGCAATACACGCATGTTTTTGAACACAAACCTTCGTTCTGAAGCACTGCACATAAAATCGGTATACTTATTCGGATCAAACGCCATAGTGCAAACCTGGCCTTGGGTCGAGGAAAGGAGATAGGATTTGAAAATCAGTGAGGCGTGTAAGGTACACTTGCCCCCCAAATTGTTTTGCAGGCCACAAAGAAGTACAAGACCCGGCATGGGCGTCCGCAGAAATTTTTCCAGGGTGGGGGGGGCAACGTCGACATTTTGCTTACCCTTTTCAGGTTGCTGACGATGCAGTGCAAATGGACGTTCACAAAACGCTTTACCCTTTCGAAATCACAAAGCAAATGCCCCATGTTACGGCAACATTCACAAAAGATGAGTTCGTTTGCAGCAATAGCCAGGCATATTGCGATAATTTAAGTTAGAACAACATGCAAGCTTAAAAAACTGAGCAGATGAATTCTAAAACACGTCACGGGCAAATACAGCACTGTCTGAAAAGAAGCCTGCACATGAGTAGTTTGATTAAGCTAGTGGTCAGCACGCCGTTCCCGCCCCAGTACACCCCTGTTTTTACGCAATAAAGAACAACAGTAGAACAATACGCTCGCAAGTTTCGCAACTTGCCTTTGCAGGAAAAAGAGGGGACGTGAACAAACTGCAAGCTCATCGCTCCAAGACACCAGAAAAGTGAATAAACCTGACTCTTGTACAGTGTGAGGGTCAACGGCAAACTATTATTACAAAAATTAAACCAAATTACTTCATGTTTACTAGAAAGTTTGGTTCTTAGTCCCAATTTCCAGGGGGGAATTTCCCGTTTTGTCCCCCTAGCCGACACCCATGAGACCCGGTGATAGAAGTGACTTTTCGAATGGGCACTATACACTGCACTGATAGATCTTTCATCTTCATCGATTAATTTTCACAGCGGTTTTTCTTCTCGGGAAGGTTGCGGAGACAGCAGCCCTGGAAGGTCTCGAAATACTTCACGGTTTTCAGGAACCTCTGATAGTTCCGCTGGCTTCACACCAAGACGGGACCGCCACATGGTCCTTGGTCGATCTTTGTTTGTACCGCTTTCTTGCCGGTGCGGCCCAGAAGGACTCGTCTCGTCAATCTTTCTTGGGCATTCTATCGAAGGCGGGATCTTTCGATTCGAAGATGGGGCTCTACATTCATGGTTTTAGTAATTTCATAGCTGTGCACTTTGTTCCCAAGTTTCACGCCGTAAACGTTTCACAAATTTCCCATCTCTGCCGCTTGCACTTGAGTTGAGATAGCACTTTTTTGGTCATTACCCGTGATTCATGACCACAGGTTAGGATCGGAACAAAGACCGATTCACAGACTGACAGCTTTGCGGTGTTTGAAGTTCCCGTTTTGTGACCACGGGACGATGAAGCTCACGAAATAGTGTGTTTACTTTACCAATCCATGTATCAAACTCCTTGTTCTACCTTCCGTCACTCGTGAATCACCCCTAGGTGCTTTTTGAACTTCTCGACCTGCTGCAGTGTATTGCCACTTACGTCTATCACTCACTGACTTGGGTTTCTGGAGGGCATAATACCTCGGTCTTTTTAGTCCTAATTTTCATTCCCGCTTGATTGCGCGCAATTGCAAACCGCTCAAGCATATGTTGGATAACCTGGTAAGAGGATGCTAGCAGGACCAAATCGTCCGCTAGAAGCAAACGGTTGATCCTGCAGCTTCCAACATTGACACTCTTGCCAACTCGGCTGTGACTATCTATCCAATACACTGTGAAGAGGGGTAGTGACAGCATACACCCTCAACACATAACGGTGAACGGTTTTGATTGAATGCCACCGACACGGACACAAACGTCTGATTCACATACGCAAATGTACAGTATGTTATCATTCTGAAGAATGGAGGTAAAGTTTGAACATAAATATATATGTAAATTATAAATTGTATACAAAATCATCATTTACACACTGTGTCAGTTTTTTACCAATGGATTCTAACAGTTTTCGACCCAAGGCCCTTCCAAGCAATCATGAACTGCGTGGCACCTTTGTCAAAATAATGGAAACCGTCTGGACCTGCACAAAACCTTTTGCAAGATTGGTTGCGGTTTTGTTGCGAGGAAAGCTGACAGGTTTCACCAAACTCGACGTCACCTGTTGATGCCAGCACACCCTGCAGTTGCGAACTGCCGGTATATAGTTTCGTATTCACTTTGAGTCCATTCTGGCATGAGAACGCGGCACAGGAAGGACAAGGAATAAGTCGCGTAATAATGTTTACTTGATAACAAAATAAATGGGAAGGCAACGAATCAATCAAGGAAAAAATTCAAGCAAAGCAATTTTTTCAATGAGAATTTTTTGGCCATGTTAGATGTAATTTGGAAATGTGGGACAANTTTGGAAGTGTGCAACANTTTTCAAAAATAGTATGAAGTTTGATCGCAGAATTTTCAGTTATCTTTCGTAATATGTGAAGGTGACAAATTAACGCTGAAAAATCGATGAAAATTTCTTAAATAGCTGTTTGATCGGCTTCAAACATTTGGTCGGTTTGACTTTGAGGAAACAAACGTTCGTTTTCAAGTTAGAAAGTGGTTTAATAAATCATTTTGTTCAAAACATAAAGAATGTTCTAACCCGTACCGGCTTAACATAGCCCAATATAACATAAATTCCTTACGTTTTCTGAAGTAGTTTGGCTTGGCACGTGTCGTAATGTGTGATTCGAAAGAGAGGAGTGATGGAAAGGAAACGTTTGAAGCTACGTCATTGAAGCAGAGTGCAATCTTGTGAACGCTTCACTGTCAACACTGTATAGCGGAGGAACAAAAGTTTCACCAAACAAGCAACAGCGGATCATGAAAACCGTGTTCCTGGACAACACTATGGGAATACCAGGCGTATGATGCGAAAATTTCCTTTCATCAAACTATTGCTCTTGCAACAAAGGCCAAATGCCTTACCTCATCGAAACAGAGCTAAAAAACGTCATGCAGCAAAAGTACATTGATTTCCACCATCACCGATCTGATAATTGTAATAACGTAATGGTTGCATTGCACTCGTAAGACAGCTACTGTGAAGAACTTGCTGGTGCGCAAGAATGACGAAACACTTGACGTAAGAATGACAAAACACTTCAACGGATTGTTTTGTTGTGAGTTTTCCCGCTCTTTCACGACCTACTGTTTTTTAAACATAAACAAAAACAAACTAAATAACGACTGAGCATTATTAATTTTCTTGATGGTGACTTACAATTAAGCTGAAACGTTAAGACGTCTAATGCGACTTTGCAAAGAATTCTTGATTCACACATGGATAAAAGTAACATGCTGTGGTTTGTGCTTTGGCTTCATGAAAATCATGCATAAACTGTTTCATTTACGAATTGTAAAAAAAAGGGTTTTGGTGAGGCGATCCAACTATTTATAATTGCTAAAATATCTTGACAGAATGAGGAAAATCAGCATCGATATTTGAATTAATTTTGAATCTCGATGAGAAATCAAAGATTAGTCAATTTATTTTGAAACTTGTGCAAGAAGTTAATGGGTTTCACATTTCATCATTTAGCCTTTCGTTTGCAACACGCAGACACAAGTCTTCACTACAGTGGCAATACCTGTTCTTATTATATGCACGAACGCGTAATAAAGTAAACCAATAAAACACTTTTCACAGCTTCCCGCACAATTTTGAAATTATGTTGCTTACGCATTTTGTTTATCGTCTTCACTTTATTTACAGCTGTATTTGAAAATGATAGTTAATGTCACTTTGGTTTGTCTTAACCAGGACGAAAGCTAAAAACTATAAAAATCGCATCTGCATCCAAGAATTCTTATTAGCTCTAATTGTTCGCAACACTGACTTTTTATCTTGTTCTGAAACTAGAGACGTGACGTTTTCTCATGGTTTTTCAAATTGTTAAAGTGTTTTTATCGCAAACAAAACTCAGATGAAAAACGCTGAAAGATGTTATTTGTTACCAATAAGGTCTACCTATTTGAAAAAGCCGTGCTATGCTTTCATGAGGAACAGTTATTTCCACTGCTATTTTTTTGCACAATGCTTTATAGATTGAAATCAGCCAAACACGTGACTTGCGGTGAGTCATTTGCAGCAGTTCAACCATTTCCTTGAACCGCAGCATTGTAATTTTGGCCCAGTAGTTCATAGAAAACTCTTTTTCTCAGATGAAAGTCTATCTTGTAACACAGATCGAAATGCAATAAGGAAGGTCTTAAGCTCATCAGATGAATCATATGTTTTTGAATCACGAGGTAGAACTGTTGATAAGCAAGCTTTAAATCGTATTAGCGGTAGGATTTTTACAAAATAATTCCCGTTTTAAACCTTTATTTATTATCGTCAATTTCTGCCCTAAGGAATCGCTGTTCCTGAGTGTAGATACAACGCTGTTCCATTTGTTACTCAAACAGGGAAAGGAAATATTCAGAAGTTAATCCAACAAATAAGGTGAGGTCTTGTTTAAATTGGATTTTGTTTTTAAATACCGTGTGAATAAATAGGGGCGCGTTCCCTCCACGGCACTACCAACTTTGCATCAATATATTAAGAGCGATATAATGAAGAAATTTTAGGGAAATCGTAAGTGAAAAGGCGTAATGAATTACTTGAAAAGCACCCGTAAAGTAGGGAATTGATTGGCTAATCGTTTGAGCGCCTGACCAATAGAAGCGAGATATTCGAACACATGCGTCTCTTCCATTGCTCTAAAGTTTTCTGCATGCAACACCAAGTGTTGTAGTGTCTCTTCCTGCTCGTATCCACAAAATTGTTTCCATTTGCAAGTTGGGACTGAAGCTTTACAATTTGAAACGTTATCGTGCGTTGTGTGTTTAGGTTGCTTAATCAGTTTTTGTGTACCTTGCAATGCAGTGATCATTGCACTGTAAAACAAATCATTTATCAATGAAAACTCAACGCTATCACTAGAAATTGGCATTTTTTGCTTACCTTACATGGTGAAAGGCTTCAGGTGAAACGCGCTTGCTTATGTTAATGATAAGATAGTTACAGCGACTCTCTACCTTTGAGCAAGGGCAGTGAATTATCCTAACTGAGATAGAAAGTCACAGGCAGTCTGTGACAAATTGCCACAATCCAACCAATGGTACGTTTGACGTCATTGTTCAAAATATTTCAACAGAAAACATAAACAATGCTTCATCTTTAATTTCGTTTCTTTGATTGATCCGAAGATATCTGCCGTTAAAACGTTAGTTGAGTCAACGTCTCCTGTTTCATTGGTTCCTTGACCAGTGCTAAAAAGGCCGTTGTGACGTGGTTTTTCTGAAACAGCTGTGAACAAACAATGTGTAAACAATGCATTTGTTGTAAACAATTTTGACGAAATCTTTCAGCACTTTTAGCATTTGAAGATTGATGTGAAATTTCAACTTCATGAGAATGGCGCAAGCCGGGTTGTTCGTCAGTTGACCGGAAGCCTGACACCTACCACAGCTTACATTTGACTCCTGGCCAAAGTGATTCGTGAGAAAGCGTCAGAGCTTACCCTTGTGATAAGACCAACGCTTGGTCTGAACTGCTGCCAAGGCATTGTCCTGAGTGTCCCGTACCGGTCATGCAACGCACAAGTAATAAGAAGTGAAAAGCGTGCCAGATAGGCACTGGCCTAGCCGGCTCGTCTGTGGGATCCTATACTCCAAAAGTTAGATTTGACTGCATATCCAGCGGAGAGAGCTGATGCCGTGACTCAGCGCAGTATTGACCTGATCATAAGTTCCGATAGCGCTTGCCAATGCATACCATGAGATGGGAGGTGAGGTCAGACCGCAACCTCAATAGACGCCAGGCAGGAGGTGCCTAAGGACTTAATGATTGATCTCTGACAGTTGGAACGGGAGGAAGACAGTGGGTTTCAGCGGCGAACGGTGTAAAAGTTTTCAAGAGCTGGAACGCCGGTGTTTCCTTTGGTTGTTGCCATTCGTTTGATTCATCAACACAAAGGTTCGTTTTTCGTGAAAAAAAACGCCAGTAAACTTTTGTGGAGAATGAAACGTACTGCTTTTTCTATTACAGTAAAAGTAAGGGCAGGGAGCACTGTGTAGCAGAGGGAGGGCAATCGCAAACCAACGCAGTGCTATCGAAAGCAGTTTCTCTGCGCGTCACAACCAGGTTCGGATGTGGAATGAGAAAAGCGTTAACTTAAAGTTTCGTTTGCAGTCATAAATTCATTTCCAATTGTTTTCCGTTCAACCTCATGAATGGCTTGGGAGAATCGCTTTCAATTTTTTCCAAAATTTCCAGAATCCCAGTTTCTTTCAATTTAAGCAACGTAACCTCTATGCTTTTTGGTTCGCATTTTGTTGGCTATCGTATAATTTTTTTTTGCTTTCAGAAGCAAGCTCTAAAACTCAACTTGGTTTCTGCGGGTTCCGACAGCACGACCATGCGTCACGTGACCACCGCTTGTCTCATGGTTCGCTGCGTGGCTTGGATTTACTGTCTCTGCAATAAAACTATTGCATGCAAGATTTCTTATTGAAACAATTAGCTGAGGTTCTCACTTGTTCAATCAATTTGTAAAATCAAAGTTTTTTTTGCAGCTCCAGGCTTTTTCTCCCCATTTTTTGATGGATTTAACATTCTGCTGTGTCTACAGTAACACTGATGTTCAAAATTTTCAGCAGAGCAATGGATTGAAAACTTTTTTCGCTTTTTTGAAATGTACGTCGATGCAGTCTCCACATTTTTTGAGAAACGTTTTGAGAAAAATCTTGAATTATTTTCGAAATATTGTTAAAGCCTACAAGGACTGCAGCAGCAGCCACTGAAAAATTTGAAGTTGTTGTTATTTAATTTGATTCATTTGAACCATCATTAAAAACTATCTGGAAACTGAGCGTCCATTCGTCAGGTCATCATGCTTGACTTTCAAAATGTCTTCCTAAGTTCTGTGTACAGTATACACGATTCGGTATTGCTGGCTGCGTTATTTCAAAAAGCTCGTCTTGGCTTCATTGTGACACAACAAATGCATTGTTTACAGCGGTTTCAGAAAAACGACGTCAATTTTGTATTTCGTTTGTACGTCAGCACACGCACCTCCACAGTAGCATTAGCAATTCCACCATGGTCATGTACGTCATCACCTACGTCACGCAGATCGGCAAAGGTGACTCTTTCGTTTGCCGCTTCCAGCGGTCGTACAGTCGAAGAGAAGGGTCAAATAAATACAAATGAGGTTCATATTACCTTGTCGATTTGTTTCTGTCTCATACCAAATGTTGCACAGCTTGCTTTTTTTGTAATGTACAAAGCACTGCAAGACGTTTGCTTGCGGACAATTAAATTAGTAGACGGTCAAAACGTAAAGCAACAAAGCGAGACACTTCGCTGTACTGTACGGCAGATCATGAAACAGCACATTTTGTTTTCTCTCGATACCCCGTGACGAAAAGGAAAAAAACTCTAAGAAGAATGGGATTATAAAAATTCGAGACTTCAGTCTGAAAAGCAGTGGCACTGCATTGATATGTGCTTTTCAAAGCTATGGTATTTCACAATCCCCTGACTACTGAACCTGTTATCGGCGTTATCAATCGCACCCGGCAGTACTCCAGGAACCCACAAACAAGAAAACGTCGTGGTGCTGAACGAGTCGAGAAACTATGAGATTGTCGCAAGAAACTCATTCAAACCGTTTCGATTACCCTAGTCCAGTGTCCCAATTAACTTTATTATTTACTTCCAGTGCCTATTTCGTTTCTATCGCTGCCCGCCAGACGTGGCCAGACCCTTTCACGCAATAGCAAGTTTCGGGAAGGGTTCTCATGTCGACTGCATCCATGGACCTTTTTTCGAAAAAATCTCATGAACTTTCACGAAGGATTAAACGAGCAGCAAAAATTACGCCCCGCAAAAGCGCACCATCAGCATGTTGAAAGTTGCGGTTTGTTTTCTTAGAGCAACTTCCGGCTTACAGTTTCCATACCTGAAACAAATACATTTCACTCGCGTCACGGAACAGTGAAACACAACAAAGAAAATTTCTGTGCTAACGTTATCTGTCATATATTTTGTCTGATCCCGCTCAGGTGCAACATCTGTGATGAACCTGGAGTTACTTCACTGTTACGTCACAAATATTTTGCCATAACAGAAGACAAAAACTGAGGGAATTGCTGACTTCGTCATCGGCTTATGACCAGTGGCAGAGTCAGGAGGGAAAGCGAGGTATACGCTGAATCGCTACCTTTTTAAAGAACTTACCGTTTCAAAAGTTTCTGATGCATGTAACATCAAAACCTTGGCACGTATCTCGACATTTTCAGAACTTATGGACTACCTTGACTGTAGCCAGGCATATTTTTGTTAAGAGAGAATTCTCCGATATATTCTATTGTCATTGTCCTACTGATTGTAACTACCACTGATTGTAACTGCTGCAAGGTATACAAGGCGTTCTTAAAACTTTTTCTCTTATGCCGTGTGGTTTTCAATCCATGCACTGGATTAAAAAATTACCTTCTTATTCTTTTCCTATTGATGTTGATCGCTTTTCCGTCTTTCGAACGAAAATGAAATCGAAATAAGCTTCTCACTGAAGCTTGAAACTAAAACTTGTTTTTTTATCACTTCACAACTGAATGCAGGACACAAGCACTGCTGACTTTCAGCACTTAAGTGGTTGGAAACGTTGCAATTAAAGAACGCTCTTGGGAGTACACACAGACAGGCGTATTAATAAAACGGCAGAACTCGCTGTCTCGGAGCAACTGCTTGTTGCTGATTGCATTTCGATAAAGTGTTGGTACTGGAAAAGTTTTTGAAACGTTCGTTTTGCACATCACATAACGTATTTGAAAATCGAGCTTTGACTGTATGATAAGCTTTTCAATTTGACTTAATATCGATAAAATTTCAGTTCCATATGTTCAAGAGCATTTAATGTTTTATTTCTTTGACACTGATTGACTGCATTGTGATAATTCATGGCAAGTTACTGGAATAGAACCTAAGACGTTGCCGTTAAGGGTTCATTGCGGACAAAGGATTTGTTTGGGTTTTGAAGGAGTGGCTCGGAAGGACGTCAAACGAGAAGCATGTCTTTAACCTGCATGCCAAACTCATTGTTCAAAAACGAAAAATAAACATATGTGAAGAACTTAGTCGATTACAAACAGATGAGCATCTTCTGATGTGAGAACATAATCAACTGGTAATAAATTGCGAAAAAGCTCGCTAGGCTTGACCCGCAACAACCTTCAAGTAACTTTGAATCCCTGACTTTCGGCAAAGCTTGAAGCCTGCTGTTAAAAAAAGAATTCGATGTCAGGGTGTTGATCAATAAATATTATGTTTGTGTGGGGCACAGAAATGGGACCGTCTGTTTTTTTCAAAACTATTTTCAAACGCAAAAAGAGGAATTGTAAGAAATCAAACCGACTTTTTCTTTCTTGCGTCATTTGTGCTCGGTTGTCGCGTCACAAAGCCATAGTCCGACCCGAACAAGGCGACCAATCTCGCGAATTCCCATGTCGAAGTAGTTCGCAACCCAGCGTGACCTGCCCTCTGCTTGATCCCGGGGATGCTCGATCAAGACGGCATTTTACTTCTGCGTTGAAATGATCACCATCGTGGAAAGTTAAGGTCAACGCCGTTTTGACTTGGTCAGACGGGTCCGTGTCTCTCAGAGCGTTATGTTCAGGACACTTTCCCACTTTTCCCATTCAGGACACTTAGTTCAAGGGTTCCAGCTGAAGCTACTAAGAATTTCAACACCGTTTGAAGATGTTGAAAACTCCCTGGTAAACTGCGAATGACTGTGATGAAAACCACCTCTGGTTCCTGAAATGCTGCATATTGTGCCCAATGCAATATTTTGGGTAAATGGATTAAAAACTTTGGTACACGGAAAGTAGAAGTGCTAAATAACCTAATAATGAAAATAACAGCCAAAGCAATAGATGTAAACGACATTTTCGTAAACGTTTTGGTAACTCCTGTTACCATCATCCGTACATCGCAATTGAACTGCAGTGATCTTGCTGCAAGTTCTTATGGTCAGTCGAAGCATTTTCACAGCTTGCAGGCACGATCACTGCAGTTCAATGTGCCATGGACCCCCCTTCAGACCCTAAAAATAAAAAAATGTATAAACAGTATTCGGCAGTGTATACCGTTAGTATTCGGCAGTGTATACCAAAATGTTTAATTTTAGGCGAATAACACTATGTTGTTTGGAAAAACGCCTCTCAAAGCACACAATGACTATATTTCTAAACATTTGGGTGGCATGGCCTCTTGGGCCCCACCTGGCTACGCCTATGCTTTGCCCCTCCCCTCAGAAATTTTCTGCGTACGCCACTGCCCAAAAGATTCAAGTATCACTGGCTATTAGCGTGTTGTTGGAATGATAACTCGATAAATATCTCAAGGATGTATGTACTGTCATTTATGTATGACAAGCTGCTTACTATATTAGTCAGCGTTGTTGTGGTAGCATAAAATATAGTTCGGCATTAGCAGCTACTCACGCTTTGCTTTACTACAATCATCGAATTAAACTTTTAACAACTGGAGCACAGCATATTATGGCCCGCGAAACTCCAACTTCGCAAGCCTAGCGTTATCGCTAATTCAGGAAAACATTCGCTTTGATGGGCGGCGTATTTTTTACAGCAAACAAGCGTTGCATTGCATATGGAAATAATGTAATTGCTTGCTGGCAAGGTGCCGGCGCAGTTGCATTGCAAGAATGGACATCTGAAAACACAATAAGAATAAACATGGAAGGTCTAAAATCGTTCAATGGCCCGGTGTCCTTTTCGCGTGAATTAAACCAGACGATCGTTTTCTTCTGGTTCGCGAAATTACCAAAGAAGGGGTTCCAGTGGCTAGAAAGACAAAGTATAAGCAGCAGTGAAAGGCATTAGGAAATCACGAAAATTCATTCAAATCCACTAAGCGGCCCACAGGAAGTCACATGGCAACAACATCATGCCCGTCGTTGCGTAAGCGCGCTAGCGCACAGTTGTAATGAAGTATGATGTAATAAAGGACTAAATCATCGACAGGTCAGTTCCACCAGTAGCTTATGATATGACACGTGCTTCCGCTTCCACTCACGGGGTGGTCAACATTACCACAGCTTCAGAAAAACAAACGCAAAACACAAGCCTTTTGTTGACCCGTGCAATGGATCAGGTGCTACTCAAGTGTGCTTTTCGCGATAGTTCTAAGCCAGTGTTGCGTAACCGGGGGGCACGCCTCCCCAGGGGGAGTCAATAATTTTCCAGGGGGGCGCGTGACCATATGCGCTCTACGACATGGAAAGTTCGATCAATAAATATACCAATGAAATGCGCTCTACGACATGGGTCTACGACATGGAAAGTTCGAAATGCGCTCTACGACATGGAAAAAAGTTCGAAAAGAAAGTTCGAAATGCGCTTTCGAACTTTTGAAAAGAAAGTTCGAAATGCGCTTTCGAACTTTTGAAAAGAAAGTTCGAAATGCGCTTTCGAAAAGAAAGTTCGAAATGCGCTTTCGAACAGAAAGTTCGAAATGCGCTCTACGACATGGAAAGTTCGATCAATAAATATACCAATGAATACATTTGCTTTTAAAATTTAATTGAAGTCAGGGGAGCTGGAAACAAACCGCAATTACTTAAGGGAGGCGTAGAAGAGAGAAGGTTAAGAACCATTGTTCTAAGGAAAAGCATAACAATCAGACATTTTACGAAACAAGCTTATTTTCTCATTTTAGAAAGCGTCGTCCTTCATTTTTGCTAATACTGCCATTTGAGTCACATATTTTTGTAATGACAAAATGTCATAAATATCCGAGACGTTGTCTATGAAAAGAAATCCTTCTTCAGCAAAGAATCAGATACTTTAAGATCTTACAGACTATATATTTCGGCTACGATGTAGGCATCACTAGCTGTTATTCAAATAGAATCTATCCGAAACATATAAGAAAAGTAGTATAAAACGGAGATCAATGAGGTCACTATACAAAGGTAATGTAACCAACCACAGGTACTTTACAGACGACACGTTTTCAGAAAAGTATCTTTCTTTTCTACTAGAATTTATTGACAAATCTAGTTGGTTTCGAGATCTCATGGTTAAGCGTTTGCTTTAAAAGCAAGCTTTATTTCTTATTTACTTCTACCTGTTTCACGTTTACGTGAAAACTTTCGCTGTACTCGAACAGTACATAAACGTTTTTGATATGAACGAAAACCTGGAAGAAGGATGTAAGGCATTGCTGCCTTTTTATCATTCTTAAAAATAATACAAACTATATCCTGGCTGAGTTGAGCTTCAGCAGCTATTCCGAAAAACTATCTGTGCCAAAGACATAGACGTGCAATGATCACACGCCTTCACGCCGCAGTGTTTGGCCGATGAGGGGAAAGTTCCTGGATCAGGCCCCGAAACGTTCTTCAGGCTTTTCATGTCATATCGTTATCACTGCAGTGTCCAATCGTTTGTGAACATGTCTGAATTTTATTTAGACCAATCGTCTGCCTGCTACTTTTAAGTAAATAAACCTTTGAATGCATTTGATGTTCAACTTAAGCGGACATACTGTAGCGTCACTGTTCAATTAAGTCATAAAAGATTGAGACTACACGTCAGACAGGGTTTGTTACAACTTAAATGAAAACAAGTGTGCTGCGTTTTGTTTTAATGTTGCGTTTCAATAATCTACTACGGTCTTGTCTCAGAGAATGGCACCCAAAACAATTTCAGTTTTTTTGAGTGTCAGTATTAAGTTTCTTAAGTAAAAATGGCAACCTTCCCGGCAAGTGAAAACAACATAGCACGGAAGGAATTTATTGATCAGTGCAACTACTGTCGGAGTGTCGGTAAATATACTGCATAATGCTTACAAGTTTTATACAATGATACAGTGGCGTACGCAGAAAATTTTCATGGGGCTTTCATTCAGTAGCATATGGTGGTCATTTGTATATGATGTCCACTGTTTGTGACGTCACAATTTGACGCCATAGTCATGTTTCCAAACCAACGTTTTGGTGAAGTTTGTTGACATAATAGGCCTATGCACATTTTCCCACATCCACTCCCCTTATTTTATGTGTCATTGCACTGAATATAAACTCTCAGCGCTCCAAGTTAGGGTATCAGAGGAAAATAAACTCAACGCTACGACACAGCAGCTCATAACTGCAAAAACATCAGGCTGCGCATTAAAACGGGGGAGTAAAACACACTCATCAATGCATCAGTTACAACTGCAAAATGCGTCTGGGCTAAAGTCTTGTCGAATACGAGCAGTCGAGCATAGAAAGTGTGCGGCTGAACTGGCCGGCGCACACCCCGGTTTGCAAGATCGCATCTTGCTGAACTACGCAAGAATTGAGAATGCGCATAAGTACGCAAGAAAACTTTCGATTTTTTGTTATTTATAGAAGTCCAGCAAAATTCTAGTTTTGTTTTACCCTGCTGATACATTTTCAAATGCCTGAATGCTTTATGTTAACAGCTGCTGTTTTTGAGCTCGTGCAACAGTTCTATCATGCTATACAGAAATTGGTAATGTAGCCAATGCGGTCAACACTTGCGCTGATCAACAATAGCAGACAAAATAAAGGCAATTGTTTCGGATAAAGTGAACTATCGCGGAGCACAATCTTAAACATTCGTAGTGCACGAAAGGTCTGCAGAAAGTGGTGAGATGGTTTCTGGACGCATACGATAACGCAG